>JAABUS010000188.1_pt1 | contig 152935 bp, 131 predicted proteins | sample 5560161 | NCBI WGS metagenome assembly JAABUS01 (sample SAMN10711885, study PRJNA513376) | rock metagenome | isolation source: Antarctica rocks | place: Antarctica: Victoria Land, Trio Nunatak nord | collected 2016-01-04
TGGCCGCCCGCAACGCCGAGGCCGCAACCGTCGACTGGCAATTCACCACCGCCGCCGCCCGCGCCAAACTCAAGCACCTCTACCCTGTCCTCGAATCCGTCTAACGACCTTGCACGGAGCACTAGGTCGCCGTGCGATCCGGCAGGAGACTGCCTACCCCTATTCGCCATCCGACGCCACTCATCACCGCGAATCCGGCAAGGATGGGTGGAGTTCGCGTCAATCCCCGGGACAGCCGTCTACCAGACCAAGCGTCCCGCCGAACGCTTCCTTCCCACGCCTGACGCGAGCCGTGTGATACTATGTACGTACATGGTGTGCGTTCGCGACATCGACGCCCGTCTAGCGCCGGCAGCGGCCCCGTGTCGCTTCCCGGTTCCCCTCCCCGCAGCCGGGCACTGTCCATGTCGTGGTCTCCGGTCGGTGACGGTCACCGGTTGGAACGCCGGGGGAGGGCGGCATGTGGCACCGGGATGACCGCGCGGGGGAGGGAACTGGGGCGCCGCTCGTCGGCCGGCCTCGTGGCGCCGCCGGGCGCAAGCTGCAGGCGGACGGAATCGTCTGGGAAGGCCAAGTCCTACTCCTTGGTGCCGAGGTCGATCTCGCGGCGCGGGTGATCGTCACCCAACATCGCCTCGCTTTCTCCCGGGGCGGCGCCATCATCCTCGACGTTCCTCGCGCTTGGCTGCACCCGTCCCCGGTCGTGCGGTCGGATGGGAGTCTCCTCCTCTCGATCACCGCGGATGGCGACGTTGAAGCGGATCTGATTGCCGTTCGCATGCGAGATGGCCATCCCGCGACATTCCATCTCCTCGATTTACTCGGTGGGGCGACTGGCGACCAACTACCTGATCCCAAGGAAACCCGCGCCTATGAGCGCCGCATGTCGCCGGTCCTGCCGCCCCTACCCGAACCCGGCCTCTCGACTCCCAGCGGTTTTGCACCCCGCGCAGCGCGCCAGCGCGGGGACACGGCACCGCTGCCGATTTCGCCGCACGATCCATTCGCCGCCCTCCCCGCCGAAACCCCAGCACCGTTCGATGCGCTGACGGACCCCGTCGTCCGACCGGCGCCGCCCCCCGCCGCCATCGGCCGTGACCGCGACTGGAATCTCCAACCGATCCGAGGCATGGTGCCCCAGTCCACCCGCCGGCGTCGCGGCTGGGCGCTCCGCCTCGGCAGCATTCTCTTCCTCCTCGCCGCCGCCTACGTGGGCATCGCCCGTATCCCATCACACCCTATTAACCAGACCACCGCGCCAGGTCTCCCCGCCGCAACCGGCCGTCCCGGCCACGGTACCGTCCCCCAGGTCGCCCAGGTTATGGCGCCTACCGCGACCACCGGAATCGTCTCGCCCGGTCTCGCCGCCGAACGGACCGCTCTTGCGCTCGGTGTCGGTGGACCAGATCGCACGGCTACCGCCGCGCTGCTCCCATTCCCACCTCCAACCAATAATCCTCCCACGCCCACCCCCACGCCCAAATCCGACTCCTCCCGGCCAAGCGCTGCCGCTGGAATCGGGAAAACGACCCCGGCAATGCCGACGGCGACGAGCGACTCAACCGTACCAGCTTCAACCGCAGCGCCCACGCCTCCCGCTGATCAGGCGCCGTTGCCAACGCCAGTTGCGTCGGTCGCCGCCGCGACGGCGCCCCCTCCGACCGTTCCCTCAACAACCGAGGCGCCCAGCGCTGCGCCTATCCCATCACCCACGTCACCGTCCACGTCGGTTCCCACCGCTGGCCCGCGGTCGTCGGCGTCCGCGACGACGTCGGGCGGCGCCGTCCCACCCACTCAGGAGCCAAGCGTCGCCCTCGGCGAGCTCCCGGACCAAACGCTCGTCTCCGGTCAGTTCCGCTTCACGATCAACGTAGCGAAGCGTGGCGCAACGCTGCCCGACTTCGGTCTCGCCGATACCGGTCAGGGCGACTGGGTTGCGTTGATCGTCACGGTTGAAAACGTCAGCGACAAGGCTGCCAACCTCACGATGGCCGATGTCACGCTCCGGCCGGGCGCCACCAGCAAGCCGGTCGCCCTCGACACCGGGACGGATGTCATTGCCGGCATCGTGGGACTCGACCCCGCGTTCGGCAGCACCGATGTCGTCCCCCTCGCCCCGGCGCAAGAACGCCGGCTCGCCCTCGTCTACCCTGTCCCGTCCAAGACCAAGCGCCTGACGCTACTCGTGGGACCGACCGCACTCGATCTTGGTCCCGCCATCGACCATTCCGGCTCGGTCGCGGACGTAAGCGACGCTCCAGCCGATCCAAAGTTGGTCCAAGCAACCGTCAGCGAGGTCGTCGACGGTGGGCGAATTAACGTTGCCATCGGGGGCGCCGAGGTTAAGGTCCGCTACATTGGTATCGACGTCCCCTCCGCGGGCGACTGCTACGCCGCTGAAGCCAAATCCGCGAACGCCAAGCTCGTCGCGGGCCAGACGGTCTGGCTCGAGCGTGAGCGCACCGATGCCGACATCTCCGGGCAATGGCTGCGCGACGTCTGGATCGCCGGGCCAAACGGCACCCGCGTCCTCGTCGCCGCCCGCTTAGTCGAGCAGGGAGCTGTTACCGCGCGCTCGGTCGACCCGAACATCCGCTATGCCGGCTGGCTCGCGGCCTCTGCCGCCACCGCCAAGACGGCGTCCTCTGGTCGCTGGAGCGCTTGCCAGACGCCCGCCGCCTCTGCTCCCGGAGACCCCGTTGCCGTGACCAGCCGCGCCTTTAGCGGGACGCCCTGGTGGAGCTGGAGCGTTCTTCCCACCCGCTAATCGCTGTCGCGGCGCGTACCCCTGGGTCATGGCTAGCCAAACGTGAACTCCCCCCGCACAGCGCAGCGCGCCGGGGGATCCCGGCCACGCTCTGCTATCATCTCCGTTCACATGCACCGCCAACGATCGATCGCGTGCGACGAGGAGTTGACGAATGTCCCGCGATGAATCCGCCATCCTCGATGTCTTGCTGCAGCCGCTCGCGGCGGACGGAGTGAGCCGCCGCGAGCTCCTCAGGCGCGCCGCCGCGCTCAGCGTCGCCGCGCCCGCGCTCCGATCCCGGGCGACAAGCGCCGCTCCCGCCCGCCAGGATGCCTCAACCACCTTGACTATCGCGATGAACGGCTCCCCCTCCGATCTCGACGCTCACTCCGCCTACGACTATCGCTCGGCGATCGTTGGCCGTGGCCCGTACGAGCAACTCATCACCTTGAAAGGCAACTCCACTGGCGAGTACGTCGGCCTCCTCGCCGAGCGGTGGGAGGCGAACGCCGATAAGAGCGTCTGGACCTTCCACCTGCGCCAGGGCGTGACCTTCCATGACGGCTCCCCCTGCGACGGCGAAGCGGTCCGCGCCTCATTTGAACGCTTCATGACGATGGGTCTCGGTCCGGCCAGCGGATTCGCCCGGTTTCTCGACGATCCCAAGCGAATCACTGCGCCCGATGCCCAAACCGTCGTCTTCGACCTCGGGCGCCCGCAACCCCTCCTCGAGGCATACCTTACGTCCCAATACGGGCCGCTCGTCCTCAACGTCAAGGCGGTGATGGCGCACGAAAAGGACGGTGACCTCGGTCACGAATGGGCACAGCTCAACGAGGAAGGCCTCGGCACTGGGCCGTACCGGGTCGTCGAGTTCGAGCCCGAGGATCGTGTCGTCCTGGAACGCTACGACGGGTATTGGCGCGGCTGGGAGGGCGAGCACTTCGACCGCGTCGTCTTCCGCGTCGTGCCTGAAAACGAGACCCGCCGCCAGTTGATCGAGCAGGGTGAGGCCGACATCGTCGACAACCTGACGCCGGAGTCACTTCAGGCCCTTGAACAGAACCCGGACCTCGTCGTCAGCCGCGACTACAGCTCCGAAGTCGACTACCTAATGCTGACCGTCTCCGGTCCGCTGACCAGCCCCGAAGCGCGCCAGGCGATGTGTTACGCCTTCCCCTACGACGACGTCATCACCGGCATCTACAAGGGGTACGGCAAACGCGCCATCGGCGGTGTCGCCGAAGTCGTCAATGGCTTCGATCCCGCGACCTTCGCCTACAAGACGGACCTGACGAAAGCAAAGGAGCTCTTCACCAAGGCCGGCGTCGCCGAAGGAACCGAGATCACTCTCACCGAGGAGTCGGGTGACGAGAGCGTCAAGTCCGCCGTCCAACTGCTTCAGGCCAACCTCAGCCAGATCGGGATCACCCTCAACATCGAGACGACCGACCTCAGCACCTTCACGTCGATCATCTTCGGCGACGCCCCCGTCGAGGAGCGGCCAATGGTCATGCCCTGGTTCTGGTGGCCCGACTACAACGACGCCTGGAACCATCTCTACCCCCAGATCTCCTGCGACGCCTGGGGCTCGAAGGGGACCAACAGCGGCTACTACTGCCACAAGCGCGTCGAGGCCCTGCTGAAGGGCTCACGGGACGAGCCCGACCAAGCGAAATACCAACAAGCGCTCAGCGAGATCCAACAGATCATCTCCCGTGACGACCCGCCCGCGATTTACTACATGCAGCGCCAGTGGACGACGGTTCTCCGCAAGGCCATCGCCGGTTTCGTCTTCAACCCAATCAACATTGGCACCTACGACTTCTACGCCCTACACCGCACTGCGTAGTCGCGGTGTAAAGGTCAGGACGGTGACGAAGTCAGCAGCAGAGTAACGAGGGTGAACGTGGCGTCCGGCGCCGGATGGACCGCCCCGCTACCAGTCAACACCATTCGATCGATCGCAATCAGTCCCCGCCTCTACGTCGTCACCGTCACCTGACCGTCCTCGACGCTTACCGCGTACGTCCGCAATCGGACCTTGCGCGAGGCCAGGCACTGCCCCGTCGCGATCTCGAACTCCAACCCGTGCCACGGGCAGGTCACGATCTCCCCGTCATGCACCCACTCATGCCGCCATCCCGTCGCCGCGCTGCACGCCATCGTCCCGCCGACTGGACCCTCGCAAAGCGGCCCAAACTGATGCGTGCAGACATTCGGCAGCGCATACAACTGTCCACCGACGTTGAAGACGCCGATCTGCGCTCGCCCGATGCTGACGACTTGGTGCGTTCCGACTGGGAACGCCGCGACCGGACCGATCACGTGCCGCGCCATCGCCTAGGTCGCCTCGGCGGTCACCCGCTCGGCCGCCACCGGCGCCGGGATGCCGAACAATTCAAGCGCGTTCTCGCCCATGATCTTCCGCTTCATCTCCGCCGGCATCGGCAGCTTCATGATCGCCTTCGGATGATCGAAGTCGTGGTGCGGCCAGTCAGAGGCGAACAGCGTCCGCTCCTCACCGCCGTAGAGGCGAATTGTCGTCACTAAGTCGGCCGGGTCGTCTGGTTCCTCAACCGGCTGGGTCGCGAACCACATCCGCTCTTTCATATACTCGCTTGGCCGCTTCTCGAGAAAAGGCACCATCCTCCGATATTCGTTGTAGTACTTGTCCATCCTCCACATCATGTACGGCACCCAGGCGACTCCCGCCTCCGTGAAAACGACCCGCAGCTTCGGATACCGGGCCGGCACGCCGGAGTGGATCAAGCTTGTCAGGTTTGCCATCATCGCGAATGAATGAGAGAGAACCTGTCGCCCAAAGTGATTCTCGAATTGATCGAGCTGGCACGGGAACGCCGGGGAGACAAGCGTCACGCTGTGCAGGCAAACCGGCAGATTCGCCGCCTCCGCCGCCGCCATGATCGGATCGTACCGCCGGTGCCCCCAAAGCGGGTTTACCCCCGCCGTCGGGAGATAGACCCCGACGATCTTCTCTTCCTTCGCGTAGCGCTCGATCTCTCGCGCCGAGTCCTCCGGGTTTTGCGGGCACGCCAGCATCACGCCATACAGCCCTGGCTCCTTGACGAGCCATTCCTCCACCAACCAGCGGTTGTAGGCGTGGGAGAGGGCCGTCGCGTACTCGATGTGCGGAATCGGCGCGAAGAGGAGCAGGTTGTCCGGAAATAAGATCCCGATGTCAATTCCCAGTTCCGAGAGCTCCTCCCGCATCTCACGCGCGCTCAGCACCGAGCGCTGCGGCTGACCGCCCGGAACCGGTGGATCGAGCTTCAGGCTCGGGGCGTAGCCGGGAATGTCGAGATAGCGGGCGGGGGTCTCCGCCAGCACCTCCAGCGCCCGCCGCCACGGCTGATCGCAATAGGGCGCCAGCGCTCCCGGAGCGTCGTTCGCATGGACATCGGCATCGACGATCAGCATCACCCTCACCCCTGAATCGATTAAGTGCCATTCCCGTGACGTCCCATGCGCCGCCTTCGACCTGAGTCGAGTTTGCCTGATCTGGTCCTACTTCGCCAGATCGCTGACCCGGACGTGGGCGTCCGGCCGCTCCCACAGACCCGGCAGCAACTCCGTTCCAAGTCCAGGTCCAGGCGGAGGCGTGATAAACCCGTGGTCGATTGCCGGCAACTCCGTCACCAACTCCCGATACCAGCCGCTGTGGTAGGCCCGCACCGTCTCCTGGATCAGCGCGTTCGGCAGATTGATCGAGAGATGCGTCGAGGCCGTCAGCACCACCGGACCCGTGCAGTCGTGGGGCGCGACCGGCAGTTGGTACGCCTCCGCCATCGTCGCGATCTTCTTCGCCTCGGAAAGACCGCCGCACCAGCTAATGTCGAGCATCGCGATCCCGGCCGCTCCCCGTTCAAATGCTTCTCGGAACGACCAGCGGGTCGCCAGTGTCTCGCTGATCGTCACCGGCACATGGGTGGATTCCGCGAAACGCCCGAGAGCGTCGATGTTGTCCGCTTTGAGCGGGTCTTCGAACCAGTACGGCTCGAACTCCTCCAACGCCCGGGCGATCCGGCGGGCGGTCGGCAAGTTCCACAAGGAGTGGAACTCCACCATAATGTCCATCTCCCGCCCGACCGCTCCGCGAATCTTGCGGAATGGCTCCAGCGCCCGATCGAGATCGGCGCTGGAAATATCCTGACCGTTGCTGGCCTCGGCATACGGATCGAACGGCCAGATCTTCATCCCTGTAATGCCCTGCTCCCGCAGGCTGACCGCCAGCTCGTCGGCGCGGTGGAGAAAGGCATCGAGGTCCTCATACGCACCCTCGGTCCCCTCCGCCGTCTCTTCTGGCAACCCCCAGTTATCGACCGCCTGCCTCGGTCGACCTCGCACGTACCGGTACCCGGCGCAGGTGTTGTAGATCCGAATCCGCTCCCGGCTCGCCCCGCCCAGAAGCTGGTAGATCGGCTGGCCCGTGACTTTGCCAAACAGATCCCAGAGCGCGATGTCGATCGCGGAGTTCCCGCGCATCTCGACCCCACTCGACCGGTAGCCGACGTACCCATAGAGCGTCCGCGCGTGATGGTCGATCCGCAACGGGTCCTGACCGAGCAGCAGGGGGGCCGCCGACTCGTGGACGTACGCCTCAACCGCTTCCGCCCCGAAGAACGTCTCCCCAAGCCCGACAAGCCCCTCGTCGGTCTGAACGTGGACGAAGAGGAGGTTGGGGAACTCGTCGAGGCGCAGCGTCGCGACCTTTCTAACCTTCACCGCAACCTCCTCGCCCCTTCTCGCGTCCAGCACCCCGGGAGATACACAACCCGCTCGAACGAGCTATCGGCCCAGTGGCGGACGGGGCGACACGCCAGTCTTGCCGGCGCGCCGCGCCCGATCACCAACTAGCCGATCCGCCGCTCGACGCTCCGATCAGCCGGCTAGCCAAACTGCTTTTCGCGCTCGATCACCTTCTTGATGTTCGTCGCGTCGACCACCTCGGCTCCGGTGTCGTAGGAGAATGGTGGGTAGTCATGCTCGATCGCCATATGAATCAAGGATGACGTCACCCACCCTTGAGCGTACGGGTTCTGGGCAATCGACCACTGGGCGAGGTTTTTCTCGATCGCATCCAAGACGCCGGGCACCAGGTCGAAGCCGCCATTCGCGAACTTGCCTTGCAGCCCCGCCTGCTCGATCCACGTCGCCGTGTGCCAGTGAACGAAGTCCGCGTGCGCGAAGCCGACGATCTTGTCCCCGTCCGCCGACCACTTGGCGTCCAGTTTCGAGATCGCCTCAGCAGGGTCGGTCGACGTGGTCATGTCCTCGGTCGTGTAGGTCGTGCCATTCTCTTTGTTGTACTTGGCGATCCCCTGTCGCGCCCCCTCCATTCGCGCGTCGAGCGCGCTGTGACCTGGGGCGATCGTGCCGAGAACGATCACCCCGTCTTTGCGGCCGGTGATCTCCTGCGCATGCTTGCCGGCGTTCAATCCGCTCTCGATGCCGGCGGGGATGAACTCCTGGCCGACGTAGGCGACATTCAAGTCCTTATAGCCCTCGCTGGCGGTGTTGTAGAGGATGACGAAGATACCCGCGTCTTGCGCCTGTTTGATTGGGTCGTCGAACTGGGCTGTATTGATTCGGGTAAACCCGACCGCGTCCGGCTTGGAGGCGATGGCGTCGAGCTGGAACTGAACGGTCGCGACCTCATCGTTCTTCGGCGGCCCGACCCACTGCGTCTGCCAACCCGCCAGCTTCCCAAACTCTTCGAGACCGGCGCGGACGGGGACGAAGAACGGGTTATCGTCGTGGGTGACGAAGATCACCTTGCGCTTAGCCGTCTGGCCCCGCAGACCGTACGCCGGCCCCGCCACCGGTGCCGCGGCGAGTGCCCCGCCGGGCAGCGTTAACCCAGCGCCGATGCCGGCTCCCGCTATACCGCCGCGCTTGAGAACATCGCGTCGAGAGAGCGTCATTGCGTCTCCTCCATTTCTTGCCGTTTGATCACCCGTACCGAGTCACGACTCCCGAACCACTGGAATGCCGCAGATGCACCTCCTCACGATACGCTCCGATCAACCCACGTCTTCATCGATTACAAACCCTGCCGGCGGCGAATCGTCACGTCAAGCAGGACAGCCAGGATGATTACCGCTCCCTTGGCGATCGGCTCGCTGTCCTGCTGCGCGCCGAGGAGCACGAGACCGGTCGTGATCATACCGGTAATCGCCGCGCCAAGAAATGTGCCAAAGACGCTTCCGACCCCCCCAAACAGGTTCGTGCCGCCGATCACCACCGCGGCGATGACATCGAGCTCATAGCCGGGTCCATAGCCCCGCGAGACGCCGTGCACCCAGCCGATCAGAATCGACGCGGCAAGTCCCGTCAGAGCGCCCAGAATGACGAAGCAGGCGATCTTGACGCGCCTGGTGTTGATGCCGGCGTTCGCCGCCGCCAGTTCGTTGTCGCCGGTGGCGTAGACGTGGTATCCAAACTTTGTCTTCGCCAGAACCCAAGCCGCCACCAGGACGACCCCAGCCATCCAGAGCACCTGAGCCGGAATCTGCCCGAAGAGCTTGCCGGCCATCAGTTTGTCGAATTCTGGCCGGCGTCCCAGCGGCGGCGTCCTGATCCACACCAACGCCAGACCGCGGAGAATGCCGAGCATCCCCAACGTGACGATGAATGACGGGATGCGGAACCGTGTGGTCAAGAACCCGTTCAGCAGGCCAATCGCCGCGCCGGCCCCAATCGTGGCCAACACCGCCAGCGCCGGCGGCCACGTCCACGCAAACATCATTTTCGAGATGGTCAGCGCCAGCAGCCCATACATCGCTCCCACCGAGAGATCGAGCTCCCCGGCGATGAAGAGGAAGGTCATTCCTGTCCCGATGATTGTCAGCAGCGAGATCTGCATCGCGACCCGGAGAATATTGTTCTCCGTGAAGAAGGTGTCCGGCCGGGCGATCGACAAGGCGATGAACAGACCGAGCGCCGCGCCGAGAATGCCGAGCTCGCGGATCGCCAGCAACCGTCGCAGACTCTGTTGCGCGCCGCGGCTCCCCGGCGTCTGCTCCATCGGCAAGTCGTCGACCGGCAGCGTCGATCCCGCCATTTAGGCAACCCCCGCCGGCACGATCGCCGCCGCTCCAACGATCAATCCCACGACCTCTTCCGCCGTCGTCTGCGCCTTGATTCGCTCCCCCGCGTTCCGGCCGCCCCGCATCACCACGATCCGGTCCGCCACGTGAAAGACGTGCTGCAAGTTGTGACTCACGACCACGACGGCCGTGCCGTGCGCTTTCAGGTCCTCGATCAACCGCAGAACCTTGCCCTGCTCTTGGACACCGAGCGCCGCGGTCGGCTCGTCCATGAAGACCAACCGACCGCCCTGCTGGACCGCCCGCGCGATCGCCACGGCCTGCCGCTGTCCACCCGACAGCAGGCCAACCAGCGTGTAGACCGACGGCAGGTTGATTTTCAGCGAACGCAGAACCTCGCGTGACTCGCGTACCATCCTCCGCTTATCGACCAATGGTCCGCGCGTCGGCTCTCGCCCCAGAAAGACGTTGCTGGCCACATCGCGATGGTTGACCAGCGCCAGGTCCTGGTATACGACGGCAATCCCATGAGAGACCGCGTCCTGCGGGTTCCTGATCGCCACCTCCCGGCCCTCAACCAGAATCGTTCCCGCGTCCGCTCGGTAGGCGCCGCACAAAATCTTCATCAAGGTCGACTTGCCGGCGCCGTTATCACCGATCAGCGCGACGATCTCGCCGGGATAGATTCGGAAGTCGACGTCGTCGAGGGCGCGCACGTGCAAAAACGACTTCGTGATACCCCGCGCCTCAAGTAAGGGAGTCGCTCCGTTGACCGCCCCGCCGGCGCTTGGATCATCGCCTCGCGCCATCGATCCCCCCTTCGGGCAATGTCGCCATCAGGTCCTCCAGCGTCAGGCCGGGAGTGAGCAGTCGTCTCAGCTCGCGTTGCGCCACGCTCTCTAGCGTGCGATCGAAGTCCGCTCCGTAGGTCCGTGCCGCGACGTCGAGGTGGGCGGCCATGTCGGTTCGAGCGCGCTCAGCATCATGACGACGAATGGCATCGTAAATCGTGCGGTGATACGGCAGCGACGTCGGCGCCACCACAGGATCACCGAGACTGCGCAACATCAGCTCGATCGTCAAACTCGTTATCGCGCCGAACATCGTCTCGATCACCGGATTGTGGGCCGCCCGCGCGATCGCCAGGTGAAAGGCGAGATCGAAGCGCGCCTGTTCGAGCAGACCCGTCGCCTCGTCGAAGCGATCGAGCGCGTCGACCATCGCCGTCTCGTCGGCCGCTGTCGCCCGTTCGGCCGCCAGCCCCGCCGCGACGCACTCCAGCATCGTTCGCGCTTCGACCAGATCCCGCGGCGTTGGCTGGCTCCGCCGCAGCAACGCCTCCATCCCAGACGCGGCATCGGCCGGGCGGGCGGCGCGGACGTAGGTGCCGCGGCCCGGTACCACCTCGACCAAATTGCGCTCGATCAGGCTTCGCAGCGCCTCGCGAACCACCGGACGGCTGACGCTGTGCCGGTCCGCCAGCTCTCGCTCCGAGGGCAGCTTCTCCCCCGTGGCCATCCGCCCCGAGAGGATTTCCTCCTCAAGGTGCGCGGAAAGCTCGGCCCGCGTTCGCGACAGGAGTGTGGTCTGACCGGTCATGGCACGGTACGATACGGACTCGATGCGAAGGTGTCAAGAGGGAGACGCGGTGATGGAACGACTCGACGGACGCGGCATCGCGATTACCGGCGGCGCGGGAGATATCGGTGCCGCCATGGGCGCCGAGCTGCGCCGGCTCGGCGCCACGGTGACACTCATCGATCGGAAAACGGAAGCCGAGGCGGAGCCCTGGCTCAAGCGAGCCTCCGCCCACGGCGAGGTCGCCTACGTTCAGGCTGACGTTCGCGATCGGGCGGCGCTCGACGCCGCCTTGGCGGCGATCGATCCGCTCGACGTCGCTATCGGCAACGCCGGCATCGGCCACGGCATTCCCTTTCTCGAGATTAGCCCGGAACAATGGCAGGATCATCTCGACGTCAACCTGACCGGCTGTTTCCACACCGGTCAATCCGCCGCCCGTCTGATGATCGCCCGCCACCGGCCAGGTCGGATCATCTTCACCGGGTCATGGGTCCAGGAGGTGCCGTGGCCGGAGATCGCCGCCTATTCAGCGTCCAAGGCCGGGGTTCGCATGCTCGCCCGATCCATGGCGCGCGAGCTCGCTACGCGCCGCATCCTCGTCAACGTCATCGCCCCCGGCATCGTCTACGCCGGTCTGGCCCGCCATCAGATGGAGACAGAGCCGCAATACGCCCGCCGCGTTCGCCACGTCATCCCCCTCGGCGAGCCACAGTCAGCCGAGCAAGTCGCCCGCGCCACCGCCTTCCTCTGCTCTGACGCAGCCGACTACATGACCGGCTCCACCCTCCTCGTTGACGGCGGCTGCTCCCTCTTCCAGTTCGACGAATAGGCGTCGGTGCGCCACCGCGCCACCTTTCCCGGTGACGTCGGTCGTTCCGAGCACTTGCGTCTCCGCCCAGTGCCTGGCACCATCTCTACATCGGTGAGACGCGCGCGTGAAGCGGGCCAATTGGTCCGAAGCCGGGAGAGCGTTTGCAGTGGAACACGAAACAGCGGGAACGGTATCAAGCGACGGCGCGCGATACGACGCGATCGTCGTCGGCTCGGGACACAACGGGTTGATCGCCGCCGGCTATCTCGCGAAGGCCGGCAAGCGCGTTCTGGTCCTGGAGCGGCGATCCATCATCGGCGGGGCGACGGTCACCGAGGAACCGTGGCCGGGCTATCGCGTCTCCACCTGCTCGTATGTCTGCAACCTTCTCCTCCCTGAGGTCGTCAAAGATTTGGAGTTGAATCGCTACGGCTACGCCGTCCGGCCCTTCGATCCCCAGTACTTCGTCCCATTCCCGGACGGTCGCTACTTCATGAGCTTTCTCGACAGCGCCAAAACCCGCGAGCAGATCGCCAAGTTCTCGCGACACGACGTCGCCGCCTACGATGCCTACTGGGAGATGTGGGATCGCATTATCGTGCGCATGCGACCCCTCCTCCTCCGCGCGGCGCCCACCTGGGATGAGACCGAGCGCGCCTTTTCCGGCCCCCAGGGCCAGGAAGACTGGCGGACCCTGACGCAGAAAAGCATCGCCGAACTGCTCGACGAGTTCTTCGAGTCGGACCAGATCAAAGCCCCACTCAGCACGGGCGGCGTCATCGGTGTCAACGCCGGACCGCGCACGCCCGGCACCGCGTACGTCAAGTACCACCACCTGATCGGTAGCCTCGATGGTCATCAAGGCGCCTGGGGTTACGTCCGCGGCGGCATGGGTACCATCCCCACCGCCCTCGCCGCCTACGGTCGCGATCACGGGCTGGAGATCCTCACCGATGCCGAAGTCGCCGAGATCGACATTCAGGATGGCTCGGCTCGTGGTGTCCGCCTCGTCGATGGTCGCCGGTTCGACGCCGACGTCGTCCTGTCCAACGCCGACCCCCAACGCACCTATCTCGGCATGGTTGGTGAGCGCCACTTGCCCGTTGATCTGGTCCGCGGCATTCAGCGCTTGAAGACCAAGGGCTCTGTCGTCAAAGTCCTCCTCGGTCTCGGCGAGCTGCCCAACTTCACGGCGCTACCGGGCACCACCGTCGGTCCCCAACATACCGGTGGCATCGTCATCAACCCGTCGGTCGATTACCTCGACCGCGCCTGGGACGACTGCAAACGTGGCCACCCCAGCGCCCGTCCCTTCATGGACTGCTACATCCAAAGCGCGACGGAAGAGGGTCTCGCCCCGGCCGGCAAGCACACCCTGAGCCTCTTCGTCCAGTACGCCCCCTACGACCTCGCCGAGGGAACCTGGAATGAGCGCCGCGCCGCGATTGGCGCCAACATCATCGACACCCTGGCTGAATACGCGCCAAACCTCCCGAACGCCATCGAGCATATGGAGGTTCTCGGCCCGCCCGACATTGAGCGCATCATCGGCATCACGGGTGGCAACATCTTCCACGGCGAAATCCTGCCGGACCAGATGTTCGGCTATCGTCCCGTCCCCGGCTTCGCGGGGTATCAGACCCCCGTCGACCGGCTCTACCTGTGCGGTAGCGGCGCGTGGCCCGGCGGCGCCGTCTTCGGCGCCCCCGGCCGCAACTGCGCCGCGCAGGTGTTAGCCGACTTGGGACAGCCGGTCACCCAGGCGGCGGGCGCCGTCTGATCGTTAGTCGACCTACCTCGGGCTCAATACTGTGCCGAGGGGGCGGGACCGGCGGGTAATCGCGCGGCAACTGCGCCGCGCGGCGTAAAACGCGCGGTTTCGGCGCGGTCCCGAGATAGCTCGACGCTCCGAAGCTGGTTCCGCCCGTCCCGTGTCTGATCAACAGGCGCGACGGCGCGATTCGCCGTGTCACCTTCTCTACTGCTCAAGTCGGAGCGTCACCACCTCAAACGGCCGCATTTCGAGCCGCACCGTTCCGTCATCCACCGTCAGTGGCGCGACCTCCGCGACTGGCTCCTCCAATAAGGTAACCCGCTCCACCCGGCTCACCGGTTCGGTGAAGCGTAGCGTTGCGGTGCCGCGGGCTCCATGCGGCTCGTAGAGCCGAAGGATCAGTCCCGCGCCATCTTCCCCTCGCTTGACGCTCCCGAGGCCGAGGCGCAACCCCTCGACCTCGACCAAGCCCGAGGCGGCTGGTAACGAAACCGCGCCCGCACCCGCGGCCAGCGCGGTCACGGTCAGCGGGCTGTTAAGCGCGAATGCCTCTTCCGTTACATTCGCATCCGTCCAATCCCCCGAGTGCGGCAGGAGACTATAGGTGAACCGGTGCTCTCCCTCGTCGGCAAACGGATCGGGGTAGAGCGGCCCCCGCACGAGGCTGAGCGACAGGACGTTGTCATGAGCGCCGTAACCGTATTTGCCGGTATTGAGCAGCGCCACCCCGTACCCCGGTTCAGACAGATCGGCAAAGCGATGACCGCTGACCTCATAGCGCGCCGCGTCCCAGGTCGTATTTCGGTGGGTCGGTCGTCGAATCACGCCGTACATCGTCTCGTACGTCGCCTCGTGGCTGCGCACCGCCAGCGGAAAGCGTGCCTGAAGCAACATCTGCCGCTCGTGCCAATCGACGAACGTCTCGACGTCGACTCTTTGAGACCCGATGAGCAGCCGGTAGGTCTGCTCGATCCGCGAGTCGCGCCAACGCCGCACCACCCGGACTGAGGCGCGGAGCGGCCCTCTTTCGACGACGTCGATCCGCTCGACACCGCCGATTTCTTCCCCCGCCTCTTCGTACGTTTCTTCAATATCCCAGGCATCGTACGTCCGTGGCTTATCAACATAGGCCCAAAGCTGATTGCCACGATCCGCCAGAACGTCCCGTTCCCCACTCTTGTCAAACACCCGCGCCAACGTCCCGTCGGGCCCGGTCTCGACCCGCAACAGCTCGTTCTCCAGCCATGCGCCGCCACTCACCAATTCTGCCCCCACGCCAGCCTCTGACCCCGGCACCGGCGATCCTCCCGCCCCAAGCATGAGGGTGACCCAACCCAGCCCCGGCACTGTTTGCCCCGGTTGATGAACGAGCAGCCCCTCGGTGGTCTCCTGCACGGCCAGTCGTTCGCCTCCCGCCTCAGTCATGGCCGTCGCTGCATCGTGCCCGGGCAGCAGCACCGTCAACGGACGTGGGTTCAGACCCGCGTTCCCGACCAGCACCGCATCCGCTCCCGCCGGCCGGTCTATCGAGCCACCGATATGGATGAGCGCCGCATCGCGCACTCGAACCGCCGTCTCCACCACCTCGGCCAGCTCCCGATGCGTGTCCTCATACACCTCCGCGATCGAGGAGCCGGGCAAAATGTCGTGGAACTGATTGAGCAATAGCGACTTCCAGGCGGTCTCGATCTCCTTATCCGGATAGTCGAAGCCATGCCGCTCGGCCATCGCCGCGAACGCCTCCGCTTCAAGCAGGCGGTGCTCCCCGGCCCGGTTGAGCGCCTTGACCTTCCCCTGGGTCGTCAACGTCGCCCGATGGAACTCAAGATAGAGCTCGCCGACCCACCGCGGGAGCTCCCGCTCGTCGGGCAACGCCGCGAAATACGCCTCGACCTGGGTCATCCGCAGCCGCGGTAATGCCGGAAACTCCTTGAGCCGGGCGTAGTTCTCCAGCATTCGCTGGCTCGGACCCCCCGCTCCGTCCCCCCAACCGAACGCTAGCAGGCTCTCCCGGTGGTGACGCTTCCCGTCAAAGGCGTTCCAGGTGCCAAGGACGTCGAGCGGCGCGATATTGCCGTTGTAGCCATGCGCGGGCGGGAGGTTCCGGAACATGTTCGCCGTCACCCGGCTCCCATCGAGACCCTCCCACGAGAAGAGGTCGTACGGAAAGCGGTCCTCCTCGTTCCACGTCAGCTTGATCGTGAAGAACCCGGTGATCCCAGCGCCGCGGAGCAGTTGCGGGATACCCGCCGAGAAACCAAATACATCCGGCAACCAGGCGACCGTGGATCGTCGCCCAAATTCCTTCTCCCAGTACCTTTGCCCATAGAGCAACTGGCGGACAAACGCCTCGCCGCCGGTTACCTGGCAGTCCGGCTCGACCCAGCATCCCCCCAAGGGCTCCCATCGCCCCTCCGTCACCCGCTCCTTAACCCGGGCAAAGAGGGCAGAGTCGTCTTCCTCGATCCACGCGTACAGTTGCGGCGAAGATTGGTTAAACGTGAAGTCCTCGTATCGCTCCATCAGGTCAACGACAGTCGAGAAGGTTCGCCGCCCCTTGCGCCGCGTCTCGGCGACCGGCCACAGCCAGGCGAGGTCGAGATGAGCGTGTCCCGTTAGGGCTAGCCGCCCCACCGGCGGGTAGTCCCGCCCGATCCGCTCCAGCCGCTCCGCCACCTCAACCCGCGCCGCCTCAACCGCTCGCACCGCTCCTACTGGGAGGGGCTCGAGAGGCCGGGGCGCATCGGGCAGGTGCCAGATCGGCGCCGAGTACCGGTGGACGTCGGTCGCTTCCAGCGCGTACCCGGCTGGGATCGAGGTGATCCCGTTTCCCAGCGGATCGACGTAGCCGCGCACCAATCTCGTGACAGTGACGTCCGTCGCGGATGGCCAGTGGCCGGCCAGCGCGTTATAGGCCGCGTCGATCGTGTCGAGTAAGGCGGGCACCACCTCGTGCTCGCCGAGCTGTCGGCACGCCTCGGTCACCATCGTCAGGTCGCGTTCAAGCGCCCGCACCGCGCGAATCGGCACCACCAGGTGCGCCCGTTCAATCCGTGGCTCGGCGATGTGGCTGCCGAACATCCCCTTCGGCACCACCTCAGCCTCAATGACGATACGCTCCCCGGCTTTCACCGTCTCCGCGACGCGGAAGGCGTGGTGAAACGGGTCGAGACCCGCCTGCAACCCCGTCGACAAGCGCAGCAACCCCTCCCCACCGAGCCACAACTCGAGCTCGACCGGTTGCCCCGCCCATTCTTTGGGAAGGGTCGCTTCCGCTCGGAAGCCGACCGGCGTCTGCACGGTCGGCCAGAAATCGCCTGCCTGGAGCACCGACGAGGTATCGCCGGCGGTGAACGACCAATTCGGAATCGGCTGCTCGCTCGCGTTCCGCCACGCGCGCAGTTCCTCCACCCGCTTCGTTGCCCGCTCTAACCGCCGCAGATCGAACCCACGTAGCACCAGGTAGCTCCTTGACCGAAACCGTATTTCACCGCCGCGCCGTGTCGAACCCTTTTTTTGCCGCCCTGCCACACCCGGCAGAGGACGATTACCCCCGCATGCCGAATCGACCGCTGCCGCGTCATGCCGCCGGGGTACGAACTCCCCGGTCGTCCCCTTTGACCGCGACGGCGGTGCTAGACCACTTCACTCGAACTGCAGCCCCACTACGGAAGGCCGGGTCCGCGCGGACTGATGCCGCGAAGACGCCCCCGTTTATCTCCTATCCGCCCCGTGCGAAACGTGCTCTCACTTGAGACTTCCGAGCGTCACGCCTTCGACAAACACCCGCTGGAAGAGGAAGAAGACCACGATCACGGGCAGCACAACGAGCGCCGATGCCGCCATCAGCAAATTGAACTGAATGTCGTAGCGCGACTGCGATTGGAAGAACGTCAATCCGATCGCTAGGGTGTACTTGGTTTCGTCCTGCAAGTAGATCAACGGCCCCAGGAAGTCGTTCCAGGCATGCAGCGCCGCGAAGAGGCTGACCGCACTCAAGGCCGGCCACGACTGCGGCATGATGATCCTGAACAGGATTTGCAGCTCGTTCGCGCCATCCAATCGGGCGGCATCGGAGATCTCCTGCGGAATCTGCAAAAAGAACTGCCGCATTAGAAAGATCCAGAAGGCGTTGCCGAAGAACAACGGCACCACCAGCGGCAGGAACGTGTTGATCCAGTGCAGGCGGGCAAAGATGTCGAACAGGGCGATGATCAGCACCGGGAAGGGCACGAACACCGTCGCCAGCACCAGGAAGAAGACTTTGTCCCGCCCCGGCCATTGGATTCGGGAGAACCCGTAGGCGACAATCGGGTTAGAGATCGCGGCGCCAATCACCGTCAGCACCGTGATAATCGCGGTGTTGCGGAGAAACCTCCAAAATGGGAAAACGTGGACGGCGTCCTGAAAATTCGACCAGCGGAGATGGTGAGGGAAGAACGTCGGCGGGTAGACGCTCAAGTCACTGGTCGGCTTCAGCGCCATCGACATCATCCAGTAGAAGGGCAGGAGAAAGACGAGGCACATCAAGACCAGCACGATCCGCGGCGCCACCTGCTCCCGAAAGCGCTTCCCCTCCCAAGGGCGCGTCGTCGCCGCCGGTATCGTCACCGGCCGCACGGCTATCACCTTAGCCATCGGTCCCCCCCTCAGGAGCGAGTCGCCTCGCCACGAGCTGGCGGCTCACGTTGCTGCCCACTGCCGTCTGCCCTCTCCCCTCTTCGTCAGACCGTGTCATAGTGGACCCAGCGCTGCGACCAGCGGAAGAGGACAAAGGCCAGGACCAGGGTGATCAAGAACAACACCCAGGCCAACGCCGCCGCGTACCCCATCTGGCCATAGCGGAACCCGTTGTTGTAGAGGAAGAGGACGTAGGTCAAGGTCGAGTTTGCCGGCGCCCCCGGCGGATCGTTCCCGAAGATCACGATAACCTGCGTAAAGATCTGAATCCCGAGGCTAAGCCCCAGGATCACGTCGTAGAGAATCACCGGCGTCATCAACGGGACCGTGATGTTCCAGAACTTCCGCCAGACACTGGCGCCGTCGAGCATCGCCGCCTCGTAGAGCGTCGGCGGAATCCCCTTCAACCCGGCCAGGAAGATCAGCGCCACCTGCCCCGCGCCGAACTGGGCCAGGAGGACCAGCGCCAGTTTCGTTACCCGCGGATCGCCGAACCAGTTGACGTTCGGCAAGCCGATCGCGACCAGGAACCGGTTGACGATCCCCTGGGTCGGGCTCATCAGCGTCAGAAAGATGAAGGAGAGGGCGAACGCCGGGATGACCGACGGCAGGTAGAGGATCGCCCGATAGATCGGCACCTCCGGCAACGGCGCATTCATCGCCAGCGCCAGCGCCATGGCGACGACTACTCCGACCGGCACCGCCAGTCCGGTGTAGAAGAGCGTGTTATACAGCGCCTTCCAGAACAGGTCGTCGTGAATGAGCTGCCGGTAATTGTCGAGCCCGGTCCAGACCGGTTGCCCAAAGCCCGAGTATTGCGTAAAGCCGATGCGGATGGTGTAGAGGAAGGGATACAGCAGAAACGCGATGAACCCCACGATCCACGGGCTGATAAAGAGGAGCCCGAGCCCGAGGTTCTTCCGCTCGCTCCGGCTCAACCGAAATCGATCGCCGAATCCCCGCCGCCCCTGCGTCGGCGCCGCGACAAGCTCTGCTCCCACGGTTCAAGCCCCGCTTTCTTCCCAGCGAAACCCGCGCCGCGGCCACCGCCGGGAGGAGGGGCGGGGGAGGGACCGCGACCGGCCCTCCCCCGCGATATCGCGGCTAGCTCTGGATTTTGACCGGGCAGAATCGCTGCAATTGCGGTTGGACGCGCTCCTTGACCGACTTCAGCGCTTCAGCCGGTGTTTGTTGGTTCAGGTAGGTCGCCTGCCAGGCGTTGGTCAGCTCATCCCAATACTTCGCGCCCACCGGCAGCGGCGGCCGGTTCTTCGCGATCGGCAGCAGCTTGTCGCTGAAGAACTTATGCCGCTCCTCGAATAGGCTCGGATCTTTCAGCAGGCTCTCGAAGGTCGGCAGGTGCGAGCTCTCCTTCGCGTAGATCCGCTGCCCCTCTTCGCCCGACATCCATTGCATGAACGTGAATGCCTCTTTCGGCTGCTTGGCTCCTTGCGGCATTGCCATCGACCAGCCGCCGGCCCAGGTCGAGGGCTTGTCCCCCGCCTTCGGCACGCCGATGTACGTAATCCCGTAGTCGAGCTTCGGCGCGTAGGTCTTGATCTGGTTGATCATCCAGTCGCCGGTAATCTGCATCGCCAGCGTCCCGACGATGAACGGGTGCTGCTGCGGTGGAAAGCCCGGTTGCATCGTCGGCGTGCCAAAGGCACTGACCTTGTCCGCGCCAAGCTCCTTGCAGTAGTCGTAGACCCACTGGAAGGCGGCGACGACGTTCGGGTTGTCCGGCGTCACTTCGCACTTCGCCTCGTCGAAGAACTCCCCGCCCCAGGAGAACCCGTACGTGTAGTGCCATCCCTGGTTGACCCAGGGAATGAAGCCCATCTGGGTGTAGTTCCCCTGGGCGTTCTTCTTGTTGAATTTGGTCGCGATTTCCTTGATCCGGTCCCAGGTCACTGGGCCCTTCGCCGCATCGAGCTCCGCTGGGTCGACGCCGCCCGCCTGGAGCATCGTCTTGTTGTAATAGAGCGCCCGCGCGTCGGTGTCGAACGGCAGGGCGAACGGCTTGCCGTCGAACGACGCCTCAGCCGCCGAGAAGGGCAGATAGCCTTCAAGCGGGTCGCCACCGCCCGCGTACTCTGACAGATCCTGGAGCAGCCCATCGGCGGCGCGCTGGGCGACGATGAAGCGATCGAGGTGATAAACGTCCGGTCCTGTCCCGCCGCGCACCGCCGTCATCAACTTGGAAACGTCCGTCACCTGCGCCGGTGGGATCTGGACCAGCTCGACCTGGAAGTCTTTGGTCTGACCATTGAAGGTCTGCACCATGTTCTTCAGAATCGCAAGGTCAGGGTCGGTGAAAGTCGTCCAGAACGTTACCTTCTTCGCGTCTTGGGCCGCCGCCGGGACGATCACCCTTGGCGCGCCAACCGCGGCGGCCGCGGCCAAACCGGCCGCTCCTTGCGCGAACCGCCGGCGATTCAATCGCCGGCTACCAACCTGCTCGACGAGGCGAGGGAACGCGTCGTTGCCCATTCCAAACCTCCATCTCTCGTGCGCCCGCGTCACTGCGAACGCGTCCTTGGCGGCATCGACCGCCATCCCACTGTTCAGACCACGCACCGCCGCTTTGTGCTCCCCTCGTCCAATGTGCCTGCGCCCCTCCAACCGCCTCGACCGACGCTCCGTGTGCTGAACGCGTTCCGGGAGAGCGGAAAAGGGCGGTTCCTTTAGCACCATGACCCCGAGAAGAACCCAAACACCACGGTCAGGGGCATAGTACCGCCCGCGTCCACGCTGTCAAGGACAACGGGGCATTTTCGGGAGCTCCGCAGTGTCCGTTTCCGTCGATGAGCGCGAGCGTGCCGGTCTGAAATCACGGAGTTTGCGACAACTCCGGCCCATCGGCGCGGGGTCTTGTCCTCGTTCGCGGCGGGTGGTACGGTGCGGCGGTCCACCTTCCGCCCGCCGGAGCTTCGACATGAGCGCTTCGTCGCTGCCACTCTCGTTGCCGCATCACGCCCTCGCCGTCGGGTCCACCCCCATCACCAGCCCGCTGCGGACCAACGACGGTGGAACTTCCCTCGCGCACCGGCTGACACCGAAGGGAGCGATGCACAGCGACCCCGCTCGCGCAGGAGAAACAACGCCATGATCTTTTCCCCGCCAGATCGGGTCGCCGCGCTGACCCCTCAAAACCCGTTCCCTCGCGGCGCCGATGGCCGCCCCCGCGTTCCCGCTGACATCCTCGAACGGATGAAGCACGTCACCAACGACGAGGCTTGGGGCGTTCTCGAGCGGCGGCACGGCTATCAGTTCCAGTTTGAGGGCGGCTGGTACAACCTCCATCCCGAGCGCGTGCTCGCGGGCCGCGCCGTTACCGCGCGTATGCTCCCCCTGCGCCCGGACCTCCACGACGTTATTGAGACTGCCGGCCACGCCGAGGGGCGAAGTGGCGGCCAGAACACCTGGGTCATCGACACCCTCGAGGAGGGAGACGTCCTCGTCGTCGATCTCTTCGGCAAAGTCGAGGATGGTACCTTCATCGGCGATAACCTCGGGACCACCATCCACGCTCGCGCCAAGACCGGTCTCGTCGTCGACGGAGGGATTCGCGATCTCGCCCGTGTCCACCAACTGCCTGACTTCAATGTCTTCTGCCGGGGTGTCCACCCTTCCGCCATTTGGGAAGTGACCCTCGTCGGTGTCAACGAGCCGATCCGCGTCGGCGCCGCGGTCGTCCTTCCCGGCGATGTCGTACTCGGCACGCGAGAGGGTGTCACCTTCATCCCGCCCCACCTCGCGGAGGAGGTCGTCACAACCTCCGAGGACGTTCGCCAGCGGGATGTCTTCGGCAAGCTCCGCCTCGCCGCGGGGACGTATGCCTCCGGCCAGATCGACGTCTCGGAGTGGGCGGACGAGATCGAGACTGACTACCAGAAATGGTCCGCGGAGCAGGGCGCCTAGCTCCCCGTGGTCCTCAGGCATCGGCACCCGCGCCGAGGAACCCGCTTCAGAGCCACGACGCACACCTCGCTCATCGGGCCGGCGGCACGGCATAAGCGACGCCAGGGCACCTCCTACGGATGGTCGCCGAAGAAGGACGCCCCCGGCTTCAGATGCTGCCGCGCCACGTCCTCATTCAGGGTCTGACCGTGACCCGGCCTGTCAGTCAGATGGATGAAACCGGCGGCGATCGTCGGCTCCCCCTCGACGAGGTCCCCCCACCACGGCACGTCGTGGGCGTGGAACTCCATCACCAGGAAGTTGGACATCGCCGCGCAGACCTGCGCCGCGGCCATCGTGCCAACCGGGCTGGCCACGTTGTGGGGAGCGATCGGGATGTAGTAGGTGTCGGCGTGGTCCGCCACCTTCTTTGCTTCCAGTAGGCCGCCCATCTTCGGGATGTCCGGGGCGATAATCTCCGCTGCCTGCTTCTCGATCAGCTCCCGGAAACCATGTTTGCGGTACAAATTCTCCCCCGTGCAGATCGGTGTCCGCGTACTCGCGGTTACCTTCGCCTGCGCGTCGATATTCTCCGGCGGCACCGGATCTTCCAACCAAAGGAGATCGTACGGCTCGACCGCCTGCGCTAACTTGATCGCGTCGCCGACCGCGAACTTCCAGTGGCAGTCCATGGCCACCATCACCTCGCGCCCGACCGCCTCCCGCACGGCGGCCACCACGGAGACCATCCAATCACGCTCGGCGGTGCCGATCGTCCGGTTGAACGGCTCGAACCACTGCCGCCGGGGGTGCGCGTCGTCGGAGATGTCGAGCGTGAAGGGGTTTTTGTTGTCGAGGTCGAACTTGATGGCCGTGAACCCCGCCGCCACGACTTCCCGCGCCCTCTCCGCGTAGGACGCCGGGTCGTGACCAAGACCGGCGTGGCAGTCGGCATAAATGCGGATGGCGTCGCGGAATCGACCTCCGAAGAGATTGTAAATTGGGGTCTTGAGGGCTCGCCCCACCAGATCCCAAAGCGCCAGCTCGATCCCGCTGATCGCTGTCACCGTCGCCCCGGCCAGCGATCCCTCGCCAGACAAGCAGCGAATCATCATCTCGTACAGCTTCGGCACGTTGAACGGATTCTCTCCAATGAGCAGCGGCTTCGCCTTGTGGACCAACTCGGCGACGCCGACGCCCCAATACGCCTCGCCGAGCCCGCTGATCCCTTCGTCCGTTTCGACCCGCACCAGAACCCAGTCGAAGTTCCCGGCGATGACCGCCGTCCGCACATCGGTGATCTTCACTGTCGCTCTCCCTCGTCGATGCGCCAACCGCCCCCGCCAACGACGCCTGTAGGCACCACACACCGCATTGAATCACCCACGCCGTGCCCCGGCGCGATCGACCGGAACGATTCGGAATTCGGCGCCGCCACCCCGCCTACCCCTGCTGGAGGACGCTCTCGCGCTCAGCCACCCGGCCTGTTTCGTGCTCCGCGCGGGGTAACGCCTGCTGCGTTTCGGCGTCAAACAGGTGCATCCGCTCCTGATGGAAGTCGAGCCAGATTGGATCGTCGTAGGTCGCTCGGAAATCAGGATCGGCGCTAGCGACGAGGAGTTGCTTGCCGAGCCGGACGTGGACATACGTAATGTCGCCGGTCGGCTCGACGGTATAGACGCGGCCCTCGACCGCTCCCGGCTGCGCTGCCCGATGGAGCGTGACGTGGTTGTGGCGGATACCGACGACCACATCACCCTTGCTCGCGCTCGCCCGCTGGCCATTCGCCGCGGAGAAGCGGTATGTCCAGCCGTCGACGCTGTGAAACGCGAGGGCGCCCTCCTTGGTGACGACGTGACCGGCGAGCAAGTTCATCGCTGGGCTGCCGACGAAACCAGCCACGAAGATATTGACCGGGCGGTTGTAGATCTCGTCCGGCGTGTCGTACTGCTGGAGCACGCCGCCATTCATCACCGCGATTCGATCGGCCATCGTCACGGCTTCCATCTGATCGTGGGTCACGTAGATCACCGTCGCCATGAGATCTTGGTGGAACCGCTTGAGCTCCGCCCGCATCTGAACGCGGAGCTTGGCGTCGAGGTTGGAGAGTGGCTCGTCCATCAGGAACGCTTTTGGCTGCCGGACAAGGGCGCGCCCGAGCGCCACGCGTTGCTGCTGACCCCCCGACAGCTCGCGCGGTCGGCGATCGAGCAGCGGCTCGATGCTGAGGAGACTCGCCGTCTCGCGAATGCGGGCGTCGATCGCCGCTTTCGGAGTGCGCCGCATCTGCAGCGGAAAGGCGAGGTTCTTGTAGACCGTCTTGTTCGGGTAGAGTGCATAGTTCTGAAAGACCATGGCGATGTCCCGATCCTTCGGGTCGAGGTCGGTGATCAACCGGTCGCCGATGTAGATGTCGCCGGCCGTCAACTCGATCAGACCGGCGACAAGGTTCAACGTCGTCGTCTTTCCACAACCGGACGGCCCAACCAGGGCGACGAACTCCCCGTCCTGGACCGTCAGCGAGACGTGATCGACCGCGACCACCTCGCCATAGGTTTTGACCACGTCATCGAGGATTACCTCGGCCATGGCGTCTGTCTCCCTGTCGAGCGACCAGATCGGCGATCACGACTTAATGGCTCCCTCCGTCAGAGCCCGCACGAAGTATTTCTGGAGGACCAGGAACATGGCGACCACCGGCACGCTCATGATGAAGGCCGCCGCCATCAACCCCGGCCAGTTCGTCGCGTACTCGGTGAAGAAGCGTTGCAAGCCGACCGGTAACGTCAGCAGGTCCTGGTTGTTGATAAAGGTCAACGCGTAGACGTACTCGTTCCAGGCTTGAATGAAGGCGTAGATCGCGGTCGCGATGATCCCCGGTGACGAGAGCGGGACAACGATCTTCCAGAACGCCTGGAAGCGAGTCGCGCCGTCGATCCGCGCCGCTTGCTCCAGTTCCACCGGGATGTTGTCGTAGAAGCCCTTGAGGAGCCAGATCGAGAGCGGGAGCCCGAAAGTCAGGTAGGTGATGATCAGGGAGCCGTAGGTGTTGATCAAGTGCAGGTTCCGCATCAGCACGAAGAGCGGAATCAAGAAGATGACCGCAGGAAACATGTTTCGAAGCAGGACGGAGAAGAAGAGAAAGTTGCGCCCCGGGAATCGAAACCGCGAGAAGGCGTACGCCGCGGGCACCGCCACCACCACCCCGAGCAGGGTCGTCACGGTCGAGACGAAGACGCTGTTGGCGAGGTAGCGGAGAAAGATCGGACCGACGTCGCTGTATGGCGAGAGGAGCGTCCGGTAGTGGATGAGGGTTGGGTTGCTGGGAATCCACTCCGGCGGCTGCTGGAGCGCCGCGAACTGGGTTTTTAACGAGGTCGAGAGCATCCAGAGCATAGGGATCGTCGCGAAGAGCAAGAGGACGATCAGGTACACCCAGCCAAGCAGCGAGCCGGAACGACGACGTCGCCGGGCCGGACGCTGCCGGGGCATGCTCAGCGTTCCCTGGCTCATCCCGGCCTCCTCTCGTCACCGCGGGTCATCGCCTTGACGTAGAAGTAGCCCATCGAGAGCATCACGAGCGATAGGATCACGGAATAGGCCGCCGCTTGACCAAAGCGAATGCGACCAAAGGCGAGTTGATAGATGTCCGTGATCCAGATCTCCGAGGCGCCAGCGGGGCCACCAGCGGTCATGATGTAGACCAGGGTGAACGAGTTGAGATTGGTCACGAGCAGCAACAATGTCGTAATGATGATCACGCCGCGAATGTAGGGGACCGTGACATGCCAGAACTGGTTCCACGCCCCGGCTCCGTCGATTTGGGCGGCGCGGTAGAGCTGCTCCGGCACCGTCTGCAAACCGGCCAGCATCATGATCATCGCGAAGGGAAACTCTTTCCAAACGTTCGCCACGATCAACGCCGGCATCACCCGGTTGACCGAGTCGAGCAAGGTGATCGGACGATCGATCAATCCCAGCCGCAACAGCATCCCGCTGACCAACCCAAAATCGCTGTGGTACAGCCATTTCCAGACGTAAGCGGCGGCAACGTAGCTGATGACGTAGGGGATCAGAAGCAGCCCTCGCACGATCCCCCGGCCTATGAAGTCGCGATGGACCACGATGGCCGCGCCGAAGCCCAGAGCGAACGCGAAGACGGTCGAGAAGAACGTCCAGACGAACGTGTTCTGCGTGACCCGCCAAAAGCTACGGCTCGTCACGACGTCGACGTAGTTGCTGAGACCGGTGAAGGTCTTGGCGGACAGCGCCAAGCGCGGGGGAGTTTTGAAGAACGAGAGGAAGACGGTGTAGTAGATCGGATAGCCGATCACCAAGAGCATGACCAGCAACGCCGGCGCGACATAGAGGTAGTCGGCACGGTGCCGCACGATCCTCCCGACCACCCCGGTCCGCCGCGGGCGGGTCACGTGTCCGACCGCGAGACGAGTGCGCGTCGTCGTAACGGCCATGGCGTCGTGCCCCTTTCTGGGAGGAGAAAGCGCGACCGCGCCCGTGCTCGATCGCTGCCACGATTGGGGCAACGGGCTCCCCACGGCAGGAGGGCGCCAAACCACGCTCCCCGCCGAACCGAGAGCCCGCGTTCCCGACCATGCAACCGCTAGCCGAGGGCTTCCTTCACCTTGTCGGCGGCGTCGCTGGTCGCCTCTTCAACCGACATCTGCTTGGTCAGCGCGTTCTGGATCATCTCCGGCACGATAATGTTCATGATCTCGGTCGATTCAGGGACGACCGGAAACGGGATCCCGTACGGAAGCATCGAGGTCGTCACGTCGAGAAACTTGATCTGCTCCAACCGCTCCTTCATCCACTTGGTCTCGAAGCCGCGGAGGTTGCCCGGATTCGACCCCGTCCACGCTATTTTCGTCGACCACTCCGGCAGGGTCATGAAGGTCATCAGGGCCTTCGCGGCCTCACGGTCGCAGTCGCCGCCAACGACGTCCTTCGCGAACATGTGAACGTTGGAGCCGCCAAAGACCACGGCGCGGCGCGCTGGCCCCTCCGGAATTAAGCCGTAGGCCATGCTGTCAACGACCTTCTGGGCGATGGCCTTGTCCGAGCCGGTCGCCTTAGCGGCGCGATCGATCATCGCCGCGTACTCGCTCGGATGGCTGATGACCATCGCCAGCTGACCGGCGATAAATGGGTCCTGGTTCTCAGTCTGGGTATTGGTGAGCGCCGAGGTCGGCACGGACTGATCACGGACATACATGTCGTAGTACGTCTGCAGCGCCGCCTGCGTCCCCTCACTGTCGATCAGAACCTTGTCATATGTCGGATGTGGTTCCGCCTCGTCAAGGGCTCCACCGCCGTGGGCCCACACCACGGGCATGAAGCGAAACGGGGTGTTTCCCGCGTTGGCGCGGGCGACCAAGCCATAGCCGGCTTTGCCGGTATTCGCTTTGATCTGCTTGGAATAGGCGACGAGATCTGCCCAGGTCGCGGGCGGCTTCTCCGGATCGAGTCCCGCGGCGGCAAATATGTCACGATTCCAAATCAACGCCATCGTCTCGTTGTTGGTGGGAATGCCGTAGCGTTTGTCTGCCCAGGTGACCGACTTCAGCGCCCCCTCCCAGAACTGGTCCGAGCTATAGCCAAACTCCTGAAGCTCGATCGGTTCGAGCTGGCCCTTGGCCGCGAACTCGACCCCCCACAAAATCGGCATCTTGGCCACGCACGGGGCTGCGCCGCCGAGCGCCGCGGTGCGGACTTTGTCGAGCATCTGGTTGTAGTCGAGATTCTGGCGGTCCACCTCGATGTTTGGGTACGTCTGCTGGAAGGCCGCCCAGAACTCCGCGTCGATCTTCTTGTCCAGGTCCGGTGACGCTTGGTTCGGACCGACGTACCAGTAGCTGACCTTGCCTTTATGATCAAGCGGAACGATCTTCCCCGCTTCCTCGGCTGTATTGACCTCCAGGGTCCCGGCGAGCTTGCGAATCGTGTCCGGGTTCCAACTTTTCGAGTCGACCGCGCTACTGGCGTCCGGTGCGGCCGGCGTTTGCTGCAGCAACCCCGCGGCCAGTGACGTGCTCCGCGAGGATCCAAGCGCAACCCCGGCGGCGACTCCCGCGGCGCCGAGACCGAGGCCGACAAATGTCCGCCTGCTAAGTCCGTTCGTGGTCCGTTCGGGCGTCATACGATCCTCCTTGCTCGTCCTCCCCCGGCGACGCTGCCGGGAGTGGCATCAAATCACCCTAACCGTTCCACGTCAAGCGGCGGACGACCGGACGGAGGACTCCCCCAGACCGCCCACCACGTGGTATGACGCGTGGCGCGGCTGGCCAACCAGGAGATGCGATACGAGCTTTCCACCTCCGGCGCCGTGCGGGCAAAAAAGCGCGCTGTCCGGGAGCAAGCACGATCCCCGATGGCGCGAGCGCCGCGTTTCCTCAAGCGCCCGCGTCAACCGTCCACGGCGCTCAGCGTGGGCTCCCGCATCGAGCGAAGCAACAGACGCGCCGCGTCCCCGGCTTACCCCTTGATTCCGCCCGCGGTCAGACCCTGGACGATGTGCCGTTGGACGAACAGCACCAGCACGATCACAGGCAGGGTAATCACCGCCGCCGCCGCGCTAATCGCCCCGTAGTTGATGTTCGAGTAACCCATGAAATTGAAGACCGCCACCGGCAACGTCTTCGTCCGCGTCGATGTCAACACCAGCGAGAACATGAAGTTATTCCAGGAAAAGATGAACGCCAGGATACCCGAGGCGACGATCCCGGCCTTGCTCAGCGGCAGGCTGATCCGCCAAAACGTGCCGAACATGCTCGCCCCATCGACCCGCGCCGCTTCCTCCAGCTCCCGCGGCAAATCCTCGAAAAACCCCACCATCAGCCAGACGATGATCGGCATCGTCACGATCAGATGCGAGATGATCAGCGACACGTAGGTGTCGATCAGATGGGCGCGCGAGAAGACGATGTAGAGCGGCACCAGGAAGCTAATGCCCGGCATGATCCGCGCCGTCAGGATCACCAGCCCCAACCCATTTTGTTTGTAGCGAGCAATGCTGTACGCGGCCGGTAACCCGAGAACCAGACCCAGGAGCGTCGCGCCGCTGGCAATGATCAGGCTGTTGATCGTGAATTTGAGAAACGGGTTGCTCGGATCTTGAAACAACGCGCGGTAATTCTCCAGCGTCGGACGGAACGAGAAGAATTTCGGTGGGTACGCTTGGGCGTCCACCAGCGGTTTGAACGAGTTGATGATCATCCAGTAGAAGACGAAGAGGAACGGCAGCAAAATGAGGATCACCACCGCGTAAAACCCCAAGCGCCTCACTAGGCGTCCGGTATCAAATCCAGTGCTCGTCCCACTCACCGCCCGCCTGCGCGCAGCCGCGACCGTGCTCACTCCGCCGCCCTCCGCACCCGCAAGAGCAAGATAGAAACGCCCATCACGAGCAAGAAGAAAAAGACCAGAATCGACGACGCATACCCTAAGTGGTAGTAGTTGAACGCGTTCTGAAACGCGTAAATATTCAGTGTCTCCGAGCTGTAATCGGCGCCGCCCTGGGTGATCACCTGAATGATGTCAAATGTCTTCAGCGCGTCGATCGCCCTAAACAGCACGGCGACGACGATCGTCGGCCGCAGCATCGGTAGCGTCAGGTCAAATAAAATTTGCCGAGGGCTCGCCCCATCGATACGCGCCGCCTCGTACGGCTCGGAGGGTAGCGACGATAGTCCCGCCAAGGTGATCAACGTGATAAACGGCGTCCACTCCCAAATGTCGACCAGGGTGAGTGCCGGCAGCACCCAGCGCGCGTCACTCGTCCAAAGGATCGCCGGCAGGTGAAGCTGCTCGAGAAAATAATTGAGCACTCCAAGATTTGGGTCGAACATTGTCGCCCAGACAAGCGCGATCGCGACCGGCGTCGCCACCATTGGAAAAAGGAAGATCGTTCGGATCAGTCCCTTGCCGAGGAACTCCCGGTTGAAAATCAGGGCGATCGCGACGCCGAGCACCGTTTCAACCGCTACCGCCATGATCGTGAAGTAGAACGTCCGCAGCACCGCCGGCCAGAAGCGGCTGTCAGCGGTGAGGAAGTTGACGAAGTTCTTGATCCCGACATACGACGGCGGATCGAGCGCCGAGAACTCCCACCGCTGCGTGCTCATGTAGAGGGTGTAGACGATCGGGAAGAGCATCGTCAGCAATAGGAAGAAGATCGCCGGCGCCGGGAACACCTTTTCGGGACGACGCTCCACATAAGCGACCGTCCGCGCCCAAGGCGATGAGCCGGACGAGGTGGGACGCACCGCCGATGGCGGTACGCCCCCGGTGGTCAGCGGCGAATGCTGCTGACGCGTCGCCATGAATTACCCCGACTTCGCGATGATGTTCTTGACGTCCGTATTCGCCTTCTCGGCCGCCGCCTTAACGTCCTTCCCCTGGATTGCGGCGATAATCACCACGCCGATCGCGTCGCGCACCTCCTGCACCGGCAGCACTGGCGGGTTCGACGTTCGGGTGCTGAGCTTAATTGACGTCTGCTGTGCTTGGTCGAATTCCTTATTGCTGGTCTTCGTGTAGGCGGGATCTTGCCACGGCGACATCCGGGCCGATGGCACACCCTTCTCGAGGAGCTTCAACGCCTGCGCCTTCGACGTCGCCCACTGTACGAAGTACCACGCCGCCTGCTTGTTCTTCGACTGTGACGGAATCGAGAGACCCCACGTGTACGAATAGGGGTCCTGCGCCTTTGGCCCCTTCGGGAAGACGGCGTACCCCACCTTGCCCGCCACGGATGACTTCTTCGGGTCTTCGAGGTTGACCTTGAACACGGAGGCATCGGACAGCATCGCCAGCTGCCCCTGCTGGAACAAAGCGACATTCTCCGCCCACGAGTTGTTCTCGACGCCGCGCGGACCAAAATTGTGGGCGAGATCGCCGTAGTATTGGAACGCCGCGATCGCCTCGGGCGTCGTCAGCGCCGGGTTCCCGCTCTCGTCGAGCCAGTCCCCACCAAAACCGTAGAGGTACGAACTGAACTGCGAGGTCGCCGCCGCCCCCTTGCCACGCAGTCCAATCCCAAACATTCGCTTGTCCGGGTCATGCAACGCCTGCGCCGCCGCCTTCAGGTCGTCGAGCGTGGCCGGCACGGCAATTTTCTTCTCCTCGAACAGATCCTTTCGATAGAAGATGATCTCCGACTCCAGCTGCACCGGGACACCGATCAACTTCTCTTTGACTGTTTGCAGTTTGATCGTGTTCGGCGCGAAGTCGGCGAAGTCATAATCCGGCGCGGTCTGCGCCGGGTCTTTGACGTAGGCGTCGAGCGGCTCGTACCATCCCGCCGCCTCGTACTTCAAACCCTCCTGCGCTGGCGCCGACATCATCACGTCAACGCTTCCGGTGCCCTGGGAGAGTTCCGTCGTCAATTTCTGCCGGAACTGCGCCTCTGGCAGATCCTCTTCAACGACCGCGATCCCCGTCAAATCCTTGAAATCTCCCAGTTGCGGCTTGATGCTATCCGTCCATGGGTGGGCGTTCGCCAGCAACCGGATCTTGGTCCCGTCGAACTTCTTCCAGTCAAACGCGTCCTGCGCCGCGATCACACCGCGTGGCGTTCCGAGCGCGACTCTTGGCTTCGCCAGGAGCAGTCCCGCTGTCCCCAGCGCCCCACCGACGAAGCGCCGCCGATCAACCGCCATTCGCCAGTTCACTTGCTGCTCGTCTTCATGCCGCGCCATCTGTCTCCTCCTTCACGTGCGATCCCACCGGGCAGGTACGCTCCCAATCGTCCCAGCGTTCACTCACCCGCCGACAGAGACCAAAGCAGATACCGCCGATCCAAACGAATCCACCACGGCGTGTACCGTTCCACCGGTACAAATGGCGTAAGAGCCTCAATTAAGAGCAACTAGGAGCGCCGCGACGGCCCGCAGCAACCGCTGCAAGCCATGTGCCAAGGCGGATGGCAACACCGGTAGGCACAGTGCTCGTACGCCGTCTGGCCGCCGCCGATGTCTCAACTGAACGCTACGAGTGAGAGACTGGCGGAGGGTTAATACCCCGTCATCTCCTTAGCCCCGGCCACCGTGAACGTCGTTCCGTTCACGTACTCCATCATTTGCCGTTCCCGCGTGCGGATCGCATCTACCGCCTCCGGCAAGTCCGCCACGATCTCGCCTGGCACGATCACGATGCCATTCGCGTCGCCATGCAAGATGTCGCCGGTCCGCACCTCTTGGCCGTCGAGGCTGATCGGCTGCCCCACCTCCACGACCGAAAAGTTCCCGTGTGAAACGACCGGAAACGGCGCGAAGTAGTGCACGCCGAGCGCCCGCACTTCGTCCACGTCGCGCACGCCGCCATCCGTCACGATCCCAACCGCGCCCAGCTTCCTCGCCATGGTCGCCATCACTTCGCCGCAGTAGGCGCAGCGGTTCGGCTCGCCGCTCACGTCCTGCGTCACCAGCACCGACGGCCTCGGCATCCGCTCAAGCGCCTCCCACATCTTCCAGTACCCGTCGCGCCCGGCAATCTCCCCCGGCGCGTTCGTCATCGTCACCGTCAACGCGTGACCCACCATCGGACCAAGCTCGGGAAAGAAGCACCCAATCCTCCCCCCGAGGAATCCTTCACAACGATCCCGCACGCTGAACCGCTCGATCGCGTTGGCGATTGTCGGGCTGTCCACGCCCCGCAGAAACGCGAGGTGCTCCCGCGACAGCTCCGTGACCGGCGGCGGAGACCAAGACATGCGCTGCTCCTTCCTGACGAGACCCGCTGACGTTTGAGGCAGTGTCCTCCAGCGCCAAGCGTACCGAATCGCACGACGCAACGGGCGGCCAGAGCTTCGCACCCTCCGGCCCTTCGGCAGACCAAGTGGCGTTCTCCGGCGAGCGCCTGGGCTGCCCGGGTGGATCTATCGGCGTGACGAATGGCCCAGCCGTCGATTGGGACATCGCTTAGGTGGGACCGTGCCCGTCGCTACCCTCCCGCCGCACCAAGTCAAACAGCACGATCGCGCCCGCCGTCGCCGCGTTCAAGGAAGCAACTGTCCCGCGCATCGGTAGCGCGACGAGGAGATCGCACCGGCTGCGCACGTTTGGCCCGATCCCGCTCCCCTCGCTTCCGACCACAAGCGCCAACGGGGTCGGCACGTCGGCGCTGTAGAAATCGACCGCGTCGGCGCCGGCGTCGAGTCCGACGATCCACCGGCCGGCCCGCTTCAAACCATCGAGACTCCGCGCCAGATTCGGCACCATTGCCACGTGCAGGTGCTCCACCGCCCCCGCCGAGGCATTCACCACCGCCGGGGTCACCTCGACCGCCCGGTTTTGCGGGATGACCGCGCCTGCCACGCCCGCCGCCTCCGCCGCCCGCAGCAACGTTCCAAAGTTCTGCGGGTCCTGCAGGTGGTCCAGCACGAGGACTGTCCCCTCCCCCTCCAACACCTCCTCGAACGCCGCATAGGGATAGCCCGCCGCTTCCAGCACGACTCCTTGATGGTTCGCCCCCCGCGCCAGGTCATCAAGCAAGGGGCGCGGTGGTCGCTCCACCGGCACGCCGGCGTCCTCGGCCCGGGCGACGATCGTTCGCAGCCGCTCGTCGTCGTGCACTCCATCCGCAACGAACAGCCGCCGTGCCTCCCGCCTCCCGATCAGCGCCTCCGCCACCGCGTTCCGCCCATAGAGGAGATCCGATCCCCGGCCGAGAATGATCGGATCCGGTCCCGTCGGCTTTCCTCCCCGCCCCCGCTGCCCTCCACCCCCTCGCTGGTCGCGCCGCGGCTGGCCCCCACCACCCGGACGCCGCTCGCTACGTCTTGCGCCAGGCCCAGGTCGATCCGGTCGGTCCGTCTTCAAGCGCAATCCCCCGTTCCGCTAGCTCGTCGCGGATGCGATCGGCCAGCGCCCATTGCTTCGCGGCGCGCACTTCGTCCCGGAGTTCAACCAGCAACGCGATAAACGGCTCGGCGCTGTCCGCCGGCGACGCGACCTCCTCTTCCAATGACAGTCCCAGCACTCCCGCCAGCTCCACCAGCTTCAGACGGCCGGGCTCGATCGTCGCCGCCGGCTGCCGCGCCGAGCGGGCGTGATTGATCGCCCGGCCCAGGTCGAACAGCGCCGCCACCGCGATCGGCGCGTTGAAATCGTCGTCCATCGCCGCGTGGAAGCGATGGTCAACCTCCTGTACGAGTTGGTTGAGCTCCTCGACACGGTGCTCACCGGCATCGGGCGCGGTCCCTTCGATTGGGGCATCCGCTGGCGGGCACGCCGCCGCCCGCAACCGCTCCAGCCCCCGCTCCGCCGCCAGCAATCCTTCCTCGGTGTATGTCAGCGGCGCCCGGTAATGCGACTGCAAGACCATCAGCCGGAAGGCGGGCCCCAGCCCCCGGTCCAGAATCTCCTTCACTCGCACGAAGTTTCCCAGCGACTTCGACATCTTCTCGCCGCCGAGCCGGACCAACCCGTTATGCAGCCAGTAGCGGGCGAACGGCGCCTGACCCAGGAACGCCTCGCTCTGGGCGATCTCGTTCTCATGGTGCGGGAAGATCAGATCGGCGCCGCCACCGTGAATGTCGACGATGCCCCCAAGATGCGCCGAGCACATCGCCGAGCATTCGATATGCCACCCTGGCCGCCCCGCTCCCCACGGGCTCGGCCAGCTCGGCTCGCCGGGCTTCGCCCCCTTCCAGAGCGCGAAGTCGAGCGGGTCCTCCTTCCGCTCGTCGATCTCGATCCGCGCCCCCGAGAGCAGGTCATCGAGATCGCGGTGCGAGAGCTTGCCGTACTCGGCGAAGGACCGCACCCGGTAGTAGACGTCGCCATCGACCGGGTAGGCATGGTTTCCCGCGATCAACCCCTCGATCATCGCGACAATCGACGCGATCTCCTGCGTCGCCCGCGGGTAGATCGTGGCCGGTTGGGCGTTGAGCGCCGCGGTCTCCCGATGCCAATCGGCGATCAATCGCTCGGTCAGCTCGTTCGGATCGATCCCCTCCGCATTCGCCCGGTTGATGATTTTGTCATCGATATCCGTGAAGTTCTGCGCGTGGCGCACCTGGTACCCACGGTGTTCCAAATAACGCCGGATCACGTCGAAGACCGTCAGCGACATGCCGTGGCCGACATGCGCGCTGTCATAGGGAGTCACACCGCAGACATACATCCGCACCACGCCCGGCTCAATCGTCGCGAAGGGCTCTTTCCGCCGGGTCATCGTGTTGTAGAGCACCAGCGGCGCGCGCCCGTCCGGCGCGGCCGCAACCGGCTCCTTCGCCGCATCGACATCAGGCATCACACACCGCTCCTCACCAACACCCACCTCGGAAAACGCTGACATGAAGGCAGACCAGGACGCCGCCGCCGGGTCATGCCGCGACGGTGAAAACGGACGTGCACGGGGCGTCGCCGCTCCTCGTTTCTGCGCCCGCCGCGCGTGCGCCCGATCCGGGTCGCCCCAGCCCATCTCCTCGGACGGCCTCGCCAACAATCACCGTACCGCTTACCAAACCGGCTCGGGGGACTCCGGCGACCGGTGCGCCGTCTCCAAATCCCGTACCTTCCCCTCCAGCTCCTCGATGCGCTGGATCAGCGCCAGCATCGTGTCGCGCTGCGGATCGGGGAGCTGCTCGAACCGGCTCGTCGCGCCGCTCGCGGGATCGGTCCAGGCCACCGCTCGCGCCGGCACCCCGACCGCCGTCGTGTGCGGCGGCACGTCGCGCAGCACGACCGCCCCGGCCCCGATCTTCGCCCCAGTGCCCACCGTCACGGCGCCGAGGATCGCGGCCCCCACCCCAACGACCACGCCCTCCTCCAGGGTTGGGTGACGCTTGCCCCGCTGCTTCCCCGTCCCACCGAGCGTGACCCCTTGGTAGAGCGTCGCGTCGTTGCCAACGACAGCCGTCTCCCCAATCACGACACCCATCCCGTGATCGATGAAGACGCCGCACCCAATCGTCGCGCAGGGGTGAATCTCGATTCCAGTCACTCCCCGGCTGAGATGCGAAACGAGACGCGCCGCCAGCCGGCGGCCTCGTCGTTGCAAGCCCGACGCGACGCGGTGCAGCGCGATCGCGTGCAAGCCCGGGGAGGTCAGGACAATCTCAAGCGTTGTCCGCGCGGCTGGGTCGCGCTCGCGGATCGCGCGGATCTCGTCGAAAAAAAACATGCTGGATGCTCGCTTGTCTCTCGGTCGTGCCCAGCACCCTTGCAGGGATACGGGACGGATCTCACGCCTGACCTGCACGAGGCGGGTCCACGCCTAACGCTGGGACGCACGACACGTGCGCCCCTAGAGACAGGAGCAGTATCCCCCAGCCGAGCCTCCACGGCACTCGGGACACAAGCAGCGGCGCAAGGAGCGACGAGGGAGCACGAGACCACCTTCCACTAGTCCGCGGCCGGCTTCGATACCGGCGCGGCTGGCTCGCTCGATCCTGTCGACGTCGTCGCCGTCGATGATGCCGCCGCGGCAGCCGGCTTCTTGTCGTCCGCCGCCTTGTCCGCCGCCGGTTTCCCATCGTCGGTTTTTGCCTTCTCCGGCTTCGCCTCGTCCCTCTGCTTCGACCGGCTGTCCGTGATGTACCAGCCTGAACCCTTGAAGACGACGCCCACCGGCTGGATCACCCGTCGCACCGGTGCTCCGCACTCCGGGCACTCCCGCAGCGGGTCATCAGAAAAACGTTGAACGATCTCGAATTGGTGGTTGCAGGTGTCGCAACGGTAGGTGTACGTGGGCATCGCTTGGGGTGGTCTCCTCAGAACGCGAAAGCACTACTATCTAAATTGTAGCGAAGGGGGCATCGCAACTCAACTCCCTGCCTAGCTAGGCGCCCCTCCAGAACGTGAGGCACCGCCCTCCTTCAAGAGGTCACCGATCGGCTTCATTGCGAGGAACAAACGGTCTTCGTTGTCCCTGAACCGTTGGAACCCATACCGCTCATAAAACGATCGAGCCGAATCATGCAGCGCGTCTACGATCACAACCGTCGCGGCGATCTGCCGTGTGCCGACCTCGAACGCAACTCGCAGGGCGTCAATGAGCAATGCCGCGCCGAGCCCTTGGTTCCGGTAGTCGTGGTCGATAGCGAGGCGACCGATCAGGACCGCGGGCACGAGCGGATACCTGGGAAGCGCGCGCCGCGTCTCCAATGGCAGGCCCTGGAGATGGACGGCGGAGGCGCTCAGGGTGTAGTAACCGGCGACGCGCTGGTCATGGCTGTCGTAGAGCACGAAGACCTTGGCGACGTTCCGCTCGTCGTCCGTTCGTGCCCGCTGGCGCAGGTAGGCGTCGAGGGATTCCTCACCGCACGAGAAAGCCGCGCGGTCATGGTGGCTCGCGAGTCGCTCGACGCGGAAGCGGAGTGTCAACACCATCTACTCGGCAATAAGATCCCGGTTCCGACGCGCGGCGGCACGCAACCGCTCGTTGGGCTCCGTCGGGTTCGTCAGCGCTTCCGCAAACGCCATGCTGTCGCGCGCAGTGAGCGCCATTAATTCGTACCGCTGGATCGTTTCGAGGGCGGCCGCATGCACGGCGCTGACGACGAAGTCGGTCAGCGACCGCCCCTCCACTGCCGCCGCCCGCTCAAGCAACGCCTTCTGCTCTGTACTAATCCGGGCCTCGAGCCGTTCACGGCGCTTTGGCATCGGCGGACTCGTAGTTGGCCGCTCCTCCATCATGGCAGCGGTCGAACGGCTCATATCAATCTCCTCTGGCCGCAACGAGATCAGACCAGTTGCACACATCGGATATTCAGCTGGCTCGTTCGATATTACGGCAATCCGCCGTACATGGCAAGATCCCGACCGCGATCGGCGGAACCGTGTCAAGCAATCCGCTCCTCTCGAGCCCGCACCCCCCGCCGCCACTGAAATCGGCACGCGCCGAGCTCATTGCCTGTTAGCACCACGGATCCGTTCCCCGGCCTCGCCAGCCACGCCGAGCATCCCTCGTTTCCTCGTTGCGTCGATCCCGGCCCTCTTCGCCCGACGTCACGACCCGGGACGGAACCGAGCGCCGCTCTGCACGCCACCTAGCCGGTCGCCACCACGTCCTGTACCGGCACCAACTCCTCCCAGTTCTCCCCGGCCCCGACCTCAACCCCGAGCGGTACCGACAGTTCGGCCGCGCCTTCCATCGTCCGTTTCACGAGATCCGTGGTCGCCGGCAGATCGGCCCGGTCGACCTCCAGCACGAGCTCGTCATGCACCTGGAGGAGCAGACGGGCCTTTAAGGCTCCCCCCCGGAGGGCGTCGGCGAGCCGGATCATCGCCACCTTCATGATGTCGGCGGCACCCCCCTGAATCGGCATATTCATCGCCGCCCGTTCCGCCGCGAGCCGCCGCGCTCCGTTCGGCGACAGCAAGTCCGGTACGTAGCGACGTCGCCCGCTCGGGGCTTCTACGTAGCCGTGCGCGGCGCCAAATCGCAACGTCTCGTCGAAGTATTTTTTGACGGCCGGCAGCCGCGCCCAATAGTCGTCGATGAACCGCTGCGCGTCCGCCCGCGGCAGCCCACTATCCCGCGACAGCCCGTAGGCTTGCATGCCGTAGAGCACCCCGAAGTTGACCGTCTTCGCGACCGCTCGCATGTCCCGCGTCACGTCCTCCGGGGCGATCCCGTAGACGATCGCCGCCGTCGCCCGGTGAACATCTTCCTCCTTACGAAACGCCTCGATCAGAAACGGCTCGCCACTGATGTGCGCCAGCAGGCGTAGCTCAATCTGCGAGTAGTCCGCCGACAGTAACACCGGATCGTCGAACAACCGGTATTCCGGCCGCCGGTCGGCGACGAACGCCCGCCGCACCCGCCGTCCCAGCTCCGTCCGGATCGGGATGTTTTGCAGGTTTGGGTTCGTCGAGGAGAGCCGTCCGGTCGCCGCCACGGTCTGGTTGTAGGAGGTGTGCACCCGCCCGGTCTCCGAATTGACCTGAAGCGGCAGCGCGTCGACGTAGGTCGACCTGAGCTTGCCGAGTGTCCGGTACTCCAGGATCAATTCGACGATCGGATGTTTATCCCGGAGGGTCTCCAAGGCGTCGGAATCGACCGAGTACCCCGTCTTCGTCCGTCGTCCGGATTGCAGCTTCAGCTCCTCGAAGAGCAGTGTCGCCAGTTGTCGGTTCGAGTTGATATTCATCTCGCGACCGGCCAGCGCCAGAATCTCGCGCTCCAACTCGCCTAGCCGCCCCGTAATCTCCTCCGAGAGCGTCTCCAGATAACCCACGTCGACCGCGATCCCCGTCCGCTCCATTTCGACCAGAACCGGCACCAGCGGCAACTCGATCTCATCCAGCAGCGGCGCCAGCCCCTGCTCCTCGATCTCCGGGCGCAGCGTTTCAACCAGCTCGTAGGTCGCCTCGACGTCGCCGCAGGCATATTCTCCCGCCGTCTCGGACGCCACCCGATCCATCGTCAATTGGTTGCGGCCGGTCCCGATCAGCGCCGTGATCTCCGTCATCTCGATCCCAAGTCGCGTGAACGCCAGATCCTTGAGGCCTACCTTGGACTCGCCCAGCAGGTACGCCTCTATCATCGTGTCGTCAGCGAGACAGCCAAGATCGTAGCCGTGCCGCCGCAGCACCTGGAGGTCGTACTTCCCATGGTGCGCGTAGGCTCGATTCTCCGGATCGCGCAGGATCGGATCGAGCGTCTCGTGGACGACCGCCGGCACCAGTTGCGTCTCATCGCCGGTGCCGTGGGCCAGCGGCACGTAGAAGCTCTCGCTCGTGCTGACCGCCAGCGCGATCCCGACGAGACGCGCCGTCAACGGATCGGTCGAGTCCGTCTCGACGTCGATCGCGTAGGTTCCCGCCTCTCCCAGCCGCGCCGCGACGTGCCGCAGGTCCGCCTCCGTCCTGACCATCCTTCGCGTCGATGCCGGCCGTACCACGACGGGTTTGGCCACCGCCTCGGCCGGCCGCGCTTCCGGCAGTCGAACGACCAGCGTCCGGAACTCCAGTTCCCGGAGGAGAGCGATCATCGCCTCCCGGTCGTAGTTGCCGACCGCGCTCCGCTCCAGATCGAGCGTGACGTCCAAATCGCGCACGATCGTCGCCAGGTGCTTGCTTTGCCGCGCCTGCTCGACATTCGCTTCCAGCGCCGTCCGGGCCCGCGTCGGCGTCACCTCCGCCACGTGCTCCAGAATCGCCTCGATCGTCCCAAACTGCGCGATCAATGCCTTCGCCGTCTTGTCGCCGATACCCGGCACCCCCGGAATGTTGTCTGAGGTGTCGCCGACGAGCGCCTTGTAGTCGGCCACGAGCCGGGCGCCGAACCCGTAGCGTTGCTCCACCGCCGCCCGGTCGAACACCCGCAACTCCCCGAACCGTTGCGACCCCGGCAAGACGACCTTGACCCGGTCGTCGACGAGTTGCAGCAGATCGCTATCCCCGGTCACGATCACGACGCGCAGACCCGCCTCCCGCGAGTGGCGCGCGGCCAAGCTCCCGATCACGTCGTCCGCCTCGTACCCATCCCGCCGCTCGATCGGAATGTTCAAGGCGTCGATCAGTTGCCGCACCCGGTCCACCTGGGGACGCAAATCATCCGGCATCGCCCCCCGGTGCGCTTTGTAATCGCGAAAGATGTCCTCCCGAAACGTTCGTCCCCCCTCCATGGCGATGACCGCGTAATCGGGTTGCTGGGTGCGAAGCACGTCAAGCAGCATCGAGGCGAAGCCGTAGACGGCGTTCACCTGCTCGCCCTTGGTGGTCGTCAACCCCGCCGGCAGGGCATGGTAGGCACGAAAGATCAGACCGTAGCCGTCGACCAACATCAGGGTCGCGTCCCCGTTCCTGGTCGTCGCGGGCTTCGGATCGCTGGGGTCGGTCACGGCGCTCCTCCTTCGCTTCCAGTATCCCTCATTGCCGCTGCCACGGCCCATCCGCGCCCCGTCAACGCGGCCGCGCGACGATGCTCCAGCGGCCGGCGACCACCTCACGAAGTCTTGATCCTTCGCCAACGGCGCGGACAGCCAATCCCTCCCCGGTCTCGGTGTCGATCAAGTTGCTATAATGCTTCTGCCTCGTCTCCGTCCGGTTCTGTCCCGCCCCCGCCGGAGACGTCCGCGGCCGGGGGGCGGCGAGGCATGTCAGATGTCATCCGCCGCCTAAGGCGCGGCGGGTGCCAGGAGTTGGGGACCAGGGGAGAGGAGTTCCGGCGGCCGATGGACCCGAGTTCCGTGCAGACGATCGCCCGCATCGCCTCGGACAACGTGGAGCGCGTGGTGGTCGGCAAGCGGCACGAGGTGCTGCTCGTCCTCGTCGCTCTCCTGTGTCACGGCCACGTCCTGATCGAGGATGTTCCGGGCGTCGGCAAGACGGTCCTCGCCAAGGCGATCGCCCGGACTGTCGGCTGCTCCTTTAAACGCATCCAGTTCACGCCCGACCTCCTCCCGAGCGACGTCACCGGCGTCAACATCTTCAATCAGCAAACCAGCCGCTTCGAGTTCCGTCCTGGTCCGGTTGTCGCTCAGATGGTGCTCGCCGACGAGATCAACCGCGCGACCCCGAAGACGCAGGCCGCCTTGCTCGAAGCGATGGAGGAAGCCCAAGTCACCGTCGACGGCGTGACCCATCCTCTCCCGTCTCCCTTCGTCGTCCTCGCCACCGAAAACCCGATCGAGTATGAAGGAACCTTCCCCTTGCCCGAGGCACAGCTCGATCGCTTCCTGATTCGCCTCTCCCTTGGCTACCCGGGACGCGCCGGCGAGCTTGAGATGCTCGATCGTCAGCAACGCGCCCATCCGCTCGATGCGCTGCAACAAGTCCTCCCCGTCGAGGACCTCGTCCTGGCCCAGGCCGCCGTCAAGGAAGTTCATGTCGCCATGCCCGTCAAGGAATATCTGATCTCCCTTGTCGAGGGCACGCGACGCCACGACGACGTCTATCTCGGCGCCAGTCCCCGCGGCTCCCTCGCGCTCTATAACGCCTCGCGGGCCTGGGCCGCCCTCCAGGGTCGCGACTACGTCACGCCGGACGACATCAAGACCCTGGCCGAGCCAACCCTCGCCCATCGCATCATCGTCAACCCGGCCGCTCGCATCAAGAATGTCGATAGCCGTCTCGTCGTCGCCGATCTCCTCGCCCGCGTCCCCGTCCCTGGCGCCCAGCCGGTTGGCCGCGGCGCCGCCACGGTCGCCGCTGCCTGGGGCAGCCGCGGCGGCGGCTGATCGTCGTGGGCGCTGTCAGGGTCCTGCTCCTGATCGCGGCGGTCCTCGCCTTCGGCGAGACGACTGGGTGGCCGGCCGCCGACAACCTCGCCCTCGCGCTCGTCGCGTTGCTCATCATCGCCTGGATGTGGAGTCGCCTCAGTCTCCAGCATCTCTCGCTCGTCCGCGAGACCGCAACGGACCGCGCCCAGGTGGGGCAACCCCTCCGGGAGGCGGTCGAGGTCCGCAACTCAGGGCGCTTAGGCAAGCTCTGGCTCGAGATCGTCGACCACTCGACGCTCCCCAATCACAGCGTCAGCCGCGTCATCCACGTCGCTGGGCGCGGCGCCGTTCGCTGGGAGACCGATACCCAATGCATCCGCCGCGGTCGCTTCCGCATTGGCCCCCTCATCATGCGCTCCGGCGATCCGCTCGGCCTCTTTTCCACCCACCTCCGCGTCCCTGAAACCCATGAGGTCATCGTCTACCCCGCTGTCCTCGACCTCCGCGGCTTTCCGATGCCCTCGGGCATCCTCGCTGGTGGCAGCGCCCTCGAGCGGCGCAACCCGTTCGTCACCTCGAACGTCTCCGGTACCCGCGAGTACGCGCCCGGTGACGCCTTCAACCGCATCAGCTGGTCATCGACCGCCCGGATCGGCCGCCTGATGGTCAAGGAGTTTGACCTCGACCCGACGGCCGACGTTTGGCTCGTCCTCGATCTCGATCGCGCCAGCCACGCTCCCGCCACCCGGCCACTCAATTTCGTCCCCGACGACCGCGGTCACTGGCCGGTCGAGGCCTGGCTCGACTCGACCGAAGAGTACGCCGTGACCATCATCGCCTCGTTAGCCCGGCACTTGCTCGATCAGGGCCGCAACGTCGGGCTGATCGCCAGCGGCGCCCACCTGGAGATCCTCCCCGCGGATCGCTCCAACCGCCAGTATGTCAAGCTGCTCGAAGCGCTCGCCGTCGTTCGCGCGGACGGCTACATGCCGCTCGCCGAGCTCCTCGTCGCCGAGAGCCGTCGCTTCACCCGCCAGAGCTCACTCCTCGTCGTCACCCCTTCCACGGACGAGGAGTGGGTGACAGCCCTCGCGGAGATTGTCGGCGGCGGCGTCCGCGCCACCGCCATCCTCGTCGAACAGGAGACGTTCGGTCCCGCCCCGTCCTCCCTGCTTGCGGTGTCCGGTCTCGTCGCCGCCGGCATCCCCGTCCACCTCGTTAAGTACGGCGACGACGTCGCGGCGACCCTGGTCGCGTCCCACCAAGCTGGTGGCGCGGCCACCACCTGAGTTGCCCGTGGCTAGCGTCATTCACCCCGCCCCCATCCGCCCATGGTCGCTGCGGACGATCACGACCCTCCGGCGTCTCGTTCCCGGCGAAGGCTGGACGGCGGTTCTCCTGCACGCCGCGATCGTCCTCGCCGCCGCCGCGACGGTCCAGCCGGCTGACTGGGCCCCGACCCGCTCTGTCCTTGTCATCGCCGCCCTGGGTGGCCTGCTCGCCGGTCTCGTTTTCGGCAAGCTTCGGGCACCTGATTTACTCGCCCATCTGGTCGCCTTCTGGGGTGGCCTCGCCCTCATCGTCTGGCTGACCCTCGACCGGCTCGCCGCCATCCCCGGTGGCCGGCGCCCGCGCCTCCAGTTCCTCTGGGATGAGGGATTGGCCTGGTACCGGGGCGGCTCGTCCAGTCACCGCCTCGACGACGGCCCGCTCTTTGCCGTCACCGTGGCCCTGACGATCTGGCTCATCGCCTACGCCTCGGCCTGGGTCCTCTATCGCCGCGGCTGGCTGACCGTCGCCCTCGTCCTGCCGGGTATCATCGCCGCCGCCAATCTCAGCTACGCCCCCGATGCCAGCACCGCGCCCTTGCTCGTCTACGTCGTGGCCGCCTGTCTCCTCGCGGCGCGACACCATGCCTATCGCCGTGAGCGACATTGGGCCCGCACCCGCATACCTCGCCCCCCTCGGCTCTCCTGGCGTTTCGTTGGCGCCGGCGCGAATGTCGCGCTCGTCGTCGCCATCCTTGGCTGGACCCTGCCCCTCTCCGCCCGCACCTCGCTCTTTGCCTCAACCTGGGATCGCTTGGACGAATCGGCTCAGTCCATCGTGAACCGCTGGGATGATTGGTTCGGTGACTGGGGGGGGTCAACTCGCAACACGCGCGGCTCCTACGCCGCGTTCGGCGAATCGTTTCGCCTCGGCGGTCCCCTTCACCTCGCGGACGATCCTGTCGTCGTCCTCCGCAACAGCGGCCAGGAACCCCGTCCCACCTACCTCGCCGGCCACCGTTACGATCGCTACGACGGCCACGGCTGGTCCAGCGACGTCGAGGAAACGTTCCAGGACACCAACGCCGTCGGCACCCGATACCGGCCCCAAATGCGGTTCGCCGCCGGCCAGGGGATTCAACTCTCGACCGACATCACGGATGCCCGATCGACCGTCGCCGGCACGGTCACCGTGCTGCGGCCGAAGGCGAACCTCCTTTTCACGACCGATACCTACCTCGCCGTCGATCGCAAGGCAAGCGTCCAGCTCTCCTGGCGACAACTGCAGAATGCACCGTACGACGTCGGCGCGGCCGCCAATCTCCGCCTCGTTCCCGTCGATCTCCAGCGCGTCGCCTCCCTCCTCCAACAGGCGTCCTTTCCTGTCCCTAGCGGTAGCGCCCAAGCGACCGACTCGCCCTCACCCTCCGATCCAGTGATGGCCCAGAACCTCGCCAATGAACGCGCGGAGCTCAATGCCCGCTTCCTTCAGACGCGCTGGGACGTGGGACCCGACGGTCACGCCACCACGCTCTTCGTGACGGGCCAGATCCCGGTCTACGACGACGTCGAGGCGGTCTTCTCCGAAGCGCCCGTCACGGAGGGCCAGGTCTACGCCGTTACCGCCCTCGCCAGCACCGCCAGCCCGGATCAGCTGCGCCAGGCCAGTGGCGACTACCCCGCCTACGTCCGCTCCCGGTATCTCGCGCTCCCGGACACGGTCACCCAACGCACACGAGACCGGGCCGCTCAACTCGCGGCCTCGCAACCAACGCCATTCGACGTCGCGCTGGCCGTGCAGGACTACGTCCGCGGCAGCATCGCCTACCAGGAAGACATCCCCGTCCCGCCTTCCGGCCAGGATGTCGTCGATTACGTCCTCTTCGATAGCCACCAAGGCTATTGCGAGTACTACGCCTCGGCAATGGCCGTTCTCCTCCGCAGTCTCGACATTCCAGCAAGAGTCGTCGGCGGCTACTTCCCCGTCCTCTACGATGCCAGCCAACAAGGCTTTCTCTACAAGGAGAAGAACGCCCATCTTTGGGTGGAGGTCTTTTTCCCCGGCTATGGTTGGATCCCCTTCGAGCCAACCGCCAGCCGCGAACCGCTCGCCTACGGCGGCCTCGACTCCCCGACCCAGCCCCCCGCCACGCCGGAACCGGAGGCCACCGCCACAAGCGACGCGCCCGGCTCACCCGAAGCCGCGGTCCCCGCTCCGCCGCCCGCCGGCTCTGCGGGCACGAACGGTCGCTCCTGGTTTGGTCGGTCCCCGAGTCCGCTCGGCTGGGCATCGCTTGTCGGCGGTCTCGCGATCGTGCTCGCGATCCTTGTCGCCAGCCTGGTCTGGCTCTGGGGGTTCCGGGGTCTGACCCCCGTCGGCGGCTTCTACGCCCGGGTTATCCGCGCCGGTCGCTGGTTCGGCGTTCGTCCCAACGCCGCGACCACGCCCGCTGAATATGCCGATCGCCTCGGCCGCGCCGTTCCCCCCGCCCGTGGCTCCGCCCAGCTCGTCGCCGATCTCTACAGCCAGGAGCTTTACGCCGCGCGAAAACCGGCGCCCGCCGCCGCCCACTCCGGACGCGCTGCCTGGGTTGACCTCCGACGGGCGCTCCTCCGCGCTTGGCTCCACCGTCCCCGCATCAATCGAGGAGGAAACGATCGTGCCTGACGGCCGCTCGGCGGAGGAGACCCGTGGCGTCCTCGTCGCCGGGGCGATCAACACCGACCTCGTCGCCCGCGTCCAAACCGCTCCGGGTGCCGGGGAGACCGTGATCGGCCACGACTTCGCCATCTTTGGCGGCGGCAAGGCCGCCAATCAGGCCGTCGCCGTGGCCCGCTCCCAAGCCAGGATCGCGATGCTCGGGGCCGTCGGCGACGACGACTTCGGTCGTCAGCGGCTTGCCGACCTCAGCGCCGAAGGCATCGACGTCCGGGATGTCGCCGTCGTCACCGGCGAGCCGTCCGGCGTCGCCCTGATCACCGTCGAGGAGCGATCCGCCCAAAACCGGATCGCCAACGTTCTCGGCGCGACGACCACCGTCACCCCGGAGCAAGCCACGCGCGCGGTTGAGCGAACGCGGCCCGCCGTCGTCCTGACCACCCTTGAACTGCCACCGCCGACCCTGCTCGCGCTCGTCGCCGCCGCCAAACAGACCGGTGCGACCGTCATCCTCAACGCCGCCCCCTCCGCCGCCGTTGGCCGCGAGCTCATCGCCAAGATCGACGTCCTCATCGTCAATGAGACGGAAGCCGGCGATCTGCTCGGTCATCCCGTCGTAGCGGGGGCCGGCGCTGAGACCGCGCTTGCGCTCAGCGATCTTGGCCCACCGGCGGTCGTGGTCACCCTCGGCGCCGAAGGCGCCGTCATCGCTCACGCTGGGGAGACGACAACCCTTGCCGCGCCTGCCGTCGAAGTCCGCGACACGACCGGCGCCGGTGACGCCTTCTGCGGCGCCATGGCCGCCCGCCTGGCCACGGGCGACTCCCTCGTCCTCTCGGCCCAAGCCGGGGTGAGTGCCGGGTCCCTCGCCACCACTCGCGCCGGCGCTCAGCCCTCGATGCCGACCCGCGAGGAGATCGCCCGGCTCACCGCCGCGCAGTCTCCCGCCTAACGGCGTCCTTACCTTCGTCATCAACCATGCAAAAGAGAGGCGGAAGGGGAGGGATTCGAACCCTCGAGACGGTATAACCGCCTACGCGATTTCCAGTCGCGCGCACTAGGCCAACTATGCGACCCTTCCATGGCATCAAGAGCGCCACCCTAGTGGCAGAGAGGGGAGGATACGAACCTACAGCAACCCAAACGTCAGACCACTTCGCGAGAGCGAATCCCTCAGCCCAGCGGATACCGATCCCGAAGGTCTCGCGAGCGGGAGCGCCCGGACTCGTTTCCCCGCTTTCTCACGCCGTAATCAGCCGTTATGCCGCGAACTCTATGAAAACAGCGCCTCTTGCAACGTCTCACCGCCATCCGCGCGTTCTCCACACAGGCGTCTGAAACGATAACATGGGTAAGGACCGCTCGCAACGGCTGACTGCGGTCGTGAACCCGGGGAATCGCGCGGGTGAAGGGAGGGCCGATGGACGAGCCGCTGCCACCACACGTGGTGGTGATCAATGACGAGCGCGACATCCTAGCTCTCTTTCGAGAGCTCCTTGAGGACGAAGGCTATCGGGTCTCCACCCTGACGTATCCCGTGGCCGAGCTAGCCGATTTACAAATCATGGCGCCCGACCTGATTGTTCTCGACATGCTCTTCGGCGGCGAGGACCGTGGCTGGCAGTTCCTCCAACAGCTTCGGCTCAATCGCGCCACGGCGGCCCTTCCCGTGATCATTTGTACCGCGGCCATCCGGCTCGTCCGTGAGGCTCACGACTACCTGACCAACATGGGGATCGGCGTCAACCTCAAGCCATTCGACATCGACCCGTTCCTCGACGAGGTGAGAAGGCGGCTAGCCCAGGATCGAGGTGCCAACTGAGTACCGACCGCGGCACATCGGCGTCGCGCCCCAACCATCCTCGGTGTGACAGAAGAGGGACGATCATGGGTTCCTGGGTGGTCTCACTGCCGTTCGACTCCGTCCTCGGCACGTCCCGCTGACGTTGGACCTGCGCGCCGTGGCCTGACGCCGCCGTCTAATCGGCCGATTTCGTCAGCGATTCGCACCGCTGCCCGTTCGATCGCGGCGAGACTCTCCAGGACACGCCCGGGCTCAGCCCGTCCGTTGCGGCGGACCTGGCGCGACAACAATTGACTACGCCCGATGATCGTCGCTAAGGCGTTTCGCACGTCGTGAGCGACAGCCGCGACCGGTTCGTCCACGTCTCCCTGAGGATCGTTCGAGGGGCGAGTGGAATGGTCGTTCGGCCGTTCGGATACCATGGTGTCGTACTCGCTCGGCGGGGAAAGGTGCGATGCAGGTCGTCGAAGATGGCAAGGACGGCGTGTCGGATCACAGGCGCTTCAAGCGGCCGATCATCGAGGGGCGGCGCAATAGCCATGCCAGACCTACGTCAAGCAGACGGATGATCTGTGAGCGAGGATGGATCCTGTCTGAAACCTGCCGGGCCGTCGGCGCTGGATGCCCGGACAAACGCAGATTCCACTGTCCGTCTGCCTCGTTGCGCCGGGAGCCGACGAGGACTGGCCGCGACCCACTTTACGCAGGATGCCTTCGACGGAGCAATCGCGATGACGCCTGCTATCAGGGCCTGACCGCCACGCCTGACGCCAGATCCGCCAGCCAGGCCAGGACGTGATGCAGAACCATGGGCCCTGGGGAGGCGGTGTCGACAACTAGAAGCGGATCGGTGATGATGTAATCGGTGTCAGCCTGGCGTCGGAGGTGGTCCTGCACGGCCTCCCAGGTCACGGCGTGGTGCGCGGGAAGCCCTTGGGACTGTCGGCCCTCGATGCGCGCGCGCCAGGCCCCTTCGTCCGAACAGCGGCACTCGACGATGGCGACGCGAACCCCCGTCTCAGCGACAAGCCGTCGGAGCCCGACATACGTCTCCCTCAGCAACGGACTGTCCACCACGACGTTCAGGTCCTGCAAGACCTGGCGACGGACGATACTGAGCATGACCCCGTACGCCAGCGGTCCAGCGAGCGACGTTTGCCCATCGAGGACGTCCTTCACGTCGTCCTTGTCGATCAACGGCCAGCCGAGCTGCTTGCTCAGCGCACGAGCAATCGTGCTTTTGCCCGCGCCAGGCGGACCCTTGAAGGCGATCAGCAGGCTCACTCCGCTCCCTTTTGCCGGGCTGTCCGGTCCATCGCCTTGCCGTATCCCAGATCGTGGGAGATCCCATCGCGCGCATTGATCGGCTGTGCCCAGGTAGTAGCCGCGACAGCGAGCCGCGCCCCTCGCGGTGCGCTCAGGTGTCCGCGCCAACGACGCATCACCCCAGAGGATCCGGGTTCCTCGATGATACAAACGCATAGCCAAGATCGAGGAGACGAGGAGCGCAACCCGGTCCGCCTGCCACCGTAAGCGCATTGTTGCCGGAGTGATGCTTGATCGACCTGCTGACCGCGATCAGTGTCGTTGGCAAGCGTGTCAACCTACCAAGGGCTCGCACGCGGCTTTTAAAAGATGCATCCAAAATGGCAGGAATCAGGCGCGTTGTCGATGTGGAGAGTGTTTACGGAGGGCGACCTGGCAGCCACCCAACGGCGGAGAGGGTGGGATTCGAACCCACGGTGGCTCAACACCACACCGCTTTTCGAGAGCGGCACCTTCAACCACTCGGACACCTCTCCAACTGAGAGTGTAGCAAAGGCGCATCGGCGCGGCCACCGGCGCGCCCATAGTCATAAGGTCGGGCTGGCTACGGCAGGTCCGCTGGCCGGTGCTGATCCGCCACTCCTGCCTCCACGTTGACGCCCATACGCCGAACGCGCATCATGCACATGGATTGGATGGTCAGCGCAAGGGGACGAGGGACCGGTGTCGACCCGACACTCCACCAGTGGCGGCGATACTCCCCTGACGCCAATCGCGGCGCTCAAGCCTCGTGAGCACGCTTACCCACCGGCGCTTCCCCTCCCTCTCACCCCGCTCGTTGGCCGTCAGGCTGACGTGGACACCCTCCGCAATCTCCTGCGGCAACCCGGCGTCCGCTTGCTCACCTTGACCGGACCAGGCGGCATCGGCAAGACCCGGCTCGCCCTCACGCTCGCCAGCGAGATGACCGACGCCTTCCCCGACGGCATCGCGTTCGTCGACCTCGCTCCCATCACCGATCCATCTCTGGTTGTGCCGAGCGTCGCTCGTGTTCTCGAGGTGCGAGAGTCGCCGGGCCGCTCGCTCCGGGACGACGTGACGGCGTTCCTCCGGTCGAAATGCCTTCTCCTCCTCCTCGATAACCTCGAGCAAGTGCTGGAGGCCGGTCCTGCCGTCGCCGACCTCCTCGCCAGCGGCCCCGGCGTCATCGTGCTGGCGACCAGCCGCGCGCTCTTGCGGGTCTCCGGCGAGCAGGTCTATTCCGTCCCCCCTTTGACCCTGTCGCCAGCCAACCCCTCGCCGCCGCTTCCGCTGCCCGAATTGGCGCAGACCGGGGCGATCGCCCTCTTCGTCCAGCGAGCGCGCGCTGCCGATCCCGGCTTTGTCCTGACTGACGAGAACGCGCCGGTTGTCGCGGCGATCTGCGCTCGTCTCGATGGTCTCCCACTCGCGATCGAGCTTGCCGCCGCCTGGGTCCGGCTCCTGTCGCCCGCGGCGCTCCTGACGCGGCTCACCGACCGCCTCCAACTGCTGACCGCCGGTGCCCACGACGCCCCGCTTCGACTGCGGACGATGCGCGATGCCATCGCCTGGAGTCACGATTTGCTGGCGGCAGAGGATCAAGCGATCTTTCGCCGCCTGGCGATCTTCGTCGGCGGCTTCGAGCTTGAGGCCGCGGCGGCCGTCATCGACGGGCCGGCGGCGGCCGATTCCACCCCGAGCGACCGGGACGCTTCAGCGCTCGATCGAGTCGCATCCCTCTTCGATCAGAGCCTGATCCGGCGGATCGAGCGGCCAGGTCAACCACCGCGCTACGCCATGCTCGAAACGATCCGCGCATACGGCTTGGAGCGCCTCACCGCGAGCGGCGAAGAGCCCGCCGCCCGCCGCGCCCACGCGATCTCGTACCTCACCCTGGTCGAAACCGCGGAGCCGGCGTTAACCGGACCGGATCAGGTCGGCTGGATGGATCGTCTTGAGACCGAGCATGACAACCTTCGCGCGGCGCTCGGCTGGGCACTGGCGCAGCGCGAGTGCGCCATCGGCCTCCGCCTCGCCGGCGCCCTTGAACGGTTCTGGGACCACCGCGGTCACTACTCCGAGGGTCGCCGCTGGCTCGATGGTCTCCTCGCCTGCGGCCCGGCACCGGACCGCGTCCGGGCCAAGGCATTGCGTACCGCCGGCGTCCTCGCCATCGAGCAGGGCAATTACTCTCAAGCCGACGTGCATTTGACCGGGGGCCTAGCCCTGGCACGCGCGGCCGGGGACGACTACGGGACGGCGTTCACCCTCAATGCCCTGGCCAGCGCCGCCATCTACAACGAGCGACTCGATCAGGCGAGCACCTATTGCCAGGAGGCGCTACGTCTGTTGCGCCGCTTGGGCGATGAGGATGGCATCGCCGCCTTGCTCGGGCAGACGGGGTACGTCTCCATGCTCCTCGGCGATTACGAGCGGGCCGCGGCCGACTTCGATGAGGGTCTCGCCCGCTATCGTGGCATCGGCAGTCGCCTAGGAACCGCAAAAATGCTTGCCTTGCTCGGCGTGGCCCTCCTGGAGGAGGGTGAGCATCAACGGGCGGTCGTTGCCCTCCAAGAGGGCCTCCCCCTCAGTCGCGAGGGGCGATACGACAGCTACGTCGCCGTATGCCTGGAGACCCTCGCCGCCGCGGCCGGCGAATCCGGAGATGCCCATTGCGCCGCCACCCTCTGGGGAGCCGCCGACGCCGTACGTGACACCATCGGCGCTCCCCTGCCCCCGACCGATCGTGCCCGGCTCGAACGCTTTCTCACCCGCGCGCGGGCCTTTCTCGGCGGTCCGGCGTTCGCGGCGGCCTGGGAACGCGGGCGAACTTTCTCGGTGGAAAGCGCGATCGACCAAGCCTTGTCCGTCAACGCCGCCCAATCTCCGGTGCCGCTCGCCCGCCGTGCCCCACGACCCGTCGCCGGTCACGACATCACCGAACGTGAGCTTGAGGTGCTGCGCCTCCTTGCCACCGGCCACTCCGACCGCGAAATCGCGGCCGACCTCTTCATCAGTCGCCGCACCGTCGAGGGTCACGTCGCCCGCATCTTCGCCAAGCTCGGCGTCAAGTCCCGGGCGGCGGCCGCCTCCGTCGCCGTCGCCAACGGGATTGTTAGCGCAAGTTCGGCCGTCCAGTAGCCGGATCGGTACCGTAGCCCCGTATCCCCAGGTCCAAAACAGGTAATGCAAACAGGTAATTCGCACGGGGTGCGCGGATGCCACCCCGTCAGATACTCATGCTCAGATCGGATGACACCGGTCGCGCGCTTCGTGGGTCGCCGGAGCTCCTGGCGCGCCGGTTCACATCCCCCGCCGCCTCACGTCCAGCGCGTGGCCGTACGTGGCGGGACGACACAGGGAGGACGCTAGCGTCATGGAGAGCGAGCGTTTCGATCGGATCGCCATGCTGGTCGGTGGGCGCGACGCCACGCCCATTAGCCGCCGCTTGCTCGCGGTCGCGGCCCTCGCCGGGATCGGCTTGGCGAGGGGACACGAGGTGGACGCGGCAGGCTGCCTCGCGACCCGAAAGGCGTGCCGACGGAACTCGCAGTGCTGCTCTGGCCTCTGCCACCGCCGCACGTGCCGGCGGGTGCCCGGCCAGGGCATCTGCACGATTCGCCAAGATTCGTGCGGCGTCCCCGGTTATGCCTGCGCGTCCTCCCCCAATCAAGCTGCCTGCGAGTGCTTCGTGCGGCTCAACGGCACCGCCTTCTGCGGCGCCTCGACCGGGAACTGCCCGAATCCTTCGTGCCAGAGCGACGCCGATTGCGCGAACGAGACCGGCAATCCCGGTGCCGTTTGCATCCGCAGCACCGGCGGAAATTGTTGCCCGACCACCATCACGACGACCTGCAAGCTGCCCTGTCCCGACCCTGCCTAGTAATGGCCGCCCCGGCCGAGCGTTGGCGCATGAGGAGAACGAACGCGATGGACCCTCAGCGATTCGACTCGATCATCAAAATGGCTGCCCCCCAGCCGTCTCCCCGTCGTGGCGCCCTCCGCCTGCTCGCCGTAGCGCTCGTCGCCACCGCCGGCGGCGGGCTAACCGCCCGCGGCGCCGCCGCTGGCGCCGGCTGCTTCAAGCGGAAGAAACGCTGCCGCTCAGACACCCAGTGCTGTACCCGCAACTGTCGCTACGGCGTCTGCCGCTAACACCCAGGCAGCACGACAAGGGGAATGCCGCATGGCCGACCGATGGACAGACGAATTGACGCGGAGAATCGCGCTGACCGTGCCGCGCCGCGCGGTCGCACCAACGGTGATCGGTGCCGCCCTCGCGGCGCTGCGCCACGTCCGCAGTGGCCAGGCCGGTGCCGGTTGCGCCGCGCTGCGTCGCCGCTGCCACCACGATTCGCAGTGTTGCACGTTGCGCTGCCGTCGCGGACGCTGCCGCCGCTAGACGTCAAGGGAGGACACGACAGTGGAAGCCTCACAATTTGATGATCTCACACGGGTCATCGCCGAGAGTAAATCACGTCGAGCCGTGCTCCGCTCCCTCGTTGGCGCGGCCGCCGGCGGCGCGCTGGCGATACTTGGGGCCGTCGTCCCCGTGGCGGCGAAGAACCAAGCGGCTAACCCCCATCACAATGGGGCGAACGGTCATGCCAGGGGCGGCGCGGGATCGGGGGACCCACGCCGCGGCGGTGGCCCGGGCGGCAAGCGAGGTGCTGGTGGCGAGAAATCGAGCCGCCGCGCCGCTGGCGACACACAACAAGCGGCGGTCCAGCCTCGTGATGGCACGGTCCAGTCGACCGAGACACGCCAGGCTCGTACCGCCGTTTCCAGTTGCTTCCAGAAGGGAAAGCGCTGTCGCTATGGTGAGCAATGCTGCTCCGGCCAGTGCCGGCGGGGGCAGTGCACCGGGTGCCCCAGCGGCAAGACCGCCTGCGGCGGCGCCTGCGTCGACACGCCCACCAGCCTCGCCCACTGTGGCGGCTGCGAACAACCGTGCGGCACCGCCTGCGCAAACGGGGCCTGCCTCGCCTGCGCCAAAGACGGCGACTGCCCCGCCCCGAGCGCCGGCAGCGCGACCTGCACCGACGGTTCCTGCTCCTCCTCCTGCGATAACGCCAGCGACCACCTCTGCGGCGACTCGCCTGGCGCCTGTCAGACCTGCTGCGACGACACCCACTGCGCCGCCGGCCAGGAGTGCAAGCAGGGCACCTGCACCTGCACCGCCACCAGTTGCAATGGATGCTGCGACGGCGACACATGCAAGGCCGGCGACAGCGACGGCTTCTGCGGCGCAGGCGGCGGCCAGTGCGTCCAGTGCGCCGACGGTCAGGACTGCCATCAAGGCGCCTGCCTCTGCGACGGCCAGAGCTGCAACGGTTGCTGCGACGGCACCACCTGCCGCACCGGCAATGCCGACAGCGCCTGCGGCGCGAACGGCGGCGTCTGCGGTCAGTGTGGCGACGGCGAAACGTGCCGCAACGGCTCGTGCCAGCCCGTCTGCGTGCCGAACTGCCAGGGCAAAACCTGCGGCAGTGATGGCTGTAGCGGATCTTGCGGCACCTGCCCCGTTGGCAAGAGTTGCAGCAACGGCACCTGCGTCGGCTGTTCTTCCGACGATGAATGCCTCGACGCCGGCCCCTGCGAACAAGCCTTCTGTGAACCAGACCCTCGAACCTTCCGTGGCCGATGCACCTACCCGAAAATTCCGGGCTGCTGTGTCACCAACGGCGATTGCCGCCTCGCCCCCTGCGATGTCTCGGTGGTCTGCTCGAACAACACCTGCGTCCACACCTCGGCCTGCTTCGGCTGTAACGTCTGCGACCCAATCACCGGCGGCTGCAAACCCAACTGCCCCCAATGCCAGTACTGCGGCCCGGGCGGAATCTGCAAGGCTGACCCGGACAAGCAGCGGCAGCCCTGCACGAGGCCGGGCAACATCGCCGGCACCTGCGACAACGGCACCTGTGGCTGCACCCCGGACGGCGAGCTCTCCGACCAGGAATGCGCCGACTGCTGCGGTCATTACTGCAAGATCGCTTTCGGCGGCTTGTATTGCGCCAGCTCCCCGGGATTTAGATCGCTCCCGGTCTGGACCAAACCGGGTTGGGTGCTCCGACCCAGTTTGGTCCACGGATCGCCATCCCCAAGTGAATGAACAGCCTCTCCACGTACCGCCAGTCAGCACTGCGGCTGGGGACCGATGTGATCAACTGTAGCGGCTGCGGCAGGGTCCGCTCCGGCAGGACCTCCCGCCGCAACCGCCCCTCCCTGGGGGAGTGCGGCAGCTCCGCTGGATGCAACGGCTCCCAAGCGGTAGACAACGTTGTTTCCCAATCCGGTGGCATCGGGACGGCCCGAACGAAGAGCGCCGGCTGCGCGCGTGGCAGCAACTGCATCTTCGGCTCCCACACCTTCAACCTCCTGAGACAGTCCGTGCGTCCCACCACGAACGATGGCCGGACCCGCCGTGACAATGGCTGCGCGGCACCTATGGAACTGACGCGGCCGGGACGAAGCGGGCCAACGGCGCTGACATCAACCACACCCTCACTAACAGGCGAACCCATCGCTTCACCACCCCCAGCACTCCAAGCAGGTAATCCAAACAGGTATTCCAAACAAGTAATTCGCACGGTGTCCGCGCCTGGTCTAACGCGGCATCATCGCTTTGTGCCCGACCACCCGAACCGCCTCAAGATGTCGCGCCCTCGCCGCCCCGCCCACTGGCCGTCACGACCCGACCGTCTGGTTCCCGACGTCGACCACATTGGAGGATGCCATGAACGATCATCGATTCGACGCGATCGCCAGATCGCTGGCCACCGGCCCGTCCTCCCGCCGCGGGATGCTCGGCATGGCTCTTGGCGGCGTCCTGAGCATCCTCGGCCTGGCCGGCGCACGCACGAGCGCCGCGGCCGGCGCGGAGGCGGCCAACGCGTTCGGCTGTCTCGCGGTTGGCCGCAAGTGTTTCGGCCACGACGCCGCCTGCTGCTCCGGACGCTGCTCGGGCAAGCGGCCGAAGAAGGGCCAGCCGGACCGGCGCCGCTGCGCGGCCCACAACACCGGCGGCTGCACCGCCGGACAGGACTTCTGCACTGGGCCAGACGTGCCGTGCGGTACCGGCGGCGCCTGCTACCGCACCACTGGCGACGCCAGCTTCTGCGCCCTGAACGGCGGCACCGCGCCGCCTAGCTCGACCTGCACGGTCTGCACCACCGACGCCAGCTGTGAGACGCAGGGCTTCGGACCGGGCGCGGCATGCCTCGTCTGCGCTTCCTGCACCGCGGTCTCCGGCAACTCCGGAACCGCCTGCGCAGGCCCGGCGGCCTGAACGACGGGGCGCCTGGCAAGGGTACCCGCGAGGGCTGCTCGGTTTTGGGGCCGACCGCGGAACCGGGCCCGACCGCAACGGCGGAGGACCCAGCCACCACGCGCCTGGACTGGACACAAGGTGCGGCGATCACGGCGCCGCCGCGCCTCGGCAAAAGAACGGCACTCGGTAAGCCCCTGCTCGCCGTCCACGACTACGACATGTTGTTTGGTAATGGCTGAGGCTAAGAATGGGAAGAAGGAGCGCGAACCTGTGGAGCACGAACGATTCGACACCATCGTCAGAGCGTTGAACGCCGGCCCATCGTTCCGCCGCACCGCCCTTCGCCTCCTCGCCGGGAGTGTCCTCGGAGCCGTCGACACCTCCGCCGGTTCCCCAGCGGACACATCAGCCACGGGCCGCCAGCGATGCCCCAAGCGCCGTCGCTGCGCCGGACGCTGCTGTCGCCAGGGTCAGCGGTGTGCGGGTGGACGGTGCGTCCGCCACGCGACGTGTTCGCCACTGGAAACGTCCTGCGCGGTCGACGCCGAGTGCTGCACCGGCGTCTGCTCGGGTGTGGATCAGTTTCGGGTCTGCACCTGCAACGTCACCGGCGTCTCCTGCGCCGCCGGGGCCGAGTGCTGCAGCGGCGTTTGCACCGCCGGCCAGTGCGCCTGCGGCGGTCAAGGCACGCCGTGCAACACGATCTTTTCCTTCTGCTGCTCGGGTCTCACCTGCGCCGCCGACCAGACCGGCCAAGGCACCTGCCAGCCAGCCAACCCATGACCCGGCTGGGCGCGAGCAAGGCACACGCCGGGCCGAACGAGTCCCGGACGCCGTCGTCGATCCGAACCGCAACCACGCTGTCCGGCCTGGCGGCACCACTGGCAACGATAGGAGACGAATGATGAAGCGACGCGCGGTGTTCCTGATCGTGGCCCTCGCCGCCACGACCATCCTCGGCGACGCGACGGCGCTGGCCGCCGACCGGATCGACCAACGCAACATGCTCACCGAGGGAGTCGCCAGGTTCGGATCAGGCGTCTTCCCAGTTTCCCAGATGCAGACGTTCACCGCCGGCGCGACTGGCACGATCGACAAGGTGTCGATCTACCTTCAGGCCCAGACGAGCACGCCGTCCCGCGCTGGCTCCGTGCTCGTCCAGGTCTTCCCCGGCGACGATGCCGGCAACGCCGACATGAGCCACCAACCCCTCGGCTCGGGCAGCGCGCTCGCGACCACCTTCCCCGATCCGGCCGGCTGGGTCACGATCCGCCTCACAACGCGTGCCGCGGTCCGCAAAGGCACTCGCTATGCCCTCGTCGTCGGCTCCGACGTTTCGACGGACTTCGGCTGGTATGGGTCCACCGAGGATCAATATCCGCGCGGTCGCACTCCCTTCGACGCAAACGCCGACTACTTCTTCCAAACCTATCTCGTCCATCACCGCCGCCACCATTGATCGTCGCCCGCGGCCTCACCCCAGTGTCGGCCGTCTCGCGCCACCCATCAACGACCGCACAGCGAAGGAGATCGCAGGTGGACCACCATTGGTTCGATGATTTGACACGAATAATCGGGACGCCGATTTCCCGGCGAAAGACCATTCGCGCGTTGCTCGGGACGACGCTCGCCGGGGTCTTCTCGTTCGGCGCGGCCGAGGAAGCGGCCGCCTGCGTCCGGCTTGGCAAAAAGTGCGGTCAGGGCACACGCTGCTGCGCCGGTGCCCCGTGCAAGCGGGGTCGCTGCCGCTGCAAGAAGGGACTGACCAAGTGCGGCAAGGTCTGTCGCGACCTCCGCGCCGACGCGACCAACTGTGGGAAATGCGGCGTGACCTGCGTCAGCGGCCAAACGTGCGCTGGCGGCGCCTGCACCTGCGATAACCAGTCCTGCACCGGCTGCTGCGACGGCGCCAGCTGCCGCTCTGGTGACACTGACGCCCTCTGCGGAGCCGGCGGCGGTGTCTGCCGGCAGTGCGCGACCGGCGAGACATGCCAAAACGGCGTCTGTGCCTGCACCAAGCGGAGCTGCCCGCGGCAACACGTCTGTGCCGCCGCCGGTTCCACCTGCCAGACCTGCTCTGCCCAGACCGCCGACCCCGCCTGCCATGTCTTCGATCCGGCGAATTCTTCGCCCGCCACCTGCGGCTCGGACCCCGCCGTTCCTGGCGCCCTCTGCGTCTGCCTCACGACACCGACCGGCGCCGCCTGCGTCCGCATCGGAGGAAACACCTGCTTCACCAATCAGTCGACCTGCACCACGGACAGCGATTGCGACCAGTTCTATCCCGGCACCGGCGGGGTCTGCGTCACCGGCTGCGCCAACGCGGTCGGCTTGAACTGCGGCGGCAACGGCAACGCCTGCGCCCTCCGCTGTGGTAGCTGATTGTTCCAGTTACCTCCCTGTCGTCCGCGTCGCCTGTGCATGACGTACACGACAACCGCGAGGTCTACAACGCACGTATCCGATCCAATCCCAGGGGATCGCCCGTCCCGCGTCCGTCCACCGCCTGCCATGGCTCCTGGCACCCGCGCTCACGTGGTGCGGCCCCCAACACGGCCCATGCCAGGGGCCGCGGCCCCTACCGCGCGCAATCTCGCGCCAGCCGAGCGATCGGCGAGGGCGCGACAATCAGCTCTGATGCTGCCCGCGCCTGGAAGCGTCGTCGCGCGCCAGGGACATTGCCACGTCCGGCTGAACTCGATTCGGTCACCACCTCGCCCCTCACCCTTCCTCGCCCGGCAACCTTCGACCGATGACGGCGGTTGCAGCACAGCCGGGCATCGGTCATGCCGCCCCATCCATGTCCCCACCTGACGCGTATCGACCGGCCGGTCACATTCCGCATCGCGCTCCGCGGTTGACGCCCGCGCGCTTCATCCATCATGCTGCGATGGATCGTGCGGCCGCAATCAAGGGAACAACACCGCCGTGGCTTCCGCGCACTCAAGACACGGCTCTCAGACCACTGGGCGTCCCGTCTCCGTCGTCGGCGACGGGACGCCTGGCGTCCTTCCTCCTCCCGTCCCGCTGACCTCGCTCGTTGGCCGGCAACGGGAAGCCGCTGCCGTCTCTGCGCTGCTGCGCCAGCCCGATGTCCGCCTCCTCACCCTCACCGGCCCCGGCGGCATCGGCAAGACCCGCCTCGCCCTTCACGTCGCCGCTGAGCTCGCCCCTGATTTTGCCGATGGCGTCGCCTTCGTCGACCTCGCCGCCATCCGCGACCCAGACCTCGTCCTGCCGGCCATCGCTCGGGCCCTTGGTTCGCGTGAGACCACCAACGGCCACCTCCTCGATCAACTCGCAACGTTCCTCACCGGGCGCCAGATGCTGCTGATCCTCGACAACGTGGAGCAGGTGGTGGCTGCCTCGCCCGCAATCGCCGCCCTCCTCGTTGCCTCCGGCGGTCTCACCATCCTCGCCACCAGTCGAGTCGTCCTCCACGTCTCGGGCGAATACGCTTTTCCCGTACCTTCCTTGACACTTCCCGATCCCGCCCGGCCGGCTGGTGCCGCGCACCTCGCCGAGGTTGACGCCGTCACCCTCTTCCTCCAACGCGCCCGCGCCGCCGATCCCGCCTTTACACTGAATGAGACCAATGCCCAAACGATCGCCGAGATGTGTACCCGCCTCGACGGGCTCCCGCTCGCCATCGAGCTGGCGGCCGCCCGCGTCCGCCTCCTCTCGCCCGAGGCATTGCTGGCCCGGCTCAGCGGCCGTCTTCGCCTGCTGACCGGTGGCGCTCACGATCAACCGCTCCGTCTCCGCACCCTCCGCGATGCCATCGCCTGGAGCCACGATCTGCTGACTCCCCAAGACCAGCAGCTCTTCGCCTGCCTGGCTGTCTTCGCTGGCAGTTTCACCCTGGCCGCCGCCGAGGAGGTCGTCCGCCTGACCGGCGATGCGCGCTCGGCAGACCTTGAGGGCATCGGCTCCTTGCTCGACCAAAGCCTGCTCCGCCGCGTCACCGCGGTGACCGCCGGAGAGGCCGATCCCCGGTTCGCCATGCTCGAAACCATCCGCGAATACGGCCTCGAGCGCCTAGACGCCTCCCCCGAGGCGACCGCGACCCGCGACGCCCACGCCGCCTACTTTCTCGCCCTCGCCGAGCGCTCCGACCCCGATCAGGGCCGGCAGACGCGGGACCTGGCCCTGCCTCGCCTCCTTGCCGCCGAGCATGAGAACTTCAGAGCGGCACTGGCGTGGCTCGACGTTTCCGACAATCCGCTCCTGTTGCTCCGGCTCGTCACCGCCCTCGCCTCCTCTTGGCACCTCCACGGCCACCGCCGCGAGGGGATTGGGTGGCTGGAACGGGCCCTCGCTCGGTGCGCGACCGCCGACCAACCGGTCCGCATGCGCGCCCTCCGCCGGGCTGGCTCCCTCGCCTGGGAGCTGGGCGATTACCCCCGAGCGGTGGCCTGGCTCGAAGGTAGCTTGGTCATCGCTCGTGAGCTCGCCGATCGCGCTGGCAGCGGCTGGGCGCTCCTTAATCTTGGCGTCGTGGCCGAGAAACAGGGGGACGACGATCGCGCGGACGCCCTCTACGGGGAAGCCCTGTCGCTCTTTCGCGAGGCGGGAGACCTCCCCGGCGTCGCCAACGCCCTCATCAATCTCGGCGATACCGCCTACCGCCAGAATGAAGACGCGCGGGCGGCTGCCCTTAGCGACGGGGCCCTCGCCGTCAGCCGGGACCTGGACGACGAGACGTACCTCGCGATGGCGCTCTGTAACGTCGGGCAGTTGGCACTCGCGCACCACGACGCGGCCCAGGCCCGGGCGCTTTACGAGGAAAGTTTGGCATTAGCCAGGCGGGCCACCGATGCGCTCAACATCGCCGACGCCTTGGCCGGGCTCGCTGGCGTTACGCTCCTGGAGGGGCAGCCCGCCACAGCGATCCGCTGGCTCGCCGCCGTTCAGGCCCTCTGTGACGCCGTCGGCACGCCAAGCGTGCCGCACGATCGCCAGTTCACCCGAGCTCTCGCCGCGGCGCGATCGCGGCTAACCCCAACGACCTTTGCCGATGCCTGGTCCACCGGTCTCACCTTGGCGCTCGACGAAGCCGCCGCCGAGACAACCGGCGCTGATCCCGACGGCGGGTTCCTGGCGACGACCCGCGACCCTTCCCCGGTCTCCTCCAGCCAAACGCCGCCGGCCGCCGTCCACGGCCTCACCTCACGCGAATTGGACGTGCTCCGCTTACTTGTCGCGGGCCGCTCCGACCGCGAGATCGCGGAGCATCTGTTCATCAGCCGGCGCACCGCGCAGTTCCACGTCGCCAACATCTTCGCCAAGCTCGGCGTCAACTCCCGCACCGCCGCCGCCACTACCGCTATCGCCACCGGCCTCGTCTCGACCCATCCTGGCCCATCATCACTGACGCCGGATGACGCACGTCAGGCGGTCGGCTTCGAAGCGCCCCCTTAAGCTCTGCTTGCCCGGTTACAACTCCCCTTCTTGAAAATAGGTAGTTCGCACCATATACCTCGCTCCCGAGATCGGTTGGAGGCCATCGATCTGTCCGGTCAACGCCGCTGCTGCGGTAGCACCGCGCGGACACCGGGCATCACGAGCTGCTGAAAGACCGCCTCCATCTGCTCCGCCGTATATCCCGACCCCTGGTCCAGCCACGAGCGGACCAGGGTGAGAAGCGCGCCCACCAAGTAATCCGCGACGATCTCGGGAGGCACCGCGAGCGGACGGGCACCGGCGGCGAGGGCAAGCTGCCGCCCGGCCCGATCGCGCAGGTGGCGGTGCACCGCCTGGTAATGCGGGTCGATCGCCAGTCCCCGGACAAGGGCCTGGTATAACGGCTGTTGCTCGTGCACATGTCGAAACAGACCCAGGCTGGGAAGAAGTTGCTTGCCGGACTCCTCGGCGGACCCGAGCTGCTGCTCGTGGAGAAAGCCGAGAACGCGCTCGAACTCGCTCGCCAGCACATCCTCTTTGTTTCGGAACTGAGCGTAAAAGGTCGTCCGGCCGACGTTGGCCCGGTCGATGATCTGCTGGACGGTGATTCTGTCGTACCGCTTCTCCAGCATCAGCGCGATCAGCGCCTCGACGATAAGCCCACGGCTGCGCCGCGATCGCCGGTCCGACTTCCCCTGTCGAGCCATACATCCTGCTCCCGAACAATCGCGGCTCGCTGTTCCGTACCGGTCACGCGGGACGAATCGGCCCTTGCTCCCACGCCAGCAGAGCCCTAGGCTGAATGCGAACAGTCTGTTCGGTATCGAAGCGTCTGTCCAGGGTATGAAAGGAGTTTCTTCATGATGACGCACGAGGCGCACGAAGGCCGGTCGGCCGCGGGTCGTACCGGACTCCACCGCCTACTCCCCGTCGCCGGGATCACCGCGGCCGTTGTCGCGCTGCTGGTCCACCTCGGTGGCGGCGCGATGCTCGTACACCTCGGTCCTGGGGCGGACCTGACGAACCTCGGTGGCGGTGCGCTGGTGCTCGTCATCATGGCGGTCGTGACCGTGAAGCTCCTGGTGGTCTTCGGGGCGCGACACTGGTTACGGCGCCGGTGATTTCACATCGTGGGCGACGAGAGTTTTGGTGCAAGGGGGATGACGATGTGGCTTCGTACGACCAAGGCACAGATCCAACCCGGGCAAATCGACGAGTTCGCCCGGCGGTGGCGGGAGCTAGTCACTCCCCACATTCCGGAGATACCGGGGCTGCGCAGCGTCTACCTTTGCGGCAACCGCGACACCAACACCGTCATGACCATCCATCTCTGGGACAACCCTCCAGATCAGGCGGCCCACGAGATTCACGACAAGGCACGGTTCCGGGACCAGGTGCGCGACATTCTCGCGAGCGTGGAGCCGGTGGCCGAGGAGTACGAGGTTTTAGCGGGGACTGAACGCCCATGAGCACGCTCAACGTCCCCGGCGCTCGGCTCTTCTATGAGACGCACGGCAGCGGCCCCCTCATGCTAATGGTCCCTGGAGCTACCGGCTCAGGCGACAGCTTCAAGCTGGTGGCGGAACATCTGGCGGCGCACTACACCGTTGTTACCTACGATCGCCGCGGCTTTTCCCGGAGCCACCTCGACGGGTCGCAGGACAATGATCGCCGGCTCGAGACCGACGCCGACGATGCCCGGCGCTTGATCGAGCACCTGAGCGACGAGCCCACGACCGTCTTCGGCGCCAGCTCCGGAGGAGTCGTCGCCTTGGCAGTCCTCACCCACCACCCATCCGTGGTGCGCACGCTCGTTCCGTTCGAGCCGCCGGCCGTGCGACTCTTACCTGATGGTCAGCGTTGGCTGGACTTCTTCTCCACGGTTTACGAACGCTACCGCGAGTCGGGGGTTGACCCGGCCCTCAAGATGTTCCGCGAGCGCGCGTTCCCTGCGTCAGACCGGGAGCACATGGCCCGCGCGAGGAACGGCAAGAACCGCGAGACTCTGCTCGCCAACGCCATCTACTGGTTCGAGCACGAGCTGCGCCAATATCCGGCGGTCGCCCTCGATCTTGACGCGCTCACAGCGCATGCCGATCGCATCGCGCCGGCGGTCGGGCGGGAATCGCGTGGGTATCCCTGCTGCGAGGTCACCGTGGAACTGGGCAAGACGCTCGCTCGGGACGTAGTCGAACTGCCCGGCGGCCACGTCGGTTGCGTGGCTGAACCCGCCGCGTTCGCACGAGCCATCCACGCCCACCTGGCCGCCACCGCTGCCCCAGCCGCATCATCGCCCGCGACAAACGCCGCAGCTCAGGACGCTCCCGCTCGTCCATCGTGACGATCCGACAGCCACGAGTTGCACCCCGCCCACCAACCATTCGGCGGGACACTCACTTCTGACATCTGACTTCTGACTTCTGACTTCCGACCTCCGACCTCCGACCTCCGACCTCCGACCTCCGACCCCGTCTCCCAGGGTGTACGTCCACCCGTCTCCGTGTTAGAATCCGGTTCCACGATCGCATGTTCGGGTTGTCGCCCCGTCACCGGCGGCCGTGACGACGGCCCTTATCCCTCAAGGAACCTGCCTCATGCCCCAGCACGACCGGATTAGCGTCCGCGGCGCCCGCGAGCACAACCTCAAGAACATCGACGTCGATATCCCTCGCGACCAACTGGTCGTCCTCACCGGCCTCTCCGGCTCCGGCAAGAGCTCGCTCGCCTTCGACACCATTTTCGCCGAGGGCCAGCGACGTTATGTCGAGTCACTCTCGGCCTACGCTCGCCAGTTCCTCGGTCAGATGGAGAAGCCCGACGTCGACCACATCGACGGTCTCTCTCCCGCCATCTCCATCGATCAGAAAGGAACCAGCCGCAACCCTCGCTCCACGGTTGGCACCGTCACCGAGATCTACGACTACATGCGGCTCCTCTTCGCCCGCATCGGTCATCCTCACTGCCCCATCTGCGGACGGCCCATCGTCGCCCAGTCGGTTCAGCAAATGGCCCGCCAAATTCTCGATCTCCCCGACGGTTCCCGCCTGATGATCCTCGGCCCGGTGATCCGCGACCGCAAGGGCGAGCACCTCGGCGTCTTCGAGGAGATTCGCCGCCAGGGCTTCGTTCGCGTCCGCGTCGACGGCGAGGTCCACGACATCGATGAGGCGGTCGGCCTCGACCTCGCCAAGTACAAGAAGCACACGATCGAGGTCGTCATCGACCGCCTGGTCGTCCATCACGAGCCTGGCGGTGACCCCGACAACCATCCGGACCGCGTCCGGGTCATCGAGTCGCTTGAGAGCTCCCTCAAGATGGCCGGCGGCATCGCCGTCGTTCAGATCATCGACGGCGAGCAGATGAGCTTTTCCGAGAAGTTCGCCTGTCCCGTTCACGGCGTCGTCGGGCTCAGTGAGATCGAGCCGCGCAACTTCTCCTTCAACTCCCCTCATGGCGCCTGCCCCGAGTGCACCGGGCTTGGCACCACCCGCGAGTTCGACCCCGATCTCATCCTGCCGAACCGCTCCCTGACCGTCGCCCAGGGCGGGATTGTCCCCTGGGTCCGCGCCGGCTCCGAAGGCACCGCCTGGTACTCCGCCCTGCTCGAAGCCGTCGCCGCCCACTACGACTTCGCCCTCAACGTCCCCGTCCGCGACCTCTCCCCGGAGGTGCTGTCGATCCTCCTCTACGGCTCCAACGGCGAAATGGTCACCGTCCGCTACAAATCGAAGAACGGCCGGATGCGCTCCTACGACGTTGCCTACGAAGGCGTCGTGCCTAACCTCAAGCGGCGCTACCAGACGACCACCTCCGACTACGTCAAGGAGGAGATCGAGCGCTACATGTCCGAACGCCCCTGCCCCGTTTGCCACGGCGCGCGGCTCAAGCCGGAAGTCCTCGCCGTTCACGTCGGCGGCCTCTCCATCGTCGACGTCACCCGCCTCCCCATCCGCGCCGCCCGCGATTGGTTCGCCGATCTCGCCCGCGACCCGTTCGAGTCGGCGGACGCGCCCCTCACTGAGCGCGAATACCTGATCGCCCGTCAGATCTTTAAGGAAATCCGGGAGCGGCTCGGCTTCCTCGTCGACGTCGGTCTCGACTACCTGACCTTGGAGCGTTCCGCCAACACGCTCTCCGGCGGCGAGGCCCAACGCATCCGCCTCGCCACCCAAATCGGGTCGAGTCTGATGGGCGTTCTCTATATTCTTGACGAGCCGAGCATCGGGCTTCACCAGCGCGACAACGCGCGCCTCATCCGCACCCTCCTTCGCCTCCGCGACATCGGCAACACCCTGATCGTCGTCGAGCACGACGAAGAGACGATGCGCGCCGCCGACTGGATCGTCGACATCGGTCCCGGCGCCGGTGAGCACGGCGGCCACGTCGTCGCCCAGGGCCGCATGGAGGACATCGCCCGCGCCCCCGAGTCGATCACCGGCCAGTTCCTCTCCGGTCGCCGCGCCATCCCGATCCCGAACACCCGCCGCCCCGGCAACGGCAAGTCGCTCGTTCTCCACGGTGCCTCTGAGAACAACCTGCGCGATGTCACCGTCCACTTTCCCCTCGCCACCTTCACCTGCGTCACCGGCGTCTCCGGCTCCGGCAAGAGCTCGCTCGTGACCGATACCCTCTACCGCCGGCTCGCGCAGGAGCTCCATGGCGCTCGCGCCAAACCTGGCGCCCACGTCCATCTCGACGGGCTCGCCTACCTCGACAAGGTGATCGACATCGATCAGAGCCCCATCGGCCGCACCCCACGCTCCAACCCCGCCACCTACACCGGGGTCTTCACGCCTATCCGTGAGCTCTTCGCCTCGATGCCGGAGGCAAAGGCCCGCGGCTACCTCGCCGGCCGCTTCTCCTTCAACGTCAAGGGGGGTCGCTGCGAGGCCTGCCGCGGCGAGGGCATCATCCAGATCGAGATGAACTTCCTGCCGGATGTCTTCGTTCCCTGCGAGGTCTGCCATGGCAAGCGCTACAACCGCGAAGCGCTTGAGATCCACTACAAGGGCAAGTCGATCGCCGACGTCCTCGACATGACCGTCGAGGAGGCTGTCGCCTTCTTCCAGAACGTCCCCGGCATCAAGAACAAGCTCCAAACCCTGTTTGACGTCGGGCTCGGCTACATCCACCTTGGCCAGCCCGCCACCCAGCTCTCCGGCGGTGAAGCCCAACGCGTCAAGCTCGCCAGCGAGCTCTCCCGCCGCGCCACTGGTCGCACCCTCTACATCCTCGATGAACCAACCACCGGCCTTCACTTCGCCGACATCGAAAAGCTCCTCGCCATCCTCCACCGCCTCGTTGAAGGCGGAAACTCGGTCATCGTCATCGAGCACAACCTCGATGTCATCAAGTCCGCCGATTGGGTCATCGACATGGGTCCCGAGGGCGGCCGGGGTGGTGGTCTCGTCGTCGCCGAAGGCACACCAGAGGAGATCAGCCAGTCCCCCGCCTCCTTCACCGGCGAGTATCTGCGCCCCGTCCTCGGCGAAGCCACCCTCGCCGCCGACTGACCGAACAGCCATCACGGTGCCGCGACCGGGGCGGCCGGTGCGACCGCACCGTGCATTGTCCAGACGCGAATCCGCGTGCTACCATGCCATCCGGAGCAGTCCAGCGGACCTCTACGACCAGTCCACCCAGTGCCCGATCCATGGCAGCTCCAGCCAGTGCGTTCCGTGCGGTTGCAATGGTTCCTGGTGCGAGGGTCACCCGCGGCAACCCCCAGTCCGGTTGAGGAATCGGCAGGGTGAATAAAGCCGTCCTGGTCCTGAATCAGAACTACATGCCCCTCAACGTCTGTAATGTGCGTCGCGCCATCGTCCTCGTCTTCGACGGCAAGGCCGAAATCTTGGAAACGCACCCGACGACCATGAGCACGCCATCTCGCACCTTCCCCTCACCGTCGGTGATCCGGATGGTCTATCTCATCCGTCGCCCTCGTCCCCGTGTCAAGTTGACCCGGCGCGAAGTCTTCATCCGCGACCACTACACCTGCCAATACTGCGGTCGCCAAGCGCACGACCTCACGATCGATCACATCGTGCCTAAGTCGAAGGGCGGGGATCACACCTGGGAGAATTTGGTCTCGGCCTGCAAGCCCTGCAACCATCGCAAGGGCGGCAAGTCGCTCGGTGAGGCCCGCATGAAGCTCCGCACCTCGCCGACCGAGCCCAGAGCCGGCGACTATTACACGATCGAGCGCCGCCTCGACACCGCCGTCACCGATACCTGGTCGAAGTTTCTCCCCGGCTTTCAACCGATCGGTCAGGTTCCATCGATCAATCACGGCTTCAGTCGCAGTCCCAACTGAGCGCCCACCGCGTGCCCTCAGGCGCGCTCGTGCGACGCCCCGCCTCACCCGCGGGGCGTCATCGCGTTAATCGCGGCGAACCATAAAGGAGTTGATCCATGCTTGACCTCCGCCTTATTCGAGAAGAGCCCGAGCGAGTCAAGGCCGCGATGGCCACCCTCCACGATGACGCCCCGATCGATGAGATCCTCGACCTCGATCGCAGCCGTCGCGCCCTGCTGACCGAGGTCGAGACCTTGAAGGCGACTCGCAACGACGGCTCCAAAGCGGTCAGCCGGACCAAAGATCCGGCCGAGCGCACCACACTCATCGCCGAGATGCGGGAGCTTGGCGACCGGATCGCCACCCTCGACGAGGACGTCAAGGGGGTCGACAATCGCCTGCACGGCCTGCTTCTCCGCGTCCCCAACATCCCGTTGCCCCACGTCCCGGTTGGTCCCGACGAGTCGAGCAATGTCGTCGTCGCCGAAAACGGCGCTCGCCGCACCTTCGACTTCCCGCCGAAGCCCCATTGGGAGCTCGCCGAAACGCTCGGGATTATCGACTTCGAGCGCGGCGTCAAGGTCTCCGGCTCGCGCTTCTACGTCCTTCGCGGTGACGGTGCCCGCCTGCAACGCGCCCTCATCGCCTGGATGCTCGACCTCCACACGCGGGAGCACGGCTACAGCGAGGTCTATCCTCCTTACCTGGTTCTCGAGCAGACGCTGATCGGCACGGGAAACCTGCCGAAGTTCGGGGACAACCTTTTTCGCGACTGCGAGGACGATAAATGGCTGATCCCGACCGCGGAGGTGCCGGTCACCAACCTCTACGGGGACGAAATCCTCGACGAAGCCATCCTCCCGATCTATCACGTCGCCTACACCGCCTGCTTCCGTCGGGAACAGATCTCGGCCGGCCGCGATGTCCGCGGCATCAAGCGCGGCTACCAGTTCGATAAAGTCGAGATGGTCAAGTTCGTCCATCCAGATCGCTCGACCGAGGAGCACCATCGGCTCCTTGGGGAGGCGCAGGCCGTGCTCCGTCAGCTCGAGCTGCCGTACCGCGTGCTGCAACTGTGCACCGGTGATCTCGGCTTCGCCGCGGCCGACAAACTCGACCTGGAGACCTGGGCGCCAGGTTCCGAGGAATGGTTAGAGGTCTCCTCGTGCGGCAGCTTCCTCGATTTCCAAGCCCGGCGGGCCAACATCCGCTTTCGACCAGAAGGAGGCGGCCGACCGCAATTTGTCCACACCCTCAACGGGTCCGGGCTGGCCTTGCCACGCACCATGATCGCGATTCTCGAGCACTATCAGCAACCCGATGGCACAATCGAGGTACCGGCCGTCCTCCGCCCGTACCTCGGCGGCCAAGCCGTGATTGGTCCCCAGCCTCCACTTGGTCCGGCCCGGCCGCGGGAGGTTTGACGGTCCTCGTACCTTCCGCCGTCCCCAATTGCGGGGTCGCCACGGACAGTTCTATACTTAGCCCGCGCCGGACGGGAGACGGGGTCAAGACCTCGCGAGGAGAGGTGGCCGAGCGGTTTAAGGCAGCTGTCTTGAAAACAGCCGGGTGCAAGCCCCGGGGGTTCGAATCCCTCCCTCTCCGCCCGACTCGCCCGCGTTCCCAAACAACCGAAGACCTGACCACGGGGAGGTGCCAGAGTGGTCGAATGGGGCCGCCTGCTAAGCGGTTGACGGGGTTATACCTCGTCCGAGGGTTCGAATCCCTCCCTTCCCGCCCCGTGACACGGTGGTCGCGCGTCTTCGTGTCGCCACACCACACCAGTGGGAGGATCGGTTCGCTCCCGCGCCCTTCCATCTGGACACTGTGGACGCATACCGCGAACAGCAGCGGCTGACTCGCGACAACAACCCTCGAAGGCTGGCGCCCCTTGACCGCTAATACGGGGCGGGCGGATCCGGACAGCCGGATCGGCGAATCGTTTCCGATCGTTGTAGTTCCGGCGACCCGTCTCCACGCTCCCGTATTCCCCGGCACGAGGTCCGCGGCCGCTATCGTTCATGACGGGGGACGCAATGACGAATCAGCAACAACCGGGTTACGGCCTCCCTCCTCCGCCCAGGCGCGCTCGCGCGAGCGCGGTTGATCCCACCCAAGATAAGATCGCCCGGCGCGAGGAAGAATTCCGACGATTCCTGATCAGCGTCGTGGCCCCGGCCTTCCTGGAGTTGCGGTCTCGCTTCCGCGCGGAGGGCCGGGAAGTCCGGCTCGCGCAGGCTGCGTCCCGGGCCACCCCCGCTGAGGCGAGCATCGCGATCTATCATGACGGCGATCCCGAGTTTGCCTACGCCTTGCGGGCAACGATCAGCCCCGACCGCGTGATCGTCGTCAAACGCCGGCCCGTGCTCTACCGCGACGCCCCCACGGCCAGGCCCGAACTGGAAGAGCGGCCCCTACTTGATCCGTACCTCGATGACCGCGACGTCACCCGAATTACCCGCGCCGACATCGTCGCGGACGTTCGCGCCGATTACGCCGCTCTCAGACGCTCCGCCTCCTCGTCATAGTCAGAGGCACGTAGGCGCCGGTCACGATCGCGCCCTGTGCGCGAACGAGGCGGAGTCCTCGTTCGCTCCGAAACACGCCGATCCCGCCCGCCGCTACCCCCGCTGCGGGCGCGCCGTCGATGTCGCCACTGGTGCGAGGTCGACGTCGTCGATCGTCCACTCCTCCCGCCACAGTTGCTCGCGTTTCGCTCGCACCCGGCGAAGCCGGTAGCGAAAGAGCGCCGGTCCCGCGATCAGCATGCCCGCGACGACAAACCAGGGCCAGATCGTCACCACGATCAACGCCACGCTCCCCAAGGAGTGCGAGGCCCAAAGAATGACCACCAGCGTGCCGAGCTTCGCGGCGCCGATCGTCCCCAGAAGCAGCCAGACGTTTTTCGGCGTTCCCTCGGACGATACCTCTGTCTCCGGCGTCGTCCGCTGACAGGAGGAAGCGTCGAATGGAATATGAGATGCCATGGCCGTGCCTTCCAAGGAGCGATCCAAGCGGCAAATAGGCGACCCTGAACATGTTTCCGGTACCGTCCACGCTACACCCGCCTCTCCCGGAGCGCAAGCGTCGCGCACTACTCATTCATTCCCCGGAAACGCCAGCGCTGCGATCGCTCGGGCTCCCATGAATCCGCTCCAGCCCCGCTGACGTATCCCGAGATACGGTGACTTGCGCATCATTGTCAGGAGCCGCTCGATCGTGGAGTCGACCGGTTTCTCCTGGGAGCAGGCCCCTAGCCCCGCACCCCCGCCCCCCGCCCCCCGGCCCAGGCTGCTCCTGCAGCCGGCTTCCGTCGTTGGAGGTGCTCGCATGTCAAGCCGTCCGACGTCCGACGTCCCCGTCCCGCCCCGCGACCTCGGTCAATGCCCCCGCTTAGCCGCCGTCGATGTACGCGCGGCCGAAGCCCTCGTCGCGGCGATGTCCGGTTGGGAAGCCAGCGAGCTTGCTACCTACAAAAGCGCCGTACTCGAAGAGCTCGCCGCGCACGGCGACAAACCGGTCAGCGGCTTTCTCGCCGTCGAATTGACCGCCTTGCAGTCCCTGCAACCCCTCGGTCTCTAAACGATCTCCCCTCCGGAGACCGCCGCATTCGTCGCCTCCCCGTGATGGCCACTCCGCGCGGTAGCAACCCGGCATCCCCTTCAACCCGGCGGTAGCCCCTGCCCCGTCGCGTTCAGCGAACGAGCCAATCCACTGAAAGACCATCAACAGCCTCCGCGCCTCTCGCGATGCGGCGGACCCTTCACGCTGTCTGGTCGGCGTCGAAACCCGACTGACCACTCGCCGCCGGGCTGACCTCGCAACGACAGGCTATCTCATCCAAACCGGCGTCAGGTACCGCGCGCTTCCAGCGGCCACCGTGTCGTCGCCCTGGCGTCTCGCCGCCCATCGCCCAAGTGCCATCAGGCACCAAATTTGCGTCAGGCGTCGCCGTCGCCCCGGCGTGGCGATAATCCTCCTGGTCGCCGCGGTAGGCTCTCCTTTTCGCCGTCCCACAAGTCTGAAAATCCCCCTACCGCGAATCGTTTGATGATGGAGCGATAGACGGTGGCATCAGTCCCTGACGTTCCCCGCTTCGGCCGTCCTCCCATGACGAACGACCAGCGCACGATGGCGGTCACCCTCCTCGCCAACGCGATCCGCAAGGCCGAGCATCGCCGCGGCACCGACGCCACATCCGTTGCAGACACGAGCCTCCCCGCGATCGGCGCGCGCGCACGTCGCGACGCCTCCGCTCAGTACGTCCGCGGCATGCGCGATCTGCTCGGCGTCCTCTTCGCCGGCGGGCGCGCCGCCGCCGACGAGTGCTACGAAGCCGCCCTCCTCGAGGCTGGGCGCCGCTAGCCATCTCCAATCTGCTTCGGGGTCCATCGGGCCATCCCTCCGCCACCCGCCTGACGGCCGCAACACGGCACGGTCACTACCGCCTCCATGCAAATCACACCCTACGCTCCAAATCTGTGCAGTGATCACGCGACGTTGGTGGAGCGGATGTGGACGGTGCCCGTGCGGGCGGCCGGTGAGGAACGGCTTGCCGATGCGACTATGGGTCGTTCGGCCCTGCAGGATTCGACGATATCCTAGAGGATGTGCGTCAGAATGAGATCGTGCGCGTAGTGCGCGTTGTCCGCCCCACGAAACTCGAACTCGTATTCCTCATGCCCTGTCTGTAGCACAATGATGCTGCTGGAGAGGAAGCCTCGACCTGTCAATAATCCACTCTCATCTTCAGATGCGATGCTCGTGATCTTGGAGTGTGGGATCGAGACCATGCCTTTCATCTTCCGCATGAAGGCCTTGCCGTAGACGATCACACGCTTCGTCGTGATGCCCATGAATCCCGTGCCGCCTCCCTTCATATCGAAGACGGCCTCCACCTCCTCCCCCGGAAGCAGGGCGGACCTAATCTTTTCCAGTTGCTCGCGCTTGTCATGGTAAACCTCTGGCATGGGTATCCTCCTCTTCGGTGAGGCAACCCGGACCACTGACGGTCAGTCCGTCACCGGAGCGTCACGAGCCGCATGGCATGATGTTATCCGCCACTCATCCTCTCTAAGAAGCCTATTCTCTTCCACGTTCCGTTCTCGGTGCGAATAGGCTGTCGTAATCCCGCAACACGAACGCTACACCCCCCCTCCGGGATTGAGGAGCCGACCGTCGGTGCACAGTAGGTCCATGCTCTAAAACATGATTCGGATTACCCGTCACACGGAGTGGAGGTCTCATGCGTGTAGCTCCATGGCGACTGATGACCGGCCGTTGATTCCATCGTCTTCCTTGGAGTATCATCCGAGAGTGGCTCTGTATTGGTTCCGCCCTTTGCAGTAACGTTCCCGGCAGAGCCGCGAAAGCGCCATGAGCTACTGGGGACCACCTGAGTGGTAAAGCGCGACGAAGACGGCGAGCGCGCCAAGAAGATCAGGTTAACGTCAAGTGATATGTGCCCGTAGCTCAGGGGATAGAGCGCTTGGTTGCGGACCAAGAGGTCGGGGGTTCAAATCCCTCCGGGCATACCACCAGGCAAAATCATCGCCACTAAAAGAACGCCCTTCTGCGCCCGGCGATCGAAGGTACTCGGCCGTGACGTCTCTGCGGCGTCGCTCCAGCGGGGTCGCTCGCTGTGATCAGCCCGTCGTCTCCACCCCCGAACGCGGTCTCGATTGCTGGACCACTTCATCCCCGACTTGACATTTCTCCCGCTCCACGCCGACAATCCGACCTGAAAACCGGTGACTGGGAAGAGTACGCGTCGCTGGCGCCGACAGCACACGGGGTCGTGGCTGAGAGCCCCGTCCGGATCGCCAGACGCTGAAGTCGCCCATGAGGTGGCGGATCGCGACGGGATCCTGTCCCAGCTAGATCCGTTCGGGAGCGCCCGTTAACGCGCGTGAGAGCGGCGGTCGCCTCGATCGCCGAAGCAGGGTGGTACCGCGGGGAGACCCGTCCTTGCGCGTCGTGCGCTCGGACGGGTTTGTTGTCGTCGGCCATTGGCGGTCGTTAGCCGTTAACGGCTAGCTAGGACACACCGTTCGTCGCCGACGGAAGCGCTCACGACGCCAATAAGGACACAAACGATGACCGAGACGATCGAACAGCGCGCGACCCCCGCCGAGACGACCCTCGCCAAGGCCTACGATCCGCGCGCCCTCGAAGAAGGCGTCTACGACCGCTGGGATGCCGCCGGCTACTTCGCCCCGCGCGACCGGCCCGATCGCACCCCGTTCGTCATCGTCATGCCACCGCCCAACGTCACCGGCGAGCTCCACATCGGCCACGCCCTCTTCGTCACCATCGAAGACATCATGACCCGCTGGCATCGCATGTTGGGCGACCCGACTCTCTGGCTCCCTGGCGCCGATCACGCCGGCATCGCCGGCCAGTGGGTCGTCGAGAAGGAGCTGGCACGCGAGGGACTGACCCGCCACGACCTCGGCCGCGACCAATTTCTCGAACGGGTCTGGATCTTCATGAATCGCTACCGCGGCCGTATCCGCGAGCAGATGAAGATCCTCGGCGCCTCCTGCGATTGGTCGCGCTTTACGTTCACGATGGATCCGGGTCCCTCCCGCGCGGTCCGCAAAGTCTTCAAGCATCTCTACGACAAAGGCCTCATCTACCGCGGCGAACGACTCATCTCCTGGTGCCCTCGCTGCATGACCGCACTCTCCGACCTCGAGGTCGTCCACCGCGACGAGAGCGGCTTCCTCTGGCACCTCGCCTACCCGATCGAAAGGAGCGCGGACGAGTCAATCGTCGTCGCCACCACCCGGCCGGAAACGATGCTCGGCGATACCGCCGTCGCCGTTCATCCCGATGACGCGCGCTACACCCATCTCGTCGGCGCCCATGTCCGCCTGCCGATAATGGATCGTTCCATCCCGATCGTCGCCGATGCCGCCGTCGACCCCACCTTTGGCTCCGGCGCGGTCAAGGTCACGCCGGCCCACGACCCGAATGACTTCGAGATCGGGCAGCGCCACGATCTGCCGTCGCTGACCGTGATGAATTTCGATGGCACGATGAACGACAACGCCGGTCCCTTCGCCGGCCGCTCGATCGCCGAAGCACGTAAGGGGGTGGTCGATCGCCTCCAATCCGAGGGACGTCTGCTCCAAACCGAGCCGCATACCCACGCCGTCGGTCATTGCGATCGCTGCGGCACTGTCGTCGAGCCGCTGGTCAGCAAGCAATGGTTCGTCCGAATGGAACCGCTCGCCGCCCCAGCCATCGCGGTCGCCAACGATCGCCAGCTATCGTTCGTTCCCGATCGCTTCAAAGGCGTCTACCTCAACTGGCTGGAGAACATCCACGATTGGTGCATCTCCCGCCAGCTCTGGTGGGGCCACCGCATCCCCGTCTGGTACTGCCAAGCGTGCGGCGACGTGATCGTCAGAGAGGAGGAGTCGCTCCCCGCCTGTCCCGCCTGCGGTGGCGCCGTCGAGCAAGACCCCGACGTTCTCGATACTTGGTTCAGCTCCGGGCTCTGGCCGTTCTCTACCCTCGGCTGGCCCGACGACACCGCCGACCTCCAGCGCTTCTACCCCGGCGCCGTCATGGAGACAGGCTACGAAATCCTCTTCCTCTGGGTCGCTCGCATGGTCTTTTTCGGCATCGAGATCATGGGCCAGGCGCCCTTCCACACCGTCTACCTCCATGGGACGGTGCGCGACCTCGAAGGCGCCAAGATGAGCAAGACCAAGGGAAACGTTATCGACCCCACCCTCGTCACGGCGGAATACGGCGCCGACGCCCTACGCTTCGCCCTCGTCACCCAGGGCTCGCCCGGTGTCGATATGAAGCTCAGCATGCAAAAGGTCGAAGACGCTCGCAACTTCGCGAACAAGCTCTGGAACGCCACCCGCTTCGCCCTCCGCTCCATCGCCGAATCCGGCGTCGCCCTCGATGACGACGGACCCGCGCGTCCCAGCGGTGACCTCGCGCTCGTCGATCGCTGGCTGCTCAGTCGTCTCGACACCGTGACCGCCGACGCGACGCGATTGATGGAAAGCCATCTCTACGGCGAGGCCGGGCGCCAGCTCCGCGACTTCGTCTGGTCCGAGCTGTGTGATTGGTACATCGAGGCGGCCAAGGCCCGCCTCCACGGCACCCCGGACGAACGGCGCGCCGTGGCCCAAACCCTCGCCTTCGCCCTGGAACGGAGCGTCCGCTTGCTTCACCCCTACATCCCATTCGTCACCGAAGCACTCTGGCAACAGCTCCCTCACGTCGGCGACAGCCTCATCATCGCCGCCTGGCCCTCCGCCGGAAACCCGGATCGACAAGCCGAGGCCGATTTCGTCGCCCTGATCGAGCTCGTCCGCGCCATCCGCAACGCCCGCGTCGAAGCGAGCGTCGAGCCCGGCCAGTGGATCGCCGCCGTCGTCTCCGCCGGAGACCGCGCGCCGGCCTTCGAGGAGGCACGGCGGGAGCTCGCCACGCTCGCCCGCGTCGATGACGACCAACTGACCATCACCAGCAGCCCACCAATGGGAGGCGAAGGCGCCTTGACCGCCGTCGCCGGTGACAGCGTCGCCGTTCTGCCGCTCGCCGGGCTGATCGACATGGAAGCCGAGCGGGATCGGCTGCGGCGGGAGATCACCGAGGCGGAGGCTGAGAAGCAACGGGCCGAACGCCAGCTGGCGAACGAGGCGTTCATCGCCAAAGCCCCACCGGCTGTCGTCGACACCCAGCGCCGCCGTCTCGCGACGGCCGCGGAACAGGTCGCCGTCCTTCAGCGTCGCCTTGCTGAGCTACCCGCGTGACCATCCGCGCCACCACTCCTCTCGTAACGGATGTCTCGCCCTGTCCACATGAGCCCGCGGCGCCAGCTCGACCCCAGCCGGCCCGCCAGCGCACTCACCCTTCCATCTCGTTGCTCATGACGTCGGCCAGAAATCTCCGCGAGCGATGACCTCCCCCGCCCGGCTCGACCGCGCCTTCTTCAACCGGCCGACGCTCGACGTCGCCCAAGCGCTGCTTGGCTGCCTCCTCGTTTCAGACCAGCCGGAGGGACGGACGGCTGGACGCATCGTCGAGACCGAAGGCTATCTCGGTGCCGACGACCCCGCCTCGCACGCCGCCCGATTACGAACCGGCCGCGTCACCGTCATGTCCGGATCGCCGGGCATCGCCTACGTCTATCGCTCCTACGGTCTCCACGCTATGCTCAATGTCGTCGCCGAGCCAGGCGGAACGACCGGAGCCGTCTTGATTCGCGCCCTGGAACCGCTGACGGGGATCGAGCTGATGCGTCGCCGTCGTGCCGTCGCACCGGTCCGCCTCCTCTGCGCTGGACCAGGAAGGCTCTGCCAGGCGTTGGGGATCGGTCTCGACGACCATGGCACCGATCTCGTCACCAGCTCGTGGCTTTGGCTCACGCCTGGCGCACCCCCAGCCTCGATCGCGACCGGTGGCCGGATCGGGGTCAGTCGCGGCGGAGAGCTTCCGCGTCGCTTCTTCGACCCCGCCAGTCCCTACGTCTCCGCCCACCGTCGCGGCGAGGTGACCGCCCAGCATGTCCCTCAGCCCCCCATCGCCGCCCTCCCCTGATGTGTCCGATCCATCTCCCCTCAGGCCGTCTCGCCACCGAACTGGTCGACGGCCGTGGTACCATCGGCCGAGCCCCGCGCCCCACCAGTCGTTCGCTCTAGGTCCGGCATGACCGTCCGCCTCCTCACCGACGAGACCATCGGCAAGATCGCCGCCGGAGAGGTGGTCGAGCGTCCGGTCTCGGTCGTCAAAGAGCTGGTCGAAAACGCGCTCGATGCCGGCGCTCGCCGCCTCGCGGTGGCGATCCGTGGCGGTGGCTCGGAGTTGATCGAGGTCGCCGACGACGGCTGCGGCATCCCCCCCAACGAGCTATCGCTCGCCGTCCGGCGTCACGCCACGTCGAAGCTGACCGCCTTCGAGGACCTCAACCGGCTGGTGACCCTCGGCTTTCGCGGTGAGGCGCTGCCCAGCATCGCCGCCGTCGCCTCCCTTACCCTGCAATCCCGACCTCCCGCCGAGACCAACGGGGTTGAGCTACGCGTCGACTTCGGCGAGCTCCAGCCAACCCGGCTCATCGCCGCGCCGGTCGGCACCGTCGTCACGGTTCGCGATCTCTTCGCCAACGTTCCGGCCCGCCGAAAATTTCTCCGCCAGCTCTCGACCGAGTCGGCCTACATTGTCCGCGCCGTCTCCGCCTATGCCGCCGCCTACCCCGGCACCGCGATCGAGCTGACCGTCGATGATCGGCGCGTCCTTGCCACCGATGGCGCGGAGGATCCCATCGCCGCCGCCGTTGGCGTCTACGGGATCGAGGTCGGCCAGGCCGCTATCCCCGTGTCACCGCTGGAAGCGGCCGCCGCGGTCCCCGGCGTCACGATCGAAGGGTGGGTCGGCGGGCCGGCGGTCACCCGCTCCCATCGCCAAGGACTGGTCTTTTTCGTCAACGGCCGCTGGATCCAGAACCGGCCTCTCGCCTTCGCCCTGGAAGAGGCCTATCACAGCCTGCTCATGGTCGGCCGTCATCCCGTCGCGGTCATCCACGTCCGGCTCGATCCAGCCGAAGTCGACGTCAACGTCCATCCGACGAAGGCGGAGGTGAAGTTCGTCGACGAACGCGCCGTCTGTCGCGCCGTCCAGAGAGCAACCCACGCGGCCCTCTCCCGCGCCCCCCAGGATGCCTTGCCGCGCGTCCGCTTCGAGCCGTTGCCCGTGGTCAGACCCGATGCGGAGCAGGGACGCCTGTCCATCGTGGCCTCTCCGATCTCAATTCCGGAGGAGCGTCCTCCCACCGACTCAGACTCCCTCCCAGGCCCTCGCAGTCACCCCTCGGGTGTCCCCATTCTCCGCGTTCTCGGTCAGGTCGGCGGCAGCTTCATCATCGCCGAGGGACCGGAGGGGATGTACCTGATCGATCAGCACGCCGCCCACGAGCGAGTGCTCTACGAGCGCATCCTCGCCCAACTGGCGGGCAACAGCGCCGACCGCCAGCCGCTCCTCGATCCCTTGATCGTCGACCTTGCGCCCGACGAGCTGGCGGCCTACGACCGCTCGGCGGCCGAGCTCGCCCAGATTGGCTTTGAGATCGAGCCCTTCACCGAGGGAGCGGTCGCCGTCCGCGCCGTGCCCGCCGTGGTCCGCGGCGTCGACGTCGCCGCCCGCCTTCGTCTCATCCTCCAGGAGCTGGCCGCGGGAGGTCCCGGTGACTCCTGGCTCGACGCCGTCGCGATCACCACCGCCTGCCACACCTCGATCCGGGCCGGTCAAGCACTATCGCTCCCGGAAATGCGAGAGCTCGTCTCCGACCTTGAGCGGTCCAGCCACCCTCGCGCCTGCGGCCACGGCCGGCCAACCATGCTCCACATGACCCGATCCGATCTGGAACGTCAGTTCTCGCGGCGGTGAGACCAGCGAGCCACCTGGCGCATTACCCCTCGATCACGCCCTCCCGGACCATCAACGCCCGGATCTCACTGTTAGCGCGCGCCATCGCCTCCTCCCCCGCGATCTCGCCGGCGATGGCCCCGGCGACCCACCGTCCGACAATCGTCTCGACGGCGTTGTAGTGCGGCGTTCGCGGCCGGGGCAGCGCCTGGCGAGCTGCCGCCAACAGTCCCGGCAAGAAGGGAAGCTTGGCGACGGCCGCCGCGTCCTCCAGCACACTGGTCCGCGTCGCCGGCATGTCATATTCGAGCAAGAGTCGCCGCTGCTGCTCGGCCGCCGTGAACCAGAGAATGAACGCCAGCGCGTCCTCCGCGTACTGACTGCCATCGGGAATACCGAGCAGCCAGTTGCCGGTCATGTTCGCCGGCTTGACTCCGGCCTGGGCGGGCTCGCCGCCGATCTCCACCTTGCCCGCCACCTTCGAGATCGCGGGATCGTAGATTTGGAGGAGTTGGTCCGGCCATATGTCACCCGATTGCGCGATCGTTCCCTCATACATGTTCCGGCCGTTCGCGTCGTGCCCGACAGTCTCCACGCCGGGCGGGGCCAACTTCGCCAGGGCGAGATGGGTCGCCATCGCCGCGATCGCCGCTGGTGTCTCAAGCTGCGGCTCCCACGTCTCGTCGAACAGGTCCGTTCCATGGCCTCGCAACACGGGCAGGAAACTGGTCGCCGCCGGGTTTCCCGTCTGGCCGCGCAAGCCAAACCCGTAGAATCCGCGCGCGCCCTTCAACCGGGTAATCGCGCCGGCCACTTCCACCACCTCGTCCCAGCTTCGCGGCCGCGTCATCCCGAGTTCCCGCAATGTGTCGCTCCGCCATGCGAAAACCTGGATATTGCCGAGCCAGGGGATGGCCCATAGACCCGATCCCGCGGGAAAGTCGCCGAGTGCGAGCAGCTCGGGGATGAAGTCGGCGTCCGGCCGAATCCCCGCCTTGTCCATCATCTCCCGCAAGTTGACCAACGAGCCGCCGCCCGCGAACTGTGGAATCCACGGGTCGTCCATGCTGACGATGTCGTATGCGCCCGTATCCTGCGTCAAATTGATCGTCAGCTTCTCCAACAAGCTGGCATAGGGGCTGGCCTCGACCTGGATGGCGATGTTGTTCCGCTTCGCGTAGTCGTCGACCAGCGGCCGCACCTTCGCGGCGTCGGTATCGCTCAACGCGAACACGAGGGTCTTGCTCGGAAGGACTGCTGACGCCGCCACGGCCCCTAGCGCCGGTACGGGAGACAGTCGTGCCACCCCGGCAACCGTCCGCGCCACCGCTCCGACCGCGGCACCTCTCACCAGCTGCCGCCGCGTCAACCGGGCGCGGCGGGCTTCCGCGGAGCCACGTTCATCGTCCCGCATCACGTCCTCTCCGCCCACCCCATCGCCCCATCGCGACGAGACGTCTCGATACCGGTCAGCGTCAGCGGGCCTCCGCCCAGTCGGATCAGCCACGCGCGAGCACGCTCGCCGCATCCGATGCCCACCTCATGTCGTTCCACCGTCCGCCCGGCCCGCCCTAACCTACCAGAGGACTCGATGGTCGTCATCCGCGGGCCAATACCTCGTTGGGCCGTGTACCGCTGCTGCACATCCCATCCATCACGACCATTCTGAAAAACCCGGCTACTGCCGGAGGCCGCCAGCGCATCGCCGGGGTAGAATCCTCCAACGCGCCGGGCGGACACCCGGAGCACCATCACGGCCCGCCTGGATTCTAGGGGAGGAGATCGTCGTCGCTGAAGTGATCCAGCGCCCGGCCGTGACGGAGATACGACCGGACCACACGCTCTCCACCCCGGAGTTGCCGCCAAGATCCGCCCCCGACGGCGGCGCCAACCGCGCCGGCTGGGTGATCGTCGCCGTGGTCGCCACGATCCTCACCGCCACCGCCGGTGCCCGATACCTCTTCGGGGTCGTCCTGAAACCAGTCTCCGAGCAATTCGGCTGGGACCGCGCCTCCCTGACCGGGGCCGTCAGCCTCAGTATGCTCACCTTGTCCCTCTATCAGCCGTTCGTCGGTCTGCTCGTCGACCGCTTCGGGTCGAAGCGCATCCTCGTCCTCGGCACAGTCAGCCTCGGAGCGATGTTGATCCCGCTCTCGTTCGCCACCCGGCTCTGGCAGGTCTATCTCATCTACGGCGTCCTCGCTGCGTTCGGTCTCGCCGCCACCAGCCCCGTCAACGTCACCGCCCTCGTCAGCCGCTGGTTCCAGCATCGCCGTGGCGCGGCGATGGCCCTCGCCACCTCCGGCTCCGCCTTCGGTCAGTTGCTGATCGTCCCCCTCGCGACTTGGACGCTGACGATCACCGATTGGCAGACCACCTATCGCGTCCTCGCTATCGTCCTGCTCCTGGTCATGGCGCCTCTTGGTCTCCTCCTGCTGCGCGACGCCCCGCCTGGTGTTCCCCAATCCCGGCATGCCGCTCGCAAGGCGCCATCGGCGGTCTCGGAAATCGGCTCAACCCTGCGCGCGTCACTCCGCACCTCCGCGTTTTGGCTCCTCGCGTTCGGCTTCGTCGCCTGCGGCTTCACCATGGCCTTCGCCACTACCCACTTCATGGCCTACGCCGACGACATGGGCATGGCTCCGATGCACGCCGCCGACGCCGTCGGCGTCACCGCCATCTTCAGCGTTGCCGGCAGCGTGCTCCTCGGCCTCGTCGCCGACCGCTGGCGCCGCTCCGGCATTCTCGCCTTCACCTATCTTCTCCGCGGCATCGCCTTCCTCCTCCTCCTGCTCCTCCCCACGGGCAACCTCATCTTTGTCTACGCGGTGGTTCTCGGCATCTCCTGGACCGCGACTACGCCGCTCACCGCCGCCATCGCCGCCGATCTCTATGGGCCGCGCCACCTCGGTGTCATCTTTGGCACGCTCTACACCTTCATGAATATCGGCTTCGGTATCGGCGCCTTCCTCGACGGCTTCGTCTACGAGACGTTTGGGAACTACAATGCCGCCCTACTCCTCAACGTCGCGCTTGGCCTCCTCGCCGCCGTTGGCGTTTGGACCGTCGCCGGCCAAAGCCCCTGGTCCTTGCGCGATACCGCCACCGTCGCCTCCCTCTCGGCGGCCCAGGGCCCAGATGCCATTGCCGGCCCGGCTGACTAACGACAGGCGACGCCCCCGCGCCCCAGGCTCAAACCCCGCTCGCTGACTACCACCTCGCGGCACACATGCGGTAGCATGACAGCGTCTCCACATCGCCCGTACGGAGGGAGCATACCCACCCGCATGGTGTCCATTCCGTCCACTCCAGCTACCACCTCCGTCTCATCCGGCACGTCGCGGCCGACATTCGACGACCTGCGACAACGCAGCGCCGAGGCTCGCCGGCTCATTCTCCGCTCGGTCCATCAGGCCGGCGCGGGTCACATCGGTGGTCCTCTGTCCGCCACGGACCTCCTCGTCGCACTCTATTTCGACCGGCTCAACGTCGATCCCCAGCGCCCCGACTGGCCCGCTCGTGATCGCTTCATCCTCAGCAAGGGCCACTCCTCGATCGCCCTCTACGCCGTCCTCGCCCTGCGCGGCTACCTCCCGGTCGACGAGCTCGCCACCTTCGACCAGATCGATTCCCGGCTCCAGGGCCACCCCGACATGACCAAACTTCCCGGGCTCGATATGTCGACCGGCTCCCTCGGGCAAGGCTTGTCACCCGGCGTCGGTATGGCGCTCGCCGGCCGCCTCCGCGGGCTGGACTTCCGGACCTGGGTCATGGTCGGCGATGGCGAGATCCAGGAAGGTCAAATCTGGGAAGCGGCCTTCACCGCCGCGCGCTACAACCTCGACACCCTGACCGCCATCGTCGACTACAACCGCCTTCCGCAGTTCGGCTGGCCCGACGCCACTGGCTTCACTCGCGAGCGCCCGATCGACGACCCAGCCGCCAAGTTCACCGCCTTTGGCTGGCACGTCGTCGAGTGCGACGGCCACGACCACGCCGCCATCCGCGACGCCTTTGCCACCGCCGTATCCCACCGGGGTCAGCCGACCTGCCTCATCGCACACACGATCAAGGGCTACGGCATCGGGTTCATGGAAGGCGACTTCAACTGGCATGCCAAAGTCCCCTCAGGCGATCAACTGACGGAAGCGCTGGCCGAGATCGACCGCCGGCTGACCGAAAAGCATGGGACCTAAGGCGATGACCGCGACGATCACCCCGTTCGCTCCCAACGACGCCGAGCAGATCCCGATGCGTGACGCCTGGGGCGAGGGGCTGGTCGCGCTCGGCCACCAGTATCCTGAGCTCGTCGTCCTCGATGGCGACCTCGCGAATTCGACCCGCGCCGACCTCTTCGCCGCCGCCATCCCCGACCGCTTCTTCGAGATGGGCATCGCCGAGCAGAACCTCCTCGGCGTCGCCGCCGGCATGGCGACCGTCGGCTACGTCCCCTGGATCAGCACCTTCACCGCCTTTCTCGCCAAGCGCGCCCTCGATCAGATCCGGGTCGTCATCGCCCAACCCCATCTCAACGTCAAGCTCTGCGGCAGCTACAGCGGCATCCTGACCGGCAAGACCGGCAAGACACACCAAGCGGTCGAAGATCTCGCCGTCTTTCGCGCCATGCCCGGTATCGTCACCATCGCCCCCGCCGACGCCGTCGAGCTCCGCTCGGCGATGACGGTGATGATGGAGACCCCCGGCCCGATGTACCTCCGGCTCACCCGCGACCCCGGCCCCGCGATCTTCCCGCCGGATTATCAGTTCCAGATCGGCCAAGGCGTCCTCCTCCGGGATGGCGGCGACGTCGGTCTGATCGGAACCGGCACCCAGACCGTCCGCGTTCTCGCCGCCGCTGAGCTCCTCGCCGCTCAAGGCATCAGCGCCGCCGTTCTCCACCTGCCAACCCTCAAACCCCTCGACACCGCCGCCATCGTCGCCCTCGCCGACCGCACGGACGCGATTGTCACTGCCGAGGACCACTCCATCATCGGCGGTCTCGGCGGCGCCGTCGCCGAGACCCTCTCCGAGCTTCGCCCAACCCATCTCCGTCGCGTCGGCTTGCGCGACGTCTATGGTGAATCCGCCCCGAACGACGCGCTCCTCGAAAAATACGGATTGACTCCTCGCCACGTCGCCGCCGCGGCTCAGGAGCTCATTGGTGCCCGGAAATAATCGCCGGTTGCGTCCCCCGATGAGCCCGCCACCCACCGTCCCCGCTCCCGCGACGACCCCCGATCGACCCTCACGCAGCGGCACGATGCCGCGGAACCGGAGGCCCGAGCCATGAGCGCAACCATTCGTCCAACCGACCTCCTCCTCACGTCGCGCGATCTCGGCGGTGAGACCGGCGAGTTGATCAACGTCACCCCGGAGACCGCTGGCTGGGAGTACACCGGCCTGACCGTGCGCCGGCTGGCGGACGGCGAATCGTGGTCGCGCACGACCGGCCCCGACGAAGTTGCGCTCGTCCCCCTCGGCGGCATCTGTCGCGTCGAAGCCGCCGGGGAACAGTGGCGCCTCGGCGAGCGCGCCAACGTCTTCGCCGGCCCCCCTTGGGCCCTCTACCTTCCCTGTCAGACCGACTATCAGGTCACGGCCGACGGGCCCCTTGAGCTCGCGGTCTGTAGCGCCCGCGCCGACGAGCCGCACGACCCGGTCCTCATCGAACCCGGTGACGTTGGCGTCGAAATTCGCGGCGCCGGCAACGCCGCCCGCCAGATCAACAACATCCTGATGCCGGCGTTCCCCGCCCAACGCCTTCTCGTCGTCGAAGTCTTCACGCCCAGCGGCAATTGGTCGAGCTACCCACCGCACAAGCACGACGTCAGCGATCTCCCGCGGGAAGCCGACCTCGAAGAGATCTACTACTACCGGATCGACCCCAGCAACGGCTTTGGTCTGCAACGGCTCTACACGGCCGATGGCGGGATCGATGAGGCCTACGTCATCCACGACGGCAACCTCCTCCTCGTGCCGGAGGGGTATCACGTCTTCGCCGTCGCCCATGGCTACACCGGCTACTATCTGAACGTCCTCGCCGGCAATGAATCGATCCGTACCTTGCAGCCCTCCGACGATCCCGACCACGGCTGGGCTCGTGGCACCTGGGAGCCGGAGATGACCGACGGACTCACCTCCTGGCGCGACATCGACACCCGGATCAACGCGGGCGCCGGCCGCCGCCGCTAGCCCGCCCTTCCACGTCCCACGCCCCGCCCCACTAGATCATCCTCTCCGGCGTCCGCCATCGCCTGCGATGCGCGACAATGCAGCTCCCGGACCGGTCGCTCGCGTGACGGGCGGCTCACCAACCACCCCGCCCCGGTTGTCGCAATCGGGCTATGGAGGTTTCGATGACATCTCCGCAAACGATTCGGATGACGATGGCCCAGGCGATCGTCCGCTTCCTTTCCCAGCAGTTCGTCGAGCGGGACGGGCTGGAGCAGCGCTTCATCCCCGGCATGTTCGGCATCTTCGGTCACGGCAATGTCACCGGGCTCGGTCAAGCGTTGGAGGAGGTTGGCCAGGACCTACCGTACTACCGGCCGCAAAACGAGCAAGCGATGGTCCACACCGCCGCCGCCTACGCGAAGATGAAGAATCGCCTCCAAACCTTCGCCTGCACCTCCTCCATCGGCCCCGGCGCCACCAACATGTTGACCGGCGCCGCCGGCGCCACGATCAACCGCCTGCCAGTCCTCCTCCTCCCTGGCGATACCTTCGCTTCGCGCCTCCCCCATCCCGTCCTCCAGGGGCTGGAGTCCTTCGCCGGCCAGGACGTCACCGTCAACGACGCCTTTCGTCCCGTCTCCCGCTACTGGGATCGCATCAGCCGTCCCGAGCAGCTCCTCTCCAGCCTCCCGGAGGCCATCCGCGTCCTGACCGACCAGGTCCAAACCGGCGCCGTCACCCTCGCCCTTCCCCAGGACGTCCAAGCCGAGGCCTACGATTACCCCGCCCACTTCTTCGAGAAGCGCGTCTCTCACATCCCCCGCCCTGAACCGGTCGCCAGCGAGCTCCAGCGCGCCGTCGCCCTGATCCGCGACGCCAAGCGACCCCTCGTCATCGCCGGCGGTGGCGTCATCTACGCCGAGGCGACGGCTGCCCTCGCCGAGATGACCGAAGCGTTCGGACTCCCCGTCTCCGAGACCCAGGCCGGCAAGGGCGCCCTCCCCTGGAACCATCCCTGGAATGTCGGCCCCCTCGGCGCCAACGGCGGCCTCGCCGCCAACCGTCTCGCCGCCAGCGCCGATCTCGTCATCGCCATCGGCACCCGCCTCGCCGACTTCCCGACCGCCTCCCATACCGCCTTCCAGAACCCCGACGTCCGGTTCGTTGGTCTCAACCTCGTGCCGATGGACGCCGCCAAGTTCGGCGCTGCCCCGCTCGTCGCCGACGCCCGGGCTGGGATCTGCGCCCTAACCCCGGCCCTCCAAGCAGCTAGCTTCCAAACCGGCGCCGCCTACGCGGATCAGGTCCGCGACGTTAAGCGAGTGTGGGACGCGGCCGTCGACGAGCAGCGCGCGGTAGCGGAGGGAAACCCGCTGACCGAGGCCAACGCGATCGGCATCGTCAATGATTTCAGCCGCCCTCAGGACGTCGTCGTCTGCGCCGCCGGTGGTCTCCCGGGCGATCTCCTTAAGCTCTGGCGACCTCTCGACCCCAAGGGGTACCACCTGGAGTATGGCTACTCCTGCATGGGCTACGAAATCGCCGGCGGCCTCGGCGTCAAGATGGCCGCACCCGAGCGCGAGGTCTACGTCATGGTCGGCGACGGCAGCTACCTGATGATGCACACCGAGATCGTCACGTCCCTCCAGGAGGGCAAAAAACTGACGATCGTCCTCCTCGATAACGGCGGCTTCCAATGCATTCGCGGTCTCCAGATGGGCGCCGGCTCCCCCGCCTTCGGTAACGAGCTCCGCTACCGCGACCCCGCCACCAACCGGCTCTCCGGTCCCTACATCCCGATCGACTTCGTCAAGAACGCCGAAAGCCTCGGTGCCGCCGCCTATCAGGCCCCCGACCGTGCCGCCCTCCAGCGCGCCTTAGCATCCGCCGCGGCCGAGACCCGAACGGTCCTCATCTACGTCCCAATCGATCCCAACGTTCGCGTCCCCTCCTATGAGAGCTGGTGGGACGTCCCCGTCGCCGAGTCATCGGCGGAGCCTGGCGTCCGCGACGCCTTCGCCGCCTACCAACAAGCCAAAACCAAGCAACGCTTCTACGGTTGACGCGGTCGCAGCTAACCGGGGACCGCCATCCTTCATCCGCACCGTGACTCGGAGGCCAGACCCTCTCTCCGGCCCCCCACCTCAACGTGTCGCTGATTCCCGACTGCCCACTGGGTCACCCCGCGCTCGCCGCTCTAGCGTCGGCACGGTCACGCGCCCGGCTCCTCCACGCTTCGCGGCGAACGCGCCCCTGAGCCCTTCACGCTCGCGTAGGGGCGACGCAGGCGTCGCCCGCCGCCCTCCCCCCGCACTCGTCTCCCCACCGCTGCCCTCTGCCCGACCGCCGTCACCCACCGCCCATCTCCCTCCGCCCGCCGCTCGTCCCCCGCCCGGCTTCCCCGTGAGACGCCTACGTCGCCGGTGCCCCTTGTCCACCGCGCGACTTGGCCCCCATGTATTTCATCCCTTCCGATCGCGCCCTCTCCCTGTCACCTCTCGCGGACCCTGTCACCTCGTAATCTCTCGCTCCGCAGCTTCCTTCCACCTCACCCGCGGGGCATCACAGTTGACAGGCTTCCTGTCTCCCGCTTGACAGCGACCACCGCTCGCCGGTCGTATCGTGGTGACCAAGGAGGGAACGCCACCGTACGACGACACCGGATAACGACGATTGCATGACACGTTCGTGACATACCCGCGAAACGGCGGCGACATTCGTTCCCCACCATGGCTTGAGCGGCGGCTCGCTGATCCACGACCGGCAAACACCCGTTTTTTAGGTGCGGCTCGCCGCTCGAATGCCTCAAGGAGGGAGTCATGACCAACATCTTCGCCGTCATCGGCGAGCACCGCACTGAACCGGGTCGTCTCCTGCTCCTCGGAGAAGACGACCTCTACTACGCGTATGCCGCCTCCGGCCCACCCCACGCCGTCGAGTCCACGGCGGACTGGCTCCTCGATCGCGATCTCCCCTTCCCTTCCACCGCCTGGCCGGAAACCCCGACGGGCGAGACCACGGTTCCCGCCCTCGACCCACGTGCCCCGACCAGGGCGGCCCGCCACTCGCGCTTCGCGCTGGTCGCCGCCCTCGCCGTCCTCGTCGCCATCTTCTCGGCGGTCCCCGCCTTGGCTCACGCCCCGGCTCTCGTCACCGCGACCGCCACCACCACCCTGCTTGCCGCGCCGGCCGCGGACGCTCCCGTTCTCGCCACTGTCCCCACCGGTACCGAGGTCGAGTTGACCGGCCACGCCGCGGGCGACTACCTCGAAATCCTCACCGGTGACAACCAAGGCTGGATCGCCATTCAGGCGGTCGACGGTGGCCGGCTACATACCGCGATCGTCCCCGCCGACGCCGCCCTTCTCGCCGGTCCCGGCCCCTCCGCCGCCGTCGTCGCCACCGTCCCCGCGAACAGCACCGTCATCCTCACCGGCGCCACCGTCGATGGCTACCTCGCCGCCTCCTTCAACGGCGCCGGCGGCTGGATCGCCGGCGCCGCCCTGAACTGAGCCCCGCCCGCTCCCATTCCTCCCCGCCGGACCTTCGCCGCGACCGGCGATCGCCTCGTGCGGTTCAACCGCATCTCGGGTGGGATCGATTGTCTTCCAACTGGGGCTGTGGCCTCTCCGAACGATCAGTTCGGGTCGCCCAATCTCTTGTCTCCACTCGCGGTCGGCGCCGATCCAAGCTTCGGGAGGCTCAAGCTTGCCACCGAATTGCGATAAGCTGTAACTTGATTGTAGCGAATATTACATTCACCAAGTGAAGGGTGAAATCGTGGTCATTTCACGCCTACGTGGTAGTACTGATTAGCCTAAAGGTACTAGAAGGAACCTGGACCGATGGTACGGATCAAACCATAGCAATATAGTCCCTCCACCTCTTGTTTTTTATCCCGTGTCAGAGATCAATATCGTTAAGAAAGAAACGTGGCACCGCAATTGCCATTGGCGATGGCGCTAGCGGAGAGCGCGCGGCGTTGGGGAACGCCGGCCTCCGCTGGGAGGGACCCATACCATGGACGATCGTCGTTTTGATGATCTAACCAAGGCTCTCGGTGAAGGATCTTCGCGGCGATCCTTCATGAAGGGCATCGCAGGCGGCGGACTGGCCGCGCTGCTAGCGACAATCGGCATCAGTGAGGCCGATGCAAGCGACGTCAGCGCCGAAAGCTGTAAGAGCAAGTGCAAGAAGAAGAAGACCGCCAAGAAGCGCAAGCGCTGCCTGAAGAAGTGCAGTGGTAGCGGTGGCGGCAGCTCGACGCCAATCGGCGGTACCTGCACCACCACCGGCCAGTGTGCCGGTGGCTCCACCTGCGTCTCGGGTGTCTGCGCCTGCTCAAGCACCCAGCAGGCCATCAACGGTACGTGTTGTGACAACACCAATGTCTGCAACGGTGCCACCACCTGCTGCGCCATCGGGCAGACATGTGACTCCTTGGGTACGAGTTGCGTGCTCGCGGGTACGCTTGGCAGCGCGTGCGCGACCAATACCGATTGCGCTGGTGGCGCGACGTGCGTGGCCGGCTTCTGCGCCTGCTCCAGCACTCAGACGGCCCTCAATGGCCAGTGCTGCGAGAACGCCAACGTTTGTGGCACGACCTGCTGCCTCGTCGGCCAGACATGTAACGTCACCAACCAGGTCTGCGTGTAACGACCGTCGTATCTGTCGCTTCCGGTTGATCGAAGCGATCACTCGGCCGGTGGCACTCGGTACGCGTTCCAACACATTGATCGGCTAGGGACGACACGCATTGAGACCGGACGGCGAGGGCCGTCCGGTCTCTTTTTGCCCCGGTGATGCAGCTCCCACGGTCAACGCGCCTGTCGGACTCTCGTCCGGTCTTCTGGTCCTGGTTCGTCGTCCACCACCGCAGTGTCATCCTCTGTATTGTTAGCGTTCCCCTCAGCCAAGGCGTTAGCATCGGGCGCCCGCCCTTTGGGGTACTCGCCGGGTTCTGACCGACGGTTTGCCGTCCGCCCGCCCGCCCATCGTCGCAGCGGCGGCACGTGAGCGGACGCTCTCCCTCGCGTGCGCCTGCCCTTGACCTCCATCCCAACCAAGATCCCGCCCATATGAATTCGGTTACGCGGCGCCTACTGCCTTCTCCGTTTTGTCTCCCCTTTGTATACCCGTCACGAATTCATTCCCAACCACGTTAGTGCCCACCTCTCCCGAGAGCCTGCTCAGCTACCTTCACCGCCATTGCCCAGGACCCATTGCGCGATCTCCGACGCGGTCAACCCACCAAATCCCAAATCGCCCGGCGTCCGCCCCATTCCCCGGCAATCCTCCCCGAGCACCGCCGACGCCAGCGTCACGATCGCGTCCATCACCGGCGTCGGCACCCCGACCTGCGCCGCCAGCGCGGCCCACGTCGCCAGCCCATATGGAACGTCCTCCGTCAGCCACCGCGTCGCGATCGCTCCCGGCGCGCGCAGCGCCGTCAACATCCGCGACCCGTTGATTACCGCCCAAAGGTCGCCCGCCGGACCGAACCCCGCCCGGTGAAATCCCTCCGCCACTGGCGTCAGGTCGATCCCGAACGCCGCCCCGAGCGCCTGGCGTTCCCGATCCAGCGCCTCGATCGCCGCCACCACCGCCGGTGTGACCCCTTCGTCGTAGAACCAGAATTCGCCCCGGCTTCGCTCGATCCGCCCCGCGTTCAAGAGCACGCCCGGCGGATGCACGATCGGGTTCAACGCCGACAAGCCCGCCGCCAGCGCGCTCGGATACGCGGTCGCCCCTGGGAAGAATGTCCGCAACGCGTCAACCGTCTCGTCGGTCGCCGCCGCCGGCACGACGCCGATTCCCAAGTGCGGCACCTCCCCCCAGATCACCGCCCCGGTCGGCCCGGTCCTCCGGCAGACGTACGGCGCCGTATCAGCCTCGGCTATCGTTACACCTTCGATCCCAGCGTCCCGGATCGCCTGGTCAAAGACAAACGATCCAAGATTCCCCGGCAGCAGAACGATGACCTGATCCGGCCGGACATGCCGCGTCAACTCCTCCAAGAATGGCCGGTGGGCGTACGCCGGGACCGAGATCAGGACCGTCGGCGACCACTCCATCGCTTCGGCCGCGTCCACCGTCACCCCCGCCAGCCGGGCCGTACCCGTCCTTGCTGATCCCTCCAATCGGATCGTCGACGTCTCCCGGATCGGCTCGATGGCGGGAGCGTGTGCCGGGTGTTCCCACAGCATCACCTGATGCCCAACCAGCGCGAGGTTCGCCGCCAGACTCAATCCGGTATTCCCCGCGCCGAGAACCGTTACCCGCTCTGTTGCCATCCCTATCCTTTCCCGATCCGCTATCCCCCGACGTGCCGAGACCGCCTGCTCTCCCGCGGGCGCCACCTGTCGGCACGGTTCGCGAAACCACCCCGCTCAGTCGCTGACCTCGCCAAACAGCGGTCTCCCCGGTATTGCCACCTCGGTCTGGTAAATCGCGTGGGTCTCGTATTCCGTGATCACCAGCGTGCGCCGGGCCTGACCACCGAACGCGACGTTAGTCGGTTGCCGCCCCGGCACTGGGATCGGGGCCAGTAGTCGTCCCGTCGGGTCCAATACGTCGACCCGGCCCCCGTCGAAGTGCGCGACGTACAGGTTCCCGTCAACGTCGAAAGCCATCCCATCCGGACCCGGCGGTCCGCCCACCTCCGCGAACACCTCACGCTCCCCGACCGACTCACCCGGCCGGAGTCGATACCGCAAGATTCGCGTCCGGTACGTCTCTGCCAAGAACACCGCCGTCCCCTCGGCGTTGACCGCTACCCCGTTCGGGAACGCCAATCCGTCATCGATCCGCTCTAACCGCCCGTCCGCGAAAAGCCGGTAAAAGCCTCCAATTGGGTTCTCAGCCGACGAGCCCCATGGGTCGGAGAAGTAGAGGGTGCCATCCCGATCGAAGACCAGATCGTTCGCCCCGTTCAGCGGCCGCCCCAGATAGGCGTCGATCACCGTCTCGATCTGGCCGTCCTTTGTCACCCGGAGAACGCCATGGTGGCCGTCCCCTTCATCCGCCACATACAACGAGCCGTCGCGGTGAAACGCCAACCCCGCCGGTATCCCGCCCGTATTGGCGAACTCCGTCACCGTTCCGTCCACCGCCCGCTTCATGATCGAGCTGGTCGAGGAGTTGACGAAAAAGAGGTTCCCCTGACGGTCGAACGTCGGACCCTCCGACGTGTCGAATCCCGAAACCAGTACCGAGACCTGACCCACCGACCCCATTCGTCCCTCTCCTTACCTTCAACAGCTAGCTCCCCGCCAGCGCGACCCGACGACGCCGTCACCACGTTGTTCCGCCTGTGGTCCCGCGATCGGCTGCGCCGAACCGCGATCGGTCAGGAAGCCCCACGCTAGACGCGGACCTCCCGCCACTCTCCACGACATGGGTTGCCGGCGCAGGCCCACAAAGCCCGCGCGGCGGAATCGATCACGACGCTCCCGATCGTTCCGTAGTCGAGGTCACTCTCCGGCGTATGGTGTTTGCAGACTGATCCTGGATAGTTGCTGTGATCGGCCATGATAGCCTGGAGCCGTTCGACCGTCAGTGTGCCCCAGGCCGCATTGACCAGGCGTTCCACCCTCGCCTGCCGCAGCCGCGAGTTGAGCAGGTTCTCACCCCGGTCGAGGTGGGTCAGCTCCGGGCTCACGAAATGGTTGGCGTGCGCGTAGGAGCGGTCTCCCGCTGGCAGCATCGCCCAGTGACACCCCGAGACTTCGATGTCGTACATGTCTCCCTCCGCGTTGGCGAAGAGGTGGTTGTTGCCGAACGCCCGCGCCGGGTCTGTCGCCACCCGGATCGCTCCCTCGATCGTCGTTTCCATCAGCGCCCGTCGGTACTGAAAGAGCTTCGGCACCCCCGGGTGCGCGTCCCGCGCGTAGAGCGCGTTCCCAACCGACGCCAGTCCCGCCGCGTTCACCCCCTGGTGGAGCAGCAACCCGGCGTACGTAAATGCCGCGAACGCCGGTCCATCCTCAGGCTCCGCCTTCACCACGTAGGCGAAATCTCCCCAACCCGCTGTCGCGTCCTCGTTATGCGCCAGCAACACCTGTCCATCGGCCGTTCCCGCCGGTCCCGCCCCGACCACTGTGCAGCCGAAACTCCCGATCGCCTGATTCAACTCGGCCGCGGCATTGACCGCGAACAACGTCTCGAACGGGACGCCTGACCCTTCCGCCATCCCTCGCAGCTCTTCGACCAAGCCAGGCGCTACCCGCTCCGTCGCCTCCAGATAGACGCGAATGCTGGAGTTGACCTCTCCATCGGCGGCTGCGCCAAGCTCCGCCCGGCTCGACGCCGCCACCGCCTGCAGCATCTCCCGCGTCTCCCGCCCAACGTCGTACCCTATCTCCCACGGGCTACCTCCCGTCTCAATCAGCGGAATCATCACGCCTCACTCCGTTGCCACTGCCGGCCTTGCCGCTCCCCACCCAGGTGCCATCACCAAGCCCAGGACCAGCCCCGTCGCCCTGGCCGTCAGCTCCCAACTCCATGACCGTTGCCGTTCGTATCCCTGCCATTATCCCCCCTCTGGCCATCGCAATCCGCGTCGACGGCGGCGACGGCTCCCTGCTTTCCCTCCAGGTCCCGCGAGCGCGACCGAAGCCGTTCAGACAGTCCTTGCTGTTGTCGCTGCTGCTTCCCTCTCTCGCGGGCTTCGTCGATCGCCTGAGAACTCAAAACGCCGTTGCCTTTGGGTGATTGACCGAGACCCGATAGAGTGATAAACTCATCACAATCCCCGCGAACGACGCGACGGGGGAGGGACGGGCGCTTCGAGGGACGGAGCACCCGGGAGCATAGGGGAGAGGAATAACGATGGCTAGCGGACTTTTGGACCGGTTCCTTGGCAGCGGCGACGTCAGCAGCGACGGCGACAGCATCGCGGCGTCCGGTAACGGCGGAACCGCTGATTCGACCGCCGATGGCGGCTCGGTCAGCGTCGGCGATGTCAACAGCGGCGGCAACTCCGGCGCCGGCATCGGCGTTGGCGACAACTGGGATGGCTCGACGGCGGTTGATGGCGGCGACGTCAGCAACTCGACCTCCCTCGGCATCTCGGCCGATGGCGGCACTGCCATCTCCGACGCCAGCGGTGGCGACGACAACTTCGCCTTCGTCAGCTAGTCCCTCTGGGACAGCCACCAAGCGATCCGGATGACACGAGGGGGACGGCTAAGCCGTCCCCCTCGTGGTCTGTGACCTTTCGCGCTCGGGCGGACCGCAACCTGCTCGGTTGCGGCGTTACACCATCAGTTTCCCCCTCGCCTCGTCCCCACCTTCACCCCCCTGCTCACCTTCATCCTCCGTCAGAGACCGGTCATCGCGCGGGGTGCCGCTATGTTCATGGCGCCCGATGGCGCCTCCGCCAGAATCCCATCAGATCCCTTCGCCCTCCTCGCGAGTGAGCGCCCCCAGTTGCCCGATTCCATCGTTCCGCGCGTGGCAGTTCGCAATTAGTGGCCCGTCCACGACGGTCCTCGAAACAGCCCAACACCGAGATAATCGGTTCCTTGTGGCAGGTGATTTCCTCGTGGTCGACCGTTAAGGTACGGCGAAGGCGAAATCGAACGCGGCGACCGTCGCTGGTGCGGTGAACGGGGGAGAGGGCGAGCGTTCCCGATCCCTCAGTTTTACCTGCCGCCGGGTCATTCCCTGCCGCGCCCCCCACCTCAGAAGCCGTGCGACAATGCGAAGGAGTCAACGGACGCCGTCGCCGACCACCCACGCCCCAGCGCCCGCTGATCGTCCCCGACCTCGGGCCCACCTTGCGGATCACAGGAGCACGACGTGTCGCAACCGCCCGGTCCCAACACTCCCGCGGTCGCCCCCCTCCTTCCCCCGCCATGGGAACCGGAGAGCGCCACCCCTGGCCCCCGCATCACCGCCGTCCGGGCCATCCGCACCGCGCCCAGCGGCATCCGCCTCGTCGTCGTCAAAATCGAGACAAGCGAGCCAGGTCTCTTTGGACTCGGCTGCGCGACCTTCACCCAGCGTCCCCTGGCCGTCATCACCGCGATCGAGGAGTACCTCCATCCTTTCCTCCTCGGCCGCAACCCCCACGACGTCGAGGATATTTATCAGGCCGCCGTCGTCAGTTCCTATTGGCGGGGCGGTCCCGTCCTCAACAACGCCCTGTCCGGCGTCGACATGGCGCTCTGGGATATCAAGGCTAAGTTGGCCGGGATGCCTCTCTATCAACTCTTCGGCGGTCGCTGCCGCACCTCCGCCGATCTCTACACCCACGTCTCTGGCCGAGATTTCGCGGAAGTCGAAGAGAACGCCCGCCGCGCCATCGACCAGGGCTACCGCCACATCCGCTGTCAGGTCGCCGTTCCCGGCTACGCGACGTACGGCGCGCAGATCGAGCCCCAGGCGGGCCGTCCATACCCCGGTCATCTTCAACTCCGCCAGGAGCCGTGGGAGCCGAGCGCCTACCTTCGCCTCGTACCCAAGCTGTTCGCGCACCTTCGCGATCGCCTCGGCGAGGAAGTCGAGTTGCTCCACGATATCCATGAGCGATTGCCACCGATCCAAGCGATCGCGCTGGCGAAGGAGCTGGAACCGTACCGTCTCTTCTTTCTCGAAGACCCCTTCGCCCCGGAGGACATCGGCTACTTCCCGCTCCTCCGTCAGCAAAGCGCGATCCCGATCGCCATGGGCGAGCTCTTCGTCAACCAGGCCGAATACGTCCCGCTGATCAAAGACCGGCTGATCGACTTTATCCGCGTTCACATCTCGGACATCGGCGGTCTCAGCATGGCCCGCAAGCTCGCCGCCTTCTCCGAGTTCTTCGGTGTCCGTACCGCCTGGCACGGTCCGGGCGACGTCTCCCCGGTCGGCCACGCCGCCAATCTCCACCTCGATCTCGCCTGCCACAACTTTGGCATCCAGGAGCAGACCCTGTTCGACGCCGCCACCCGCGAGGTCTTCCCTGGTTGTCCGGAGATCCGTGACGGCGCCCTCTGGTCAAACGATCGCCCCGGCCTCGGCATCGATCTCGATGAAGCGCTCGCCGCGAAATATCCCTATCCCGAGCACCCGCTCAACGGTGGCTGGCCACCCGTTCGCAAACCCGACGGCACCGTCATTCGCCCGTAGGTCCGCCGACCCACTCCATCCAACGATGCCGCCGCGACTCGCCGGCGAAGCTCCCGACGCGGTCTCTCTACTTTCCCACTGCTCGACCCCTCCCGCGGGACGGGCCATGCACGCATCGTCAGCCGCCTTTATGGCAACGGCATTCACCCTCATCCAACCCGTTCCACCCCGGGCTCACGTTGGCTCCCGTCACCGCATAGCGTCGTTCCCCCTTGTCGCTCACTCACCCGCGCCATGTGAAAGGAGTCGAGTCTGAGAGCGCCACCACGACCACGTCGTCATCCGCTGGCAAATCGCCGGTCCGCGCGCACCATCGGGTCTTGACGAGAAGCCTGCCGCCTCCAACACTTCGCCTCGTTTCCGAGCGTGATACGGAGGACTCCCCCTATGGCCTCAGCCGAAATGCCGGCCGAGCACGCCATCCTCGGCCTCCTCACCCTCGAAGGCGATCGCGAGGGCGAGGGCTACGGCTACGACCTCGCCCGCCACTTCACCGGCGATCAGCCCCTGGCCACCGTGCTCCGTCTCGAACCCGGCATGCTCTATCACCACCTGAAGAAACTCGCTCGCGCCCGCTGGGTCGATGTCACCGTCGAGCCCCAGGGCACCCGCCCGCCTCGTCAGGTCTACCGCCTCACCCCCGCCGGTCGCGACGAGCTTCACCGCTGGCTTAGCGAGCCGGTCGCACGTACCCGTGAGATTCGCCTGGAGTTCCTCGTCAAGCTCTACTTCGCGCGCCGACTTGACCCCGCCCTCGCCACTCGCCTCCTCACCGAGCAGACAGAGATTTGCCGCCGCCTGGCGACCTCCCTCTCGCGTCAACGCGCCAATCTCGACATCGAACTGGCCGCCGCAGAGGGCAATCAGGCTGAAGCAACTCGCTCCTTTCGCCAGCTCGTGCTGGACCTCCGGCTTGCCCAAACCCGCGCGGCCCTCGACTGGCTGAGCCACGCCGCGACCGGCACCCCCTCCGGCTGACACCGCCATCTCCAACCAGCGGCCAGCTATTCGACAGTCGACCCTCGGGCGGCGTTGACATCCACGATCAAACCAGTAGCATGACTCAGCGCCGGAGCACGTCTGGCCGCTCGTTCGCCCGGCTATTTGGGGAGACCACCGTGGAGAGCGCCACCACCGCCGCCAGCCAGCCGCTTCGCTTCGGCCTCTGCACCGATCAAAATCTGCCCTGGGACACACTCGTCGCTCAATGGCAACGGTTCGAGCAGCTCGGGTTCGACAGCGCCTGGGTCTGCGACCACTTCCAACAACCCAGCCGTCCCGATGGACCCTACTTCGAAGGCTGGACCCTGCTCGCCGCCCTTGCCACCCAGACGGAAAAGATTCGGATCGGCGTCCTCGTCACCAGCAACACCTTCCGCCATCCCCCCCTCCTCGCCAAAGAGGCGGTCACCGTCGACCACGTCTCCAACGGTCGTATCGAGCTTGGCCTCGGCGCCGGCTGGTACGAGCCAGAGCACCATGCCTTCGGTCTCGCGTTCCCGCCCCCCGCCGAGCTCGTCGCTCGCTTCCGGGAGGCCGTCGAGGTGATCGATCTCCTCATGCGTCAAGACCTGACCACCTACGACGGAACCTACTACCAGGTCCACGACGCCCCCTTCCGCCCCGGCCCGATCCAGCGACCGCGACCGCCCCTCACCCTCGGCGCCCACGGCCCCAAGATGCTCCGCATCGTCGCCGAGTACGCCGACCGCTGGAACTCCCACGGCACCGCCGCCGAGATCGCCGATCGCAACCGCATCCTCGACGAGCATTGCCGCGCCATCGGACGCGACCCCTCCCAGATCATCCGCTCGCTCTACGGCTGGGCCTCGAAACTCGGCACCGATCCCTGGTCATCGCCAGACGCCTTCCTCGACGTCGTCGGCCGCTATCGCGAGGCCGGCATCTCCGAGTTCCTGATCGACGCTCCGCCTGAAGCCCAATTCGCCATGCTGGAGCGCATCAGCACCGACGTCATCCCCAAGCTCCGCGCGGATGGACCCGGCGCGTCCTGACAACGCCACGGATGTTGCTCGCCCATGAACACGTCGCCGTTCGCCAGGGTCGTTGAGCCGACTGGCGACCGCTATCCATGGTTCGTCGCCCGGGTGCCCCCCGCTCCCATTCGCCGCCGTTCGCCAGTCGCGACCGCCGGGAACCCGCTAGAGCCGCCGCGACGAGTGGTCGCTGAGCCGCGTCCGCCCATCGTGCCGCGCCCCCACCGTAGCTAGCACGTTCCATATCCTCCGCCCTGTCGGCGACACTACCCGTTGTCAAGCGTTAGCGACAATACTCCGTTGCACCACGTCGTATTCTTCGTCTCCAGTGGCACCCTCAAGGATCAAGGCAGTCGATGCAACGCGGCGCTGGACCAATTGGGCGAATGATGGGCGGCGGCCAGCCGCCACCACCCGGCTCCGGGCGGCCGGTCGACCGCCGCACTGTCCGCCGCGTCGTCCAGTTCTTCCGTCCCTACCGCCGTCGCGTCGCGCTCACGGTCGTCGCCATCCTCGTCGTCGCCGTTCTCGGCCTCCTCAATCCCTACCTCCTCAAGCTCATCATCGACCGCGCGATCCCGCAGCGCGATCTCGGCCTGCTCTACCTCTACGTCAGCTTAATGATCGCCGTTCCGATCCTGACCGGTCTCATCGGCGTCGCCCAGACCTACTTAAACACCGTCATCGGTCAGCACGTCATGCAGGACCTCCGCAACGCCCTCTACGCCCACCTCCAGCGGATGCCGCTCCGCTTCTTTACCGCCACCCGCACCGGTGAGATTCAGGCCCGCCTCTCCAGCGACGTCGGCGGTGTCCAGCAGGTCGTCACCGACACCGCGACCAGCGTCGTCAGCAACCTCGCGACCGCCCTCTCGACCATCGTCGCGATGTGGCTCATCTCCTGGCAATTGGCCGTGATCTCACTCGGCCTCCTCCCCGTGTTCCTGCTTCTCACCTACAAAGTCGGCACCACCCGTCGCCAGTTGACCACCTCCACCCAGCGCACCGTCGCCGATCTCACCGCCCTCGTCGAGGAAACCCTCTCCGTCAGCGGTATGCTCCTGACCAAGGCGTTTGGCCGCCAAGCCCGCGAGGTCGAGCGCTTCCGCGAAGAAAACGCCGTGCTTTCCGGTCTCCAGGTCCGGCAGCAGATGGTCGGGCGCTGGTTCTTCATGATCATCTCGACCTTCTTCTCGATCACCCCCGCCGTCGTCTACTGGTACGCCGGCCGCCAGATCATCGGTGGCGACGCCGGTCTCAGCATCGGCGACATCGTCGCCTTTACCACCCTCCAAAGCCGGCTCTTCTTCCCCCTCGGCCAACTCCTCAACGTCCAGGTCGAGATTCAGGGCGCGCTCGCCCTCTTCGATCGCATCTTCGAGTACCTCGATCTCCCAATCTCCATCACCGACCGCCCCAACGCGATCGCCCTCGACCCCGCAACCGTCCAGGGCCACCTCCGCTTCCGCCACGTCTTCTTCCAGTACGACGAAGAGAGCAGCGAGGGGACTACAAACGATCCGGTCGACGGCCAAGTAAGCGTCGATAGCCAGGGAAACGGGCACAACGACGGGTCACCTCCCCCCTCGCCGTTCGCCCTCGTCGATATCGACTTCGCCGTCGCTCCCGGCCAGCTCGTCGCCCTCGTCGGGTCCAGCGGCGCCGGCAAGAGCAGCATCTCCCTCCTCGTCCCTCGCCTCTACGATGTCGATGCTGGCGCGGTCGAGATCGACGGCGTCGACGTCAGGGACGCAACCCTCGCTAGCCTCGGCCAAGTCACCGGCATGGTCACCCAGGAAACGTACCTCTTCCACTCCACGATCCGGGAAAACATCGCCTACGGCAAACCCGACGCGACCCAGGCGGAGATCGAAGACGCCGCCCGCGCCGCCGCCATTCACGATCGCATCATGGAGCTCCCCGCTCGCTACGAGACCGTGGCCGGCGAACGCGGCTACAAACTCTCCGGCGGTGAGAAGCAACGCGTCGCCATCGCCCGCGTCGTCCTCAAGAACCCTCGCATCCTGATCCTCGACGAAGCGACCAGCGCCCTCGACACCCATTCCGAGCGCCTCATCCAGCGCGCCCTCGAACCCCTCATGCGTGACCGCACCACCCTCGCCATCGCTCACCGCCTCAGTACCATCCTCGCCGCCGACGTCATCCTCGTCATCGACCGCGGGCGCATCGTTGAGCGTGGCACCCACGCCGACCTCCTCGCTGCCGGCGGCCGCTACGCCCGCCTCTACCGTGAGCAGTTCGCCAGCGGGGCGACGCTGGACGACCGCAACGTCGCGACCGACCCACAAGATGGGACTCGCGCCCTCGCGAAGGGAGCACCCGTGACGACCTAACGCTCCCGTTCGACGCCTACCGACCTGGCGTACCTCCTCCGCTTTCCCCTCGGGCCGGTCACGAACCATAGCGTCGTGACATGCCTTCCCATCCTCCTTTCCCACCCCGTCCTTGTGTGATACATTCCACACCCTAAAGACGTGGCACGACGCCCTTTGATTCCCGCGCGTAGCTGATAGTGAAACCGCCAGAGGCTCGCCCACACGACACCGTCTGACGCAGCGCTCTCCTCACCGCTGCCGTGCACGGTCGGCACATCTCGCTCAAGGCGGCACGTGGAGGAGTCTTATGCCGGGCGTCCGCATCCTCGCCCTCGCGAGCTCAGTCGCCTGGCTACCGACCAACGCCCAAGCGGTTCCCGTCTCGCCCCACGGCCCCGGCGCCGTCGAGCACGTCGTCGAGCAATATGCGTGGCTGCTGCTCGGCGCGGCGCTCGTCGGCATGCTCGCCTGGCGCCTCAACATCCCCCATGCGGTCGCCCTCTTCCTCGGCGGTCTCCTCGTCGCCCAGAGCGGTCTCGTCTCGGTGCCTGACCTCAATCCTCGCCTGCTGCTGTTCGTCTTCCTCCCCCCGCTCCTCTTCGACGCCGCCTTTCGACTCGACGCCCGTCAGCTCCGGATCGTCTCCCGCCCGGTCCTCCTTCTCGCCATTCCCGGCGTCCTCATCTCCACCCTCATCGTCGGCGTCGTCCTGGCGACCTTCCTCCACCTCCCACTCACCATTGCCCTGCTCTTCGGCAGCATCGTCGCCGCCACCGACCCGGTTGCCGTCATCAGTGTCTTCAAACACCTCCGCGTCCCCGACCGCTTGGCGGTCATCGTCGAAGCCGAGAGTCTGATCAACGATGGCATGGCCATCACCGTCTACATCACCCTCCTCGATCTCGTTATCACCGGCTCCGCCGACGCCGGCAATAGCCTGCTCCTATTTGGCCGCGAGGTCATCGGCGGCCTCCTTGTCGGCGCGGTCCTCGGCTTCCTCTTCTCCCGTCTCACCTCACTCGTCGACGATCACCAGGTCGAAATGATGCTGTCCACCGCCCTCGCCTATGGTAGCTTCCTCATCGCCCAGCGCCTCGAAGCTTCTGGCGCGCTCGCCTGCGTCGCCGCCGGTCTTATTCACGGCAGCTACGGCCGCGAAGTCGGCATGACGCACTCCATCCGTCAGCGACTCGACGACCTCTGGGAGTACCTCGGATTCGTTGCCAACGCGCTGGTCTTTCTCCTCCTCGGCTTCACTGTTGACCTCCGCGCACTCGCTGCCGACGCTTGGCCCGCCCTCCTCGCCATCATCGCCGTCCTCGTTGCCCGCGTCCTCATGATCGCCTTGACCGCGCGCGTCACCCCGCCCCAAATGAGGATGGCCCGCTCCCGACCGGAGCGGGCCATCCTCATTTGGGGCGGCTTCCGCGGCGCTCTCACCGCCGCCCTCGCCCTCGCCCTACCCGGCACCGTCCCTCATCGCGAATTACTGATCGCGATGGCCTTCGGTGTCGTGCTCTTCACCCTCGTCGTCCAGGGTCTGACACTCCCCCTGCTCATCCGCCGCCTCGGTCTTACCCAACCCTAAGCGCCGCTACCATGGCCATGCCGGAGACCTCCACCGCCAAACCCATGCGCTTCCTAAACCTTCTCCGCCTGTTCCCCCCCAGCCACCAGCTCCTCGAACCGGTCGACGTCCGCCCGGATCACATCGAGACTCCCCCGCCAAAAGTCGGAAGCGCGCAGATCGATGTTGAAGCGGCCCGCTAATTCCGCCGCGTCCGCCCGACCGGTCCACGCTAGCAAATCATCGTAGCCCTCCCGAAAGCCGTCGGGGTCCTGCCGGAACCGAGCGTACAACCCCAGCCCAAAGAGCAGACCGAACAGATACGGAAAGTTGTAGAAGGAAAGACCCGGGCTGTAGTAGTGTCCCTTGACCGCCCACATAAACGGGTGCATCGCCGCCGCATCAAGTCCATTCCCATAGGTTCCCCGCTGCGCGTCGAGCATGAGCTCGTTCAGCTCCTCGATCGACAGTTCTCGCTCCTTCCGCGCCGCGAAGACCCGCCGCTCGAAATCAAACCGGCTCAGAATATCGACGACCACCTGACACGAGCCCTGTAATGACTGCTCCAGAATAAAGAGCCGCTCGGAGGGATGCGCCCGCGCCATCGCCGCCTCCCGTACGATCGTCTCGCAGAAGGTGCTCGCCGTCTCCGCGAGCGTCATCGGCGTCTCCCGTTGGAGCGGCGTCAACCCCGCCTCATTCAGGTTATGGTACGCGTGACCTAGCTCATGGGCCAGCATCGACATTCCATCGTACGACGGCGTGTAGTTGGCCAAAATGCGCGACTCGTCCCCGCGCAGCGCCATGCAAAAGGCGCCATCTTGCTTCCCCGGTCGCGGACCAGCGTCGATCCATCGTTCCCGCACCGCTCGCTCCGCCAGTCCGCGTAAACGCTCGGAGTACGTGCCGAACTGTTCGAGCAGGAATCCAACCGCCTCGTCCCATCCCCAGCGACGACCCGCGTCTCCGACTGGCGCCATGAGGTCGTACCAGGCGAGCACCGGCAGTCCGAGGGCCCGCGCCTTGATCCGCAGATACCGCCGCAGGTCCGGGAATGCCTCCCGCGCCGCCCCGACCAGCGCATCGAGCGTCTCGCGGTCGATGTGGCTGTCGAAGAGCGCCTCATCCAGCGGTTCCAACCAACCGCGCCGCGCCGAAAGCGTGTTGACCTGCCCCTTGATCCCGTTCATCGCCGCCGCCAGCGGCAGCGCCGATGCCCTCCACGCCTCCAGCTCAACCTCGTAGGCGCGTTGCCGCACGTCCCGGTCGGCGACCATCGCCAGATTTCGGATCTCGCTCATCGGCAGCTCGCGCTCCTCGCCGTCCAGCTCCAGGCGAGCCGTGATCCGCGAGGTGAGATTGTCGTAAAGCTTCGCCCAACCAATCCCCCCGGCCAGATTCAATTCTGCCGCCAGAGCCTCCTCCGCCCCAGACATGAGATGGGCAGCCTTCCGCTTCGCCTGGCGCAGTGGGAACGCATGGGCCGCCGCTACCCCGGACCGCTCGATCAGCGTCTCGACGTCGAGTCCGCCGATCCAGGCCACGAATCGCGTACCGAGTTGGCTCAACCGTACCGCGTGCCGCTGCAATTCGCTCAGCCGCGCTTGTGCCACGTCATTCCGCGAATCCGTCGACACGAAGCCGTCGATGTACGCCCGCAGCGTCTCCACCGCTTCCAGTGTGCGGTTATAGCGATCGAGCACCCGCTCGAAAGCCGCAACCAACGCTCCGTCGACCGTTGCCGGTTCCCCCTCCCGCACTCCCTCCTCGTCGAATAACGCTTCCAGGTCACCGACATCTTTGATCACGGCGACGAACCCCACCGCGAACTCCGGCGACTCCAAGCCGGGGTACACGACGGTCATATCCCACCGTGGCAGATCCTCGGCGACGATCGCGCGCGTCGCGGTGATAGCGGACACCAGTGCTCCTCTCCCGTGGCATTGATCGATTCGTTCCACCAAGCTTACATCCAGCGTACGACGGCGCGGCTGGGCGGTGGCTCCGGTCGTCAATGCTCCCGCCGCCCGCATCCACTGCCACGGCGCCATCCGCATGCCGGAGGAATGCCCCGTACCATCACCCTGAACCGACCGCGCCGCGGGCTAGGCGTTCGTGGTTCCAGCGTTTCGTCCTCTCCAAATCACCTGGAGAATGATCATGCTCACCGCCGACCACATCAAGGACCTTCTCGGCCTCGCGCCGCTTCCGGTGGAAGGCGGCTACTACGCCGAGACCTATCGAGCCGTGCCGCTGGCGCCGAGCGCTTCTCCTGATCCCGCCCGGCGTCCCCGCGCCACCGCCACGGCCATTTACTACCTCCTTACTGCGGAAACCCTCTCGGCGCTTCACCGCTTGTCGAGCGACGAAATCTTTCACTTCTACCTCGGCGACTCCGTGGAGCAGTTGCAGCTCATGCCCGATGGCTCGGGCCTCATCTCCATCATCGGTCCCGATCTTCTCGCAGGTATGCGACCCCAGGTCATCGTCCCGGCGGGCGTTTGGCAGGGTGCCCGCCTCGCCCCCACCGGCTCCCACGGCTTCGCCCTCCTCGGCACGACCATGACCCCCGGCTTCGATTTCGCCGATTACGAAAGCGGCCCCGGCGACGAGTTGATTGCGGCCTATCCAGCGTTCCGTGAAATGATCGAGGCGTTGACTCGCAGACCTAACGAAGCAGGGTGGCGAGGGCGAGCAGGCCGAACGCAACGAGCGTGGCGCGGGAGAGGCGATTGACCCAACCCAAGCGCTCGGTGGTGAAGGAGGCGCGCACCAGGTCGACCGCGCCGCTCAGGAGCAGCCACCAGAGGGCAGAGCCGAGAAACATGCTGAGGACCAGGAGGGCTGCTGTCTGGTGGTCACCGGGAGCGTCGGCCTCGCCGACGCCGGCGAAGACGGCCGCGAACGAAAGGATGGTGCTGGGGTTGCTGAGTGGCAGGGCCAGCGTCGAGCCGCGGGCGGTGGCGGGGCCACGTCCCGACGACGGCGACGGGGAGGCGGCGGGTTGCGACGCTAAGGTCCGGGTGCCCAGGTAGCAGAAAACAGTCCACCCCCGAGACGAACCCACTCCTGGTAGGTCACCACCGCCGACGAGAGGGACGTAAGGCCGAGGGCGGCGATCGCGCCGTAGAGCGCGTCGGCGGTGGCCGCGCCCGGGCCGGAGACGAAGCCGATGGCACGACCGTCGGCCAGGGTGCGGCGGATGCAGAGGACGCCGATGACCCCGACCGGGGTGGCGATGGCGAAGCCGCGACCGAGAAACACGAGATCCTGTCGTTCGTCCCCGTGACGTGGCGCCCACGACTTCCCACGGGCGCCCAAAAATCCCGCCGACCGGTTGAGGCCTGGCGGGTCGCGTTTGCGCCGCGGTTTTGCGGAGCGCGCGGCTAGCCAGACCTCCCGACCTGCTGAAGCTGCCCTTGGACGATGGTCGTGCCGGCCGCGCCTGCGGGTGGCGCCGACTGCGTCGATGGACCTTAGCGCGTGTTGCTCATGATCGATGGGAGGCCACTCACAATCAAGCACGGTCCATCGTCGGACACCACGTGGGGCCGGGCACTCGCGTGCCCGGCCCCAGAGTGATCCAGACGACGCGGAGCGTCGGCGCTACGCCTTTTCCAGCGCCTGCTCCAAATCCGCGATCAGATCACCGACCGTCTCCAATCCCACCGACAAGCGGACGTAGTCCGGCGAGACACCCGTCGCCTGCTGCGCGTTCTCGTCAAGTTGCGAGTGCGTCGTGCTCGCTGGGTGAATGATCAGCGACTTGGCATCACCGACGTTCGCCAGGTGGGAAAAGACCTGAACCGCCTCGATCAGCCGTCGCCCCGCCTCGAGCCCGCCCTTGATCCCGAAGCCGAGAATCGCCCCGTACAACCCATTCCGGTGGTAGCGGTTAGCGGTCTCATACGCCGGATGGCTCGCCAACCCCGGATAGTTGACCCACGACACCTTGGGATGCTCGCCCAAGAACCGAGCGACCTGCATCGCATTCTGGCTGTGTCGCTCCATGCGCAGCGGCAGCGTCTCGACCCCCTGCAGGAACAGGAAGCTATTGAACGGGCTGATCGCTGCCCCGATGTCCCGCAGGAACTGGACGCGGAGCTTGATGATGTAGGCGATATTCGCCCCAAAGTTGGCCTCGTTGAAGACATCCGTGTAAACAAGTCCGTGATAGCTTGCATCGGGTTCCGTGAATTGGGGGAACCGGCCAGACGCCTTCCAGTCGAACTTCCCACCGTCGACCACGATCCCGCCGATAGAGCTTCCGTGCCCCCCAATGAACTTCGTCAAGGAATGGACGACGATATCCGCCCCGTGCTCGATCGGCCGCACCAGGTAGGGCGACGGCAGCGTGTTGTCGATGATCAGTGGGACCCCCGCCGCGTGCGCGACCTCCGCGACGGCTGCGATGTCGAGCGTCAGCAAGTCCGGGTTGCCGATCGTCTCCGAATAGACCGCTTTCGTCTTTGGCGTAATCGCGCCCCGCACTGCCTCCGCGTTCGGCTCGACGAAGTTGACCGTGATTCCCATCTTCGGCAACGTGTGGGCGAACAGGTTATACGTGCCGCCATACAGGCTCGTCGTCGAAACGATCTCGTCCCCGGCGCTCGCCAGGTTGAGGATCGCCAGCGTCTCCGCCGCCTGCCCCGATGACATCGCCAGCGCCCCGACGCCCCCCTCCAGCGCCGCGATCCGCTTCTCCAGCACGTCGGTCGTCGGGTTCATGATCCGGGTGTAGATATTCCCGAACTCCTTGAGCCCAAACAGGTTGCTCGCGTGCTCCGTATCCTTGAAGACGTACGATGTCGTCTGGTAGATCGGCACCGCCCGCGCGCCCGTCGTCGGGTCGGCCTCTTGCCCCGCGTGGAGGGCCAGCGTCTCGAACCCCAGGTTCTGAGGAGCGACCCCGGTCTGCTCCAACGCCGCCTGCTCGACCTGCTCCACCGCCGACTGCTCGTTCTCGCTCATCCTCGTTCTCCTCCTGATCGTCAGCTACACCCGCGACCGCCGTGGTCTTCCATAGTTGTCCCGATCGTTGGCGACCCGCGGCTCACCCCACTCAGGGGCGCTCCGTCCCCGCCAGTACCTCGCCCACAAAGGAACCGATCACCTCCCGCAGTTGATCCCATTCCTTCAAAAAGGCATCGTGACCATGAGGTGAGTCGAGCTCCGCGTAGGTCACGTCCTTGCCCAAAGCCGCCAACCGATCCCGCAGCCCCCGGATGTCACCCGGCGGAAAGAGCCAGTCCGATCGAATCCCGAGCAGTAGCACCGGCGCCCGGATCTCCGACAACCACCGCTCCTCTCCCCCGTCACGCCCGACGTCGTAGAGATCCATCGCCCGCGTCAAGTACAGGTACGAATTCGCGTCGAAGCGGCGCGCAATCGCCGCCCCGTGGTAATGCAGGTACCCCTCGACGTCGAACGTCGACCCAAATGATGGGTAGAGACCGGGCCGCGTCGCCGGCTCCCGCCCGAAGCGCATCGCCATGCTCTCTTTGCTGTGATAGGTCACCATCCCGACCATCCGCGCGATCGCCAGCCCCTGCTCCGGGAAGACCCCTTCCGCGTCGTACGCTCCTCCGCGCCAGTCGGGATCAGCCATGATCGCGCGCCGCCCGATCTCGTTCAGCGCGATCCCCTGCGGGTCGAGTGCCCCCGTCGCCGCCACCGGCACCGCCGCCGCCACCAGGTCGGGATGACGCGTCGCCCACTCCAACGCCTGAAATCCGCCGATCGAGCCGCCGATCGCCACCAGCCGCGTAATCCCAAGGAGATCCACCAACCGCCGCTGCGCCGCGACGATGTCGCCGATCGTGATCAACGGGAAACGCATCCCGTACCCGCGACCGGTCAACGGATCGGGTGAGGCCGGACCGGTGCTTCCCTGACACCCACCGAGGACGTTGGCGCAGACGATGAAGGCGCGCTCCGTGTCCAGCACCCGGCCCGGACCGATCAACGGCGTCCACCAGCCGCCCTCGCCCGCCGCCTGGCTATCACCCGTCAACGCGTGCACGACCAGAACCGCGTTGTCGCCAGTGCGGTTCAACCGGCCCCAGGTCCTATATGCCAGGGTCACCTGCTCGAGCTGTCCGCCGAGCTCCAGATCCATCCGCCCCAGGTCAGCGGTCTGAAGCGGCGCTTCCTCGACCGCCAGCGGATCGGGCCGCGCTGGCGCAACCACATGTAGACGGCCACGCCGCGGACGATGGCTTGTCGGTGCGTTATCGGCCATCGGCGCCCCGCCTTCCCATGTTCACGTGAAGTGCTGCCCTGATCCCGTTCATTTCGCGCCGAGCATCCCGCCGGCCGAGGCGCCGGACGACCTGCCGGCTTTGCCCCCTACCCGTGAGTGCGTCCCTCCCTCCATCGCACCACCCACCATTCATTCACGCCTTTCGTTGCTCGCCGAGTTGCCCCTATCAGGGAGGCCCAGGGTGCGCCGCCCCGACATCCCCATCATCCCGGCCGGCGCCAGCGCGCGCATCCTCAGAACTGTGTAGGTGACCTATGTATTTCCAGCGGACCTGTCCGCTCCGTCTCGCTTCTCCCCGAGACCGGAGGTCGGCGGCCGGTGCCCGTGTAGGGGAACCGCTCATCTCCCACCGTCCGCCCACCACTCGGAGGAGCGAGCTGTGTCCCGCCGCCATGACCCGTCGTCGAGAGCATCCCGTTCGGGCCACCGTGCATCCTCGGTGAGCTGTCGGCCGTTGGTGCCCCGTCTTCTCGTGTCCAAGCCACCTGCGTCCCTGATCTCGTTCGTTCCGCGCTCAGCCTGTGCTCTCAACCAGAAGCGCCGCCCCATCATCCGCACCTTGCCGCCGGCTTAACGCAAAACCCCCTGCTTGAGCAGGGGGCGCATCGCGACGCCGGTCCCTTATCTCGCAGATCGCTCTGCCGGAATTGGCACCTTGCGTCGGAGAACCGAACGCAGGCTGCCGGGCTTCATCGGGCCGTCTCCCTCCACCTCTCGTGATAAGGCAGCTCTCTTCAGTTGTTGACCGACAATCTATAGAACCACGCCCAACCTGTCAAGGCCACGCGTGCCACCGCCGCAACCCACGAGGTCGCAGAGCCACCATGTTTATCCGGTAATGGTGACTGGAGAGACCACAGTCCCTCTCCGCCGCCACGGAAACCGGCTCTTACCCCTTCAACCCCGTCGTTGCCACCCCCTCGATGAAAAATCGCTGCGCCAGGAAAAACAGAACGATCATCGGAATCGTCAAGATCACCGACGCCGCCATCCACAGCGCCCACTGCGTCTCGAACTCATCCTTGAATGAGGCCAGTCCCAAACTCATCGTGTACATCGCCGGTTTATTCAGGTAGATCAGCGGTACCATAAAGTCGTTCCACTTCGCCTGGAACTCGAAGACCCCGACCGCCACCAGCGCCGGCTTGATGAGTGGCAACATGATGTTCCAGTAGATCCTGAGATAGCTGGCGCCGTCGACCCGCGCCGCGTCAACCAAGTCCTGCGGGATCGTGAACAGGAACTGCCGCAACATGAAAATGTAGAACGCCGACCCAAACAGGTTGCTCGCCCACAGCGGCAGGTAGGTGCCGACCGCACCAAGCTTGTTCCAGATCAGAAACGTCGGGATCAGCGTTACCGCCGCTGGCAGCAAATAGGTCGCGAGCACCAACCCGAAAAGTTGCTTCCTCCCGCGGAACCGCAACCGCGCGAACCCATACGCCACCAGCGAGCTCGATAAAATCACACTCGCCACCGCCAGCGCGCTGACGAAGAACGTGTTCCATAGCCAGCGAGCCACCGGCGCGTTGCGAAACACGTCCGCGTAGTTCCCCGGCGAGAACGGCCGCGGAATCCAGCCGCGCGAGAACACCTCCGCCGGCGGCTTAAGGGACGTCAGCACCAGCCAGGCGAACGGCAGCATGAACGCCGCCGACACTGCGAAGAGCGCCACGTACAACCCCAGCTGCCCGGCCCCCCCAGCCGCCTGCCGCGGACCCGGCCGCGCCTCCGTTTGCCCCTGCGGCACCGCCACCCGCCCGGCCACCGTATTGACAGCCATGGAGTCCCTCCCGCCGGATTTAGGACTTCGCCTACCTCAGACCAATAGCGAGACGTTCTACGCTCAGTCCTCAGTCCTCAGTCCTCAGTCCTCAGCTCCCGCCTCGTAATACACCCACCGCTTCGACAGCCGGAACTGGAGAACCGTGATCGCGACGATGATCAGGAACAAGACCCAAGCAATCGCCGCCGCGTACCCCATCTGGAAATATCCGCTACCGAACGCCCGCTTGAACAGGTACATCACGACGAAGAGCGCCGATTGCTGCGGCCCACCGTTTTTGTCGAACATGACGTAGCCCTGCGTAAAGACGTTCAGCGCGTTGATCGTACTGATCGTCGCCACGAAAAACGTCACGCCCGACAGCATCGGCAACGTCACGTCCCGGAAGCGCCGCCACGCCCCCGCCCCGTCCAACCGCGCCGCTTCGTAGAGCGAGACCGGAATGCCATGCAAACCCGCCAGAAAGATGATCATTGCGCCGCCCAGCAGCCAGAGCTGGGAGATCACGATCGTCGGCTTCGTCCAAAACGGATCGACCGTCCAGGCCGGCGCCGGCAGATGCAGGAACCGCAGCGCCTGGTTCACCAAGCCATCGTTCGGGTTAAGAATCCAAATCCAGAGATAGGCGGTGGCGACCGCCGGGGTGATCGAGGGAAGATAGAAGACGGTCCGGAAAAACCCTTTCATCCACCGCGCCCGGTCCAGCAGCATCGCCACTCCGAGGGACGTCACCACGTGAAGCGGCACGTATAACACCGCGTAGACGAACGTGTTCACGAGCGCCTTTGGAAACAACCGGTCGTTGGTCAGCAGCTTCTGGTAGTTCGCCAGCCCAACCCATTCCGGCGCCGTCAGCACGTCGTACTTGGTGAAGCTGAAGTACAGCGAGGCGAACAGCGGCACCGCCGTGAAGACGATGAAGCCGGCGATCCACGGGCTGATCGAGATCCACCCCGCCACCGCCTCCTCCGACATCCGCCGTCTCGCTTCCCCCTGCCCCTGCCCCCCGCTCACCACAGCTGCCATCGTCGGCCCCCCATCCGGAGCGCTCCGTCGTCGCGCCTCATCCACCATTCGCCGACGCCGCGCCCCGAACACATTGTGGCTTGCGCAAGGCTCATGGCTGATAGCTGACAGCTAACCGCCGACAGCCGCCATCTCTCCTAGAACGAGTCGATCGCATCCTGCGCGGCCGCGTCCGCCGCCTTCAGTGCGTCCTCTGGCCCCTTTTCCTTGTGCAGCGCCGGCTTGATTCCTTCCTGGTCCAGCATATCGTTGAGCTGGTCGCCGACCGGCGATCGCGCAAACTCCCGCGTCGGGCTCTTCGCCAGCAGCTCCGGCCACAATTTCACCGCCGCGTCGAACTGCGGCGCAATCGGCGTATACACCTGCTCGATCTGCAGCGCGTCAGCCGTCTTGCTCCCGGTCAGCGACGGAATGTACGGCTCCCCCTTCTCGTCCCGCGCCGCCTTCACCGCCTTCGCCCCAATCAACCAGGTGTCGTCGGTGTGCATGAACTTGATGAAGTCCCAGGCGGCGTCGACGTTCTTTGCTCCCTGGGGGATGTACCAGCCGCGGCCCCCCGCGAAGCTCGTCACCTCGTCTCCACCACGCTTCTTGATCGGCAACACCGTGAAATTCAGCTTCGGCGCCACCCGGCTGATAATTCCCAGCAGCCAGCTCTCATAGATCGACATCGCGACCTGGCCGCGGGCGACCTGCTCGTCCCCCTGCCACGTCGTCGCCACCGAATCGTACAGTTTGCCACCGCCCTGAGCGTCATAGGCCCGCACCGCCCAATCGAGGGCGTCGACCAGCTTTGGGTCATCGAACGTCGCCTCCTGAGCATCGTCGCTCAAGAAGCGCCCTCCGTTCGCCGGCCCCCACAAATTAAAGCCCCCGGCTTGCGCCTTCGTGTCGAATCCCCATCGCTCGACGCGGTTCCCGTCGCGCTTCGTCAGCTTTCCACCCAGCTCGCTCAGTTGGTCCCAGTTCCCCGTATCGAGCGTCCCCGGATCGACCCCCACCTCCGTCAGCGCGTCGAGATTCACGTACAGCCCGCGAACGTCCATTCCACCGGGAATCCCGTAGACCTCGTCCTCGACCGTCGCCTCGGCCAGCGCCGGCTCGTAGAACCGGCTCGTGTCGTAATCGTCCCGCTCGATCAGATCGCCCAGCGGCATCAGGACGTGTCGGGACGCCCAGCTCGCCGTCTCGAACCGGTCGAGCCAAAGCAGATCCGGCACCGTCTTCGACGCCGCCGCCGTCAGCAGTTTCTGGTTGTCGAACTCCGGCACCACCTCGAGTTGAATCTTTGGAAACGCCTTCTTGAAGGCATTGACCCGCGCAAACGCCAGCGGATTCGTCTCCTCCACCCCGAATCCCCACGACGTCAGCGTTCCCGAGACATCGGTATTCGCCGCCGGCGTTTCCTCCGCCAGACCCCGGCCCGCCGGCGCCATCGCCGCCACCGCGAGCGCCCCGCCACCCACCGCCGCTCCCTGGAGCAGCGTTCGCCGTGTCAGCAAGGAGCGCAGCAGCCGACCTCGTTGTCCGTTCGGCGTGTCCATGACCCATTCTCCTTTCGCCTTCTCCTCGACCGTTGCGGAAACGCCCAAGCGATCCCGTGCTCTCCCTGGCCGGAACCGCTCGTCATCGCCTCCACGCGGCGTCTACGTCTGCCCAAACGGCCGTCGACCGCGAAGTGCAAGCGGTATGCCACTTCCACCCCTGACGTTGACAACCCTCCCCGCCGGCCGTCATCCTCCCGCTGCACCCTCCGCCGACGACACGGGCCGGGCGGCTTCCTCCGTTCCCCGGCCAGGAGTAACCATGCCGCCGATCATCGCCGTCCGCGACCTCGTCAAACGCTACAAGGGAGCGACCACCAACGCCGTCGACGGCATCTCATTTGATGTTGTCCCCGGCGAGTTTTTCGCCCTCCTCGGACCAAACGGCGCCGGCAAGACGACGACCATCTCCATCCTCACCACCACTCTCGCGCCGACCTCCGGAACTGTCAACATCGCCGGCCACGACCTCGCCACCGAGGCGGCAGCCGTACGCCGCGAGGTCGGCATCATCTTCCAGAAGCCAAGCCTCGACCTCAATCTCTCAGCCGAGGAGAATGTCCGCTTCCACGCCGTCCTCTACGGCCTCTATCCCTTTCGCCCCAGTTTTCGGCTGATGCCCGCCGCCTACCGCACCCAGATCAGGCAACTCGCGACGCTCCTCGAAATCGAGCGCGACATGACCAAGCCCGTCAAGACCTTCTCCGGCGGCATGCGCCGCAAACTGGAGATCCTGCGAAGCCTCCTTCACCGCCCAAGCGTCCTCTTCCTCGATGAGCCCACCGTCGGCCTCGACCCCACCGGCCGCCGCGCCCTCTGGGACTACCTCGTCCAAGTCCGCGCCGAGTACGGCATCACCGTTTTTCTGACCACGCACTACCTCGACGAAGCCGAGCAAGCCGACACCATCTGCATCGTCAAGGGCGGCCGGGTCGTCGCCCTCGGTTCCCCCGATCAGCTCACGGCCGAGCTGCTCCAAGCCCGCCTCCTCGTCGACGCCGATGATCGCGCCCGCCTCCGTGACGAGCTCGAGCGCCTCAGCATCACGTTCAAGGAGACCCCCCGCTTCGAGATTGAGCTGAATGGCTCCACCGCCCATACCCTCTTGAAGCGGATCGAGACTCCCCTGACCGTCGTCCAAAGCCATGCGCCCTCGCTCGAAGACGCCTACCTCACGATCGTCGCTGACGGGGCCGAAGAGACCGAGGTGACGGCGTGAGAACCCGCCAGATTGATGCCGTATTCACGATTGCCTACCGCGACATCCTCAAGTTTCTTCGCGACCCCGTTCGCATCGTTGCCAGCTTCGCCTTCCCGGTGATCTTCATCGCCATTCTTGGCGGCAGCCTCCAACGCAACCTTGGCGGGAACGCCGGCTACAACTTCCTCGCCTTCACCTTCACCGGTGTCCTCGCCCAAACCCTCTTCCAGTCCTCCGCCCTCGGTCTCGTCTCCATGATCGAAGACCGCGAAAACGACTTCAGCCAGGAAATCTTTGTCGCCCCCATCTCCCGCTACGCCATCGTCGTCGGCAAAATCGCCGGTGAGGCGTCGGTCGCCCTCGCTCAGGGTCTCGGCCTGATCGCCCTCGCCCTCCTCATCCGCGTCCCGATGTCGCTCCGCCAGATCCTCAGTCTCATCCCCGTCAGCGTGGCCGCCTGCCTCCTCGGCGGCGCCTTCGGCGTCATCGTCCTCTCCCGCATCAGCAGCCAGCGCGCCGCCCAGCAACTCTTTCCTTTCGTCTTCCTCCCCCAATTCTTCCTCGCGGGCGTCTTCAATCCGATCAAGGTTCTCCCCTGGTACCTCGATCTCCTCTCCCGCGTCTCCCCTCTCCGCTACGCCGTCGATCTCATGCGCGGTGTCTTCTACGCCGGCACGCCCGAGGCGTCTAAGGTCGTCCTCGATCCCGTCCCCCTCGACCTCCTCATCGTCGCCACCATGTTCGCCGTCTTCCTCCTCGTCGGCACTACCATCTTCGTCCGCGGCGAACGCAACCGGTAGAACACCGCATCAGGAGTTCCCGTTTCCGCCCTCCAGCCAGCGCAGAAAAGCGGCCGCGTCGATAATGCGCGTGCCCTCGTATTCACGCAAAACGAGCAAGTCGGCATCCTCAGTGACCAGATAATCCGCCTGGGCGGCCTTGGCCGTCGCCAAGAACTTGTCGTCCGTGGCATCGCGGGAGACCCGAGGAATGTCGGTCACCTCAACGACGGTCGCCTCGTCCAGACGCGCGAGTGCCACCGCCTTGCCCCGACCAGCCACGAACCGGTACTTCCCCGTCAGCTCCCGCCGGCTGACCACGCGAACGATTTCATTGCGAACAAGCTCAGACACGACCAGCCGATAATCGGCCGCGTGATCGAAGACGAGCCGTCCCCAAACGCTGCCTGGATTAAGTAAGCATCGGACAAAGATAACCGTGTCAAGGACCACGCTAACCATATTTCGCGCGTACCGCCGCGACCGCCTCGTCAATCCATCCATTGATCTCCTGCTCGGTGTACCCCTTTTCAATAGCCTCGGCGCGCGCTGGCGCGAAGTCCTCGTAGAGCTGCTTGAACCACGCCGACCCCTGGTCCGTTGCCGCCGGCCCAAGTGGAGTGATGCGCAGTTCCCCTTCCTCAAGGGTCATTTTCAGCATGCTATCGCCGTTGATGCCGAGTTCCCTCCGAAAATCGATCGGTATCGTAATCTGTCCCCCGCGTAAGGACCGCACCATCTTAGTCCGCTTCGTCGCCCGTTCCATCTCACAACCTCCTCGCGACAAATATACAGATTTACAATTTGTGTACCGCGCCTGATTATACCCGGAGGCTACCTCTGAGGCGACGACATCGGCCGTTCTCTCGCGTGCCCACTAAGCTGTTTCGGCGTTCCCAGAACCTGCTCCGCCACGGAAGAGTTTTGTCAGTGCCACGCGGTATCGGTCCACCGAGCAACGACCATTACCTGCCGTCGTCCTCTCGAACCCACCTGCGAGAACGCGCAGGGCCACGCGCCGCGCTGGCCCGCACCACCCTCTTCGTCCGCGGCGAACGCAACCGCTAGAACCAGTCTACCGCTCGGCCCCTGCGGCCCAGCCCCCGCTGCCTCCCCGCGCCCCTACGGCGAGTTCGCGCCCACCGGCGTCCCAGCGATGCTCGCGCTGCTGCCCACCGTCGCTACCGGTGTTCCCACCTGCAATGGCCCGGTCTCGGTCGTACTCCCGTCACAGGGAGCGTTCCGTTCTGGACCATGACCCGCGAACGCCCGCACGAACTCCTTGAGGCGAGGATCGCTCACACTCTTCAGCCGGAGCTGCTCACCCCACGCCGAGGCCACCACCGGATCAGACAACCCTGGAAAGGGGCTGATCAGCACGTGGTCGTTCCGCCCGGCGAGCCGCTTCAACACCGCGATCTGCGCCTTCGGCAGGTCCGGCTGGAAGGTGATCCAGACGGCGCCGTGCTCCATCGAATGCACGACCCGCTCGCTCGCAACCACCCGGTTATAGAAACCGCAGTTCTGCCACACCGGGTTATGCGGCCCACCCACCGGCGGCGTCTGGGGATACGTCACCGGTCCCTCGACGTGTGCGGCCGAGTCCACCTTGAACATCTCGACTCCGGGAATACCTGCCTCGGGCGTTCCCGCCGCCGGCGTCCCTGGCGCCGTCGCTCCCGTTGGCGCCGCCTCGAAACTCGTCCGCATCACAAACACCAACACCAACCCGAGTGACAGAACGACAACACAAAAGCGGTACATCATCGACCCCCTTCGCGGCTTAGTGGGATAACAACTTCCGAGCACTCCTCCATGCTTACCCTTCACGCTACACGCAGCGTCCGCTCTGTCAAGCCCACCCCTTGTTGGCTCTCATCGCGGAGCGTTGAATCGCTGCACGCTCGATCCTCCCGATCCCGTCACCGACCGCCCCGATCAGACCGCTGGGACGCATCTGTTCCCAGGTTCCCCCAGCCTGCCTCGCCTGACGCCCCCTCATCTCGACGCGCAGCGAACATCCGACCGCGTCGCCGCCGCTATTGCCACCCACGTTTCCACACCCCACACTGCGCGATACGATGCTGACGATCGACGACGCGAGGGATCATCGATGAGCAGTCGCCCACTCAAAGTTGGGGCCTTCATTCCCCTGGTCGAGCGCGAGATGGACGGCAATTCCCCTACGGCGCCCGATGTTCTCGCCATGGCCCGTGCCGCCGAAGATGCGGGATTCGATTCCGTCTGGGTGCCGGATCACCTCCTCATCCAGGACGAGGGGCGCGACCCCCAGGGCGTGTGGGAATGCGCCGCCCTCCTAGGTGCGCTCGCCGCCACCACCTCCCGCGTCGACATCGGCACCCTCGTTGTCGCCACCAGCTTTCGCAATCCCGCCCTCCTTGCCAAGATCGCCGATACCGTCGACTCGCTCAGCGGCGGCCGTCTCATCCTCGGTCTCGGCTCTGGGCGTCACGAACCGGAGCACCGCGCCTTCGGCTACCCGTTCGACCACCAGATCGGTCGCTTCGAGGAGGCCCTCACCATCATCACGGGCCTTCTCCGCAACGGACAGATCGACTTTCAGGGCACCTACTACCAGGCCCGCGACTGCGAGCTGCGGCCCCGCGGCCCACGCCCCAACGGTCCTCCCATCCTGATCGGCGCCCTCGGCACCGGTCCCCGCATGCTTCAGCTCACCGCCCGCTACGCGGATCTCTGGAACGCCTGGCTCACCTGGGGCCGCAGCTTCCCCGACGCCGTGCCTCCCCTTCGCGACCTCGTCGACGAGGCCTGCGTCGCCGTCGGTCGCGATCCCGCCACCCTGCAGCGTACCGTCACCCTGCTCGCTAGGGTGCCCGGCCAGCGAGCGAACCTGACGTTCACGTCGCCCACCGGTAGCGGCGATCCCTTGACAGGTCCCCCCGAAGCGATCGCCGAAGCCCTCCGTGGATTCGCTCGCGAGGGGATCAGCCACGTCCAAATCGTCCATGCCCCGAACACCGCCGCCGGCATCGCCGGCTTCGCGCCTGTCCTCGAGCTCTTGGACCGCGGTTAGCGTCGCTCCTCGGCTCCGCCACGCTAGCCCCTTGCATCGGCTGTGGTCGAAGCTCGGAGGCCCGCCGCGTCCCGGATCGCACTCACGCGGGTTCCCCGGCAGCTGGCCAGGACAGACGCCTGTCGGGGCGCTGCCGGCGGCGCCTCCACCTCCCAGCCCAGAGCTCCACAACGACGTGCCGCGGTCACGGCGTCCTGCGAGGACCTCCCTCTGCCTACTGCGCTGGCCGGTTGTGCTCGATCTCGGTCGCCGTCATCTCCGTCCCGTCCCGCCGCATTGGGCTCCGCGGAGCCAGCGGTAACGTCGCTGTCCCGTTCCCGGTAGCCGTCATTCGCTCGCCACGGGCGGCCGGTTTGAACGGCGACACTCTCCGCCACGGCATCCCAAGAATCGGCAATAACCACCGGTCGCGCCGACTCCAAAGGGCAAGCAGTGGTGGACGTGCCAGAACCACGCCCGTCGAACGTATCCAAGCGCGGTATCACCGAATGCCGGATTTTGGCGGGACCCCTGGATGCGTCTTCACCCTATATCACCAGGTGTCTCAGCCGCAACGATAGCCGCTACGACGAGGCAGACACTCAAAGAAGCCCACGCAATCACATCCCGACGCGGCCGGGTGGCATGGGGTGCCTTTCTTCCCCGCGCAGTAGGCCCCACCGAGTCGAGCGCATGCCGGCTCACCCTGCCGTTTCGTACATTCAAAACCTTTGCAACAGGTCTTTTGGCCCCCGCAAGTCCTTAAGCGTCCACGGCATCGCCGATTTCGCTGGCTGGCGTCAGCGTCCCCGAGTCCAGCCAGACTAACGAAGGCGATGGCAAGACCGCCGGCTGCCCGACCAAACCGACGCCGTGTCCAGGCATCGAAGTCTGTTCCACTCACGATCGCCTCCAATCTGTGCGACAGGCCGGGCCGGCAGTCTCCGGCAATCCGAGGATAGCAGATCGCTTCCGGGTCACATGCCGTGAGCGACAGGCCCCATTGTCGAGGCTCTCCCGGAGACGGAACTCTAATGTCCACGCCTCCTACCCCTGAACGCGGTCCGCCCGTGCGATGCGTGGAGACAGATGCTCACGTGTAACAGCTGTGGGAGAACCATTCTCCTCCCCAGCCCACGGCCATCACGATCGCATCCTCAGCGGCAAGCCGCGGTACGACCAGCTCTACCGCTTCCGTACACTGCGATTCCCTGAGAACTCGGCGGTCAGAAGCCGCGTCGCCTCGCTCCGCTTCTCCAACACCGTCAGGTCCACCGAGACCGCATCGACCCAGGACAGCGGCGCCACCAACGCCGCCACGACGGTGTCGACCGCGATGCTCCGACGCTTCCGCGTAGCCCCCCTCGCCTGCCCTATCGACCATCGACCCCGCCGCGAGGTGAAATCCCGATCAGCAGCCCATGACTGATGACCCCGTTACCCACTGCGCTGGTCGAGTTGGCAAACCGGCCGGGCGCGCAATGCAGCACCCAGACGATCACCGTCGCCGCAACCGTCAGCTACCGTCAGCTACCGTCACGTATTGACAGTTGTCGGTCCCTGGCCCTGATGAGTCCGACCGCCACCGACATCAAGGAGAGCCGCCCCAAAAAACGAAACGACTGCGAGCGCGCCCCGTCCTTCGCCCCAACCTCTCCCTAGCCACTACCCTCGTGCGCCATCCTTTGACCGTTCGGCTTCCACGGCCGACCGCACCAGCACCACCGGCGCGACGCCCTGCCGAACCAGCTTCTCGGAGACGCTCCCGAGCAACCAGCGCCGGACGCCGCTCCGGCCATGGCTCGTCAGCACCACCACGTCACTCGGCTGTGTCAGACCCAGCAGGGCGTCCGCGGGCGCTCCATCAAGCACTTGGGACGTGACGGACAGACCGGTGTCCTTCAGCGACGCGCTCGCCTCCTCCAGCACACGGTCGGCCTCTTGTCTGAGTTCCGTTTGAATCTCCCCGAAGTACCCCTCACTGTACGCCTCGCCAGCCGCAAATAGCGGCGACACGGCTCGCGCGGTGTCCACGACGTTGACGAGCACAATGGGGACGTTCAATTGCTTCGCTAGGCGCGCCGCCACCGGCACGGCCCGCGCCGCCAGTTCGGAGCCATCGAGCGGCACCACCACCCGCCGCATGTCAACGTGCGGGCGACCCGCGCCCTCGTCTCCCTCCGGCCGGACGATCATCACTGGCACCGTCGCCGAGCGCGCCACGCGATCGGCGACACTGCCAAACGCCCACCGGCCGACGGCTCCACGGCCGTGGCTCGCCAGCACGATCAGATCGACGTCCCGCCCCTTCGCCAGCCGGAGAATCCGCTCAGCGGGATCGCCGATCTCGACCACGGTCTCCACCTTCAGGTCGCCGCCGGCGCCACGCAGTCGCTCCGCCTCCGCCTCCAGCGATTGGCGCGCTGCCTCCTCGTCGGCGCGGAGTATATCGTCAGCCGCGACCCCCGCCATCCCCAGCATCAGGCCATCCACGGCCTCGACCTCCGGCGCCACCCAGAGCAGGATCATCTCCCCGCCCGGCGCCGCCAGCGCCCGCGCCTTGGGAATCGCCTGAGCCGCCAGCGCGGACCCGTCCCATGGCACCAGAATCCGGCGACCCAGAGCCCTCGTCGTCTCCATCCCCGTCTCCTTCTCTCCTCCGGATGCGGTCACGTCCACGTGACCTTGGCGTGAGGATCACCTCCGAGAGGACGCCCCTCTCGCGTTCGGCGATCCCTCGAATCAAACCGCCGCTACCGGCTGCCCACGATGCACGATCACCGGAACCGAAGCGTAGCGGACGACCTTCTCCGCCACACTCCCAAGTGGCCACCGGCTGACTCCACTCCGCCCACGGCTCGTCAGAACGACCAGGTCACCGTCCCGGATCGCCCCGAGAATAGCGTCCGGCGCGGGACCGTCCAGCAACTGCCACGCCACGTCGGCTCGCGTCCGCATGATGCGCGCGCCGACCCGTTCGAGCATCTCTTGCGCCTCCGCTCGGAGCTCGGCCAGCACGTCGCGTCTCGCGTCATCCCCCGCGACCAGCGACTCAGGCGGCACGCCGTACCTCGGGTCGAGCGCGGCAACGAGCTCGATCGGCACGTCCCAGCGGTTCGCCAGCGCCTCGGCCACCGCCACAGCGCACCTCGCCTGCTCGCTGCCATCCTGCGGCACCACCAATCGGCGCACCGATCCCCGGTCAGCGTCCGCGGTGCCATCCCGCGGGGGAACGACCATGACCGCGATGGCCGCCTCACACGCGATCTGGTCGGCCAGGCTTCCCAAGACTCGCCGCGTCGGCTCGTTGCGACCCCGGCTGGCCATAACGATCAGGTCAACGTCTCGCTCTCCGCAGATCCGCATGATCTCCTTTTTCGGATTCCCGGAGCCGGCGACGGTGACGATCCTGAGCTCCGGCCAATCGTGCCGCAGTTGCTCCCCAATCGTCTCCAGCCGCTGGCGGGCCGCCTCGTCTCCCCGCTGTCCTGCCTCTCCCGTCGCTCGCACCGGGCGATGCGCCACCGGTTCGGAGTTGGAGTCCACGTGCGCCAGCAGCAACTCGGCACCCGGCGCCGCCATCGTCCGCGCATACGGCAGGGCCTGTTCCGCCATCTCGGAGCCGTCGAATGGGACCAGAATCCGCCTGCCAATTTCGTTCGTGGCCGCTACCACCGTTTCCCTCCCACGTCGGACGGACGAGCACGCGCTCCACGATACGCTCTCGTCACCAATCCTGAGGACACCGCGCCAGCACTCACCCGGCCGGACGCCCATCGTCCGTCATCCCGGAACCGATCCGCGGGGCTCGAGACTGCGCCCGCGCACCAACCTGCCCGGCGCCCAAGGCGCGCCCAACACAGGCAGCAACCAGCGGTCGAGGCCGATGTAGCCGGCCACCCGCCACGCCAGAACGATCAGAATCGAGAGCGTGAAGAGCACCGGATTGGTCGACGCCGATCCGGCAAGCATGAACGACATGTTCATGAACGCCCCGAAGAACGCCGCGATCCCGGTCAACGCGCCCACGATCAACCCGATCCCAATCAGCAATTCACCAAAAACGATTACCTTCGAGAACCACTCGTACCAGCGATGGTCCAGCATGTACTGGATGTACTCCCGGTAAAACCCATAGGAGATCGCCGGCCGTCCCTGCTCGGGAATCGCGACCGCGCGTTCCCAGTACCCTTGCAGTGCGGCGCCACCGCTCATCCAAGCGTCGTCCGCCAGCTTGTGGCGCCCCGCGTCGAGCCATTCGTAGCCCAGGTACAGCCTCGCCCCAAGCCACAACGGTGCCGACCGCGCGCTGGCGAACAGGAAACGCGCCAGACGCGGCTGCCCGACTTCGACGTCGCCACCGGCAGCTCCCGTCTCCTCGCCCCGATACAGCACGACCGCCGCCGCCACGAACATCACCAGCCCGACGACGAGCGCCACCGCCTGCGCCCCCGCCCCTAACTTCTCCGAGTCCGTCCCCGCCCGGAACAACCAAAATCCCACGAACGCCAGCGCGGCGATAATCGCGTACCGCGTCTTAAACCCGCTCACCTCACCGTTCATCGTCCTTCGTCCTTCCACGCCTTTCCGAACCTCAACTCACGCTCACAGCCTTCTCTGCGGCTACCCGGCGGCAAAGGCTTGAAAAACGAGCGGAAACGTCCCCAAAAAACCAAGCCCCGTCAGCACGAGGAAGGCGATCACCACCGTCCTCAGCACCCCGTCGCGGTGGCGCAAAAGTACGTGGAGGATGATCCAGCTGATAAGAAAGACCACCGTCGCCAAGATAGTCTTGCCGGACAGCGGTCCCACCCCGTCGTCAAGGACGAGCCACGCTCGAAATCCCGCGCTCACCTCGGCCAGCGTCGTCAGCAGCCCGAGGACGAACGAACCGATCCCGGCAGCCAGGAGTACCGCCGCCAGCGGTCCGTCCGGCTTGGCGGCAGGCCACTCAGCCTCTATGACCTCCCCTCCCTCGGTCCTCGTAATCGCCGTTCGCTCCGCGTACCTCTCCATGGCTGATTCCCCCGCATGCTCGCGCGTTCGGCGTTACGTAATCGGCGCCGCCTTGGTAATCAAAGCTCCGAACAATCCGGCGACGCCGGCAGTCGCGAACGCCGCGACAAAGACCCACAGCAGCAGCTTGCGCACGCCGGGCTCGTAGGCTAGCCGCTCACGGTAGTAGATCGCGCCGAACGCGGCGACGGTCGCCAGCATCGGTGCAATCCACGCGACGTGCTCCTTCCACTCCATGGCGAACTCGTGCCACTCGGCCAGCTTAGGGTCGGCAAGGAGGTAGGATCGCGGATACGCGGTCAGGTCGGTCGTCCCCTTGGGCGGCGCGGCCCGGTACCATGGGTAGACGATCCACGTGCCAGTTACCACCGTCAACCAGGCCACGACCGCCATGACCGTCGTCCCGACGTCGAGACGGACGATGCGCTCGTGAATGCCGCGGGCGGTCAGCCACTCGGGCCGCAGCGAGTAGAAGCCAGCCAGCCCGCCGGCGAACGCCAGCAGGAAGAGGGCCCCCAGGATCATGCCGTGGATCAGCGTCCAGGTCTCCCGTCCCGTCAATTCCATCGCTTTCGCTCCTCTCACTCGATGCAGCCGCCCGTTGCCCCCGGCCGTGGACCGCGCCCCTCACAAAAGCTCCGCCAACCGCGGCGCCGGCGCCGCGGTGCGAGTTCCGTGCCGCGCCGCCAGGACCCGCGCCCGCTACTCCGCCTTCAGCAGCGCGATCGCCCCGTGCGCCGCGTGACCAAACGCGTGGTTGACCGCCGGGTACGTACCCGGTTCGTCGAGGGTGAACTCCACGCAGGCGCCATCCCCCGGTCCGATCGTGATCGACTGCAACCCGAACAGCTCGTTCTTCGGATTAGCGTTGACACACGCGCGATCGAAGATCGTGCCGACCACGTGAAAGCTCGACCAGATATTCGGCCCAGCGTTGACGACGAAGATCCGCACTGGCTCGCCGACCTTGACGCTGATCGGTTGCTCGACGTACTGGTTCGCATAACCGTTGAAGTCCACGTAGTCCATGTTCCCGTTGCCCATCATCTTGGTGTAATCGGGCACCATCACGCCGTTGTCACCCGGCGCCACGTAAAACTCGTTCTGCACGAACACCAATTCTTGAGCCGGCGGCCACCCCTCCTTCGGGTCGACGATCATCGCCCCATACATCCCCGATCCGATGTGCATCAGCACCGGCGCCGTGCCGCAGTGGTACATGTATGCGCCGGGGTGGCGGGCAACGAAGCTCCATTTCAACTCCTCCCCCGGCGCGATCGTCTTGTAATTTTTGTCAGGCGCCGTCTTCGCTGAGTGGAAGTCGAGCGAGTGCGAGGTCCGGGCCGCGGCATCCACCCGGAACGCGAAATCGACCGTATCCCCCTCGACCACCCGCAACGCCCGCCCCGGGATCGTCCCGTCGAAGGTCCAGGCGGCGTACGGGACCTCCTTCGCCACCAGGAGCGTCGCGTCCTTGGCGACCACCGAGATCTGCTTCGCTCCCGCCTCCAAGAACGGATCGTAGCGGGTAAATACCGCCTGGCCCGCCGGTACCGGACTTTGCTGCCCAGTGCTCGGGCCGCCGGCGTCCGATCCCACATACCCGCCCGGCACCGACGTCCCCGCCGCGTGATGGGCATCGTCCGCCCGGGCGATGGCTGGAGCGATAAACGGCAACGCCAGCCCGATCCCAGCCGCCCCTCTCAACAGGTGCCGCCGGTTCGTGGTTCCCGCCCGGACACTTGATCCCGCCAACCGCGCCGGTTCCTCGTCTGGTCCCCTAGGAGAGCCGTCGGTGCTCATGGCTCGCGTTTCCTTCCTGACGCGCCGGCCCATCCACGGGCCGGCTGTCGTCCCGAACGGACCACGTCCTCCGCCCGATCCGTCGCCGCCCACGCGCGAGGCGTCAGCGCGCTCATCTGCCCCCCGGCGGCGAGGCGTCGATCGGAACCCGGTAGCCACCGCCCACCCCGGGCACGTGACCGCCAACCGCGCCCCTCGTCTCGTGCCACTGAATTCCGCGTCCTCCCCCGCCGTGCGGGCTAACGGCGTCAGGCTCCCGTGCTCCCACGAACGGGCACTCCCCCCGCCAGAACCCCATAAGCCACTCGCCAAAGACCTTCGCGTCGCGGTCGCCTCGCCAGACCGCACAGACGTACTCCCGGTAGCGACGCGCCGTGGCGCGCGCGGCCGCGCCGTCTGGTTCGGTCGGCGACGGTGCCATGCGTAGCCGTGGCAGCCTTTGCAAGACCACGAGAGATGTCGTCCGCTCGTGCACCGTGACCATCGCCCCTGACCTCCAAGCCGCTCACGTCGTGATGACGCTCACGGTGTCCGTTCCAGCCGTTACTCGTTGACCAGCAGCACCGTCACCATCCCGTACATCCCCTGCGGTCCCTCGGCGTGATTGAGGATGTGGCAGTGGAAGGCCCACGTCCCCACCTCCGTCGCGTGCACGATCGCCTCGAACCGCTGACCCGGCGCGATGTTCAGCGTGTCGCACATATACGCCTGCGGCAGCGGGTAGCCATCCTGGGCGACGACCGTCATCGGCATCCCGTGCAAGTGCATCGGGTGGATCATCAATCCCTCGTTCATGAACCGGAACAGGACCCGCTCCCCCTTCTTCGCCGCGAAAGGATGCGTCGCCGGGAATCCTTTCCCGTTCAAGCTGAACCCACCCAGCGGACCGTCGTTCAGCACCACCGTGTACTCCCGGTCGTACGCCAAGCGCCGCGCCGGGTCCTTCGGCTCGACGATGAACGCCCCCAGCAGCCCCTTCGTCACCTGCTCCGCCGAGTTCAGGTGGGAGTGGTACATGTGCGTCCCCGCATTCTCCTCCCGGATCGGGAACTCATAGGTGAACGTTTCACCCAGCTTGATCGGCGGCTGCGTGATAAACGGCACCCCATCCTGGTTATTCGGTACCACCAGTCCGTGCCAGTGCACCGCCGTGCTCTCCGGCAAGCTCTCGTTCGTGACGTGGATGCGGACCTTCTCCCCCTCCGCGACCCGGATCTCCGGCCCCGGCACCACGCCGTTGTAGGTCCACGCCTCGACCTTGTTGCCGGGCGTCACTTCCCATTGCACTGTTTGGCACGTCAGCTTGAACACCTTCACGTCGCCATCGAGCTCGTACGCCAGCGGCTGTCCCCCGAGCCCCTCCGTCATCGCCGGAAACGAGCGGACCCCTGCCTCGTGCATCGCGTCCATCTCATCCGCGGTCATCTCGCCCTGGGCCGGCGCCGTCGTCGCGGCCGGCGTCTGCGCCGCCGCCATATCCATCGTCGCCGGACCCTGGTTCACCTCGCTCCCGGCCGCGCTCGCCGCCGCCCCGATCGCGCCGGAGGCGACCGTCCCCGCGGCTCCCGCCCCAAGCAGGCCCATCATCCCGACGAAGTTCCGCCGCGACGCCCGAACCTTCAGATTTCTCATCGTCTCTCCCCTCGTCGTACCGAACGTCCGCGACCCTGACCGGCCATCCACTCTTATATCCGCGGCGCCCCTACCGTCATCTCTCGCCGCAGGCGTCGCCGCTCTCCCTCCGTTCATCATTCGCCCTCCGTCGGCGGCCGCCTCGCGAATAAGACTCCTCCCCGCCAAGGCATCCCCAGCATTGGCAGCACCCACCGGTCGAGTCCAATCCAGCCAGCCGTCTTCCAACTCAGAACCAACGCGACGCTGGCCGCAAACCACGACATCGCCGTCAATGCCTCCCCGGTCCCCGCGAGATAGCCCCAGAGACAACCGCCAGCGAAGGCCGCCAGACCGGTCAGCGCGCCAAGGACCAACGCGATGCCGGCCAGCGTCAGCCCAACCGACCCAGCCGTTCCCAACCACGCCGGCCCGCCGCCAAACCCGGCCGTGCTCTGCGTCCGCGGCCAACCCATCTCGATCCACCACCAGCCGACGGAGACCCGCAGCACGAGCCAGAACCACGCGAAGCGAACGTTATCCAGCACGGCATCGAGAAACGCGGGATTCGGAAACGGCTCAGTCCCTTCCCGCTTCCTCTGCCGCTCCATCGCTCTCTCCCCGCCTGGTCGTCTCCGTCGCCTCTGAGACAATCCTAGCCGCGGACCCGGGGGATGACCCCACTGCCAAGGGTGGTTTTTCGCCGTCGCGATGGGGTAGGTTCGCGCCCACCCGCCGGGGTGGGCGCAGGCTCAGCGCCCCACCCCTTCGGGTAGGGCTGTGGCAGGCGTGAAACGACGTTGTCCTATGAAGATCGGGGCTCTGTCCGCTCGATCCACCCGTGGCGCACCGCGTAGGCGATGACCTGAGCCCGGTTTTGCACGTGCAGCTTGTCGAGAATGTGGCGCAAGTGGTACTTGATCGTGTTCTCGCTCACGAACAACCGTTCCGCCAGCTCCCGGTTCGAGGTCACCCCCGCCACCAGCAGCTCCAGCACCGCTCGCTCCCGTTCTGTCAGGGTGTCGCCCCGGCTCGGCGGCCGGCTCTCATTTGCCTGGGCGAAGGCGCCCAGCACCTTCCGCGCCAGACCGGGTGTCAACGCCGGCTCTCCTCGCGTCACCCCCGCCAGCAAGGCGAAGAGTTGGCTCGCCTCCAAATCCTTCGGCAAGTAACCCTGCGCCCCCGACTTCACCGCCTCGAACAGGTCGGCGTCGTCCTCGGATGCCGTCAGCACCACCACCCGGATCTCGGGCAGTTCGGCGGTCAACAACCGCGTCGCCTCCAACCCCCCCATCTCCGGCATCGACAAGTCCATCAGCACCACGTCCGGCTTGTGCACCCGCGCCAGCTCGATCGCTTCGCGGCCGTTCCGCGCCTCAGCGATCACCTCGATCCCCTGCGCCTCCAGCAAGCTCCGCAGTCCATCCCGGAACAGGGCATGGTCGTCAGCGATCAGAACGCGCAATGCCCCGACCTCCCTCGCTCGCGGCCCCGGCCGCATTCGGTATCCAGACGGCAACCTCGGTCCCACCACCCGGCCTAGCGCCGACCCGAAACGTCCCACCGACCGGCTCGGCCCGCTCCCGCATGGTCGCCAACCCGAATCGCGGCACCACCGACCGCCCAAGCGCCTCCGGCTCGAACCCCACCCCGTCGTCCGTCACTATCGCCTCGATCCCGCCGTCCCGCCGCGCCAATCGCACCGTCGCCTGCCGCGCGTTCGCGTGCTTCCGGACGTTACTCAATGCCTCCTGGATAATCCGCAGAAGTTGGACCTCGCCGTTCGGCGTCAAACGCCGCTCAAATCCTTCCTCCGCCTCCGCGTCGAGACACACCGCAACGCCGCTCTGGTCCCGCCACCGCTCCAGGTAATCCGTCAGCACCTCCAGAAATCCCCGGCCGTCCCCAACCGACGAGCGCAGCCCCAGGATCCCTTCCCGCACGTCGGCGTAGGCGCCCCGCGCCGCCTCCGCCAGCTCCCCGACTTGGGCATCCGCGCGCTCCGTCTCGCCCTTCCGCAGCAACGCCTGCGCTGCTTGCGCTTTTGTGTTCACGTAGCCAAGCACCTGCGCCAGGCTGTCGTGCATCTCCCGCGCGATCCGCTCCCGCTCCTCAGTAATCGCCAGTGCCCCCACCCGCCGGTGCAGCCGCGCGTTCTCGATCGCCAGCGCCGCCAGCGTCGCGAATCGCCGCAACGTCTCCTCATCGTCGCCGTCAAACTCGACCGCGCCCACCTTTTCCGTCAAATACAAGTTCCCCAGCACCCGGTCCTGCGAGACAACTGGCACCGCCAGCAAAGAGTTCATCGGTGGATGGTGGACTGGGAATCCCACCGACCGCGGGTCGCGCGTCAAATCCGCCAGCCGCAGCGGCCGCCCCTCCGTCAGCACGACCCCGAGCAGCCCGTGTCCGACCGGGTTCGGCCCCATCTCGGCCCGTTCCTCCGGCGTAATCCCCGACGTCAGGAACGCCTCGATCCCCCCCGCCTCCCGGACCAGCGACAGCGCGCCATACCGTGCGCCGACCAGGTCGCGCGCTCGATCGACCACCTGTTGCAACACGCTCTCGGGATCGAGTTCGCCCAGGATGCCTAGCCCCGCGTCATGCAGGGCCAGCAATTCCTGATTCTGCCGCGTCAGCCGGTCCTGCAATCGCTCTACAACGGTGAAGATCGCCTCCGCGAAGAACAACGTCCCCAGCAACACGACCCCGCTCAGCAGCAGGTACCCCGGCCACGCCCGGAACAGATCGGGGTAAATCACTTGACGCAGCAACTCGACCGCCGCCAAAAACAGCAGCGGGGCCAGAATCGCCAGCCACTTGAGATGCCGCAGCGTCATCGGTCATCGCCGTCAGCGCCATCGCGATTGAAACGGTGCGCCCTACGACGACCCGCCCGTCGTCGTCGCCTGGAACCCCTCGGCCGCCACCAGTTCTCCCGCCGTCGCCGGCTTCTCTGTCCGCGCCTCTCCAGCCGCCGCCAGCCACTCCTCGCGGAACCATTGCGACTGCCACGGGATCGCCACGCGGTTCTCATGCCCTCGGAAGTTGACCAGATAAAGCGCGATTCCGAGCGGACCTCGCGGGTTAACCTCAACGATCTCGCCGCTGGCGCCGTCGAAGCGCGCCTCCGGCCACGTCGTGTACATCACGCTGATTCCGACCACCCCTCGCTTGTTCACGCCCTTCGGCATCGCCACCCGGACCGTGTCCCCCACGCTGTATGCCGCCATCGCTCCGCCTCTCCTCCCGCGTCACCCACCCCCGCCCTCGTCGTCTCGGAGTATAGCCGAGCCGCCTCCGCTCCCTGCCGCCCCCATTACGCTACGTCGAGCCATTGTTTCAACAAAGTGAATGTTACTATTGACTTTATTGATATGAAGACGTAAATTGTGGAGAGCAGACCGGAGCTTCCTCCTGAAACAGCGGGGCACTCCGAACGCAGTCACGCATCATTCACCCAGCGCCGGAGCGAGTTCCATGACCCTCCCCACCGTCATCGGCCGCTGCCCCATTTGTGGCGACGAGCTCACCGTCACCCGTCTCCACTGCCCCTCCTGCAACACCCAAATCGAGGGCCGTTTCCGCCTTGGCCGTTTCCAGCGCCTCTCCGCCGACCAGGTCGCCTTTCTCGAAGTTTTCGTCAAGAACCGCGGCATCATCAAAGACGTCGAGGCCGAGCTCGGCATCTCGTACCCGACCGTCCGCGCCCGCCTCGATGATGCCCTCCGCGCCATGGGCTTCCCCACCGGCGGCGACGACGATCCCCGTCCTTCCCCCCGTCAGGCGCAGGCCCAAGCCCGCGAGGAGCGGCGGCGCCTCCTCGAAGACCTCCGCGAGAAACGCATCACCGCCGACGAAGCGGCCCGCCGCCTCGCGGGCCAGTCCGAACGGTCCTAACGCGCCGTCACGCCGTCCTCAATCAAGGAGCAGCCTCCCATGACCGAGCCCACCTTCCCCCGTCCCGGTCGCCGCGATCCCGCCAAAGAGGACCGCCTCCAGATCCTCCAAATGCTCGAAAGTGGCGCCATCACCGCCGATGAAGCCGGCACCCTCCTCGACGCCCTCGACCGCGCTGACCGCGCCGACCACCTCCACTCTCCCTCCCTCTCGACCAACGATCCGCCAAACCCGGCCGGTCTCGCCCGAAACGTCCGCATCCGCGTCTCGGACTCGGCCAGCGGTCGCGCCACCTTCAACCTCGCGGTCCCCCTCGGCCTCGTCGATGCCGGCCTCACCCTCGCCCGCCGCTTCGCTCCCGAGCGCCTCCTCAACGCCGACACCCTCCGCGAAAGCATCACCAGCGGCTTCCGCGGCTCGCTCCTCGACGTCGACGACGACGGCGAGCGCGTCGAGATCATCGTCGAGTAGTTCGAGCCCAAACGGCCTTCCCCCGCGATCCATCTCGAGACGGAGAGGACACCATGACCGATGCGACGAACGACGACCAGCGCCATCACGCCGCGACTGACCAGCTAGAGGACCGCCTTCCCCTCGACCTCAGCCAACCGGTGATCCTCATCGTTCACAATCCGAACGGCGACGTGGTCATCCGCGCCACGGATCGCTCCGACGCCCTTATTCGAAACCTCAAGCGCGGCCAGCCCGGCTCCCCGCGCTACGACGCCGCCGAGCTGATCGTTCACGTCGATAACAACCAGATCGAGGTTCGACCGCGCATCCCCGGAGTCCTCGATTGGGCCACCTGCGGCGTCAACGTCCACATCGAGAATCTCAACCCGTTCAAGCGCGGCGTTGCCTGGGCTGAGGCCAACGCCGGCACCATCTTCGCCGAGGCGGGCCAGGCCCTCGCCAGTGCCGGCAAGGTTGTCGTCGGTGCACTTCACGACGATGTCGGCTACGACCTATTGATCGAGCTGCCCCGCGCCGCGCCCACGCTCCAGGTCGCCGTCCACACTGCCTCCGGCGACATTTCCGTCGCCGACATCTCCGGCCCCATCACCCTGAACAGTGCATCCGGAGATCTCCGTACTCGCCACACGGACGGCGAGATCAACGCCCACACATCCAGCGGCGACCTCCTCATCGAAGGGGTCACCGGCCGCGTCACCGCCCGGACCATCAGCGGCGACGCGCGCGTCACCGCCGCCCACCTCGACGCCATCGACCTCCATTCGGTCAGCGGCGACATCCTCGTCCACGCGGCCCTCCACGGCGACGCCTCGTCCCAGCTGCAAAGCGTCAGCGGCGACGTCCGCCTGAGCCTCTCCCCCGAGCAGGGCGCTGAGCCAAGCGTCACCCTCACCCTCAAGTCCATCTCCGGCGACGCTACGGTCGCCGCGCCCTTCCGCAAAATCGACCGCCGCACCTGGCAGCTCGGCGAAGGCACCCACGGTCCCCGTCTCCACGTTCAGACCGTCAGCGGCGACCTCGAAGCCCGCGTTGAGCCCCTTCCCCCTGCACCACCATCACCTCCCCAGGCCCGTGCCGTTGATTCCGCCCCGCCCTCAGCTCCCAATCTCCCCACTCTCCCCACAACACCGCCACCATCCGCGAGCGCCGTTCCTCCACCGCCAACCTCCAGCCGCACTACGTCCGACGCCAGCCTAGGCGAGGGTTCGCCCCAACCTCCTGCCGCCGACGCGACCCGGCTCGCCGTCCTCCAAGCCGTCGAGCGCGGCGAGATCGACGTCGAAGAAGCCCTCCGCCGCCTCGACCCTGAACCCGACCCCGAGCCGTAGCGCGGGGGTGCGAAAAGCGTGCTACGGACGTTTTTCGGTCGCACCGTCGCGAGCCGCGCCCACGAACCAGGGCGACCCAGGCACACGATACGTTCCGGCCTAGGACGCGCGCCCAATGGCGGAGCGAACAGCCCTCGCTCCACCTCCCACTCCGCCACCCTCGCCGCGCCCACTGGGAGCACAGTCATGTACCGAAGTCCCTGGGAAGTCGAGGTCTACGTCCGCAATCGTATCGCCCAGCTGACTCACGATCGCCAGACCGTCGCCGTCCAAGCCGGATGCCATTCCCGGCCCGATCTCCTCACCCGCGCCCAGCACCGCCTCGGTCTCACCCTGATCCAGATCGGCGAACACCTCGCCAACCAGCGCCGACCCGCCACCCCCAACCCGTCGCTACCCGGAACCGCCCGACCCCTCCGCCCCTAACCGGCACCCGCCCTCACCCTCCGACCCCCGACTTCTAACTTCTAACTTCTGACCTCTGACCTCTGACTTCTGACTTCTGACTTCTGACTACTATCGTCCCCGAGGACCCCACCGCGTTATGGAACAAACGCTCACTGCCGCCTCCCCACGCCAGCGCCTCCCCCTCACCGGCCTCCTGGCCGCCAACGCCATCTCGCTCCTCGGCAGCGCCCTCACCGCCGTCGCGCTCCCCTGGTTCGTCCTCCAAACGACCGGCAGCGCCAGCCGTACTGGTCTCACCGCCGCCGCCGCCGTCCTTCCCGCCTTCGCCGCAGGGGTCTTCGGCGGCGTCCTCGTCGATCGCGCCGGTTTCAAACGCGTCAGCGTCGCCGCCGACCTCGTCAGCGGGATCGCCATTGCCAGCATTCCCCTCCTCTCCCAGACCGTTGGCCTCGCGTTCTGGCAGATCCTGGTCCTCGTCCTCCTCGGTGCCCTCCTCGAAGTCCCCGGTCTCACCGCCCGCCGCTCGCTCCTCCCCGATCTCGCCAGCGCCGCCCAGTGGCGGCTCGAACGTGCCAACTCCGCCTTCGAGTCGACCAACTTCCTCGCCTTGCTGCTCGGTCCTCCCCTCGCCGGCCTCCTCATCGCCGCTCTCGGCGCCGCCAACGTCCTCTGGCTCGACGCCGCCACCTTCGCCCTCTCCGCCATCCTCGTCGGCGCGGCCGTCTTCGCCCCGCCACCCCGCCAACGCTCCGCCTCGAGCAGGTCCTATCGCGCCGATCTCGTCGCCGGCTTGCGCTTTCTCCGCGCCGACCGCCTCCTCCTCGTCCTCGCCCTCAGTTTGACCGCCAGCAACTGCCTCCTCGGTCCGTTCGTCGCTGTGCTCCTCCCCGTCTACGCGAGGCAAACCACCGGTCGCGCCACCACCTTTGGTTTCGCGCTCGCCGCCCTCGGCGCCGGCCCCCTCGCCGGAGCGCTCGCCTACGGCGCCATCGGGCACCGCCTCCCGCGCCGCGCCACCTGGCTGGCCGCCTTCCTCATCGCTCCCGGAGAGCTCTGGCTGCTCCTCATCTCGCCCCCGTTCCCCGTACTCCTCCTCGCCTTAGCCCTCCTCGGCGTCTTCAGCGGCCCGATCAACCCCCTCCTCGTCACCATCCGCCACGAGCGCATCCCCGAGGTCCTCCGCGGCCGCGTCTTCAGCACCTTTTCCGCCCTCGCCATCGGCGCCCAGCCATTGGGTCTCCTCCTCGCCGGCACCCTCATCGATGTCGCCGGCTTCCGTCCGACCATCCTCCTCCTCGCCGCTACCGCCCAGACCCTCGGCCTCCTCCTCGTCTTCGTCCCCACCCTTCACGGCATGGACGCCACCAAACCCACCCCCGTCGCAACCTGACGCCCCACCACCCGCAATCACCGACCACCCAGGCGCAGCGCCCACCCCCTCGCCGCCCCGCCAAGCGCCCCCAGTCCCGTGCCGCCCGCCGCCTGCCGCCCTCCGCCCCCTGGCTTCTGCCCTCTGACTTCTTCCCTCCGACCCCCGACCTCCTCAGTCCTCAGTCCTCAGTCCTCAGTCCTCACCTCCACCCCGGCGGCGCCGTCCGCTTCTTGACCGTCCCATCCCACTCCGCCAGCGGCGCGCACTGCCAGTACCAATCCGGCTCAAGCCGTTCCCGATCGCCCAGGCTCGCCCGGCCGCACGCCCACCGCAGCGCCTCCCACGGATCACCTGCGGTCGGCGCCCAAGGAAACAACCGCTGCACCACCCCTCGCGTCAGCTCGTCCGGCGGCCGAAACGTCCGGCCCAAGCCCCGCGTCATGTCGTCCGTGTGGATCAGCATCTCCACACAGCCCATCGCCACGAAACCCTCCACGTCCGCCATCCCCGCTGGATGAAACGCCCGCGTCCCGACCGGCGCTGCCCGCGCCACACCCGCCAGGATCGCCGCCGTCTCCCCCACCACGGTCAACAACTCTCCAACCGACCGCTCGGGATCGCCGTTCCGCACCGGTGTCACCTTCGCGGTCGCTCGCGCCGCTAGGTGGCCCGCATAAAACATCAACGCGTCCGCTACGTGATCGAGCGTCCGCCGGCAGTCCCACGCCAAATCTCCCGCCGCCACCGACCAGTCCTCGCCCAACGCCGGCGCCAAGGCGTCCCCGCAGACCGTCGCCGCCCACGCCAGGTCATCTGGTGTCAAAGCCATGCGCGCCGAGCCCCTCTCCATCGTCGCCCTCGCCCTTCCCCACATTTGGCCCGAACCATGCCGAACGAAGCCAAGGACACCCCTCGACGGCCTCCAGGCCGCTCCCGTCCTCCACTGATGGCACGTTCTACCGACCGCGATCGCTTTCCCAGCTACCGCTTCACTCGGACTAAACGGACGCCCCATGAGGCGCGGTCTTTCACGGGTCAGGAACGCCACCCGTCCTGTATGACGCCTCCAGGATGGCCCGCCGTCGTCTCTGCGGGCGTCCCGCGATCAACCCAACCCTTTCGTTCCCTCTTCGCCCGCCAATACCGCAGCGCCAAGCTCCGCCACCCCTGGCGCTAGCACCTCGTGATACAACTCGGCCAGCTGCAACCTCGCCCCAAGCCCATGCCGATCGAAAGCCGCCTGTCCTTGGGCCGAGAGCCGCAGACGCAACGCCCAAACCCGCCTCGCCTCCGCTCGCCCGAACCGATCGACCACTACCCGATCGACGCTCCAGACCCGCCCCGCCTCCGCCAGCGCCGCGTCATCCAGCGGCAGGAATCGCTCCTCGAGAAACGCCACCGCCGGGTCTCGCCCCCCGGTCTCGTCCTCTCGCCTCCCATTGTTCACCGCCGGCAGCGGCACCAGACCACCGCCCCCCGTCGCCACGTGCACCCCTGTCCCGTTCGTCGTTGTCGCCACACTGGCTCCCGCCGCGACCCCACCCCGCGCAACGTCGCCCGCCCGCGCCTCATCGGATCGCCGCGCCTCCAGATACCCCCCAAAAATGACCGCCACCCCAGCCGCCATCGCGATGTACAGGTACTCCCGATGGCCGAAGCGCGTCAGCGTCCCCCCCGACGCCACCAGCAGCGTCCCCACCGCGATCAACACGCACCCAATTGCCCGACGCCGCTGCACCCGACGCTTCCAGAACCGCCAGGCCGACCAAAGCGCCCCCCCGACCACGACCACCGTGCCGAGCGAATTGATCCCAATCGTCAGCGCCAGCAACGTTCCGCCAGGCTCCAGCGCCTTCCAGCCGTCGCTCGCCAGCCGTGCCCGGTCGACCGGCGCGTCGCGGACGACGGCAATCGCTACCGCCGTCACCAGCAGCGTCGCCCCCGGCCCGACAGCCGCCATTCGCCGCGGCGCCAGCAGGTACAGCTCCCCCACCGCCAGATACCCGACGACCAGCACCGCCCCCGTCAGGTAGTACGCTCGCACCAGCGCCGGGGTCCACCTCGCCAGCGCCCCCACCACCTCCGCCCCCGCCGAGACCGTGAACAGCGCGAAAGCGATACCCCACGCCACCTTATCCGGCTTCGGCCGCCGCCACCCATCCCACGCCACGACAAGCGCGCACGCCAGGCTGATCACAGCGGAAGCAGCGGGAAACACAACCACAGCGCAACCAGCTCCCGGCACAAGAGGCAGGCAACTCGAAAAGGACGGAGGACCGAAATCCCACCATCCGATTCTACTCCTCGCTTCGCCTCAGGAGCTCAGCCGCGCCGCGCGTGGTGCAGCCGTGCCCGTCGAGGCACGAACGAGCCGAACCTAAGGTGGTACCCCAGCCGGGCCTCGATTCCGCGACCGCTCTCCCACGTCACGGCTCCAACAAACTCCGTCTGGCGTCCTTATTCCGCTGTTCCCCGTCCCATCACGCCACGCGCCGAGCGTCACGTCCTGAACGCCACGGATCGCGAGCAATCGCGTGCAGGTCCATCGTTACCTCATTACTGAGGCAAAGACGCACGTGCCCAAACATCCGCGCAGAGGCCCCGCGTCGAAAAACTACCTCGTCTTTCGCTCTCTATCTCTCTATAAGGAGGGCACCACCCTTTCTCCCTCGAACGGCTACGTCAGCGTGCGTTGGTCTCCATGCTCCCGCGTGTGCAAGACTCGGTTTCGCGCTACTCCTGATCGTAGGCTTCCTTGAGTTTGGCGATGTCGATCTTCGTCATCTGAAGCATCGCCTGCATGACTCTGTTGGCCCGTTCGCGATCCTTGTCACCCAGCATCTCGCCCAAGGCAGACGGAATAACCTGCCATGACAAACCGAACTTGTCTTTCAGCCAACCACATTGGCTGGTCTCTCCACCGTCTGACAGCTTCTCCCATAGCCCATCGACTTCGTCCTGCGTCTTGCAGTCGATGAAGAACGAAACGGCCTCCGTGAATTTGAAGTGCGGGCCACCATTGAGCGCCATGAACTCCTGCCCGTCGAGCCCGAACGAGGTACTCATGACCGTTCCAGCGGCCCCCGGCCCAGCCTCGCCGTAGCGGTTGATGCTCAAAACCTCAGAGTTCTTGAAGATCGACACATAGAAATTTGTTGCCTCCTCAGCGCTGTCATCGAACCACAAGAACGGCGTGATTTTCTGCGTCACAGTGTCGTCCTCCGTGCCTGAATCGACCCGTTCGGGGCTGCCGATCCAACCCTCGAAACGTAGTCGAATGGCCGTGACCGAAATCGACACCCATGTGCTCGCCGACACTCCTTCGAGCACATAGGTCCGGCTGGCGACGGCGGCACACTCCGGAGCAGAGGTGCGGCATGATCTGGTCTGCGTCGCTGGGGTCTTGTTCGCAATCGCACGCCAGGTACGGTCCTGGTGGAACAGCGCCGCACAGGACAAGCCGGCGTCCGCTCTTCCGCCCGAGAAGCGCAACCGCTCACAGGCGACGCTCACATGGTAAACGGCGACCGCGACCGCACGACCTCCAGGAGCCCCGCGAATTTGGTGTCGCGAAAGGAAAACCTCGACTGATGGTACCCCAGGCAGGACTCGAACCTGCGACCGACCGCTTAGAAGGCGGTTGCTCTGTCCACTGAGCTACTGGGGCCAGCGCGCCCTCACGACGCCCTCCGCGCCAGTATAACGAACCCACCTCCTCCCCCGAGCCGTCCCGACCCCTCAACGTCCCCCCTCCACCGTCCCTCCTCCTCGCGCCCAAACATCCCAACAGCACCTCCCCCACCCCCGTGCCAGACTCTTAATAGAACGTACATTTTTCTACACAAGCAGTCAGCTTTCGCCGGAAGGGCGGGGACCTCGTCAGCCGCCGACCTTACCCGTCCCCGCCAGGACGTCATTCGCGACCCGGGCGCTCACCCCGGTTCCCCCGAGCCCCTCCCCGTCGTCTCCTAGCAGCCCTATCCCTGCCGTGACCGCGCACCGCGCTCCCTGTCCCCGACGCCCACAGCCACTCGCACCTAAAGTTCTCCCCTCTCCCGCGCATCGGGAGAGGGGTCAGGGGGTGAGGGCCGTTTGGGACCGTCCACACGGTGCGGCCGTCTGACCGGGAGAGTCGTCCATCCATCGAGTGAAATCACGCTGATGTGGAGCTAGGGAGTGCGCCCGCCTCTCCTCAACTCCTGACTCCTGACTCCTGACTCCTGACTCCCGTCCTCCTCGCCCCCCCCGTCCTACTCGTCCCCCTGGAGCGCAGCGACCCCCCTCGTCCTACTCCCCCCTACGCGAACCGCGGCGCCACTTCCCGCGCGAACCGTCGCAGCGGCTCCTGATCGTAGGCCAGCCGCGGCAGGTAGACGATGATGTACTCGGCGCCCGCGTCCACCAGCGGCTGGATCCGCTCCGCGATCTCGTCCGTCGTCCCGACCCAGAAGCTCTTGCTGTACTCCTCGTGCGACATTTCGCCCCGCGCCTGTGCCGTCGCCTTCTCCCGGTCGACCCCCGGCTCCACCAGAAACGCGTTGATACTCGTCGACTTTACGATCTCCCCGTAGTCGCGGCCAACCGCGTCGCAGTGTCCCTTCAACACCTCCAGCTTCTGCCGCACGACCTCCGCGTCCCCACCACCCACGTTGCAGGCGTCGCCATATTGCGCCACCAGCTTCAACGTCACCTTCTCACCGCCGCCGCCAAGCCAGAGCGGGATCTTCTTGTCGGCGCTCCCGCCCGCGTTCTTCGGCTCGTTGATCGGCCCGTCGATGGTGTAATGCTTCCCCGAGAAGGTCGGTTTGTCCTCCGTCCACATCTTGTGGATGATCTCGCACGCCTCCCGGAACATCCGCATCCGCTCCGGCACCTCCGGGAAACCGTAGCCATACGCCCGCCACTCGTGCTCGTACCACCCCGCCCCAAACCCGGCGTAGAGCCGCCCGTGGCTGGCGACGTCGACCGTCGAGGCGATCTTGGCGTAGAGCGCCGGGTTTCGGTAGCCGTTGCAGCCGACCATCTGCCCGATCTTGACCCGCTCCGTGTCGCGCGCCAGCGTCGCCGTAGTCGTCCAGCACTCGAAGGTCGTCTTCATCGTCGGTTCTGGCACCGTGTGGAAGTGGTCGTAGACCCAGATCGAGTCCCAGTTCGGCTCCTGGTCAGCCGCCTGCGCCACCTTCGTCATCGCCTCGAACTGCTCGACCGGGTCCTTGATATCGACCAGATCCATCCGCCAGCCCTGCGGCACGAACACCCCAAACTTGACCGCCACCCTTCGTCTCCTCTCCGATATTCACCGATGGTCCATCCTACCCTGCTGCACAAAAGGTGCCAGCCTGGTCCGTCTCCCCTCCTCTACCGCGCCAAGCCGCTGCAGCCCTCACTACCCTGAACTTCTCAGCGGCCTCCTCTCCGCCACCAACCGCTCCACCAGCCGGACCGCGTAGCCGAGGTCCGGCAACCCGCGCATTTCGTCCCGCAGCCTCTCCGCCCGCTCCCGATACTTCCCATCCCCCAACACCGTTCTCGCCGCCTCCCGGATCACCTCCGGCGTGCGCCGATCCGGAGCGACCACCACCGCCACCCCAAGTTCAGCACAGCACCGCCCGTTGTCCGGTTGATCAGCGGCAATTGGTATCACCACCAGTGGCAGTCCCTGACCGAGCGCTGTCATCACCGTCCCAAACCCACCGTGCGTGATCGCAACATCACACTGCGGGAAGATCAAACTCTGTGGAACATAACGTTCGATATGCACATTCGGCCGTGGCGCCCCAAGCTCCGCGACTTCCACCCCATCACCCGTGGTCACGAGCAGCGTCACCGGCTCGTCGCCCAGCGCCTCCACGATCGCCGCAAGCACGCCCGGCGTCCTGTTATAGGCGGTCCCCAGCGTCGCGAAAACAAGCGGTCTCCCCCGCACCTCCCCAACCCACCCCGGCAGCAGACCGTCATCGCCAGGTTCACGATCGATCGGTACGTAGCCCACGGCACGCGCCGCCGCCGGCAACGGCCTGCTCGCGTCCTGAACGCTCGGTGGCACCGGGCACAGCAGCAGATACCGGTACAGCATCTCCAGGGCTGGGTCCGGTGGCAACCCAACACTTTCCCGCAGCCGGTTCAGCGGTCCAGCGATCGCCCGCTCCAACAGCGGTCGCAACGCCGAGATCTGGACCGCCGCGTGCGGCACCCCCAACCGCTCCGCCGTGATGCACCCCGCAAACTCGCTGATCTCCCGGACGATCGCGTCCGGTCGCCAAACCTCCCCAATCCTTAGCAGGTCCGGCAGCGTCCTTGCCGCCCTCGATCCCGCGAACTGCTCGACCCAGACCGCCTCGGCCTGCGCTGGCTCCCGCCTCGCCGCCGCCTGAGTCCGCCGCGATCCAGCCGGCTCGACCCAATCGTCGATCCCTGCCGGAAAGCAGCGAAACCCGTACTCCGCGATGATCCCGCAAAACGTCGGGGTCGTCGCGAACGCGACCTCGTGCCCCTCCCGCTCAAGCGCCCACGCCAACGGCGCCAGCGACCGCCAGTGCCCTGCCCCAGGCTGCGCCGTGAACAAGTCCCGCATCGCCGCCCCCCCGCGCCAGACCTCGCCCTCATCCCACGCTCACCCGCTCTTCTCGGCCCTCGAGCCTCCCTAAAAAGATGACCCAGTTGACACTCGCTGACGCGCTTCCTACAATCCGCCGACGATAGACCCACGATCGCCATCGGGGCAGAAGGAGACTCCCAGAGCCCTCCTGACCCAATGACAGCGCGTCGGCCGCCACGCGACGGCCCGTCTCGGTAGGATAGAGGAGGTCACCGTGCCCCACGAACACCCCGCCCGCGCGCTCTTTGCCGACGCCCTCGCCGGCCGCGCCAGCCGCCGTGAGCTGATGCGCCGCGCCGCCGCCCTCGGTCTCAGCGCCCCCCTCGTCGCCGCCCTTGCCCATGCATCTACCCAGGGCGCCCTCGCCCAGACCAAAGAAGGCACCCTCTCCGTCACCTACTACGACTGGATCCTCAACCTTCACTCCCCGATCAAGCAGCACGACGAGGACTTCAAGAAGACCTTCCCCCTTGATGTCGAAGTCGCGCCGAGCGCCCGTTTCAGCACCGATGTTTTCGTCACCGAGGCCCGCGACAAGACCAGCACCTACGATCTCTACATCGGTGTCACCCCCTTCCTGGAGATGATCCAGCTTGTCGAGTCCGACGTCATCGAGCCTTGGGACGAGTACCTTCCCGCCGGGCTCCTCGACGACGTCGCCCCGTCCATCCGGGCCGAGGGTACCTATAAGGACAAGTTCTACGTCTGGCCCTTCCTCCTCGACGTCACGATCCAGGGCTGGAACTCCGACCTCGTCGCGAAGGCCGAGCTCGATCCGGAGAAGGCGCCGGCGAACTGGGACGAATACCTCGCCAACGCCAAGAAGATCAAGGAGAGCGGCGCCGCCCCCTTCGGCTGCACCTTCGACTTCCACCCCTGGCGGTCGCTCATCCCCATCACCCATTCGATCAGCACCGACGTCTACGCCGAGGACGGCACCTTTATGTGGTCCAGCGACGCCGCCGTTCAGGCCCTGGAGATCATGAAGCAGATGACCGAGCTGGCCAATCCGGATGTCCTCAACGAGGGCACCGCGGATGCCGGGGTCAACGGCAACCCCGACGAGCAAGCCTTCGCCGCCCAGCAAGCCGCTTACTACATCAAGTACCAGAATGCCCACCTCCGCTTCGCCGGCACCTGGCCCGATCCCTCCAAGCTCCGCCTCGCCTCCCTGCCCAAGGCCACCGGCGGCGCCGGCGGCACCGTCTTCTGGGACACCGGCGCCGTCCTTCTCAAATATGGGAAGAACAAAAAGGAGGCCGCCACCTACATGGATAAGCTGACCCACGATCAGCGCATCTGGGAGCACTCCATCACCGGCGCCCCACCGAAGGAGACCGCCGTCGGGCAGCTCCCCGTCTACCAATCAATCTGGAAGGACTACAAGGCGAATCGCCCCCCCTGGCTGACCGACTGGGCCATCAACATTTACGATGGTCTCTCCGCCGCCAAGGCGATCACCCCGACCAAGCTCAGCATCTCCCAGTTCGACCGCGCCGCCCCAGAGTACGTCAAGTACCTCAAGGGCGAGGTCAAGGATGCCAAGACCGCGATGCAGTCGGCCGAGCAGGCGGTCATGGACCAGTTGAAGAAGGCCGGGGCCTAGACCGCTGGCGGAGCGAGGACGTTTTCGTCCTCGCTCCGCCACGGCCGCGCCGCCCCTCGGCGCGTCAGTTCCCGCCCAGCGCTCAACCAAGATGCGAGAAGCATCCGCTCTCGTCCGTCACGACTACGGCGGTTGGACATCCACACGCATCCGTCCTCAGTCCCATCTGCAAGCCGCCAGCTATTGATGTTCCGCGACGGTCCCACCGACTAACGCCCGCCCCGTTGGTTCAAGCCCGCGAATGCGCCCGCCGGTGCCATTTCCGAAACCTTCGTTCGCCATCCCGCGACGCCCACCGGGCGCGCCGGTCCCTCTAGGAACGCCATGGCACGCGCGATCAGCGCCCTCCCGACCACCACGTCGCTCCAACGGCGATCCAAGCTCGCCTCCTTCCCCGCCAGTTGGCTCTTCCTCCTGCCGACCATCGTCCTCTTCCTCGGCTGGCAGCTCTACCCCATCGTCCGCGTCGCCTGGCTCTCGTTCACCGATTACCACTTCCTCCGCACCTCCCAGTCGACCCATTGGATCGGGCTGCGCAACTATCGCGAGGCGTTCGCCGACCCACTGGTTCGCAAGGGATTGCTCCGCGCCGCCGGTTTCACTGCCCTCTTCCTCCCCGGCATGATCTTTATCCCCATGTTCCTCGCCGTCCTCATCGACCGCATCACCAACAACAAGGTCGCCACCTTTTACCGCCTCGTCCTCCTGATCCCTTCGATGATCCCCGGCCCTCTCATCTTCGTCCTCTGGAAATGGATGTACGACCTCTACATCGGTCCGATTAACTGGCTCCTGGTCGACGTCCTCCATCTCTATAACGTCTATTCCCAGCCCCAGTGGCTTGGCAATACCCGCCTCGTCTTCCCCGCGCTCGCCGTGATGGAGTGGTGGTGGGGCCTCGGCTACCACACGATGTTCTTCCTCGCCGGCCTGGCGACGATCTCCAAAGATCTCCCCGACGCCGCCCGCGTCGATGGCGCCGGGGAGTGGCGACTCTTCTGGAACGTCACCTTCCCCCGCCTCCGGCCCATCATCCTCGTCCTCGTCGTTCTCCGCTTCGGCACCGCCATGGCCGTCATCGACGAGTACTTAATCATGGGCGCCTTCAACCAACAGCGCCCCACCTACACCTGGACCGTCTACATGTGGGACCTGGCCTTCCAGATTGGAGACCGCGCCCAGGGCTACGCCGCCACCGTTGGCTGGATCGGTACCATCGCCATGCTGATCGTCGTCGCCGGCCTCTTCTACGCGTTCCGCTCCCGCGACTAACCGCGATCTACATTCAGTCCTCAGTCCTCAGTCCTCAGTCCTCAGCACTCAGGAGCAAACCATGGTCGTCGCCGACATCACCGGAGCTCGCGGTCAAGAACGGGCACAGCCACGGATCGAGGAGTGGCGCCCTCGCCGCTTTCCCCGCTGGAGTACCATCGCCCGCCACGTCGTCCTCGCGATCTTCGCCATCATCATCCTCTTTCCGATCGCCTGGGTGCTGCTCCTCTCCGTCAAGTCGCTCCCGGACGCCTACCAGAATGAGATTTGGCCCAAGGTCTTCGACTTCGGCCACTACAGCTATTCCTTGCAAAAGATCGAGACCCTCCCTCAAAACTTCCTCAACAGCGTCCTCGTCACCACCGGCACCGTCGTCATCACGACCATCTGCGCCATCCTCGCCGGCTACGCTCTCGTCCACCTCCGCACGCCCGGCCGGGCCATCGTCCTGGCCCTACTCGTCGCCTCGATGTTCTTCCCGACCCGCGTCACCGCCATCATCGCCATCTGGGAGATTCAGCGCCGCCTCGGCCTGATCAACGTCACCTGGGGTCTGATCTTCCCCTACGTCACCCTCGGTCTCGCCCTCTCCGTCTTCATCATGCGCGGCATGTTCGAAACCGTCCCCAAGGAGATCGCCGATGCCGCCCGCATCGACGGCGCCGGCCCCGTCCGCATGCTCCTTGGCGTCATGCTCCCCCTGGTCAGCAATGGCATTGTCGTCGTCATCATCGTCAACTTCGTCACCGCCTGGGGCGAATACCTCCTCGCCTCGACCCTCATGACCGAGCAATCGGCCCGCACCCTCCCCGTCGTCCTCGCGACCGCGTCCGGTGGTATGGGCGCCTGGGTCTGGCCCCGCCTCGCCGCCGTTTACGTCATGGCCATCACCCCCGGTCTGATCGCCTTCGCCGTCGCCCAACGCTGGTACATGAAGGGTCTCCAGGAAGGCGCCCTCAAGGCGTAGCCCTCCCGACCCGCGGCACCTGAACGGGAGCGCGCCATGAACGCCGCCAATATCAACCGCATCGCGGTCATCGGCGCCGGCTTGATGGGCCACGGCATCGCCCTCGAATTCGCCGCCAAGGGCTATCACGTCCATCTTCAGGACCGCGGCGACGAGCAGCTACAACAGGCGCAACGCGCCATCGCTGCGAATCTCGCCCTGCTCCAACGGATGAACCGCCTCTCGCCCGACGCGGCGACCTCAACACGCTCCCGCATCCAGACCGGGACCGATCTGCGCGCCGCCGTCGCCGGCGCGGATGTCGTCATCGAGGCGGTCTACGAAGACCTCGCGCTCAAGCAGGCGATCTTCCGCGATCTCGACGCTTCGGCGCCGCCCCACACCATCCTCGCCAGCAACACCTCGACCTTCATGCCGAGCCTGCTTGCCGCCGCCACCCGCCGACCCGACCGCGTGCTCGTGGCCCACTACTTCAACCCTCCCCACCTCCTCCCCCTCGTCGAGCTCGTCCGGGGTCCCCAAACCTCCGACGAGACGATGGCGACCATGGATGACCTCTACCGGCGGCTCGGCAAGAGCCCGGCCATCGTCCAGAAGGAAGCACCGGGCTTCGTCGGCAACCGGCTCCAGAACGCCCTGCTCCGCGAAGCGCTCTCAATCGTCGATCAGGGCATCGCCAGCCCCCAAGATGTCGACATCATCGTCAAAACCGGCTTCGGCCGCCGCCTCGCCACCGCTGGTCCCTTCGAGATCGCCGACGCCGCCGGCCTCGACGTCTACCTCGCCGTCGCCGTGCAACTCTTCCCCGAGATCGCCTCCTCCCCCGAGGTCTCTCCCTTCCTCCGCGAGCGCGTGGAGCGGGGCGAGCTCGGTCTCAAAACCGGTCAGGGGTTCTATCCCTGGCCACCCGAAGCCGCCGCCGCGCTCCGGCAGCGCATCGGCCAGGCCCTAACCGCCATTGCCGAACTCTCGGACACGACGAGCCCTCCTCCAGAGGCGTGATCCGGAACCCGGCTTATTGAAGAGCTTCCAGCGTGGCTACTCCCGCGCCCTCTTCACCCGCGCACCGGTTCGGTCCCGTATGGGCAACGCGTGCGGCCGAGAACGAATCCGGTCCAGTGATAGGTCCCCCCAAGATTCGCGGACGGAGTCTCCTCTCCCGCGCATCGGGTTGGCACCCGCTGGCAACCGCCGTGGATTGATCCAGACGCCGTATTTCGTGTCACTCCGAATCCGCCGCAAACGAAATCACCCTGCGCCATGGCTTCTCCCCGTCAAGCAGGAACGCCGCCGGCTGTCGGAGAGCGACGGGGTAATCCGGGTACCCGGTCAGTTCGCCGAGCGCCGTGGCCTCGGTGAAACCCCAGCGCAACCAGACGGTCTGTTCGAAGTCCCACCCGTTGTGCTCCGTCCAACCGGCGGCACCGTCAACCCGGACCTGCTCTGCCACCAACATTCCGCCAAGACTCGTGTGAACGGCATCCCAATCACGTGCCGCGGCCGCCCAGTTCGTTACCACTCGACCGTCCTCGCCCGTGGCGGGGTAGCTCAAGCAGAAGGAACGCCAGGCGCGCGAACCATCGACCTCGAAGACGCGTGCATCGGCCGCTATTTGAAGACGATAGAAGGTGACAGGCAACGACACGTCGACCGCATAGTCGCTCGTACCGGCGGCCAAAGTGGGGAGAACCGAGCTCGTCCCATCGACGCCGGTCGACGTATGGAGGCCGCCGCGCGGCTTTTGGGCGTAGCGTTCCCAGCTGTCAGGTTCCCCAGTCGGAGTCACGACCGCCGCCGGGTTGGGCCGCTCCTTGGTCTGGGATATCCAAAGCTGACTGCCACGATCGATCGGCTCGAACCACCAGGCCGCCTCTGGCTGAGTCAGAATCGCCCGGGCTAACCCGGCCAATCGTGCCCCCTCCACCAGCTCCCGCGCCACCATCTCGTCGTGATCGCCGCTCCACGGCTAGACCTCGCTCCAGGCCACGGCGGCCACATACACGGCGACCGCCGGGTCCGCCGCCACCTCCGCTGTCAGCCCCGCCGCCTCCACATGCAACAGGAACGCGCACCCTGAAGGGGCACCGCACATCGCCTCCGCCCGCCCGTCCACGTCATCCACGACGTCCCGCTGTCTTCACCCTCCCCATCGCGCAGCCTCCTCGCCCCCTCGTCCTCCTTCGTCCCCCCTCGTCCTCCTCGCCCCCCTCGTCCTACTCGCCCCCCTCCGCCCCTACTCCACCTCGAAGATCGTCTCCACCTCGATCGGCGCGTTCGACGGCAACCCCTGCATCCCGACCGCCGACCGCGCATGCACCCCGCGCTCACCGAATACTTCGTGCATCAGCTCTGAGTAGCCGTGCATCACCCGCGGCTGGTCACCGAAGCCCGGCGCGCTATTCACCATTCCCAGCGCCTTCACCACCCGTTTGATCCGGCTGAGCTCCCCGAGCACCGTCTTCGCCATCGCCAGTTGCTGAATCGCGCACTCACGCGCCGCCTGATACCCCTCCTCGACTGAGTAGGTCTCCCCGACCCGTCCCCGCCACTGCTTGTCGGATCGGTCCGGCGGCGTCGTCCCGGACAGATACAGCAAGTTCCCGGTCATCACCCCGACCGCCATCGCGGGATGAAAACTCGTCGCCTCCGTCAGCTCGATACCCAGTTCCTTCAGCTTCTCTTCCGGCGTCATCGCGTCTCCTCTCTCTCCAACACCCATCGCCCTCGGTCGCTCCCGTCCGCATCCCAGCGTCCTAGCCCGGCATCGCCTCTCCCTCCCAACTGCCCATCACCTCGCCCGCTCCGCCCGCCGCTCGCATCGCTGTAGCGATCGAGCGCACAACCACGCCCCACCAACGCCGAGCGATCGAGCGCAGAGCCGCCACGTGCGAGTCAGCTCACCCAACCCGTCGTTCCGCGCCCGCCGGCCCCATCGCCAGCACTTCCCTCAGCCGGGCGAGCACCGTCTCAGCCTCCCCCGGCTCCAAAGTCTGCGGGTTCAGCGCGATCGCGTCATCTGCGCCCAGCGGAATCCCGACCGCGACGCGCGGCGTGCCGTTCCACAGTGCTTCGATCACGCCGTCCCGCGTCCAAGGACATGACGGCGTGAACCGGACGATCGCCCGCCCGTGTGGTTGCCCCGCCTCGCTCGGATACCCCCGCTCCGCCATCACCCCTGGAATATCTCGCAGCCCCGCGATCCACCCCTCGACCGCCGCCTCGTACCCGCTGATGACGCCACCCTCGTCCTGTGCCAGCGACTATTCCACAGCCGCCAGCAACCCCACCAGCTCCTCCTTGCCCGCCTTCATCGGCCGGCCAATGCTGCAGTTCGGGTTCCCGTTCGCCCGGCACCCCTCGATGATCTCCGCCCGGCCCAACACCAGGCCGCTACTCTGCGGCCCCCGCAACCCCTTTCCCCCACTGAAGATCGCCGCGTCCGCCCCCATCTCCCGCGTAAAACGCCAGAGGTTCGCCAGCGTTGGAATTTGCGCCGCCGCGTCGACGATGATCGGCACACCCCCATCTCGCGCCACCGCGATCACCTCCGCCAGCGGCGGCGCTCCAGCCGCGTAGTGCTCCCCGGCGAACCAGAGGACGCACGCCGTCCGCTCCGTCATCGCCGTCCTCAGCTCCGCGGTCGTCTCGCCGACCTCGACCATCCTCGCCCCAGTCTGGCGGGCCGCGTAGTCGTAGCCGTTCCGCTGGCTACGGTGCACGATCACCTCTGGCTGGTCCGCGCCGGGCCGGCACGGAAAGGCGGCGACCAACTCCGGATCGGTCCCCGCGACGCAGGCCGCGACCGCCAGCACGATCCCCGCCGCCGCCCCTGACGTCACGTACGCCGCCTCGTTTCCCGTCAACGCCGCGATCCGTTGCCCCACCCGCCGCTGAAGCTCCGGAAGATCGACGAACGACTCTGCCGCCCTACCCATCGCCGCAACGACCGGCGGCGGCATCCTGGACCCACCGAGCCGCGTCAACGTCGCCGCCGCATTGATCACCGGCTCGATCCCCAGCTCCTCGTACACGCTCGCCGCCCTCATCGGGCCGCCTCCCACAATCGCAGTTTCGCCTCCACCCCGAGTCGCCCCGCCAGCCACTCGTCGATCGCGTCGTGGTCCGTCCCACCCTCATGTGTCAACGGATACCCTTCGACCGCTCCCCCAAGAGCGCCAGCCAGTGGCGCGAGCCACTCCCGCCCGCCAATCGCCCCCGCGTCTCCCTCCACCAACAGCGTGTCAGCGGTCACCCTGTGTGCGTGATACCGTGGCTCGACGTAGCCCAGCGTCCGAACCACCCCTGGCTCGGCCCCTGGAAAACCTCGCACGTAGTCATTCACTTCTTCGACTGGGTACGCGTCCGTCCGCCGCCGCGCCTCGCCGAGCCGGTAGAACATCAGCGAATTGACCACCAACGCCGCGAAAACCGGTCGCCTCGCCGCGGTGATCAGCGCCAGATCATCGCCCACCACCCCGATCCGCTCCCGATCGACCTCCGCTCGATTGAACAAGAACTCCGCCGCCCGCAAACAATCCGCGACGATCCCGCGGTAGATGTAGCGCGCCGGATCCTCGATTCCCTCCGTCAGGAGTCCCGGATACGCGGCGGCGAACGGCTCATCCGCCCGCCGCTGCCCGCGGTGCATCACCGTTAGGGTCGCGTACCGCCGCCGATCGTCCGCGTGGGGCGGATTGTTGACACTCCCATAGCGAGGCGTCTGCAGCAGCGCCGGAAACGGACCGCCTCCCCTCGGCACGCTGTAGAAGCCAAAAATTCGGTATGGCCCCGAGCTCGTCAGCCGCAGGTCGTACGCCTGGGCGAAATCCGTCGATCGCCTCGGTGCTTCAGTCAGCTCCGGCGCCATCGCGAAACGCGCCAGATCACGGTCGACCTCATCCCAGTAGCCGTCAAAGTCGGCCCGTCTCCCATCCACCGTGGTCGCCATCCACCTCCCCTTCGCCGCCCGCCCCCACTCACGCGACATCCGGTCGCTTGGTGCGTGCCCCGCCCCCGCGTCGCCGCCGACGTCCCCTCTCCCGCGCATCGTGAGAAGGGGTCATGCGGCTCTCTCCCAGACAATTTATCCTTTGGCTCTCGGTCGCAGCCCTGCGTCGCACTCCGCCCGAATCGGTCGCGCGGACGCGCCGTCGGGATACCTGACCGGCCGCCACCACCGCCTCCCACGACCCCACCGGAACCGGTCCGGGAGCGCGCGCCCAGCCCCGGAGGGGCTTCGTCGGGTCAGCCCGGGGATTCATCCCCGGGCGTGTGGCCGCCTCGCCGCGCACCCACCACCACGGCCCATAACCGCCCTGCCGACGCACCCCTCGTCACGGCCCATAACCGCCCTGCCGACGCACCCGCCACCGGCCCGCACAAACACCCGTCTCCCCGTCCATCCCCCGACGTCATCGCGCACCCGACACTCACCATCTTCGCAACCCCCGCCTCCCCTTCCCGCTGCCCCTCTCGCCCTGATAGCTTCATGTGTGGGCCGTTGCAGGTGGCTTGGCCGGCCGCTTCACCCCCCACCAGCCGCGTCCGACCGGCCGATGAAGGCATGGCGCGACGAGGTGACCACGCTTCTCGTCGCCAGCGTCCCCTCTCCCGCGCATCGGGCCGGTGCCCTTTGGGCGGGGGTAGGGGGTGAGGGCCGTTCCCGTGCATCGGCCGGGTGCCCTCTGGGCGGTAGGGGGTAAGGGCTTTCCGCCGGCAAGGGCTGAGAGCCGCCAATGCCGCCGTGAGCGCGAACGCCGCCAACGCCCAAGCTGGGTAGACCCCTGGCTTCCGTGTCGCCCCCAGATCCTCTGGCCGATGAGGTTTCCGAGCGCGCCCCCATTCAACGATCCCGCCCACGCGACCACGTCACGCTGGGATGACCCCGTATGCGCGTACCGGAAACGTCCCCATCCCGTGCACCTTAACCGGCACCGCCGAGAAGCGAAAGCCCGCCGCCGGCAGCTGATCGAGACCGCACAGATGCTCGACGATCGGAATATCCGCTCCCAGCAACGCCGTATGCACCGGTCGCCGTCCATCCTCGATGTCGTCGATATTGAGCGAGTCGATCCCGACCAACGCCACCCCAGCCCGTGCCAAATACTCCCCCGCCGCCGCCTCCACATACGGGTGTCCCTCGAAGTACTGGTCCGTCCCCCAGTGGACGTCCCACCCGGTCTGGACCAGCACGGCCACACCCCGCGGATCGCGACCCGCCAGCCCTTCCCTTACGACCCTCTCGCTGATGACCCGCCCCCCGATGTTCCCCACCCGGACAACAACGCCCGCCAGCTCCGCCACCGCGCTAAGCTCCAACTGCGCCAGGTCTTTCCCCTCGGCGAACCGGTGGAACGGACTATCCAGATACGTCCCGGTATTCGCCACCATCTCAATCTTCCCGATGTGAAACTCCGTTCCCTCCGCGTAGAGCGCACGCGACGCCTCGCGGCTCAGGAAGTCACAAACGATCGGTGCCGGCAGACCCCGATACGTCACCATCCCATCCTCGACCACGTGGCTCAGGTCGACGAGCCGGGCCGCGCCCTCTCCGTTCCCCGACCGCTCCCGATCCACACGCATTCCTTTCCTCACGAAGCGTGCGGCATTCCTCGCCGCCTTCGCCCGACCGTCCCGCCTGGGAACTTTCCGCCGCAAGCGTCACCTGGTCGGTCCCGCGCCGGATCGCCCCCCACTCGCGACCGACGCCCTTCGCCCGAGGTTCCCTACCCTACCGTCGTCTCCACCCGCCCGCCCGAACCCGCCGGCCCCAAATGCGACGCCAAAAACGCCTCCACCTTCGCAGTCTCCCAATAGCTTCCGGCGTCGTGAGCGCACCGCGGATAGACGTGCAGCTCCTTCGGACACGTCAACGCCCGGTCGAGGTCGTACCCCGTCTCCGGCGGGCAGACATCATCCCCAAGTCCCACATAGACGAGCATCGGACAGCGGACCGACGGCGCGAAGTTGATCCCGTCGAAATACGCCACCGTCTCCCGCACTCGCCGTTCCCGCTCCGGATACTGTCGCAGATACTCGTTGATCTCCTCGTACGGATACGACTCCGTCAACGACGCCGCGTCCATGAACCCACAGAGATACGGCGCCCCCGCCGCCCCGCACGAAATCGCGTCCGCCCGCAGCGCCGCCGTCGTAATCGTCAACGCCCCGCCTTGACTGCTCCCGTGGACCCCGATCCGATCGCGATTTACCTCCGGCCGCGTCCGCAGAAAATCGACCGCCCGGCAGGCATCGACGTAAAAGCCGCGGTAGCCATACGTGTAATGATCGACGATATCCCGTACCAGCAAACCGGGATAGCCCGGGTTGAACGAACCGTTGGAACGGAGCTTGCCGCGCGGCGCGACCCCGACCGCCGCGTAGCCGAGCTTCGCCCACGATTTCGGCAACGTCGGCTCCGAGATATACCCCGGCACGATCAGCAACCCCGGATACGGCGGCGCGAGGTAGCTCTCCCGCGGCACGCAGTACCACCCCGCGATCCGCAAGTGATCGAGGCTGTCATAGCCGATCTCGTAGACGTCCACCTCCGGCGTCGAGCGCATCCCCACCCGCTCCATCGTCGGGTTCAGCGGAATCTCCCCTACCTCCGCCAGAATCTCCGCCCAGAACGCGTCAAAATCCCCCGGCCTCACCACGCTCGTCACATGCCGCCCCGCCGCTTCCCTC
>JAABUS010000190.1_pt1 | contig 152791 bp, 160 predicted proteins | sample 5560161 | NCBI WGS metagenome assembly JAABUS01 (sample SAMN10711885, study PRJNA513376) | rock metagenome | isolation source: Antarctica rocks | place: Antarctica: Victoria Land, Trio Nunatak nord | collected 2016-01-04
GGCCAAATTATTAGATGCCAGCGTTGAGGGTGACGGGATCCGCGACGCCACGACGTGGAAAGACTTTACCAAGAAGCTGCCTCCGCTGGCATTTGAGGTGGCCAGGGAGACGAAGGAGCTGGTGCAGAGGCTTGATCCGGTGGAGAATGAAGACAACGATGACGACTTTCGATAAGTTGCGTGTGCATGGGACGGGAGGACTAGCATGACATGTGATATCTTACATATTTTACTTGTGCATACGGAGCCGAATGAGCGTGCACCATGGCCGGCATTGGGTAGCGAACGACGTTTCTTTGGACACAGCGACTACCTTACCTTTATGTATGCTCCTATTAATTATTTTAATATTCACTCTTGTACGGAAGCTGCTTTGGCCTCTCAGACAACTATTACTAATCCGCACGAGCGAATGGATCGAGGTAAGGTATACAGTATCAGCTCGATCTATTTTAGGTATTTTATATTCCCTCGCACGTGACACAGAAAAGTGAATTATCTTTCCACGAAATCATGGAACGTCTAGAACCTCGGCCCAATTGCAACCAATGATAGAATACGACACTAGAGAGCCAGCACTAAGGTACGCCAATCAGCAGGCCGAAACCTCTTATCGCCCTTCGCCTAATCAGCCTCACAAAACACACGCGATCATTAGCACAAAAGTAGAAGTAAGTACAGTGCCGTACCTAAGGTAAGGTATTCCGTACCTTATCTCCCTTGACCAGAAGGGGCAATGTCTCTCCGCGGATTGGCTCCCCCTCCAATCACATGATTTGATATTCACCATCCATGAGTCGGTCCATGACACGAGCTTGGCGAGACCCGTATCGACAGGCTGATGGTTTGGGGAGTGAATGTGTCGAAAGACTAACGGGGGGTGTCATGGATCCACCATCAGCGTCGGTTCCCGCTTTGCCGTGGCATTTCCCAGAGGGGGCAGAGAGGGTGGTAGACTGAAATGCTTATCTCTAATCCGTATCCCACTTTGCTAGAAGACGTAGCGCCCATGCATTGTTCGCCCATCTCCGTCTCTGTCTCTGTCTCTGCTGTTGACTGAAGTACTTTACTTATTCATTGCCGGTCATCTTCACTTCTGCCCCGTCTTCTCTTCTTTGTTGGCATGTGGCTGTGATGGGCTCTCACGTTTTCTTCTCTTCCGTCTGTTTGATGGTACCCTCACTATTGTCATAGGCGCTGCTTGCTCCTCTATTTAGCTTGAACATTCTGCCTGAATAATCCTGGGAACCGCGAATTCCGCACGGGACTGATATCCAGCGTTGATCAAGAGCTTCTCCAGACCGACAACCATGGGGCTCCCCGACTATAACGTTGCCGACCATTCTCCGGTCATCTCAGACGAGAAACGGTTGCCCGTGTACGCCGACGAGACTGGCGCCGTCCCTGGCGAAAGCTTCGTGACTGGTAATTCCACCTACCACAGGATTCAGCGCTTTGCCGCGCGGTATAGGATTGAAGCAAGAGGGATCGAAAGAGTTCCTGAGGATGAGAGGACCGATGAGAATTTACATAAAGTCGGGACAATGGTACGCTTCTCTGGCGGAGACAAGGGAAGAAAGACTTGGAGTGCTGATGAGTGATGAGCAGTGGCTTGCGGCCAACATGGTCGTCTCTTCTTTTGCTATCGGCGCGCTGGCCATACCAGTGTTTCAACTTGGCTTTATCGACTCGCTCCTTACCATCTTCTTTATCAACGTCCTCGCCATCACTCCCGTTTGCTTTTTCTCGACCTTCGGTCCACGATTTGGCTTGCGCCAAATGGTGCTGTCCCGCTATTACTTTGGCTTTCATGGGGTGAAGATCAGTATGTTTCCCCCCTTAGACCCGGCCTCCATATCGAAGCTCCCAGTTCGCGAGTCGGGGGCTGACTGGACGCTTCAGTCGCCATCTTCAATGTCCTAGCCTGCGTAGGGTGGTCTGCTGTCAATGTGATAGTCGGCGCGCAACTCCTCAACGCTGTCAATGCCAACGTGCCAGGATATGCAGGTATCATAATCATTGCCGCCGCGACCTTCATCGTCACGCTCTTCGGCTATAAAATCGTGCACCTCTACGAATACTGGTCCTGGATCCCTTGCTTCATCATCTTCCTCATCGTTCTTGGCGAATTCGCCCACTCCGGCAAATTCTCTAATCTCCCCATGCAAACGGGCAACGCCGAGGCCGGGCCTATCCTTTCCTTCGCTGCCAGCGTCTTTGGCTTCGGTACAGGCTGGACGAGTTATGCGGCCGACTACACCGTATACCAGCCTCGCAGCGCCAATCGTGTCCGAGTCTTTGCCTGGACCTTTGGTGGCCTAATTCTCCCTCTCTGCTTCACCGAAATGCTCGGTCTGGCGGTTGCAACCGCCACCGTGGCCGACGCGCCTAACATCTATGCTGATGGCTACAAGAGCTCCAATATTGGCGGTCTGCTTGCAGCAGTACTTTTTCCGCCGCTCGGCCGCTTTGGCCAGTTCTGCCTCGTCGTCCTGGCCCTGAGCATCATCGCAAATAACTGCCCCAATATTTACAGTTTGACGTTCAGCCTGCAAGTCATGGGCCGTTGGACGCAAGCCGTTCCCCGCTTCATCTGGACTTTCATCGGCACTTTGGTCTACTGCGCCATTGCCATCCCAGGCTACTCGCACTTTCAAAGCGTGCTGGAGAACTTCATGCTACTAATCGTACGTCCTTCCCCTCCCCTTTCTAAAAACAGTCTCCCTAAACTAACCTTCCCTCCCCCCCCCTCAGGGCTACTGGCTCGCCATCTACGAAGGCATCGCCCTCCCCGAGCACTTCCTCTTCAAACACGGCACCTCCGGCTACGACCCCAGCATCTACACCACCGCCTCCCTCCTCCCCCCCGGCATCGCCGCAATGCTAGCCTTCTGCTTCGGCGTCTTCGGCGCCGTCATGGGCATGGCGCAGAAGTGGTTTACGGGGCCAGTTGGACGGCTTATTGGGCTGCCAGGGTTTGGGGGCGATGTTGGGTTTCCGCTTGCGTTTGCGTTTGCGGCGGTGAGTTATGTGGGGTTCAGGGCTTTGGAGGTGAGGTGGTTTGGGCGGTAGGGGGACTGTTATGGGATGGTACTTTGGGATCGGGGGAGGGGGCGGTAGGATGTTTGTATGCGAGCAACGAATTCGATGAACTTGAGATTTCATTGTCACCCGACTCCCACGGCCATTATTACATCAAATCTGTCTTCCCAACATCAAACCCCCTTTCCCCTTTCCCACACCTCCAAACCCCCTTCCCCCCACCTCCAAACCTCCTATCACCACCACCCCTCGATCCCCAATCCAGAAACCGCCCCACTACAGTACTATGTACATCGCTGACCGTGTTTATTTGCTCACATCGCTCATATATCGCCCCCGTGTGTGTGTGTCAAAACCCCCTCGGTTCTGATCTGTGTACTTATGGGGGTTGTTGCGGAATCGGATATGAAGATGATGGTGGTGGTGATGGTGGTGATGATGGTAATGATGAAAAAAGAAGCAGAACAACCACCCCCCCTCCCCCCCCTTCCCCTCCCCCTCCCACAAGAACAAAAGAAAGCAACACTTGAAGCCTTCTTTTCGAATTCAGATTCAGGTGTAACACCCCCCCAAGGAAAAAGTTGATGAGAGGGGTGTTTGTTGAGGGGTTGTGGGAGGCCTGCAAGCGGGGAGGGTTGAAGGTTGAAAGGGGATGAGATGATGGATGTGAGGGGTTCGTGGGATGGGGCTGGATCGATAAGGGTGTTGGGTTGATGGGGGGTTGGGAAGACGATAATGCCGGGGATGGATAGCGATAGTTTGGGGAATTGGGAATGAGAGAGAGGAAGAAGGCGGGAAGGGTGGGAAGGAGAGTGGGTTGGAAATATGCGGGTGGATACTTTGATAAGCTAGCAGGCGCGGCGGGAAATGACGGGGAAACGACTGCGGAGGTGGAGTAGAATGGAGAGGAGTGGAGAGTCTAGAATCCGAGTAGATAGCTTTTGCTCAGCCCCCAATGCTAAAGTCCCGCAAAGCACACGCACAACCCCTAGCCCCCCTCTACCATCTAAAAAGGCAGCCCTTCACAACATCCTTCACCTGCTTATCCCATTTTCGAGGCCCCACCTAGGCCTGACCAGCAGAAGTAATAGTAGCAGGCTTGTACTTCTTGTCGTCAACTGTGCCTTTGTCGCTTCCAGTAGCCTCGATGGATTTGACGATCCTCATACTCTCATCGTCTGCAACTTCGCCAAAGACAACGTGTTTGCCGTCGAGCCAGCTGGTGACAACGGTGGTGACGAAGAACTGGGAGCCATTGCTGTTGAGGAAGAAGTTGCGGTCAGCATTGAGTTCTTTAAAGGTAGCTGGGGTAGGGGATGGAATGTGTTCAGTAGCAAGAAGGGGGGGTTGAGATGGTAGAAGCAAGTTGTGGTGGAAGCGGGAACAGCGAAGGTGAGGGTTTACGTGTTGGGTCCAGCATTAGCCATTGACAAAAGTCCCGGCTTGGTGTGCTTGCGGTCGAAGTTCTCGTCTGCAAACTTTTCGCCATAAATGGATTTGCCGCCGGTGCCCTGGGGAACAGTGTCAAAAGAGGTTCAGATATCCGAGGAACGGAGAATGGAATACTTACGTTGCCACGGGTGAAGTCACCTCCCTGAAGCATGAAATTGGGGATGACACGGTGGAACTTGGAACCGGTGTAACCAAAGCCTTTCTCGCCGGTGCAGAGGGCACGGAAGTTCTCGACTGTTCGGGGGGCGACGTCATCGTAGAGGTTGAAGTTGATACGACCGGACTGGCCTGGGTGGATTGTCAGTAACAGTGGATGCTGAACCAGCAGTAATTGATAGCAGATATCTTGCGGAGGGGTTGAAACCGGCTCGCCCTCAACAAAAAGGACTGCTCACCTTTTACATCCCCAGGCCTATTATTAGCATCAAGGACTGGGCCCGTCCAGCTGACGTCGAAGTAGGTCTTGATAGTCATGACTGCTGATGATGCGTGGAAGTTTCTGGTTGATGGAGTAGCGAGTCGAGAGATGTGTGAAAGAGAAGTTCTAGGAAGAATGGATTTGGAAATTGAGGAGCAAATGAGGGGCACTGCGGTCACGTGTTAGTAGTGGGGCGGATGATGACAGTTTGGGGTGGAACTTGCTGTTGTCGGAGTGATGCCGATGTCTAACCTCAATCGGGTTAGTGGGTTACTGCGGCAGAGAACGTGAGGAGAGACTGGGCAGGAAAAGGCAGATCCAAAGGAACTCGACAAGGCGGATACAGTAGTGCACTTGGCTTTCTCAGAAGTCGAGTGTAGAGCAACTTCAAGTAGAGACAGGGGGAGAGATGTCTAAGATGAACGTCGAAGTGGTTGATGGAAGAACCGCGTCGAGTTGATGCAAATTTCTTTCAGGGGCAAATTAATCGCCCTAAATGGTACAGGGATGACGTTTGCTACAGGGCTCCCGCAACAAGGAGCCTTCTATCGCAGCAACTTCACATATTGACGATTGCCTTCGTCTTGCAAAGTCGTAACTGGTTGAAACAGCTTCAACAAGAATGGAAATGTATCTACATGTATAGGGTCTAAGTCTCTAAAGGCGCAATGGCCGACTCTAAAATAGGAAGAGTGCCAACCGCTCTACACCGCTGACGCATAATTGACAGACCTTATCCACCTCGTGATGAGACTGCTGTACGACAGGAAAGAAAAATGAAAGGAGGCTTGCGGGACTCTGGCGTGCAATGCCAATCCATGCGGACGGACCCAAATGCCTTCAGCGTCTGCTTGAAGGCCCACACACAATATATACAAATCTCCAGAAACTGTAATGATGCATGTGGAAAGCATTCGCAAGTCGACCAGTTCATCGGCCAGTCATCATCATCAGCCCTTCCTGTGCCTGTCCTCTGCTCGGAGCGGCTGACAGGGCTGCAGATACTGGCGTGCTTGATCTCGTAGGTACAGCACTTCGGTTGTGTGCCATATGTGCCCTGACGAGATGCCCCGCAGCCAGGGCGCTGCAGAGGCTGAGCTCGCCGGCCAGAACACTGGCAGCCACGATCCGAGCAAGGCGGCGAGCATTGTCGCCAGGGTTGGTGGGGTGGGCGCCTTTGACTCCTAAAAGATCAAGCATCGCACTTTGAGGTTCAAGAACAGTGCCGCCTCCGATTGTGCCAACCTCAATGGATGGCATGGAGACACTAATCTGAAGATTACCATTGTAACTACAATCTGTCAGTGATAGTACATTGTAAGGGAGCGACCAACGTACTTCCGCATAACTGTAATGCAATTGCTGCTCTCCACATTTTGAGCAGGATCTTGGCCTGTAGCCAAGAACAGCGCAGTGACAATGTTGGCCGCGTGTGCGTTGAATCCTCCAATGCTCCCGGCCATGGCACTTCCAATCAAGTTCTTACTCGTGTTAAGTTCGATCAGAGCGTTGACATCACTTTTGAGCACACTCCGAACGACATCACCTGGAATAATGGCCTCAGCCACAACGCTCTTACCTCTTCCATCGATCCAGTTGATCGCTGCCGGTTTTTTGTCAGTGCAAAAGTTGCCTGATACCGATATGATAGACATGTCCTGGAATCCACTCTCTTCCGCCATAACATTTAGGGCGCATTCGACGCCCTTTGATATCATGTTCATTCCCATTGCATCGCCAGTCGTAGTCTTGAACCTGATGTAAAGGTAGGTCCCCGCCATGGCTGTCTTCATCGACTGCAGTCGTGCAAAGCGACTGGTTGAGTTGAAAGCCCTCTTCATGGTCTTCTGGCCTTCTTCAGAGTCCAGCCAAAGCTTTGCAGCACCCGCTCTTGTCAGGGTCTGGAACCCCACGCATGGCCCTCGAGTCATGCCATCTCCAGTGAGAACAGTTATAGCTCCACCAGCAGCATTGATCGCTTTGCAACCTCGGTTAGTGCTCGCAACCAATACCCCTTCAGTGGTGGCCATTGGGATGTAATAATGTTGTCCATCAATTATCAACGGCCCTGCAACGCCAACCGGAATTGGCATGTAGCCAATGACATTCTCGCAGCACGCGCCATGCACATTTTCATAATTGTAATCTGTGTACGGCAGTTTTGACCTTTCCAAGAGGTTTGAAGTCTGCGATGTGGCGGGCGTTCGTGAGACCAAAGCTCGCCGGATCTTTACAGCTCGAGTTAAAGAAGCAAGCCTTGTCATGATGCTGGTGTTTTCCAAAGTCTTCTCCAACGCATAACCTGGGATCTTGCCACGAACAGTTAAATCGCTCAGCTCAACATCGTCAAGCTCCGCAGCTTTACGCTCACGAAGCATCCGCTCGCATTCTAACACACTTCTTGCCTCTGTAGTATGCTCGTGTTTGACATCAGTGGCTTCTGGCATATAACTATCCGCATGATCGCTGATGATCTCGGCAGGTGCAGGCTGCTCGGACTCTCTGTGTGCGGCGCGTCCTTCAGTTATCGCTGGAACTGCCTCGAAGGCATTCTCGTCGGAAGCCCGTGGTTCTTTGATGCTCCACCTTGCCGCATTGAACAGGTATCCATTTAGCACCAGACTCATTGTGAACGCCACTATGATCCATTTACTTAAGACCGGATCCTCCAGACTCTTGAGTATGCCCTCGATAACCCTCCCTCCAACCACCACATCGAAGATTTGATCTGTATACTCGACGTCAAAAATGGAGCTACCGGCGTCACCAAGATCTGAACTAGAAGAAGGAATATCAAGTTCGTATTTGATTGGTGGTAGCACCGTCACTACTGTTTTGATATGGTGCTCCTTGGCTGTTCTTTGGATATAATCGAGGCCGTTCTGTGCCACTTTGAAGGGGTCCATCGGGGGAGGAGTGAGCACGTTCGACAGCCCAGGTACACTTGAGAGGCCAGAAGGACTTGGTGCTTGAGCGTTCCTATTCCCTGCCCGAAAAGGGATCGTGCATAGGTTCAATATATTCAGAAAAATAAATCCAGTCACCATGAGAGCCTTGAATTTCGGGATACTGCTTTCTCCCACCTTTTTACCAAAGACGGCAGGTTCATCTCTCCCTTCACCATTAGATTTTTTATCTCCTGGGCTGAATCGTGGCCAGTCGTTCTCAGACGCAACATTCTCCGCCACTCGTCTGCTGACTCCATCCTCCTCTAAAGCTCTTCTCAAAGCCACATGACGTTTAATTCGATTTATTTCGAGCTTGACGCTCAGAATTGCCGCGTAGAAGGTGAACAGTAGAATGCAATCAAACACGAGGGTCCATGCTGCGAGGAAGCAGAACTGCCGAAGTCCTCCCTGCACACCAGACGCAGCTCCGGCAATGAGAATGGCAACTTCGATGCAATAGTCACGGACAATCTGGAACCCTTTTTCTTGCACAGCTACTTGGAGTGAGGACTGGATAGTTCTTGGAGAGCGATCATTGCCAGAGTCGTTAGAATCTGGTTGCCCTCCCTGGCGCCTAGAACTCAACGATGCCGACAGTACTGCCTTTGTTAGTATGATCGGTTTTTCAAAGCCAATGGTAACCACCAGAAATGGCAGTCCTTCGGATAGCAACACCAGGTTGATGGCAACCCCCAGCTTTGTGGTGACGATGAGACCAAAGAGAAAGGCAAACGCCGATGAAATCAGAACAGATGTTGCGAGCCAGAAATTCGACCCCATGCGTCGCATTGACACGAACAACGAAACAAACGTCAGATGCATGGCTAGATAGCCAAGGACCATGATAATAATATCCAGTGATTCCGCGTTCTGTAAATGTCTTTGTAAGTAAGAATATCCAAAACCACAACGCTTGGCGTACCTTGAGCAAGTCTAGAAAGTTCGTCCATGCGTTTGAAGCCCAGCCACGCAATGTGCTTGGTGAGGCCTGTCCGTTGTTCTTCGTAGCTTTAATGACCCATAACTTGCTGTTATGTGTATTTTCCGGGTTATTTTCCGGGTGGAAGATCGCTTTGTTTGGCAATTCCTGTACCGTATCCAGAAAAGTGGCTGCTTCACCGTACGGCATGGCGAACGCTAGAGTGGTATCTTGGGAGATTGGTGACAATGGATTCGGAGTAGACGGAAGGGAATGAGCGGTGGTGTTGTTAGGCAAAGGGACTTCGTCCGCCATTGGCGCAGTCCGTGGGTAGACGTTAGGTAGAGAATTAGGAAAGACAAACGTCATGAGTGCTATATGCTGCGTGCCCTAGATAAATATTAATTATATTCCAAGCTTTCAGTTCAAGAAAACGTACGGGTTCTTCATGGTCAAATGCGCTATGATCAACTTGCCACTTCCACGCCGTCTCCTCTCCTAATATCAGATGTCTGCCATTTACAACCAGCGAGGAAAGCTCCACATCCCCCGCAGCATTCCTCACTGGGCTTGCACCATCGAAGAGGCTCCCTTCGAGAAGGCCAATGTATGAAGTGCTCGCCAAAAGTGCCACAAAGACAATAGTATGTATCGGATGGGTAAAAGCCTTACGCGAAACCGACTGCAATACTCTTGTGATTTCCCTGTTGATGTACCCAGGATTCGCTGGTGCTGAAGCATGTGGATGATCGCTGCGGAACCTTGCTGGGAGGAAAGAAGCTCCAAGCATGATGGCTATTGGAAAGTCGGTGCTCTGTAGTGTGTAGACGGAAGAGCTTAAGAGTAATGCTTTGGGTCCGACATTGGGGGTTGGCGAAGCTGACTCAAGGATTGCGGATTACTGTATCAGTAGCAAAGGCACAGTACAGCCGCAGTCTGCAAGCCAAAGCCAACAAGAGCGTGCCACCAACGGAGCCTTATGGCCAGGCTTCAAGGTCGCCAAACTGCACGTTTGTACTTAGTAATCGCCAAATCCAAAAGCTGACTTGAATTGTCGGTGAAGAAAAGTAGAGTGATCCAACGCCATGGTTTTGGCTAGAGTTCAGGTACGGCTGGCCAAGTGAAAGCCATATGTAGATACTCTAGTGCTGACGGCGACAAGGAGCGAATTGGCGGGATCAAGGAGACGATTCCGGCAGTAGTACGGAAAAGTAGGTACTCAAGGGTAATTGATTTTCAGCAGGATGGGAGAAGTTGGAATTGGAGGACGGAGAATAATGATGATTAGAGCCAATGGATTGGAACCAATCACAGCAACCGTGGAAAGGCGGACGTCTGGCCGCTAGTCGCTACCTTATTTTTCCTTTCTGGGGATTTCTCTCCAGCTTAATTTACCTTATTATTGCGGTACGTTAGCATTGTCCCTTTCAACGATCAATTACATATTTTGCGAGAGAAGGCTACGGTGACGGAGCACATAGTTCCCATACAGTCCATGCTGCTAATAGATGTGGTATGTAGGTACAAGAAATGGGAACAGACAATGAACGACGACGCTGCTAATCCTAATTAACTCTATTATCGAAACACTGTCATCCGCGTCGCCAAGTTGTACGAGGTCTACACGGTTCTCGCCCTCGTACTCCTAGAACACTGTTCAATGTAGAATTGGATCGAGACAGAAGCTTTACAGGCAGCTTTCTCAGTTGTCTAAACTTGATGCATAAAAATTGAAGCCCAGGACTAGGCTTCTCCTGTTGCACTGTAGAGACTATCGCCTTTCGAGTATCCGGGGTGATCAAGTACGTGAATATTAAGGGCCGAGCGAACTGGTGAATAGGAAAGAGGATGTTTGTTGAAGGTACGGATGTTTGTAACCTTGACTGGCGTTTCGAGAACCGGTGCTGGCACCTTCCATCGTAGTGTCCGAAGGGGCAATGGCGTGTGTAGGCTGAGTGTGGCCAGGCGAAGGTGGTGAGAGAAAGTGACAATCTTAGAAAGTACCAAGGTAGATAACATGGCAATGATCCCAGGCGTACGATGCAGCATGCGTGAGGTGATGGTGAGGCTACTATGACCATTGATGAGAGAGGTTTCAAGACGAGCGGGCGCGGACAAGAGGCTGCGTGATTTTATTCCCCATCATCCGGCGGTGTGCCAGTCGTCTGATTTCCAGAACCGAGCCCGGTGATGGATTCGCACATGGTCCACGGGATCCTCGACTCCGATATATACGTGATTGTCGCCGCACACTGGGCAACGGAAGGATGTCCTACGCACAACTTTGTTGAACCATTTGATGCACTGGGCCTGTTCCCTCTCTAACCTACTGATGATATGCTCCCTTGCCAACCACATATCTATGGAGCTTCTAGCCATGCATTCTGCGATATCCAAATGCGGAGAAAGCGGTCTCATCCTCGTCTCCCCTTGCTCCTGAAGACCACTTCTATACCTTAGCTTTCGGATGCGACGATACAAATGACTGCTACTCGGTGCGCCGGTGGTGTGACTGATATTGACAGTTGCGCCAGACTTCAACTCCTTCTCCAGACGGTCGACATGGTAGGCCTTAGCTGCGTTTACCCAGGTAGTAACCCACCCACCGAGGACAGGCTTGCCAGAACGTCGCACAGAGTATCCGGGCTTGTCGCAATTGGTTAGAGCCTCTAGCATCTCCAGCGCTTTCTCCACGTACCAGTGAACATCCTCAACTGTGGGATTGTCTTGTGTGAGAACTAAAGCAGGGTCTTTGAGCCAGTAGCCGGGCTGATATGGGAGCTGCGTTGGGCGATCGCTAAGGCTGTAAGCTGGATATAAAAATTCATGCAACTTGTTGGTTGGGGCGAAGCGTTCCCGAAACGCTCTGAACGTATTGACATCCGGCATGCCTTGACGGGACTCAGTCCCGAGAAGAATTCCACTCGACTCGCAGTAGATCCTGTTCGGCATTGGGTCATGACCATCCCAAATCAATCGAGCGTACTGAACCAGCTTGTGGCGGGCGACACGACGAATCCGCTCTTCCTCTGACGCTTCAAGGCGGACCATTAGAGTCATTTGGTCTTGCTTCTGGTTTACCAGCATCTTTGCGCCGGCATCTACGCCGGTAATATTCCTAATAATCTGGTCGATCTCTGGACGATAAAAACGTGGGACATTTCGTACGAATATAGGCGGATGGGCCAAATTGGCCAAAGCAGCTCCGACTCCTGGGACTCCTAAAGAGTATACTTGCTCTGAAGCTATAATATAGATAAGCTTACCAGCCACTGAGAATGAGCACAGTATAAACTTACTTATCGTGTATCTTTCGAAACAAAACTGACAGAGCCTTACATTCCACGGTTTTGTACGGCCAGTAATTGGTCTCAAGCAAACCTGGCACCGCAGCCCACCTGCCAGCCTGCCAAATATCTCACGCTTATAATCGCACTCTGGGCGATAATGTCCTCCGAGCAGGCGATCTAGCAATGGTGCGGGTCGCCCGGGTGTGGGTTGATATAATTCGTCTGGCAAAATGTATGCAGGTAGGGCACGATACCAGATTAGATTGCCGTCGTCGAAGGAGAGCTTGGTCCGCATAGCTATACACGTATTTGACAGGTTGTTGAGCCATAATGGCTCAACAAAATCGCAGATCCGGCGGAAGACCAGATATGGAAGCGTATGAAGCAATGGTGCTGTGCGGTTTAACGTACGAGGGTTCATGTCCCTGGCGATAGTAGTAGGGGCTATGGCAAGAGCCATTGAATGGTCGTCAGAGGAATTGACTCGATCATCGGTATCACAGTTCCCAGATTCAGTGCTCGGTTCGTCCGGCTGTAGATTGGCACTTAAGTCCTACAAGCGAGAAGATCAGTTTACCATAGACAGAGCGGTAGGCTCGAGAATTGATTTGGGGCGAGGGGCATTTCGCGTCAGTGCTTTGCAATAAGAGGTTTAACTCTAGACACTGGAGAGGGCACGCCAAATAGCTGCGAAACAGCATAGCAAATTCAGAACTCAAAGAATGATGGTATGTCTGTTGAAAGAGGGGGATTCCTGAGGATGTTGGCAGTCGAGGGTGAAGTAGCCTCATGTTGGAACGTACCTGTGCTCCCTCCATTTCCAGGTGTGTTCACTCGAAGTACTTCGCGATAGTCGAGGTTAAACTCTGTTCGACACAAGACGACAGCTAAGTACCACGGTTGGTTACCAGGCAGCGTCAACACTTGGTGTTGTACCGTGCTCGATCTTGTGGTAACCGTGTACTGAGGCGGAGAAGCGAATAGCAGATCAACACCAAAGGCTAGCGATTCAGCGCCTGTTGTAAACCGCTCAGTGTCGATAAGTGTCACTCAAGATAGTCTATCAGACGAATTGAGGAAGACACCTACTCAGCGAACAACCGAGACTCGAGCTGAGCGTATAGTTAAAATGTAACAAACGCGATAGAACGTGCCTTGATAGGTATTTGACAGCCACTAACGACTAGATGCAGAGATGTTACTCTCTCCTTGATTCGAGGCCTTGGATGCGGAGCTCCTATCTTTGCGAAGACGACAAATACCTGAGAGGTAGCGATTACCTCGAGTATCACATTTGAGAGCAGCAGAGGAACGAAAAATAAGAGTCCAATTGCCGCTCGAAGACGATGCCCTAATTGTGGAGCAATCAAAGGCTTATGGCGTTGCTAATTCAGGTGCATCACATGTGATACAATCTTTCCAAAATCCTTACAATACGGTCCACAGGTGCCAATAGGCAACCTCGAGAACCGAATGCCCCAACGGCAACTTCCACAAAGCAAAGACCCTGCGCACCTTCTGGCAGAAGGAACGCGATAAGAGTGGGAATATCGACAAGACCAGAGCTTAGGAGAATCAAACCGACTGAGTTGTGGGGAGGTCGGGAATCTCCCTGTACCGGACAATATGGGAAAACCATATCCTCAGCACAGATAAAAAGCGGTTGCAGTACTATGCTAAGTGTTCTAAGATCACCAAAGGAAAACGATGATCCGCAAAGTGGCCACAGCAACCTGCATCACATTGGGAAACTGATGGGTTCAACGATACGACGAAGATGGGAACCCTCGTCTCACGGGACCCATCCTTGTTACATTGGTATGTCAAAGATACACCGGCGAGAACCTCAACGTAAAGGATATGACCAACAAGGACAAGGGAAAGATGTAAGTATAGCTGGAAGAACGTATAAACAGCCTATTTACTTCTTGGCCGTCTTCGTCTTTTTCGCAGGTTTCTCTTTGACCTCCTCCTCCTCCTCCTCCGGTTCCATTTCTTCTTCGGGTGCACTGCGCTTAGTGCCGATACGTGTGCTCTTCCTCGTTCCAATTGCTGGCTCCTTCTTTTCCTTGAGTGTCTTTGCCTTAGCATCACCCTTCTTGCCAGTAGCTTTCTTCCCGCTATTGGCTTTGGGCTTCTCTTTGGTTTCCTTTTTCTCCTCAACATCCTTTTTCACTTCCTCCTCTTTCTCGTCATCAGGCTTAGGCTCGGGTGGACCTTTGGCTGGTTCGTTCTTCGACCCAGCAACATTCTCATATCCACCACCTTCTTTCTCATACTCTTTGGACATTTTTTGTGCCTGTAATAGTTTTATACCTTAGTAAAAGTCCACCAAAACCAAAAGACAAAAAGATATTGCCATAATATAATAGTTGATTGCTTTTAGAGCTCTTACCTTCCAAGCACTCCACTGTCCTTTTCCCCCTCCGTCTTTGTTTGTCTCATTCTGGACTTCTACATGAGGAAGCACATTAGTCCTGCACGATGTCATTACATCATTAACTGGCGTTTATAGATTACGAACTTTCTTTGATCTCTTCACGCAACTTCGGGTCTGTAGGCTTTCCTTTCGAGGACGGCATATTCACGAGAGAAGCGGGTTCCAATATACCAATAGGAAGATGTTGTTGCAGCGTTGTGGGGTTTGGAAAACGCGGTCGCGTCGGTTCGCTAAGCTTACTTGATGACATCATTGCCAGAACTCAGCGGTAATCAAACAGCAATTTTGGAACACGAGAGCCAAAGGTATGTGCGCCCACAGATGAAGGATATTATTGTTGTCTAGCTTCTGTACTTCGAAGTACTTCTCAAGCTCAACTCTCTGCCAGTATCGCAGAGTCTTTTCTGATCCTCGGATGTGGGAATCCTGAGCCAAATGAATCCCAGTAGAGCATACAGGCTGTTTCTGAAGCTTCAAGACTGACAAATTGGGTGATCTCAAGTCAAATTCCTGACCATTTTCACTTCCGGGCCACCAATGCTCACGATCTTGATGCCGAATTGCTGAAGTTCCTTCTTTGCTGACCCCCAACCCTTTTCTCCGGGATCTACGCTTCTCGTGGCATCCTCGACCACACATACATTGAATCCTTCCTTCTTTGCGTCAATGGCAGAGCACCGGACGCAGTAATCGCCAGCTAACCCGACCACGTATACGTGGCTGATAGCAGCCTCTCTTAATACCTCAGCAAGGTCGAAGCTGGCTGCGTCTGTCTTGTTCCCGAAGCAGTCGGCGAATCCAGAGAACATCTCCACATCTTTGGTCCTTCCTTTCTCCAGGACTTTCGAAAGCTTAGAGCTGTTCAATTCCGGAATGATCGCAGCTCCCTTCGTGCCTTTGACGCAGTGCACCGGCCAAATCGGAATCTCTTGTATATCGGAACGGTTGGAAGGGTTCGTTATCTTCACGTGAGATTCGAACGGTATATTGTTTGGAGGAGGATGGGACGCTTCGAAGGAGACGTGCTCCTGTGGATGGAAGTCCTGTGTAGCGATCTTGAGAGCGAATGGTAAGGAAAGAAGATCATTGATAATTGGTACTATTTCCCGGCCTCCAGAGACTGCCAAGGATCCATTCTACGGATCTCATGAGCTTTGTAACTTTAGCAAGCCTTCTTTGGCAAGCTCACATACCGGGGGGCAGAAGTCTTCTTGCATGTCGACAACAAGTAAGGCTGCTGCGAAAGCAGGCTCACTGTCGGAAGCCGCCATTGAGGCACTCACAGCTCCCCTAAGTAAGGTAGTTTCATTGAGCAGTATAAACTGTTTATTAGCGTTCCCGTGATTGCATGGTGGGGCACGGAACCGAACACAGGGACTGGAGTGATTTAATTATCGTATGCAAGGATTGAGATGACTGATGTTTGATTTGATGTAAGGCTAGTAAACCATCTAGTAGTATAGAAGCTCGTGTAATCGAGAGATTATTGCTCCACGGGTAATACTATGGCCAAGTGCTTTCTGGCATCAACGACCAGTCTCTTCGGTGCTGAAAGGGAAAATCTCGGCTCACCACTATCCTGCCATAAATTGACTTCTTCACCTCTCCTCTCTGATACTTGCTTGACGGGTATTAAGCCAGCTATGACATCCTGAAAGAACCTTTGCACCGCCAGCAGTATCTCTTTCCCGTCGACGGAGGATGTAATATGGCCACAGCCAATTCTAATCAAAGGTTTATCTGGCTCCATATTCTTCTTGTCGACGAAACTCAGTAGCTTCCTAAGCGAATCCATGTACTCAACAATACTGCCCTCCTTTGGGAAGATGACGGCTTGCTCGTAGGACTTGTCTTTTGCCATACGCTCATATAAGGAATCACCAACGTAGAGATGGCGCTCCTGTTCGTCATACCAGGCCAGCTCATCGGGGGTGTGCCCTGGGGTAGCTATAATCTGGAGTTCCAGAGACGCCTTGTTGAACAACATCTTCTCGTAGTCCTTGGCCCAGTAAGAGACAATATATTTTGGAGTGGAAATACCGAGGAAGTGGCATAAGGAATGTTCAGGAAGATTTTCTTCGATGAAAGATTTCCCCTGCAGTGAAGCCAAAATCACAGGGTCCACATCTGTGAATTGAGAGAGTCCGAGAATGTGATCATAGTGGCAATGTGTGCAGATGACTAAATATCGTTTTGAAGGCTTGCCATCTTCTTCGCGAGGATTGAGCGGTCGCCTTCCATTGGCGACTACTGGAGAGGTCTCAATGAAGTGGCGCAAGGTACTCTCTGAGGGTCTTGAGGCATCAGCACTTCCTCCGCATCCGGTATCTGATAAAACAACCAGGTTTGCGTAAATCTTGACATAGATAAACGGATGCTCGGCGTACTTGTCATTCTCGACAATGACAAATGTTGTGGGATTCACTCTGGTACACAGAAAATAGGGCATTGCTCTTTCCATCTTCCACCATTCAATGATCGCTTCAACTGCTTAGATTCTCCACTTGATCCGAAACCAAAAAAAGTAAAACAGCTCAACGTCCCTACTGTTCCCCCGTAAGTAGCAAACAAGATCATGTGAGTGGAACGTATGGCGAATCTAGTCAAGAATCAACGAACGAGTTCCAACTTTATGATCGGAGGTGTTAAATCTCGCATTGACTCGTTCTCGTGTGTCGCCACCGAGGTTAAGGAGTGGGTTGGCGCTGAAACTTGAACGGGATTTTCAAAACACGCTAGACTTGAAACATGACACGACCTTGGTCAGCCCACTGGACAGAAATCTTCAGATCTCACTGACGCTACGCCTGGAATCATCACTCCTGTATCTGAGTAATAGAGGGATCTTGACACTTGACATTCTAGGGAGCACCTTATCCTATATTAGACATTCTAACGCGCGCATTCTCTTTACGATGAGTCGGACCTATCAATGGAGGACCTTGGATGGTGTTCGACGCGAGGAGAGCTGGTAGGCAGGTGAAGCAGCTGTTTCGAGGTCAGGATAGCTATAGACATCACGTTTGATGCCAAGCATTGACGATTTCTCTATTGGTTCCTGGCGACTGTACCAGGTCGAAACGGCATACAATGCTATTGTTCAAGTCTTGACTCCAGCAGTTACCAATTGTTGCTTTGTTTGGTCTTTGTGTTTCGTGACCGCGCCTTCATTCGATATGTGACTGTTCATGAAATTCTTAATATCAATAGAATCCCCATTGTGAGAATAATGCCATTATCACTACAGTCCTATTGTTATTAGACTCTTATTGTTGGCGGTATCAGTTCTTCATTCATTTCACTTCACCGGACCTTTGTCACATTCTGGAAAATTGGCTTGCGCAGCTATTGACCGTCATTGTTCTTATTCATTCTTTACTACTCTTTGTTGAACCACGCTGGTCGTTACATAGATAAACCTTCTCATTTCTATCTTATTCCTTCTATCAAATCCTACATCTTCCGCATACTCAATACTTCGCTCAGAATCACATACAACACTCAGAACAACCCAAATCTATACCGACTCAAACAAACCATACTCCACCAAAATATCACAAATACCTTCACCAACATGAAGGCCAACCTACGTGCCCTGGCGGCGCTTACCCTCTTCGCCTCAGCGAACGCACATTCCTGGGTCGAGATGATGGACGTCATTGCACCAAACGGAACTTTCACCGGCGCTCCTGGCTTTGCTCGTGGCAACTGCCAGCGCGCAGCTGGTGTCGATCCTGATGCTTGCATGGTTCACCTCCTACCTCCCAACGGCAGAGCCGGAGGGAACAAGGTTCTCGACTCAGACCCTATGTGCATGCCATCTCAACAAGCACCGACTCAATCGAAAGATAGCCCAAGACTTCAGGCTGCCGCAGGAAGCATGATTGCTCTTCGCTACCAGGAAAATGGCCACGTCAGTCTTCCCGCTACCCAGGCAGGGAAGCCACCAAACCGCGGAACAGTGTACATCTACGGCACCACCCAACCAGACCCGAATGAAAAATTCCTATCAGTACATAAAGTCTGGAACGCAGATGGCACTGGCGGTGACAAACGTGGCAAGCTTCTGGCGACCCAAAACTATGATGACGGCCAATGCTATCAGCTCAACGGAGGAGCCATCTCCACCACCCGCCAAAAACAATTTGCTCATGATGCTGCTCAGCCCATGGGTCCAGACCTCTGGTGTCAAAACGACCTTTCTATCCCTTCTGATGCACCTTCCGGAAAGCCATACACTTTATACTGGGTAAGTGGATTTTCAGCATCAATTTTCCCAATCTATTTAATCACCTTAAAGAGCACAGGCTAACTCTAGAGTAATATAGGTGTGGGACTGGCCTACTGCCGTCAATACACCGGGAGAGTCAGCAGGCAAATTAGAGTACTATACTACTTGCATGGATGCACGCGCCCCCCTTCCCTCCCCCTCCCAAATTATTGAAGATAACAAAGAGCTAACTAAAGAACTAGGTCGATATCACGGGCGGCTCTAGCACAAGCAGCAAAGACTCCACCCCGGTCAAGTTTGTTGACGGACAGTCCCTCAATTACGCGGCAGTCTCCGGCTATGTGAACGCGTTGGCAAAAGGAAATGGCAATCTGGCTTCAACAGCTCAGGGATCCAGCACTGCTGCTCCACAAGCCCCAGCTTCATCGCCAATGCCGTCTTCCAATGCACCGGCTGCGGCACCAAGCTCACAAGCAGCTCCTTCACCAGCTCCTCCTGCACCAAGTTCGCAGGCCGCTCCTTCACCAGCTCCCCCAGCTGGTGGACAGCCAGCTCCAAGTGCTGCTTCAGTACCTCAGGTCACGCCACCTCAACCACCTACTTCAGCAGTGGCTGGTCCAGCCACAGTAACCGTAACAGCATCCGCGCCGCCAACGACGGTCACTGTCAGCGCAGGAGTTCCACAGAACGCCCCAGTATCAGCAGGCTCCTCCGGAACAGCCCATGCTGTACCTGCCGTCACACCAGCTGCGAACTTCCAGTGCAACTCGTGCAAAATGCGCCGACAGACGAAGATTCTCAGCAATATTGCCCAACCCCTTCAGACATAATTGAAGCCACCCATTAGTTGTGGATTTGCAGGCACTCTTCTTGGACAGCAGGATATGCACAAATTCGCGCAATCCAACACACTCTTTTGATAGTAGGGAAATGTCTAATAGAAGATCGCTGGAGGATCTAGTCTTTTCAATATCATGATTTCAATACGCTTGCAATAATTCCCTTAGAAGCACTTTCATGTCCATGCGAAAGCAAGATATCATTCTCTTGTATCAAACATAGACCAGTATTACATCATATAAATAGAGCCCTAAGCGCACATACATCTCATGATTCACAACGCATGCCACGAGTAACATAAGAATCCACAGTACCTACCACAAGTGAACGGTAAACTCGTCACTTCCAGCATGTATCTTTGCGTAATGTTGCGACGTAAGAAAGGTCAGTGCAATCACGAATTCGAACGGCGCGCTACGAGTCGCAGGATAACCAACACCACGGCATCCATCAACGAGGACTTTTTGAACAGCGCTCAGATCGCTTTAAAGGCACACTGTAAGGCAATTAGGGTTATGGCTGCCTCAGCACCCAACCTTGCAAGGCTTAGCTCGGTTTGAAGAACGGCAGTTCGCGCGTTTGCAACAACGCAATCCAAACATGTCCCATCATTCCATTTCGGTCAGAAATGCAACAGGAACTTTTCACGCGATACGCAATACGAACGCTCAATCTAACAATCACGACTGGGCGCAACCGTCCCGCGGGTATACCTGTAAGGTCCGAGAGCCTCTTGAAACCACGTTCGATTACCTGCATTGATTGCTTGACATCTACTCTCGTGGCATTACATCCATGGTGGCCGGCGAAATGGCACGCATACTCCACAGCGTTACTCGGCAGCTTCCAGTGTACAGGACGCTACGCTCGTCCCCGAAAGATCTCAAGACTAAGGCCTGGGCCTTTGCAACAGTAATGGCTACCTGGGCAGAACTTCCATAATGGTAGACCTCATCGAGTCAGCAGTTGCATCTCAAGTGTTTTTACCTCTATGAGTTCTTCGTGTTTGGAGATTTCGGTCAATGATGAGGAACCTAGGCCCACTGTCGTTTTGCTCTCGTCAACGGATTTTGTAATAAGATCCTGCTGAATCGAGCGCCATATATCCGATACTTCCGTTTCCAGACTTCTGATCTATCGCGAACCATCCCATTAGCTATGCTACGTATCTGTTTCCATGCCATATCTACAAGGATACGCACAGTCCCGCTGCAGAATGACCCGTCTTAATCGTCAAGGCTCAGCGGCTATGCAAGTATGGCGCCCAGAGGCATATCGGCAATACTATGTATGCGGAAGCGGGGAAGCGAGATGTCATAGAACATGCCACGATGCATTGGGCTTTCAACTCGTTCAATTTTCCCCGTTGTGTGCGGAGGAAAACATCGCCACCTCTTGGGCTTCCTGACGTCTAAAGTAAACAGCAACTTATGAAACATGCCTGACATGATCAAGCTTCCGCAACGCGTATAGTGCTTGTCATGGGCTGCGATTGATCCTGTTACCGGCTTCTCCGTAGGTTCTTCTGTCACTGACCACGAGTGCTAATGTTCGGTTTTGTTAGCCACTGTGTGTAGGAGAGGCGTCGACGGCGAACCTATAGCTGCAAGTCCAATCCGGATCACTGTGTCGCTCGGATGAGAATTTGAACAATGTGAACTCGTTACCCCAATCCGGATCCGAAGTATGCTAATCCACCTTGATGCTTCGATGCGTCGGTGTATGCGAAACTAGATAATTTCCTTCACTTACGTGGGTTTTACTCAAAGAAGGGCTATGGAAAGCTTTGATCCGCTAGTGGACTTCGGATCCTTTTCTACTATATGCTCTTGAGATATCCTACTATGGCCCTGGTGATCCTTTGTGCAACTCAACCTAGACCAGTGAAGCACTGCATAAGTTTTCTTTTGTATCGTTGCATTGTTTTTGTTCTCTCTAGATCTCTATCTGCATTTGCCAGGCTGCAGGATGGGAAGGATGACATTATGGAACCGTTACAAAGATATCATTGCTGCGAATTGGCACTTGGGCTTTACAGCGTTCGGAGGCGCCCCAGTGCAGTTCCAAATTGTAAGTGTTCTTTTGCAGAATGGAGGGCACAAGGTCTGGGGCAGGGCTGACCGTAAATCAGCTTCACGCGAAATTTGTCGAGGAGCTTGGGTGGATTGACGAGGTTATGGTTAGCGAAGTACGGGTCGATTTGATGTGCAGCAACTGACTTTATGCAAAGTTCCAGCAAATCTTTGGAATCAGCCAGGCTCTACCTGGCTCAGCAAGTGTGAAAATGCTGTTTTGCATCAACACGGTACATGGCGGTTACTTGGCAGGATTTATAGCATTCTTCCTGTTCTGGTAAGTATTCGTCCTACCATTGGGCAATGAAGCTACTTTGAAATATGACGTTGTTTCTGACAACTTGTGCAGTCTACCAGGCGCCATTGGCATGTATGCTCTATCACTTGGAATCCTACAAGTGCGCAGCACCATTCCTGCGCCGGTCTTCGCATTATTGTCTGGTCTCAATGCGGCCACCGTTGGGATAATTGCATTGGCAGCCGTTCGTCTCGCAGAAAAAGCCATCACCGACAAAGTGACCCGAGCCCTTGTGTATCTAGGTGGTATTTTGGGCATGCTTCATACGGCATTGTGGTATTACCCCGTAATTATGGTCGGCGCAGGGCTTGCGACAATGGTGTGGGATCTCAGATGCCCTCATACCATTCTCCAACTCCTCAGACGATGCGGACGGAAATCTGCGATAGAGAGTCGGTTAGGGGCTGACCTGGAACGATGCGGCTCTGGCTCCAGTCGGGACAGTCAATCTTCCCTAGAAAAAGCTCTACCGCCACTTCCTCTAGTTTACAAAAGGGAGCGCAACGATTCGCTCTTACCGATGCCGCTCAACGTGCCGCGAAGCCACGCCACCCTAACCCCCACAAGCACAGAAAAGCTCGACATCAAGGTTGACCCTCCCGCCGACTTTCCCGCTATGTCCTGGAAAATTGGGGCTTGCATCCTCTTCGTCTTCATTATAACTTTCGTAGCCATACTCGTCCTCAACACCATCTATCCGAACACCTCCCGCGGCTTCTCTCTCTTCGCGGATCTCTACCTTGCCGGCACCATTATCTTTGGCGGCGGCCCCGTCGTAATCCCCCTGCTCCGCGAATACATTGTCACCCAAGGATGGGTTTCGCCCCGTAACTTCCTCCTCGGCCTGGCCGTCATCCAGGCCTTCCCGGGCCCCAATTTCAACTTCGCCGTCTACCTTGGCTCGCTTGCCACAGCTGGCACGAACCTTCCTTCCATGGCCGGAGCGTTGATTGCATTTGTGGGTATCTTCACCCCAGGGATCATTATCGTGCTAGGTTTCATGGGCCTGTGGACCACTCTCAAATCCAGGACTTGGTTCTTGTCTATATTACGTGGGATCAACGCTGCGGCGGTTGGCCTTGTATATACTGCCGTGTACAAGCTGTGGGAGATGGGGTATTTGACTGCGGCGGTGCAAGGGGGAAGTCCGCTCGGGACGGACCCGTGGCTCGTAGCTATCACCGCTACGGCGTTTGTGGGGTGCGCGTGGTTCAAGCTAAACCCGCCGATGGCGATACTGCTAGGAGGGACGATGGGTATGCTCAAGTATGCGGTTGTGCGGAGCTGATATACGCACGACCGCTTTCACTGGATCGCTTCGAAGTCCGATCACATGACCGACTGCTCTAAGCAGATTTTGTTCCGCTCACTATAATGAAAGGGACGTCCTTGGCTTGAGGGAAAATTCCGTTGTGCATTACACGAGAAAAAACGGCGTTGGAAATTGGGAAAAGTGATGCATTACGGATATCATCGTCTGCCAATTGGGCTGAGACCGGCGAGTAGATATATTCGCTGGGTATAGGGGTGCATACTAGCCGTGGCATGTAGACAGCTGTAATGATAGATGCATTGGCATAGCATTGTTAGCATATATACTCTGATTTAAACCTTCGTTTGGAGCAGGATCTCTTTGTGTAACATTTCCTAAGACCAACTAAAGCGTAATCCTACAGTATCCGACAGGAGCACCTGATACTGTATCAATGACTATTCCACAAAACCATACAACTTCCCTCAAGCACCAACCAACCTCCTCTAAACCCTCAAAACCACCCTTTGCTAACTCTACGACCGAGTTAATTACCTAAATTTCAACACCTCCATCACCTTAACGCAAACAGCACATACATCACTGCCCAGATAAAAACTTTTCCCTGGCCGAGGGACAGCAACTGGGAGTTTTCAACATATCGCCTTTGCTCTGACAGCTTGGAAATGGCGAGGGCGGAAAATGGTGGAGGGGGATGTACTACAAGAGTAAGTTAGTCATTCTCTGTAGTGATCTGCCAAATAACTTTAATACATATTTTTCCCATGTACAATATTCCACCTCTTCAGTAACCAGCAACAAACGCACGACCCACTCAAAGTAGCCTAGAAGTAAGAGAACAGCAAAGTATGCAAATACTCCAGCAAGTCTTTGATCCACATATCCACTTTTCCCTGCACCAAATCATGAACCTTTTTTGCGCCTTCCTATTCTCAAGAGCACGAGAATACACAGTTTCTGAAGACTAGTTAGCGTCGTGACTACGTACGTACAAAGCAGGGGAGCGAAAGCACACGAAGCAGAGGAGAAGAAAAAGCACTATTCCATCATCACCATGGCTCTTCAAATCGAATAATCCACTATCAGCAGAATCTGGGGGTAAACTTTAATAATGATATCTAAACACTATATCCACCTTTCCTGCAAGCACAACAAGAAGGTCAGAGTCCAGGATGGTAATCTGCGGTGTAGTGAGCGAGGGTATGGAGAATTGCATAAGCAGAGGGAGCTGGGTGTGCAAGAAGAGGTATTGGTCGCTGAACGAAAGTAGTGAAAATTTGAAGATAGAACGTATCAAGACAACGGTGGAAGCCGCTCGGCCAAGGAGGTCGGAAGGATGGGTGCGTGACAACAATAGAATATCAGTGGAAGTGCTTTGGCTTTGATAAATGACGAGGAAGTTTGAACTTCTGGGAGGGTTTGTAAGGAGTTTTAGAGGCAGAAAGTCTGAATGTGCGGCGAGAATATGACGGAAAATAGTGTGCGGAAGGGCTATATAGGGGGAGTGCGTGGGGGGCTTTGAAGAGTCTAGGATGGGTTGTTGGAAGGAGGGTCGTGCAATGGATAGGAGAATCGAGGACTGAACCAATGTATCTCGACCAGACTGCGAATGGACGAGCGATGGAATGGAAAAGTGATGAAGAGACCTTGTCTTCGAGCCCTATCATGAGCTCCTGGTGGACGAAACCAACAGTAACAGGTCATGTGAGCCCGAACTTTCTATTCTTATGTGCGTCTTCAGCTATCATATTAACAAGAACTTAACCCCTCACTCCGGACTTTCCGCATATTTTTGTAAAGGCCAGTAACAGGCTTCCTCTTGCTATCGCAGACTTTTTGTCCTTATCCCAGGCTCACCAACAAGAAGAAAGAATTAGTGCCACCGGGGTTATCGATATCCAGAGCTTGCGCGCTAGAGAAATGTATTAATATATGTGCTCGTCACTTCGTAAATCGTTCCCGTGCTTGTTGTGGGACATTTGTGTGTATTCCATGTTTGCATCTCGCCTCGTCAGGTTTCCGTCCGTCCATCATGTTTTCCCTGAAAATTCCAGAGTTTCATGGGTGACCGTGAGGCATGCCGGAGCCACTGTCAACCTTTGGCCTTCCACCGCTGAACGAGCCTTTGGATGCTCTCCGCTTTCTACCGCCCTTCCTCTCGTCCTCACTTTGGCTAGGGCTCTCACCGCCTTGTGCTTCGTTTCGTAGCTGCTCTGCCCGATCCGAAAGGACTTTAGCTTGCTCTGCGGCTTTCTGCGCCCGAATCTGCTTGCGCCACATGCTTGCATAGCGTCCTTTGAGAGATAAGAGCTGGTCGTGTGTCCCTCTTTCGGCAACTTTGCCGGAGTGCAGCACTAAGATTTGATCCGCGGTAGTAATCGTAGATAGGCGGTGTGCTATAACGAGAGTAGTACGACCTTGAGAAAGCTTGTCCAGGGCGGTTTGAATGTGTTGTTCGGTCTCGCTGTCTAGGGCCGCGGTAGCTTCGTCGAGGAGGATAATACGCGGATCCTTGAGTATGGTACGAGCGATGGCTACACGCTGCTTCTCTCCTCCAGATAGTTTAAGTCCACGTTCCCCAACACGGGATTGGTAGCCGTCGGGGAAGTTTACAATCTTTTCGTGAATACTAGCCGCTCGACAAGCATTGTAGACGTCTTCATCCGTGGCAGAGGGGTTGGCGTACTTGAGATTGTACATTAGTGTCTCATTAAACAAGACAGTGTCTTGTGGCACGACACCAATGTGTCGACGCAAAGAGTCTATTGTGAGGCCTTTCACATCCCTACCGTCAATCTGAATGCTCCCGTTGTTGATATTGTAAAAGCGGAAGAGCAAGCGAAAAACGGTGGATTTGCCACCACCGGATTCTCCAACAAGGGCTGTCGTGGTTCCAGGAGCACAGTGGAAGGTCAAACCGTTTAGAGCCGGCTTCCTTGGGTCATAGGAAAACTCGACGTCGTTAAAATTAATTCTTCCCTCACAAGACGAGAGAATTTCCGCGTCTGGTTCATCAACAACGGTGGGTTTCTCCTTGAAGAGCTCGAGCATGCGCTCCGAGTTGATCATGGCAGACTGAATAGACCGATAGAACGTGCCGAAGAAATTCAATGGACCCTGAAGCTGAGCCATGTAAGTTAAGAGCGCGACGAATTGTCCAACTTGACGCTGGCCAGTTGTAACCTGATACGCAGCAATAAAGCAGGTGGTCAACAGTCCTAGCATGAAAACAAGGTTCTGTGAAACATTCATTATGTTCAAAGATATTAAGACTTTGTATTCGGCTCTCTGATAATCTTGCACAGCGCCGCGGTATCGATTAAATTCGTATTGCTCTGCATTGAAGTATTTCACGGTCTCGTAAGAAACCATAGAGTCGTTCTTGACAGCGTCTTCCTGGCGGCTAGAGTTGACCATTTCTCGGCGTATCTCCGCTCGCCATTGGGCCAAGCGAATGGTAAGGTACAGATATGCGAATGTTACAATAGTAACGACAAGCGCGTAGTAGGCGTCGAAGGCAATGAGAAAATAGCCGATGGCGACAGCAAGGTCAATGAGCATAGGAAACACTTGGAAGGTAATCTGTTCCAGAAATGTGTTGATCGAATTACCCTTGCTCAAGGCCGAGAGCACCTCCCCAGTTTTCTTACCCAAGTGGAAATCTAGGCTTAGACCATGTACATGCTCAAACGATGCCGTTGAGAGCTCCTGGTAAGAGTACTGGCTAATGGGTACCCAGAGTGTTCCTCGTAGCGCGCCCAGAAGACCGTTGTTGCCTTGAAGTAGTCGATAGAGGATGTACAAGAGTATCTGGCCCCATGGCACCCCTGAATAAGCTCCATGTTCTCCAGACAGGGTGTCTGTGATCGCTCCGGCCTGGATTGGGACCATGACATTGACCACTCGGGCCAGCATGACAAGCGTAAAGCATACTACAACAGTGATCTGCAGTCTGAGTGATTTAGCAGGCCAAAGATATGGGAAGAAGAGCGAATATCCACGTATATATTCCCACCAGCTCTTAGAAGGGATTGTGGTTGGTCGGGACCAGCCAGATGTCTCTTCCTTTGCCTGCACCGGAGGACTTGTAGCACCATATGAATGGCCGTTGAGTGAGCCATTTCCTATTGCATGGCCGTTAAGCAAATTTGTCGACTCTCGTGGGCCTCCATTCTCCACTTGGTCGCGCTTCGCCTTATTCGCCTGCCGGAGCGTTACAAATAGGGCGTAGAAAGTAACCAGGGAGACTAGTAATAGTATACGCAGAACGCCGATGATTATTTCGACTCCTTCCCAAGTAGTAACTCCTTTTCTCATTTGACCCCCGTCGGGATGCCCTGCTTTGGGCTCACGGTGCCGCGAGGTGTAAATCGCAAGAGAAGCTCCGAACAGGACCAGTTCTAATACGAGAGCTATTATCCATGTCACAAGGTGAGCCACGGTAGGAGAACGTTTTGTGTCGAGGATGGATATGAGGAAGAGGGTATAGACGAAGAAGCAGGCCACCACGTAAATCTCCAGAAATTACGTCAGTGAATTCTGCTCAAAGGTATTGTCTAGGTACAGACATACTGCTACAGATTCACCGCACCACCAGTTGTCCTTTCTGTCGAAGATAGCATGTAGGATAACGACCACAGCATTGCCAACAAACGTTAGAATGGTGCCCACCGACAGCCATTCAAACAGGAGTCTCCTCCCACGACTGAAGCACAAAGCGTTCTTCTCCTGCTTCTCCTTTGCGGACGGCGTGACTTTCTGTGGCAGAGGTTTCCCACCCGGTCCCGTGTGCTCTGTTGAGGGGTGGAGGACAGCGTCGCTGGAGGCAGTAGCAATGCTGTAAGCGGTAATGGCGATGAGGAAGAAGGCTAAGAGAATGATAGGAGAACAGTAGTGAGTGTATACAAGAATGTTTCGGGCAGTCTTGTCCGAGACCCATGGGTGAAGAGCCCGAGTAATTGTGGAGGAAGTCATTATCGATAACGATTGATCAGATAGCATCCCAAACGCCGGTCACAGTATTCTGAAGATCTTAAGCTGCTCTCATAATAAATTATGTAGAGGCAATAACACATGCGTCACGAATTATACATGATAGATGAGGGGTGTGAAGAAGTGGCGAGAGAGCGAGGGAGTCGCGTGAGCGTCTTGAGTTCTTGGAATCCACCGGTAGCTCGAGTCCACGGTATAACTGTAAGTGCAGGTGGGATGGAGAGCTTACCTAAATCTACATTGACGGGACCTAGATGCCTTAAAGGTAAATAGTTAGTACTTTTGCTTCTTGATTCTGTTTATTTGTCCTTCCCTAGGGTAGAGGCCTAAAGGGTTGAGTTTGCCGCTAACGCAGTCATGAATCCCCGGAACATCTCTCCCTAACGTCCCTAACCTCTAGTTAAAGACCCACCTAGCCAACACCTGCTGATACAGCCAATGGTCTTAACACCACATTCGCTGCGTACCTTGGACTTGTACACGTTGAGAAATTGAGGGAATACGCTACTGCAACCGATCGTGGCCCACAATAAAGGGGCATGTCATTCTCGAATCAACCTTAGACGTACGGAATACTCCGTCTTTTGACTTCGCCCGTCCCCCATCACCACTGGCGTCGACTCGAGCCTCGTCGATGGAGGAGGGGCTCGCGACGAGCGGAGGGACACTCTCCTCTCGAGCTTGCCCTTGCCCCGCCCTGACCCGCAATGTCCGGTAGTCCCGACCGCGAAGCTCCAGTTCCTCCTCCACCTCCAGCCCCGCCTCTTCCACCTCCACGCTATGGCAACCGAGCGGCCAACGCCATCGTACGATTTGCTCAGCCCTTCATCTACGGCTCTCGACCAACCAGTGCCGATGGCAATAGACCAACAGATCGCAGGTCATCCCTTCCGAGAGTGGGGTTACCGAGGAGCTCAAGGTCAGACGCAGTTTCGGCAACGTTGTTCTATAAGGCATTTGACTGATCGCTATTGTAGTCCCTTGTCGTCGAAAAGTACAGCCCACAAAACCGGCATTCCGATAGCTGCTCTAGACATTTGCGCACACAAGACACATGCTATCCTTGCAGGACGCGATATATTGAAAACTGTTCAAGTCTCGGGGTCTGCATGCGCAGAGGATTTCAACCTACGCTCTGCGATTATCGCATACGCTTCAACCCACAATACTTCTCAAGGGGCCATATCAGCGAGACACAAAGATCAGCTGGCTGCAAATGACGTTAAATGGTCTCACGGGAGGTTTGATAGCACTATTGCTACTGCTGCTGCAAATGGTCAGATCGTTGTCTACGATATAAATCGGCCAGGGGTGGAACTGGCTCGATTGCACGAGCACAATCGTCAGGTACATAGGGTTGCTTTCAACCCTCACCAAGGCGCCTTATTGCTATCTGGGAGTCAGGATGCTACAATTCGGCTTTGGGATCTGCGTGATTTAGCAGGTGATAGAAGTGTAATGACATGTCGAAGTCGTTTCAAATATCCTGGGAACAACGAGGGAGTCCGTGATTTGAGATGGTCGCCTACGAATGGCGTTGAATTCGCAGCTGCTACTGATAATGGAGTAATTCAACGTTGGGATTTCCGGAGAGACAACGCTCCGATACTCAAGATCAATGCCCACGAGAAGACATGCCATTCTATTGATTGGCATCCCGACGGTAAACACTTGGTCAGCGGAGGAGCTGATAAAAACGTCAAGGTTTGGGACTTTTCCTCAACGGATCGCAGAATGAAGTCGTCCTTGCAACTTCGAGCTCCAAGGGGTATTCTCAATGTACGCTGGCGTCCTGCTTGCTGGGCTTCCGAGGGACGAAATGCAGGGAGCTGGCAATGTACTCAGCTTGCGACTTCCTATGACCATCAAGACCCACGAATTCATGTTTGGGACCTTCGCCGACCTTTCATGCCGTTTCGTGAGGTTGATCGCTATGAAACAGCGCCAACAGCGATGCTATGGCACTCCGAGAGTCTGCTATGGACTGTGGGCATTGCAGGCATGTTTACGCAAACTGACATGAATTTTGCGCCAAAGGTATCTGATAGGAGAAGCCTTAATGTAGTTGCCGCATCTCCAAATGGTCAAATCAGCTTTTTCTCCGAGAGGCGAGAACGTAGGCGGAGGTCGCTGGATCACCTATCGGAAGCCTTCTTGCAAAGAAACAATAATTTCATCATCAGTGGAGAAAAGCTCAGTGGCAGTCAGAGCGCAACAGAGGGCAGTCTCGAGGAACCAAGTCTCTTAAGTTCATCGGTCAAGAGCCGTCATTTTAGACCGCCGAGTACTAGATCATCTAAATCATTAGCAAGTACACCTCCGTCTGGCAGCACTGGTGGACCGGTTGTTAGGCTGGACGAAGCCCTGCAGCAACGATCAATCTATCACCTAGCTCAAGTTGCGGCGTATGGACATATAACCGGATTATTCGATGTCCATGCATTCAGATTCCTTGCTCACCATTACAGGCTACCATTGACGACAACGGTGATGCGTTGCGCTTGTGGTTTGCATCAGAGTTGGAGCGACAGATTTAAAAGGAACGCAATGCTCGCAACCCATGTTGGCCAGTATCGCGAAGCGCAGACCTGGAGAGTACTAAGTTTAGTAGTTGAGAAGGAATGCAGAAACAAGGCTCGTATAAACTTTCGACACAAGAAGATCAGTTCAGATCATGATGACGCCGTTCGTCAACCGCCGACAAGTAGAGAGACTACTAAGCCAGTTTCCGAAACAAACGGCCATGAGCAAGTGTACGAAGCTCTACCGAGCAAAGTCACAGTACCATTAATCCTAGAAGATGGGTCCAACATGACCACACCAATCGCCAGACCCATGCTCGAACCTTCGGTACAAGCAGAAAACTCAAGAAACGCACTCTCTTTAGATGAAGAAGATTCTCTTTGTTTGCCTGCTCCAGCATGGGAAAAGCGTTCGCAGGCTTCGCAAGCAAGTACTAGCTCTGAACTGTTCAAGCTGATAACAACGAAGTCCGTTGGCGAAGGAGTAAATCGTAAGGGCAGTAACACCGTTGATCCTATAAGTCTCCCACAGGACACCCAATATCCCCAGGGCAGTACATACCCTTCGTCAGCGCTTGTAGGCTTTCCAGACATCGAATTGACCATGGCGGAACGCCGAGCTGCCATTGAGAATTATAGGGCACAGCCCCGGAACTTAGTTCGGCTTGATCAACCAACGCGATCAGTAACAGGTCTTCTTGCACCCAGACTTGACCGGCATGACTCAAATGAAAGTTTCCAGAATGCTCAGATGTTTTCGGCGTCGGAAAGTAGTTCACTCCAAGCAGATTCACTACCAGGTTCTTTCGACGCGACCAACTCTTTTGAAAGTACCGGGGAGCCCCGAAGATCCAATCCGGTACCTGTGTTCCATTCTGATATGAAGGGACAAAACCATGATCCTTCGGACTTGGAGTTGGACTCAGAATCTAGCGCAACCGGCGATGTTTACCCGGCCAGGCCAAGTTCGTCCTTACTACGCAACGATTCCGACCCTCTATTATACACGGACTCAGAGACCTTCCCCTCTTCCACCGTTACAAGCCCACCCGTTCTCCGCCCATCCCACCCGAAGTTGCCAATCATTCATACCCAGGATATGGACATTCCCAAAGCTGCTACCAGTAATCATGATATAGAGTCGACAATAATTGGTGTACCCTCGGGCCCTTCCCCTCCGCTATACGATTCGCTAGACCCCCCCCCATGGACCTTCAGTGCTATGCTTGGGCCCTTAGTCACCTATTATACTACTGACCTTTCCTCGGTCCAGCTGCCCACCCAACTCCTCCTTACACTTACGCCTCCTAACACTCATCCAATACCGCCTGCTCTCGTGCTTTCCGTGCTTCTTACGTACCACGATCAACTAAGCTCGCTCTCTTTTCATTGTCAAGCGGCCCACATCCGCAAACTTGCCTATCCTGTTTACCCAGATGTCTCAGACCACGGAGCCTATGGAATCACGCCTGGTGGACCCTGGTGTACTGTCTGCCAAAAGCCCAGCAAGGGCGATAGACCAAGGTATTGCGAACGTTGCAATAAATACTGGGCCCCTTGCCCCGTTTGTAACGGCGAAGGTCCGATCTCTGTCGATGGGGCTGTGAACACTGAGATCAAGGAACCGCGAGGGGCAAGCTCACTTTGGGCTTGGTGTCAAGAGTGCGGACATGGTGGACATGTAGGCTGTCTACGTGTCTGGTGGGGGGATGCCTTTGTAAGCGAAGGAGGCTGTGCTACAGGTGGATGCCTCCACGACTGTGTCATGGGAATGAGGCGGCAAGAAGTTCTCAAAACGATGGGAGAGAGCAAAAAGGCAGGAATAGTGAAAGGTGATGAGTGGGTTGTTGGGGAGAGCCGAGCCGTCGAGGAGACACGAGGCTTGGTGGCGGATGATAGTGCTGGGCGGAATGGTAAAGTTAGAGGAACATTGCACAGGCAGGATAGTCCGAGAGGATTAGGGGGTAGGAAGGCATCGTCTCACGGAGGCCTAGGACCTCGGACTGGTAGTGGAGGGAAGAAAGTGAGGCTCATAGTTCCGGAAGAAGAAGGACAGCTTCGTGCTGACACAAGGGAGGCTATATTGGATCGGGCCAGTGCGTCGGCACCCTGAGGGGTAGGAGCAGGTGTAACATTGGACTCTTTGTCTCTTTTTGGAAGAGATGTACAACAGATTGGTGATACTAGCGGATACTCGGCGCATAAGCTTTTTAAATAGATAGATATCCCTGTACAAGTTTTTGAATCATAGCCATAAATAACCTTTTCAGAGCCAGGTTGATATACGAGTAACCAAGGAAGATACGAAAAATAAGGTAAGGGTTTGCTGGCCGATCACATGACCCACGTAGTTTACCTCCAGATTAAGCGAAAATACTCTATCACCAAGCCTCAGTCGTCCAAACAAACTAGCCTCTGCATCACAAGACATAGACGCTTTCCGAACTATCTAATCCCACTTCCCTCACAATGGAAAACGACAAAGGCGAGCTCGTTGATCTGTAAGCCCCTCCCCATCAGCACAATTCTTCCCCATCAGCATCCCAGACTTCATCTAACACTCAAACCTCACAGCTACGTTCCTCGGAAGTGTAGCGCTACAAACCGCATCATCAAGGTTTAACTTCTAGACTCTCACTCAAATTTCCCAGCTGATGCGTTTGTATAGGCCAAAGACCACGCGTCGGTGCAGATCTCGGTCGGAAAAGTCGATGAGAACGGTCGGTACACGGGGGAGAACCAGGTGTATGCGCTGTGCGGGTTTGTGCGCGCGATGGGAGAGGGCGACGACAGTTTGAATAGGCTGGCGCAGAGGGACGGGCTGTTGAAGAGTGTGTGGAGTGGGAGCCGGCAGCGCTAGGTTAGGTCGTCCTGATAAGGGGGTAGGGGGGTGAGGTGAGAGAAATTTTGGATTGAGTGTGTGGGGTGGGGAGGTCGGAGGCTAATTGGTTATAGGATTGCTAGGATGGTTACAGATTGAAAGGTTAAGCAGAGCCATCTAGGCACTTCACAAACAATATCTGATGAACAGCACCTCGAGCTTTACGATCACTTCTTCGCCTTGATATACTGTCATCCCAAACCAACTTCATCCCCTTCGCCCCTCCAATTCTCCCCAAAAACCCCGGTCCATCTGTCTCCCTTGCACGAGCAGCTCAGTGCGAGCTTGTCAAGGCTTCCTCATCCTTTCTCATGAATGAGGGGGGAAACAGAGAGCGTTTGCCAGTGACCGGAGATGAAGTATTCCTATTATCAGACTCGCCTGCTGAAGAGATAGGACTTTCGAGTTTACTAGGCTTATCACAGATACGGGCGGGACATTGTAGTTTCTGTGGATGAAGCGATACCACTATCTAGGCCCGTTCCTTATTTAGGACGATCCTACACAATTTCCTTAGACTCGTTGTTCTCTTGGTCTATCGATGAAAACACTGATGAATGTTCCCTTTTCCATTGCAGTCAGTATCTCCATTTATTTCATCTAGAGACGATGAGCATCCGAATTTGCCTGTTCTCCACCGACTTGAATCCAACCATAACTCTTCTTAATCCTCATTGCTTCAGACGTGCAGTGAGTAGGTTCAAGCCACCATGCTCTTCTAAGTCTTTGGCAATACGAGTGCTTGTGTGCACATTCAGGTCGTTCTCACGGGGTTCATTATTTCCTAGGTCTCTAAATTTTCAAATCTTGGTGCGAACACGGAACATTATTCTATTTTCACATGTACAATTCTTCCTACAAGGTAGAAGTAAGAATTATGGATGCAAGCTTTACTCCGGGTTCGTCTCTAATTGGATTTTTTCGAACAAATCATGTCCACTGACTCGCAACTTATTTTCGCCTCTTTGAACTTTCGGATTTTTCCTTACACGGTGCTCACGCAGCTCACGCAGAAAGATTCATGCTCATTTTTGCAAGACCTCACTACTGATTGGGAATTTTGCGTTTGCCAAGCAGGATCACATATATGATTGCCTACATCTATAGTATGGATATTCGTCTAGGTATTAAGCTTGAGACATGGTGCACCTCTCGAGAGGCAAGTTGATCTCCTATCCCAGGCTGTTGAAGTGATCGATTCAAATGCGGGCTCGCTGACCAAACCAACGCTTCTCGAGTACAACACCGTTAAAACGCAACCCATTGAGGAGTCATATTTGAAAGGTTTGGTATCAAAGCTTCCACCCTTTGTCTTTGAGCTTTCAGGGACAGGACGAGGTTCGGTCCGTTCGCGGCAATTGCAGGGATGAAATCGCTTATCTCAAATAGAAAGCCAATAGAGTACGTCATTACTGCGCGCTACCTGTCGCGATCTGCGATTCGCGAATCTGGTTGATTCGCCTTTCGCTTTCTTACTTCTATGTACTCGTGCGACTCTACTTATATTATACTGTTCAACTTTTCACGCAACTGCATGCTCGCAATATGCACCATCCTGAGAGCCGCACATCCTAATCGACATTCCCGAATTCCTTTGAAACAGCTGCGAGCCCTGCAATTGACGCGAGCGAAGCCTCGAATCATACGGCTCCAACATAGGATGTTTACGAACGGAGTCAAACGGAAGGCAAACGAAGCGGCCGACGCTCCATCTAAGAAAGTAAAGAAGAACGTACCAGGCTTTACAGACACGCCGAATGAGGAGAAATATAATATTGTCGACCGTGAATTTTACCCACCCGAAATGACAAACGCGCGATGTCTTCAATACAAGAACAACGAGCTCGAACGCCCGATTGACACGCTTGGCAAGGCACAAAAAGAGACGGAAAGTGACCGCGAGAATATCAAAGTGAAGGATGCGGTCGTACATTGGTTCAAGACGGATCTTCGAACCCACGATAATAAATCGCTACATTTAGCCTCAGAGAAGGCGAAGAGCAAGGGTGTCCCTTTGATCTGCCTCCACATCCTTTCTCCTCAAGACTATAAGGCCCATATGACGAGCTCTGTTCGAGTGGATTTTGTTCTTAGGACGCTGGAAGTTTTGAAGGAAGATCTTGCGAAGCTAGATATTCCGTTGTACGTTGAGACTATCGAGAAACGAAAGACCATACCGGGTAGAATTTTGGAGCTGTGCGAGAAATGGGGCGCAAGCCATCTATTTGCAAACATCGAATACGAGGTCGACGAACTGAGGCGAGAAGCTAAGATGGTTAGGATGGGGGTGGAGAAAGGAATTGCGTTCACTGTTGTGCCTGATACGTGTGTTGTAGCTCCTGGCGAGCTTCAAAGCCAGACTGGGAACCAGTATGCTGTCTACAGCCCTTGGTTCCGCGCCTGGGTCGCATATCTGCATTCCCATCCAAAGCAACTTGACTTGTTTCATCCTCCTGGCAAGAATCCTGAGGGTGCACGAAACAAGCTCAAAGACCTTTTCATCTCCCAGATACCAGAGGCACCAGAGAACAAGCGTCTCACTGATGAGGAGAAGAAAAGGTTCCGAAGTATGTGGCCACCGGGCGAACATGAGGCACACGAGCGATTGGACAAATTCTTGAAGACAAAGGCCGGCAACTACAAGGACAACAGGAACTATCCGGCCGCCAACAGCACTGCCGTACTTAGCGTACATTTCGCCGCAGGTACACTAGCAGCTAGGACAGCCATAGCGCGCGCGAGAGATTCCAATACTACGAAAAAGCTCGATGGCGGCAACCTAGGTATAGTATGCTGGATATCAGAAGTCGCCTGGCGAGATTTCTACAAGCACGTTCTGGCCCATTGGCCTTTCATATGGTGACATACCCCTTTGCCCGTCGGCTTCCCCACATCAAGTACTCCCCGCTAATAGCTTTCAAGTATGAACAAACCCTTCAAACCCGAATATACCAACATCGAATGGGAGTATTCAGAGGAAATGTTCAATGCCTGGGCCCAAGGTAAGACAGGCTACCCTTTCGTCGACGCCGCCATGCGCCAGCTCAACCACACCGGCTACATGCACAACCGCGCCCGTATGACCGTCGCCTCTTTCCTCGCCAAAGACCTTCTGCTCGACTGGCGTATGGGTGAGCGTTACTTCATGGAACACCTCATCGACGGCGATTTCGCGAGCAACAACGGTGGTTGGGGGTTCAGCGCCAGCACGGGAGTGGATCCCCAGCCGTACTTTAGGATTTTCAATCCGCTGTTGCAGAGCGAAAAGTATGATCCGCAGGGGGAGTATATCAAGAAGTGGGTGCCGGAGCTGAAGGCGGTGGAGGGGAAGGCGATACACGATCCGTATGGGCGGGGAGCGGCGAAATTGATGGGGAAGGTGGGGTATCCGAAACCGATTGTGGTGCATAAGGATTGTAGAGATAGGGCTTTGGCGAGGTACAAAGAAGGGTTGGGAAGGGCTACGGCATAGACAGCGTTGACGAGGACGATGCCTTGCTTACGGGGCATTCTCGGTGGCTAAATGCAGGTGGGTAAACGGGTTCCATATTCGGAACGCAAAATTCCAGGGAGAAGCACCGCAGGGTACCAACGTCCCCTCCAGCGCAACCGGAAGGCAAGGATATCTCGCCAAGAGCAGCTACAACAAAACCCACCGAACCATCCGCCACACCCCCAACACGCGCAAAGCCGGCATCCAAGCCGGGCACTCCCAAACCCAGCCGCCTGGACACTCCAGCACACAGACGAAGCCGAGGAAACCGGGACCTTGGAGGGAATGTAGAAGTATGGTTGTTTAATGTAGTAGTAATGTTATGTAAAAGCAACACTGCGCCTTCGCCGGAAACGTAGGGGTGCATTAACTGTTACATCCCCCACCATCCACTCTTTCCATGGCACTCCGCTGGAGTCATCGAGCTTATTGCCCGTCCGTCTGTCACGTTTCTTTTTCCAAAAACAGATTTCCAATGCGGCGCTCGTGGAAAGCTTCCGTAAGTTGACTTGCCTCAGTTGGGGTTAGAATAGTACACGTCCGAGAACCGAGGCAAAAGTTGACGGTGAGTTTGGTCGTGATTATTCCCCCTTTCACTTCCCACTTCCATCAACCCAAAAAAAAAAACCACCCCCGAAGCCTCTGAACCAAGCTACCGAGATCACGGTATCGAAAGCCCCAAAGCGCGGCACCGCACTGCGTGGGCACTGCGTGGGCAGAGAAGTCAAGTTTCGGATCAGGGGCGCCACGAGATGGAAAGGAAGATAGATGGAGAGGAACGTTGATTCTGATAACAGTACCCTTGCACGGTAAATTAGTTGTGTAGAAATAAAATAAAAAGGTCGGTATTAAAAGAATATAAAAAGATCAAAGGAGATTGATACGACCACCCCCATCGGCACTACCCAACAAGTCCTCGCCTGTTGATCGCCCTGGCCCTCTCCAAAATCGCCCTACACCGCTCCCCATCCTCCAACCACCCCCCCGCCACCTCCATCACCCCCGTAACCCTTCCCCCATCCCCCCACCCCAGCCCCAACCTCCCACGAATCACCCGCGCCTTCTCCACCACCTCTTCGATGCTCATATCCTGCACGGGCACAGGGACCGGGATCCGCACCGCGGCTTTCTTCTTCATCGAGGCGGCTAGGTGGCGGATGCGGTCGCCGTCCCAGTCGGAGCTGGAGTCGGTTTCTTCGGAGGGGGTTTCGGCGTAGATGGAGAGGGCGGTGGGGGGGCTGGGGGGCCGGGTGGGGGCGTAGGGGGAGGCGGTGGTGGTGGAGGCGGTGGTGGAGGCGGTGGTGGGGGTGGGGAGGTAGGATTTGTCAAGGGGTTTGGTGGATTTTCTGAGGGTGAGTTTCTTGGCGGGTGTTTTTGGGGTGGTCTTGAGAGCGGGCTTCCTGATGGAGGGTTTCTTGGTCAATTTGGGAGTGGTGTACTGTTTCGGAGCGGCCTTCCTGGGGGGTTTTTTCTTGGAGACAGCCTTCTTGGGGGTAGTCGTCTGTACAGGCGCGTTTTTGTTGATGGTTCTTCGACGACGTGTCTTGGCCTTCTTTGGACGTGGGTTTGCGGGCGTTGTGGCCATGGACTCTTCGGAGTAGCGGCGCTTTTTCGGGCCGTAGGGGGTCAGGCCCTTTTTGACGCGGACTCGGGAGCGGGTTTCGATTGCCATTGGGAGGTGTGGTAAGGTGTGAGGATATTGGATCGAGGAATACCAACTTTCAGAAGTTGGATGTTTCTAGCTCCGACTCGAAAAGTGCTGATTTCCAGATAGTCTATTATATGCATTGGAATGCTGTCGTCCGCTTTGTTCTAGAATGCGAGCATATATTTCATCTTTTTTGGAATTGCTGAATTGTTGGCGGCTTTGTTTCCAACGGCCGCTTTTGGCCATTACATTTCGTCGTTCTTTGAACTCTTCTTTCTGCATGATCGTGAGAATTCTTTCCGCTCTTGGATAGCCTGGGTGAAACTATCGCAATGAAGATGATATTGCGGAATAGGTATATTAGGTCCGAAAGGTCAGCTTGAGTTTGACCGAGATTGTCAAGAGTGGAGAGAACAACATCGAAAACGAGATTATCGCTATCTGAGATATGTTAGATGGAAAAGAAGAACTCATATTGGTGACTTATGTCATGTTATTGATACTTCGTACTCTTGCGCAAAACTGGAGGTGTCTCCCTGATAGTAGATCATCCTCTGTTACGATTAGGACCACAAGTAAGAAAACGCATTGCCTTTGTTCTAAACGTACCGAAGAGCAGCTCGGCATTATTCCCTAAAGAGGTACTCGTAGTGCGGCTGCCAATATTAGTTACTTTCCCAGGTATGGTTTCTTAAGTATAGAGTACTAGTCTTTGATGCGCAGAAAATGGACCTTTCGTAAATTTGTTTCTAGGGAAGTGAGCCCGGTCACCAGGGGGTTACAGAGAGCCAGTGAACAATAACCGATAGTCAGACACCAGGCCAACTATTGAGAGCAGCATTCTGAGTGTAGAAAATCGAAATTGACCAAGTTCCATATATTCATTTGCCAAACCTTTCTTGTCGCACAAGCTTTGCAATAGATCCCGCGTCAATCAATGCCTGTGTTGTTTTCATGAAAATGATGAATATAAATATCCATTTAGACATCTTTCTGGCAACGCTACTGTTGATTGACGTCCTACACCCCCTGGTTGGGTTTGAGGTAGATTATATGAGAATGATAGCACTAAGAAGATAACAAGTGAAGTTCGTTTGGTTCACTTGACAGTTGGTGAAAAGTTGGACTGGTTGGGCTCTGGGATGACCTCCTGAGGACTATATTGAAGATCGTTCTAGGTCATTCTGGAAGTAGATTTCTTGGTTACTACTTTTGATACTGGCCTACCCCATTCATAGTATCTTCAGAGAAAGCCCTGACCTGCCCGTGGACGCCGGCAGAGTGGCTGATGAGTGTGTTCATGGAGCACCGTCTTTCCAAATCTCTACTATAGAGGAAATCATGCTGATTTTCCAAAACACTGTATCAAACATTGGTGTCCATATTCGAATACATGTACCAGGGTTCGATGGTTATCTCCTTAAGAGACGATTTTAACTCTGTGCACAAAAGCTAATCTCAGTCACTGAAACTTGTGATTTTGGTGTTGCATCTTCTGATCACATATGGTCCTCTTGCATCCATCGAACGTCTTGTGATTTAGAGGTGGGTTAGAGTACAGCGTGTCTTTATTCGAAATACGGATGCGGGCGTAGCAACAAAAAAACAAAGCCCCCCAGAGATTGACATCCCAAATTCTGAGTTTGAACTTAAATACTAGACTTGAGCTTCTTTTAAACACCGATTTTGTTGCAGCCCGTCTGTTTGTAGGGAAGCGACACCACCCAGCAGGCATTTGGGTCTTGTTTGATCTTTGTCAATTGGTCGTTATTAAGTGTAGTCAAACGGTGATCTATGTCTTCTTAAGACGCGTTGCTGAAAACTCGGAGTCAAAGGCCTGAACTGACTCTAAGATGCATATAATAAAAATTTTACGTACAAGACTCAGAAGCGTTGCTAGGAGATAGATCGAGTAAGATTAATAGCTGACGAGCAGTTGGAAGAAGCCCGAGGAGTACCATCGGAATGGGTAATTATCTTGAAGCTTGAGGGCTCGAATGAAAATAGCTTTGGTTGACTTCCTACAGTAGGGTTGGCGCTATAGATGAGTGTCCGTTGAACCCTGTGAGACCATTGAGAACGTTGACTCTGTTGATGCTTACCACCCTCAATATCTTCTATCCCTCGTTCGGCTTCTCATGCTCGGAAGCAGAGCGGAGTAGGGCATGGAGTCGAAAGAGGCTGCTTGCCTCTCGAAAGGCTTACATTCAAGGTTAGAGACCCTAGAAAGGCCATTTGTAGCACCATAGCTTCCAAAGCACAGCAAGGCCACAAACACGATTGCCGAGATCGAATCACACCTGGGCATGTCAAGTCGATGATTGCTCTATATAAAGACTATTGTTGCCCTGAGGTTCGGTTTAAGCTCGGTACGGGTTATTTCCCACAAGCGAATATCGCCGCATTCGGGATGTACTCAAGGTAGGGCAGGTCGGTTCTGATGTCGAGGTGATGAAGTGCACAAGATGACGTCGTGCACCGGAAATGGAATTCGAGGTAGTTGGCCAAATCAGGGTTAGTGGATTAGTGGATTTTTTCTCCGCACAATCTTTTACTCTCTACCTTGTCCTCAACCTTTCTTCAACCACTTCACTTTCTTTCTAGAGTTGCATTCACCATGTAATCTATCCTTTAGCCTGTCTTGAAATGTTACACGAGCATTCCCCACTATTTCCCCGCGTGCTAGTCGAGTACTCATAGCCTATCTAAGGTACCTTATGTCTCTAAAGTACCCTTTCCTTGTGCACGACATACATGAAATGCAACCCAACCCAACGAAGCTTGCTGATTCCGATGCCTCCCCGTCACCATGATGGGAGCATTGTTGTCGAGAGCATCGTTGGCCGTGCGGGGAAGGTGGAAAGGCAGAAACATGTAAAGTCTATATGTACATAGCATAGTCCCCAGACCACGTTTTCGAATAGCAAAGTTTTCTCAATATGTCTTGCGTGTCGTTGAAAGGACTTGTGATGATAGGCTTGTCGGCTTCAGCTGCCGCAGTCCCAGTGACCAGAGCCATCACTGACTGGACCAAGTACGTCAACCTTTTTATAGGTACTGAAGGTACAGTGCCGGGGACATCTTACAATGGAGGGAATGTCTTTCCAGGAGCTACAATTCCATTCGGTATGCATCAATCGCCCAAGGACAGGGCTCCAGTTGATGTACTGACCAAGGACAGGTTCTGTCAAAGTCGGTATCGATACCACAGAGTACGCTGCCTCTCGGAGAGCCCGAGTATCCGATCAGAATACTGATCAGCAACAGGTTCAATACATCAACAGACGCCAATGCCGGATACACACCAGATGGAAACGTCACAGCCATTACCATGCTCCACGAAAGTGGTACAGGTGGTGCCCCGAAATATGGCGTTGTGCCTCAGATGCCATTGACCACCCTTGAGGGTGTCAACGTGCTCGATAATCTCACGTACATGCAACCAAGGGTTGGAAATGACAGCGGCTCGGTAGGTTACTACAGGACCAACCTGAAAAACGGCGTCACCGCCGAAATGTCCGCCTCTCAGCATGCTGGGATCATGCAATATACATATCCAAGTGGAGGGGACAAATACGTACTTGTGGACGTCTCACATTATCTACCAACCCAGGATGAGTTTGTTGCGGAACAATTATATAGCAATGGTTTCATCGAGACTTCCCAAGGTGGAGCAATGTATACTGGTTACGGAATCTGGCGAGGAGGTTGGAACGAAGGTGAGCAAAGTATCTTGATCGGAATCATAATCTTTTAGATCTTGCACTTACATGATGTAGGGGCCGACTTTCAGGTCTATTTTTGTGGCCAATTTGATACTACTCCTACCAGTGCACAGCTGTTTTCAGGACCTTATACCGATCCGTATCCGCCTGGAAACACAAACGACACCAGCTTTACCGCCCAAGCAACTTATCTTAGTGGCACCACTATCACCGGAGGAGCCACCGGCTACCAATACGCGAACCGGGTCGGTGTGCTTTTCAAATTCCCTACTAATGCTACCACTGTCAAATCCAAAGTGGGCGTTTCGTGGATCGCAGCCGACAAAGCCTGCCAATTTGTTGCATCAGAGATCCCAAGTTACGATCTGAACATTACCGTCGCAACTGCCCAATCAGTGTGGAATAATGACGTTCTCAACAAGATCAACACGACAGATCTTGGTAATTCAACTAGACTGGAGATGTTTTACTCTGCGCTGTACAGGGCCCACCTATTGCCAAGCGACAGGACTGGAGAGAACCCTCATTGGCGATCTATTGAACCGTATTACGATGACTTTTATACTGCTTGGGATACGTTCAGATGCCTAAACAGCCTGTATCTGCTGATCCAGCCAGATCGAGAAGAAAGCATTGTGAGAAGTTTGATAGACATCTGGAGACATGAACGGTTCATGCCTGATGGCAGGAGTGGTAATTACAACGGTAGAGTCCAAGGAGGCTCAAACGCCGATAACATTCTAGCGGATGGCTACGTGAAAGGCCTAGCTGGAGGCATCAACTGGACTGATGGCTACGCTGCGATGAAGACCGATGCCGAAGTGGTACCTTACAACAACTTCGACCCCGAGGACCTGACTGGAAGTACCAAAGAAGGTAGAGGAGCTTTGCCTGACTGGCTGGACTATGGCTTCATCACACCAAACTTCTCCCGAAGTGTGAGCAAGACCGTTGAGTACTCGCTTAATGACTTTGCCTTGAGCCAAGTGGCTGCAGGGATCGACCCCCAAAACCAAGCCAAGTATCTCAATAGATCTGCGGGATGGCAAAACCTGTGGCAAAACAATCTCACTTCCCTCAACTTCACTGGGTTTCTTGCTCCTAAATACGCCAACGGCACTCGTGTTCCAGGCTTCGATGCAACTTCCTGCGGCAGCTGTGAGTGGTCAGCCGTTAGTTACGAGGCATTACCATGGGAGTACAGCTGGACAGTGCCTTTCGACATGCAAACCCTTATCACCTTCATGGGTGGGCCTCAAACTACCGAGAACCGTTTGGATGCCATGTTCATCCCAGGTCTGAAGAATGGTGCCGTTGGATCTGGAGGAACCAATGGCATTGGGAGCACACTTTTTAATCCCGGCAACGAGCCCAGTTTTCAAACCCCCTTTCTGTACAACTACCTCCAAGGAAGGCAGTACAAGAGCGTTCTTCGAAGCAGACAGACGGTGAACACCTACTACTACCCTGCGCCCAGCGGTCTTCCCGGCAACAGTGATGCTGGTGCGATTGATTCTTGGATGATCTGGAATATGCTTGGCCTCTACCCTGTGGTCACTCAGCCAATCTACCTTCTACTCTCTCCATGGTTTAGCGACATATCGATGAGCATTGGGGGCAACTCAACATTGCGCATCACTGCACAAGGGCTCAACGACACAAGCTACTATGTACAGAGCGTGAAAGTCAACGGACAGCAGTGGAACCAGAGCTGGATCACCCATGATGATATTAAGAATGGAGGTCAAATCGACTTCGTTCTTGGCAGCCACCAGACGAGCTGGGATACTGGGGCTTTACCACCTAGCCCAGGGCACGTCAGTCTGCCGAGCGCCTGAACGTCTCGGGCCAAAGTTCAGGTGTATTATGCGAGGTAGGTAAAAAGGCTGCTATATACTTGTATAGAATACATGAATGAATGATGATCGAAGCTCGTAGGATTTCCGCAGGGTAAGTATACGCATAAAGTATCATCTATTAGACTGTTGTCTGCCCTACAGTAGGCTGGTACTCAATGTAGAACTACATGTACCGTAAGAACGAGGAACCTGAATAGCGTGACGCTAGTGAGATCGATTGCCGAGTGCGGGGAGAAACTCAACTGAGAAGCGCCTCGGCCGTCTCATGCCCTCTATCAACCACTTTATCTACCTTATCTGAGACATGGATCGTTCCCCCTCATTAGCCTCGGATTCGGCTGTCTTCAGCCTCATCAATGCTTTTGATTCTTTGGACAGCATAGGCGCTGATCATGCTGCCTCCGTTCGACTACTTCGACCATCGGCAAGCTTGGTAATCGACGCTCCCAAATGTACGGAGATACATGGCAGGCTAACCCCAATCGTTCAACAGTCAACGCAAGCAGCTCGAACGCACAACTCGGATAGCCAGCCTCCCAGAAGACTACCACGCTCCGGTCTCTCGGAAAGATAGAGAGATTCTTGCCAAGCCTATTGAAGAAATCGTGCAAGATGTCCACAAAGGGCTTCTTAAACCCATTGATATCCTTAAATCGTACGGCAAGGTTACCATCAGGGCTCATGCAAAGACCAACTGCCTCACGGAGGTGATGATCCGCGAGGCAGAGGGATGGGCAGAGAGCGGTGTCAACCTAAAAGGACCTCTCGCAGGCATCCCGATTTCTCTCAAGGATTCTATTGCTGTAGGCGGGTTTGACGTTAGTGTTGGATATTCGTGCAACACCGGCAAACCGTATGCTCGGGACGGTAGCCTTGTTAAATTGCTCAAGGATGCTGGTAGGCCCTTCGACCCGTACAATCGATGAGGCTGCCTGCTGACGGGGCCTACAGGCGCCATACCATATGTGAAAACCAACCTGCCTGTTACCCTACTCTCCTTCGAATCTACCAACGACGTCTGGGGCCGCTGTACCAATCCTCACAACCCAATGTACTCCCCGGGTGGTTCAACGGGTGGAGAAAGCGCGCTGCTAGCTTACGGGGGTGGCCGTATCGGAATCGGTTCAGATGTTGCAGGTTCCGTACGAGTGCCAGCGCACTTCAGTGGGATTTACTCTCTACGTTGCTCAACAGGACGGTGGCCAAAGATGGGTATCAACACCAGTATGCCTGGCCAAGAAGGTATACCCAGTGTTTACAGCCCAATGGCCCGCACCCTGGCAGATCTCGTCTATTTTTCTAAAAGCATCATCTCCATGAAACCATGGAACTACGATCATACTGTGCACCCCATCGAATGGCGAACAATTCAATACCAAGAAGCGAAGGACAAGCACAAATTCAAATTTGGTGTCATGAATACAGATGGTGTCATTCCTCCTTCTCCTGCCTGCGCTCGCGCTCTCGAATCCGTTGTCTCCGCCCTCCGATCCCAAGGCCACGAAATAATTGACGTCTCTCCGCCCTCCCCTTACACTGGACTTCTCATCGCCTCCACGCTTCTGACGTCTGACGGCTGCAAAACATACCGCTCCTTTTTCCGCACTGGCGAATGGAACGACCCTGGCGCTGCACAGATGGACAATTATGCGAAAATCCCTAGACCGTTCAAGTACTTGTACTACCTTTGGGTCAAATATATCCGCCGTGACGAGATCTGGGCCGGACTGTTGAAAGGTTTCCACAAGAAAAGTGCGTTCGAGCAGTGGAAGTGGGTAGCGAAGAGGGAGGCGTACAAGGCGGCATGGCATACATGGTGGCAGGAGGAGGCAAAGCTTGACTTCATGATCACTCCACCCAACGCTACGCCTGCTGTTCCTCACGATGCCATGAAAGACGCTGTCAGCAGCTGCGGCTATACATTCCTCTTTAATCTGCTTGATTACGCATGCGGCATCATTCCTGTGACGCACGTTGACAGAAATCTCGATCAAATTGACCCCACCTTTGATATCAAGAAATTGAACGGGGTGGCAAAGGGGGCCTATAAGCATTATAATGCGGACAAGATGCATGGTCTACCTGTCGCCGTACAGGTTGTTGGACAACGCTTGCAGGAGGAAAAGGTCTTGGCGGTTATGGAGAGAATTGAAGAAGCGTTGGAAAGGCAGGGGGGGAATTATGAGCATTTGGAGATTGAGTAAGAGTCATTGACTCTCTACTAGCATGTAAAAACATGAGATAAGTGTACAACCAGTTTGGAAAACTTTCCTTACTTATTTTCCTGGCGCCTTTTCTCCTTAAACGGCTGCGCAAACGCACGCGCTTTCCCAAGAGTAGAGATATTATTTTGGGAGGCCTTAATAGAACTAAGGCACTCGCGTAGTATATGTGTCGGATTGAGCGACGTTCCAAGCACCACATTCGAAGCGCCATTGGTATATGCCATGACACAGAACCTTCAAGCTCTTGGACAGCAGATGCTTGATACGGTACAGCTCACCGTTCTGGTTCGCTGAGAATTGAATCAAATATATGTCCTCAGCCGCATCTGCCTCACTATGATCTGTCCTGTTGTTGCGGCGATCGGCCTCTTGCCAGGCCGTTGCTAGTACAAGCATGGCCTCATTTCGTTCTCGGGGAAAGTAGCCACAGTGTTGTATCCAGAATATAATCTCATTCGCGTCCCACTGTTGAAGCCTCATCCTGAGCTCACTGGCGGGATAATCCCTACTTCGTCCCCCTCCTCTATTACCATCCCGGCAGCAGCATCCTCCTCAACATCCACATACTCCAAATTGACCGTAAGCGCGCTGCTGCTCAGCACGCTCTTCTTAATCCCCGGATACTTTTCCTCTAGAAAGTCGAACAGCTCCGTCACTGGAACCGGTGCGGGGAAGTTTTCCGAAGGCTTCCTTGTGAAGCTGGCTGCGGAGGCGAAGTAGAGGATGTTAAACTGGCCGGGTGGGGATTTGTTGGCTGCCATTATTGTAATTCGAGAGGGTTCCTGAAGGCGATGAGGTGTGGTTAGCTTGGGAGCGAGGGCGTATAGGGGAAAGGTTATAAGGAACGGTGCAGAGTAAAGACCGGATCAGATAGGTAGATGGTTTCTGTGAGAGAGACACATGGCGCTCTTTCGGATAATACATGCTTTGTTTGTTGGGGTTCATCAGAGTCTTGTGAATGCGGAGTCAAGAGAGAAGGCGGCTTACCGATTGGCGTGTGCGAACGTACCATAAATGGATGTGGACGGTGGAGAAGGATTTAGGGTTAGTGCGGATATGGGATGTCGAAATGCGTTTTAGGATGCTATGGGCTACCAGAATCTTAGATATACTAACAGTTAAAAAATCCATAACCCTCTCCTATGAGAACGTTTCGCGCATGCAGGACAGTTCCTGCATCGCTTTAATAAAATGGCGTCATGGCAGCGGCTTCGTCTCAGCCTCGGTCTAGATACAGGCCTCACTACCAAAAAAGTATGCTGGCGCTGTGCCCTGAGACAAACGCGGCGACATAGTTCTACGGTCCAGGGTGCTCTGTCAGGAGAAATGGTGTTCTCCCAGAAGTCATACGATGCTTTGGCCCGATCCAAGAGGGAAAATCGAATACTTCACGAACGACAAATACGAGACTTGCCGACTCGCATATGGAGAGTCGACCCATTCGACCCATCCGAACCATCCGACCCATCACATCAGTCGACTGTTAGATGTCATGTAGCAAAGTCTTCGCCCTTGGTGAAGCATGTCATCGAAGAGTATGCAAACGAGGTGCCTATACATTTAGGAGGCCTGGATCGCAAGGATGAACAGGAGATGTCACATTTGCGGATTCACGGAATGGAAACACAGATTGTGCCCTCCGCGAGCGTAAATATACTCAACAACGATGGAAACGAATTGCGAATAAGATCTGGAGGTCCCAATGCCGAACCACATCCGGCCCTTCAAGTATCCGCAGCGAAAGATGTACTGGAGCCAGAAGATTTTGTGCTGGCAGCGGATGCTGAGATAGCTTTGGACGACGTTCTCAAGGCTTTCGCTTTCCAGAAATTGCGTTCCCGGATGGCTCAACATTCGCAGCTTATACGCAAATCGCGACCAAGCCCTAATAGATCTGATTCTGTAAGGTTCCCACGCATAAGGTATTACACAACATGTACTGTAGGTGAGCTAAATTCAACGCAAACCCTGTTGTTATGACTAAATCTATACAGGCTAGGTATGCAAGTCACGAAGTCCCAGAGTTCTCTCCAGCAGAATATCAACCTGCTATAGAAATCCCTATCAATAATGATGTGGGCGTCCGAGATCGTTTGAGAGCTTGGCAAAAGCAGCAGAATGCAGACTCGGAGATTCTCATGTCTTCTGGTTTTCCAGATAGTAAACTCAAGTCCCAGGAAAATCTACTTGCGCAATCTGGAACAAGCGATGGTGAAAATACCTTGTTTCGAGACGATGAGACTTCTCAGGACGAATTGATGTTAAGAATGGATGCTGAAGATCAGGTTACCGATGCTACCGATGACCAGACCTTCCTTAGAAAAGGAGACTTGGTTGAATTCTTGTGAGTGAACGACTCTAAATTTCGTTACTGAAGATACGTACCGCTCACTTTTCGTAGGACCACTGGCGAACCTATACTGGCCATATTCATTCGGAATTTCGCAGCGCAATCACAGTTCTATACGATGCAAGGCAAATGGGTCCACAGATTGCCCCAGCGCGTCAAATTCAGTATAAGTCGGTTCTCCACATTGGATGCCGTTAATCGAATTCTCCCCTATCTCCCCACGGAGCAGGTTGGAGAAGATATGCTGGATAACCTTCACAACTTGGATATGTCTGTCCCTCGTGAAGCAGGAGCCGACTTAATTGAGAAGATGTTGCGGTTTCACAGAGCCGCTAATTCTACCTTCAGGAAACACGCGGATAGGCTCGATCATGCTTACAAAATAATGGCGCACCCAACGGAGCGTAGATGGCTTTCACTCGAAGAGGCTGCAACAGAACTTCTCCAGATACGAGGAAAATCGACGCTCAATAACGCAATGCTCTGGGCTGTACACAGGGTACTGGTTAAGACTGTAGGTATCAGAATGGGTAACAAAAAGCACCGTCTATCTCCAATATTTGACATACTGCCGCGACGCGATGTTGATGACTTGTCAAGGGTTACAAAATGGTTACGAGATTACCAAGAAGGGATAACAGCCACTGCGATGACAGGTACTTGTCCAAAGGACAACGCAGGGACTGATAATCCGTTCTACAACTTCTTGCCCAAAGCCCGGACATTGATAACAGAGAGTCGGAAAAGACGCCCTGTCACGGAGCTTGGTGCAGTCGGCCCCAGCTCTGTCAAGGTTACTCCCGTCGCGCCTCAGTGGGCGGTTTGGAAGAGCAGTCCTGGCATGCGTTTCACTGGCGGTGAAAAGCAAATTCTGGAGTTTATCAACGTTTGGGTTAAGAACGAAACTTTGACACCTGGTTCAATCCTCACTTCATTCGGACCTATGATAATTCGCGCCACTGGAATGTACAAAGGTTTTGTACTCAAGCAAGATATTGGTGCTGTTTTCCTACAAGAAATGGGTGTGATATCTCCTTGGCAGAATCGTTTGGCGTACAATACGACCTTGAATCTTCCCGGCCACCGGTTGGATACCAAAACCGATCGTCTCTTAATTGATGCAGAGAAATCATCAGACAACTTCGTAATGAAGGATTCCATGCAGAGCCTACGACGAGACTGGGGCGATTTGGAGGTCTTTTGCATCGATGATGCTGATGTCGCTGAAAGGGACGATGGTATCTCTTTGGAAGCTATTAACGGCAAAGACTCTGAGTACTGGATACACATACATGTTGCGAACCCGTCAGCTTTCATCACTCCAGACTCCGGTCTGGCAAGATACGCAGGTCATGTCACCGAGTCTATATATTTCCCTGAGCGGCGATTTCCGATGCTTAACCCAGATGTCGTGGCAAATCATTTCAGTCTTGCAATTAACAAGCCCACAATCACGTTTAGTGCCAAATTAAGAGCCGACGGTGAGATTCTTGAGACAAAAGTGGTGAACGGCATCATTCGCAATGTTCGACATATAACACGAAAAACACTACGGCAATACCTCTCATTTGGCGACACGCCGCTAGCAAAGGAGATCAAGAACATCACCGTAGGACGTGCCAACCTAGGATCGGGGACGATCCCTAAGTCAATCATGAGTCCAACCAAAAATACGGCCGAGACACTGACTTCCTTAAACGAATCGCAAGTAGCAACATTACGTAGACTATGCGAACTGGGTGCAGCAAGACGTCTCAAACGTGAGCAGAATGGCGCCATCAATATCATGACTCAACAAATACCAAGAGTAGAACCGTCCGTCTACTTTCAAGCGGACGGAAAAGCACCGTCTTTGTTGTTTGACAGACACAGCCAGCGAATCGAAGGAGACCCGATCATCTCATTGGATTGCACTGAGTTTGACCCTACCTCATCACCGGGGATTCATTCATCTGAGACACTAGTCCCCGATTGCATGATCCTAGCTGGCGAAATAGCTGCGACGTGGTGTGGTCAACGGAATATTCCTATTGCCTACAGAGGTACCATCCGTAACCCTGAACCTGAAATACCGCCTGAACAGTTCAAGAGAGAAGTTATTAACCCTGCAATCGCAAAGCATGGCTGTGCCCCCTTAGTCGTGAACCTCCGCTACCTCAGCTTGATTGGGACTTCTACTCTATCAACATCTCCCCTCGCACACACCCCCCTAGGCGCTCCTTACTACTGCAAGATCACCTCGCCCCTTCGACGGTATGCCGATCTAATGGCCCACTGGCAAATTGAAGCTGCAATTCGCTATGAAGCAGAAACAGGTCGCACCCTGATCGGCAGCGCAACTCAAGACTCCTACCTCCCATTCCGCTTTCCTGAAGCCGAGGCCGCAATCTCCCACATCTCCCGCCGCGAAAATGTTATTGGCCGTTGCAGCAAAGGTTCAGCGCGCCACTGGTACACACAACTCTTGTTCAGAGCATTTTATTTCAAGGAAGCCCCCCTTCCAGACACATTCGGAGTCTATGTCTACGGAGCTAACACCAGCAACATAAAACACATGCGCTGGGCGGGGTTGATGAGGGAATATGGCTTCGGTGTTGACCTGGAGGACAATGAGTTGTCGAGAGCTGCAGGGGGCATTGGGGTTGGGGATTGGTGGGAGGCGAAGATTGATAAGATACAATGCCATTCAAGGTACATTGTTCTGTCGCCGCTGAGGCTCATTCAAAAGGCGGATTCTACATGATGAGAGAGAGAAAAAGAGAGAGTCTAAGGAGTGCGGATATTGCAAAAGTAAGAGAAACGAAGACAGTCCTCGATAGACCAATGCTGGGACACAGCACCTGAAAGTCCTCTACTTAGGGTCTATCAACTTATCAAGACTGAAAGCGAAAGAGGCTAAAGTCGTTAAAAGGACGGCTGGTCCAGGCAATTCGCGTGCTACCAAATTCGAGGATCCAAACAGTATAGGATAGTATCTAGAAAGGTGCATAGCCAGGTAGGGACGATAAATCGCACATCCAAGAGCACTAAGCGAAGCTTTAAGACGGTACTAGCACGAAACAAGAGGCGAGTTTGTGATAAGGTGAAGATTTCTACCTTCAATAAGAGAAAGATCGACACCATATGTATACGTACTAGAAAGGACGAGATTGCATGGGAGCATGAAGCTCCTCGAGGAACAGATCATAATGGAAGCTTTGCGCTGGAATATTTTCATGTCATAACTTATATTCAACCCCTGCATTAAACTGCTTCAGTCCTGAATAGCTTCCTTCTCGAGTCTTAGCATGGCATATTCTACACTGCTGGAAGGGTACTGTACAGATACTGACTACCAGAGGTAAGCTTGTCGGGGTTGAATTAGGGACTATGTCTAGCGCATACTGGGCGTTCTGGAAGCAAGCTGAAAGTAACAGAAGACGTTAAGCGGCTGCCGGCTGGAGCCATCTGCTTTAGGGTCGATTCTAGTTTAAGTTTTCAACAACATATTGCAACCTGCTCCCTCGACGATCATGGTACTAAGAACACGATCACTTCATTCGCTTGCTGGGCATCCCTAGGTACCATCCTTCGAGCCAATTGTCTCGATAGACTGGCTGTCCAGTGGCGCTCTGGACTGCACACTGATTTCTAATCAAGGTTGGTTGATATTCGAATCAAGAAACAGGGAGCCGAGCATGAGTGAACAGCCACAATATGGTGGTTGAGTGGCTTCTTGCGCAGAGATGAACAATACTATGACACAAGCAGTGGTGTCGATCGCTGTGCACTTCCTCCAACCCTGGAATTACTGGGAGTCTGGGAGAAGAGACCGAGAGAGAGCCGTTAGATTTTTGGCTCTCATTAGACGCACGCCACCCACATGGGCTAATCATATCGACTTGAAAAAACCTAGTTTCATGGGGTTAGGAAGTAAGGTAGTACTGGCAAAGCACTTATCCAGGCCGTTTAACTAAATAGTTACATATCTCATGCCATTCCTTGGTGTTTATTTTCGTGTTGAGTATCTAATTGAAGTTTTTCCTTCCCTCTGGTGTTTTCATATGACCAAGCCGGCACTTACAGCCTACGCTTTCTACCCTCCATTAGTTTTACTTACAATGAAAATCTCTATCTCATCTGGCCCGGAGCCTCTGCTCCCGGCATGTTACCTGCTCAGCAGTTCCAAGTCAATGCTACGGGATGCAACGCGGACAAGTATGTGGCATGCTTTAGAATGCTTGATTTTCATGTTGCTTTGCATAATATCTGGAAGAGATGCACATAACAAGGGGCCATCAGGAAATTTTCACACAAACAGCTCAACGCGGGCTGTCGAATACATTCTCCGAAACCAATCCAAACGAAGAAGCAGTACCTTCCTCTACTTTCCGAGTTTTCTTCGTTGCCCTTTTCAATGCGCTCCTTTCACCGTCCTTGGAATGCCCTAGAATGATTGTTTGGGACCGAGAATCATAAGGGAAAGGACAGTGTACTCGATGATTAACTGGCCCACTCTGCTTCCCTTGTGTTCCTTTCTCCTTTCGTACGGTTCAACAAAGTACTCGTAATGTTACTTTGGCCGGGCTAAAACAAGGGGTTCTTGGTGGAACTTTGACCAGACATACCTACTTTGACTTGGTCGTTATTCCTAAGCGCTTGCTACCTTTCGAAGGCCATCTCAGCATCCTCTTGCAACAAAGCCCGAGGTCACTTCTGATTCCCTCACTCGATAAGTTCGCTGAAAGGCGTCTCGTATCAGCACTAGCGTATTCCGGTTAGGTTGAAACCAACCCTAACGCTGACTGTGCTGTTTTGGCATTTTGACAAGCCAGCTCTTCTCAGCAATTGATAAGAAGCTTAGTTACTTATTAGATTTATGGCTTTGTGCTGATTCGTACTGTGCCATTTCGAGGCATTGATGACATTTGTTTGCTCACTAATAAGTGTAATAAAGTCTTATCCTTCTTATATAAGAAATTTGTTTTCCGAGCTTTTAATATTTCCATCTCCCACGAATTCGCGCCTCTCCGTCATTCTTCGAGAAGTGCTAGTTGCTCCCACAAGCCTCCAGTGATCACCGGGTTTTCTCAGATAACCATCTCCAATCCCTAACCCATTCCCACATTACAAACACAAGCAAAAATGGCAGGCATAGTCCTCAAAGGTAACTTCCTCAGTGCAACCTGCCCCTGCCCTTTGGAACCCTACTAACAATCACCTGACACAGTCGCTCAAGCCGCCGGCGGCTCTGGCGGCGCAACCCAGCAAGTCGTCCAGATGGCCGACGCTGCCAGCCACATCATGGACCTCTTCCGCGAGGAGGCCAAGAAGAACAAGGAAGACGCACGAGTTTCGGACAACGAATTTAACATCCGCAAAAACTTCCTCGTCAACGCCGTCAACGCCATCAAAGAAGCCACCATGTCCCAGTACAACATCGTCATCTGCACTGACCAGGAACACGACGACTTCCAAGCCCTAACCGGCCAGATCTTACCTATGGACCTGCTCAACGTGGAGATCTCGGCGGGCAAGTTCGTTAATTTCCAGGTGTATGTGTTTGAGACGGGGCGGTATCTGCGGCGCGGGCGGTGGGAACTGGATTCATGGGGTTGGTGGGGGGAGAGCAAGAAGTTCACGGATATCTTCATGCATGTGCATTTCGAAACGGCGCAGAAGAAACTCGATGCCGATGCTATCAAGAAAGCGACGGATCAAAAAGCGGCAGAGGATAAGACGGCGGCGGATGCGGCGACGGCCGCAAAGGCCACGCAGGATAAAGCGGCAGCGCTGGAGGCGTTGACCCTGAAGGCGGAGAATGATAAGAAGGCTGCAGATGCGGCCGCACAGGCTGGACAACAAGGTGCGGCGGCCACGGCGGGAGATGGGATGCCGCCAATGTCTAGTGGAGTTCCTCCCGTGTCCTCAGGACAGTATCCCAGCGGAAGTGGTGGAGCTCCCAACGCTGGCCAATATGCTCCTGGGCCTGCAGTAGCTGGTGCTGGATCTTTTCCGCGTGGTCTTCCGGCTCCAAACGGTGCGCAAAGCGGTCCGTACGCCCCGAGCAATCCCGCATACTCCAACGGTCCAAACAACTACGGTCAAAGTGCTGGCATGCAGTAAGCTAGCTCCCCCTCCACGATCCATTTTCCTGAGAGAGCGACATGCTAATGAGAAAACCTCAGACAAGGCGCTCAAGACGACCAGTTCAGCAGCGGTGGTGCTCGAGGTTATCAAGCACAGCAGAGCAACACCCCCCCAGCTCCATCATTTACTTCTCGTATGCCCCTTTCCTCCTTTCTCACCCCCTTCTGCCCCGTCAATCCTTTTTTCTCCTCCCATCCCATTTCTTTTTTCTCTTGCTTTGGAAGTATCGCTAACCCACTCACCCCCACCGACAAATCTCGCAAGAGCAGCCGCAGGCCCGGCGATGCAGATGCTGATGCCGAGTTTGGGGATGGGGACGGGTGTTACGGGGTAGAGGTGCGGGGGATGAAGGGTGGGCAGGTGGTGGTGGTGGGTTGGGGGCTAGAAAGGAAGGGTCGGAGAGGGTCGGAGGGAGAAAGATTGGACACGAAATTGCCAAAATCCAAAAAAAACAAACCCCAATCCTATCCTTCCAACCCCCCCCCCCACTACTACTCCACACTTCATACCCAATCTTCCTCACCCCAAACCAATCCCCTCATATCAACAACACACACAGTCCGAACCATCCAATCGGCTTTTTGCAAAAGCAAAGGCTATACCAACCCACAAACCGTGCACACAAAGCCCTCTCCACCCCTCCTCCATCCACCATCTCACCCCTACTCTCACATCCACCCTCTTCACACACCCTCAAACCATCCCTCTCAAAACCCCCTTTTCAACGAGTCAAAAGTTACGGAAACAGCTCCAAAACCATCCAATACACATTATCCCTTCTAACCATCTTTTTCACCCCCATGCTATTTATTTTGCAATGAAAATCTCATAATCTTCCCAGACCAAAAAAACAATTAACCACCCCCCCCCTAACGAACTATTAAGCTTCCATCACCGTCGACGCAATCCCAACCCTAACCTTTTTTTTTTTTTTTTTACCTCTCTTTGAAAAGATCCTGTCTTTTCCGATCTGCATATCCCTTAGCCCTACGACGCACAAACGAGATCCATAGCTAGCGTTACCTAACGGGTGCGGAGTGGAGCCCCCCTCGTATCAGCAATAAAAGATCGGGAGAGATGTGGGACCTGATGTCGTACGTAGCATTGACCCCGGTAAAGCCTTTGGGGCTTATCATTGGCCCCTTCCATCATCAACCTCTTTCGTTTCTTTTGGTGAATGGATATGCTCATTTTTATCTGGATGGAAGTGGGGAGGGGGGGTTGGGGAAGGAAAGGGGAGGGAATCGAGGAACAAGGGGTCGGGTTGGTGGATAAGGGTTAAGGAGGTAAGAAGGGTGGACGGTAACAGGAGTTGTAGGGCTTGCTTGGGGTTGGAGGTTGCTCAACGAGTATCGGATGGACTCGATGGAGTCAAAGGTACTCAGTGCCCAGGATCGTACGATGGAGGTTTATGATCCTTCTTCGTCATACCCTTCTACATGTAGTTCCCCAGCAAGGGATGTTTATCTGAACCGAAATACATGCAGCAACCGCTTCGCTTACCATACGAATGTTTCTCATGCACATCCATGCTCCCAAGAAATCGAAAAAGAAACCTTCAAACCGGCTTTCCCCTCTTCGCCAGCACTGACAAGGAGATAGCCATACCATGCTATCCACGTACCGAACTTTTGTACATCACCCTCTTTCCAAGAGGAAGAACCTCATATTCTAATATTTACAATTGCCCCTCTTTCAGAAGAGCTATCTCTTTCTCTTAACCTTATGTTCCCCACCTCCCTTCCGATTCCTCTTCTTTCTGCTTTTCTCCTCCGGGTCCGTCACAGGTATATCTCGGAGCTCCCATTCCACATGCCGGAGCATGTATTCATCGACATGACCAGGCTCGTTGGCCTCTTCGTCTTGGTCTACCGCAACAACGCCGGGGGTCACGAGACCAGAGTCTGCAGCTTCAAGCGTCGTGGTTCGATCGATATTGGAAGATTCGTTCAAGGCAGAGGGAGGCGCCGGAACTTCCCCTGGAGTCGTTGGCGCAGGGGTTTTTGGCGTCGCGCCACCGCCACTACTGGCGGCTACTTTATCATCAAAGTCCGCTGCATCAGTATTGATGATTTCTTTCTCTGCGATTCTAGCAGCAGCGATATCCTCTGCATCTTCCACTTCGTCAAAGGCTCTGCCTGCACCGCCATCGCCGAAAACACGGTCCATAGCTGCATTAGCATCAACGTCACCATCAAGAGCTTCCTCTCCAATTAGCTCGTCGCCGGGCGCTGGCTTGTTGAAGTATTCTGTTGTAAAGGTACCATCTTGTATGATGATATCGTCCAGGCGACGTTTCTGGTTTGCCTTACGAAGAATATTAGCCTCGATAGTGTATTCACTGACGAGACGGTAAATGGAGACGTCTCTTGTTTGGCCGATTCGGTGGCAACGGTCTTGGCATTGCTTGTCCATTGCTGGATTCCAATCTGAGTCGTAGAAGATGACGGTGTCTGCTCCGGTCAAGTTAATACCCAACCCACCTGACCGCGAGGAGAGGATGAACACGTCAATTCGGCTGTCACTGTTAAATCTTTCCGTCAAAACCTGCCGCTCCTCTATTCTTGTTTGGCCGTCCAATCGCAGATAGCGGTGACCGTGAATGTTAAGGAATTGCTCGAGGATATCGAGGACTTTGGTCATCTGGGTAAAGATGAGAGCACGATGACCTCCTTCCTGAAGCTTGCGGAGCAGTGTATCGAGTCGTTGGAGTTTACCACAATCGTATTGGAGGAGCCGCTTGTCTGGGAAAGCAATAGAGAGACGCATGCGGGCTTCGTGAAAGGCGTCAGGAGTGAATGACTCGTTGGTGGAACGAACCACTTCCACGCCACCCAAGGACAGAGCCAAGGGCACCATATCGGTCGCAACAACAGCAGGAGTTATACAGGCGAATTTCTGAATGGTCGTCTGCATGGCTTTTGATCGCTGGGGCAATGTTAGTACCATCTCAGCGAAAGCTGGCGACTGTCTCGAGAACCAGTTCGAAAGCTCCACCCTTCGTCCGGGCATTGCGGAGGACGGCAATGATAACAGATCCATTTTCAACCGTTCCATCAAGCTGTAGCTGTATAATGGACGTCTTTGGCTGCGAAGACTCGTCAGGTAGGCGGAATGGCGAAGTTCCTCGAATCTTGATCGCCTAGCAGCGTTTTCCATGCTCGCAAGTGTAGATTTGACAGATGTGCCGTCGAACAGCATGCCTTGGTCTACGCGACCCCATGCCTGGCTTGTCAGCTGCCTCAAAGTGCCAATAGCACCAAGCCTTTGCTTTTGAATGGTATCAAGAGCAGAAAGATGCTCGTTAGCACCTGGGAGCAGATTCACCACGTTCAGATTAACAGTACCGACCGATTCATCTTGAAGCAAACGTCGGCGGACAAGGAGCTCTTTGATCTCGAAGTCTGCAACTGCTGATTTGTTCATCGCGAAAGAAGTGACGATCTGTCGGGTTTCGAAGAGATCGGGATGGTTGCAGACTTTTCGAAGCTGCATCAGGCAATTGATGATTTTCAAGAAATTGCCAGTAGCTAGAGTCTCCCGGGTCTGCGCTCGGGACATGAAGCCGTCGTATAAATATCGCTGACGCTTTGATAATTTACAATACAGCACATATTCTGTTTTTCCTGGCATCTGTTTCTCGACATCTGCTTTTAACCTCCTTAGGAGGTGGGGTCTCAAGACTCGGTGAAGTCTCGCAACGTCGTCCTTCCCCTCTTGATCAATTATCTCCTTGCCCTCCATAATCTGGTCAACCGGTCTCCGAAACCAACTGTTGAACTGTACCAAGTCTCCGAAGCCTTCAAGCTCTGTACTATCGGGAGGCATCAGGAAATATAACAATGACCATAATTCTGTAAGGTTGTTCTGTAATGGTGTCCCTGTCAGAAGTAGTCGGGAATGCGTTCTGAACGTCAACATTGTTTGCCAGCGCTTAGAGCGGAAGTTCTTAATGTTGTGAGCTTCGTCGAGTACCATATAGTGCCATGCCTTTCGCTTAAAGATCTGATTATCCTGTGAAATGAGTTGGTATGAAGTAATCCAAACATTCCATTTATCGTCATCCATCCAGCCTGTGCGTTTCTTCCGTCGCTCCTCTTGTGTCCCATAGTAGGTTAAGACTTTGAAACCTGGTAAAAACTTTTTGAATTCCATTTCCCAATTTAACATGACACTCGTAGGCACTACAATCAGATGAGGACCCCAGACCTCGTGCCGCTCGGCAAGGTGAGCAAGCAATGCTATAGTCTGTATCGTCTTGCCCAGACCCATCTCATCCGCCAGGATCCCATTAGTATTCTCTCGATATAACTTAGCAAGCCAGTCAAGACCAGCATACTGATATTCTCGAAGGGTACCTCGAAGCAGACTTGGTACCGGCGTTACGAATGCATTAGTTGACACTGGAGTTGCTGGTAATGAGTCTCTATGACTTTGGACCACGGAATCAGAACTTATCAAGTTGGCCAGAGCACATGGTTGAGTTTGCGGGTCTCGAGTGTTTGGAGTGAGGGTGGTTTCCGGATTTTTGGAATGTTCAGGTGGCCTCAACACACCGCTAATATCAAGATCATTCGATGCCTTGTGGGTGCCCAGGTAAGGTTCCTCACTATTGCTGGCGGAAGGCGTTTGAACCTGAGTGGCGTCTGGGATCAATGAGACTTCTTCAACTTCGTCTTCGGACACATCGCCCTTTTCATCAACGATTTCCGGTCTACCATCATTATTCCTCGTCGCATTAGCCGCGTCAGCAAGGTAGTCTATCTTAGGGAAGAAACCGAGTAAGCCTGGGTCTTCTGATGCTGCATCGCTCTCCTCGTCACCATTCTCACTCGATTGCTCGTCACCATCATCGGAGTCATCATCCATGTCAGTACTCTCGTCACTATTATCCATCATAACGTCATCAACTTCCTCTACCACCACGGAAGCCCCAGCTTGTTCGGAGTTTTCGACTTCCATCACGTCCTGAAACTCAGCCGCGGGACTTGTATCAGCGTTCCTGCAGTCTGATTTGATATCGTCAGCTTTCACACCCATCTCTTCCAAGCTCTCCTTATCTGGCTTTGAAGACCGTTCAAGGCCTTCCTGTTGGATTGCGGCATACTTTCGACGAAGCTCTTCATCAGTTAGTCCTTCATCGTCGTTGACTGCTTGACCGTCACTCTCCGATTGGCTTGTGGACATGTTTTCCTCGTCCCCACTTTCGTCTTCAGAATCAGATATCTGGGAACCCCTGCTTCGCTCTCCTTCCTCGTCACTATCAACCTCGTCATCACTGTGGATGTCCACAGAAGGGGCCCGCCTTCTTTTGTCCAGCAATTGAGTCGACTGCTCCAACAGTTCATTCAAGGCCTTTCTACCTAGAAGATGTTGCTCCTCTTTCCATCTCTCAAGTCGTCTTTTCTCCACCTCGGCCGTAACGATCCCCCACTTCTGTAAAATATCTGCACGCACTTGCTTGTACCGCTCAAAGTAGAGCTTCTCTAAATCTTCCAACATCTGCTTTTGGGTTTTTGGTTGTTTCCTCAGCCACTCAGCCGCTGCAGCTAAAGCAATCCTCTTCGCGTTTCTTCTGTGCTTGTCTTGTTCTTGCACCATCAATTTGTGGAAGTAAATAGCATGTGCGAGTAAGTGATCTCGATGGGCGTACTGCTGAGGGGGCTCGTCTTGAGGATCCGGTACATAAAGTGAACATCTGCCTTCGCTAAGGACACCTCCGGTCTGCGCAGCCTGGAGGATTCGCTGTCGTAAAAGAGCTTCTTTTAAGGCCTCCTCGTCCGTCATCTGTCCAGTACTCTCCGCAGCTCTAGACCCCTCCTGGTCCACCCAGTCTTTGAAAGAAGGGAAACGTCGAGCGAGAAGAACATGTTCCGGATGCTGAATTGTGACAGTGGGCATGCGAACTTTGAGGCTTAGTCTCTGGGGCTTATAATTTGGGCCTGTTATCACGATCTCCTCTTCCACACTATCGTCCTCTTCCGCCGCTTGATCTTCATCGCTCTCGTGCCACCCATTTGTTGTCATTCCCTGGGTCTTGTTTCTCGTGGTGGTGCCTGCCGAGGTGCGTCCAGATCTGCGAGTCTGATAGGTGCTTGTGTTTTGCGGCGACTGAGTGGGTGATTTTGGAGGGGATTTTGGGGGTATCCTTTTTTTATGCGAACGTTTGAGGGCAATTGCTGCAGAAGTAGTAACAGCCTGTCTAATAGAGGTACCGTTGTGTTGGCCAGTTTTGGCCGGTGACTTGGTGGAAGTGTTGGCCGGCGATTTGCCAGAAAATTGTGCCCGCTTGCCATTGACCTGACACTGACCTGTTGAGGGTGTTAAGGTTGATGATTTAGAGATAGATGCGCCACCATGTTTACTACCAATGACCTGCGTTTTCTGGATGGCGCCACGCGTCTGACGTTTATCGGCTTGAGGTTGTAAATCGAGAGGGAGGAAGTTTGTCCGGGATGATTTCCTTCGGCCTCCCTCGACAAATGATGTAGGGCCATCCACCGCAATTCTTTTCCAAGGAGGCGAGACAGGTCTGATTGTTGTCGAGGGTTGTGGTGTGGCAGAATCTGTAAGCTTCCGCTTCTTTGCAGGAGGTCCATCATTATTATTATCTTCACTTTCGGAGTCTTTGTTCTCGATGATATTTGAAGTAGCAAGAGGATTTAGGAATGCAGCTTGAGCTTGGCTATCCGTGGGTGTTGCGTTGGTTTGATCAAGCTGATCGTTGTTTTGATGTTCACCGTTGTCAAGCGTGCCGTTTTGCATTTCAGCACGGAATGACGAGAACAGCAATCCCTTACTCGAGGACCCCCAAAGATCCCAGCGAAATTTCACTCAAACCAATTAATTCTGGCATCAATCGAAAGTTTAACTCGAGCCCAGGACGGTGATGAAGTTTGAGCATGTCATCAAGTCTGTAGCGCAAGGAAATCGCAGTCAAAGATGGGTTAAAGTGTGCCTGATGAGTTGATTTTTCGAGAAGGATATTGCCGGACGGGGTGCCATAAGCACGCTAAGTGCCGTTATACGCCTATCCCATGTACATGTTATCACGCCCAGCCTGGTTTAGTGAATCGACATCATTCATCAATCGTTGAACTCAAGTAAGCTACCACCGACGTTGAGACCAGCAGCTTTGTCGCATGACACCGTAGGAATTCTTTTGTTCCAATCCATTGGAACATATAGAACTGAACTGCAGTAGATGCTATCCCGACGCCTCGCAACGGCGCGGCCATTATCTCACCTCCTCCACAAACCAGTCTCCTCCCGTATGCAAGTAAGATGCCTTACGCAAGCCGATGTGGATGATCCCGACATGGTCTGTCCTCTCCTGTCATCACCAAGCATTCTGGGGGAATCTCTCTGCTAACCACCGATAATCCAGAACGGCGGCTACATCAATCCTCCCCGAATAAAGCGTCAATTTCGTGACCCTTATGGTGACTGGTGGGATAAACAAGAGCGCCGCAACTTCGGTGAGCCAGTCCACGAGGACAATGATATTCTCGGTATCTTCAGTCCATACGAGTACACACATTTCACGCCACAGAAAGCGTTCTTTTTGATGGGGTGTTTCATTGCAACAACGCTGGGACTTTGTGGGGTCGTGAGTATGTACTATCCGGATAGGCCGAGTGTGCCGAGGACGTTTCCTGGGGGCTTAGATAGGGAGTTAGGAGGGGAGGGGGCTGTGTGGGTAAGGGTTGGGCCTGTGCTATTGCAGGGTTATTGAAAGCTAACTGATGTGTAGGCACCGAAGAACTTGGAGGAAACGGACGTCTGAAGAAACAAAGAACCGGAAGCTTAACGGTCTTGGAGAGGCAACCGGCGCACCTTTGTATATATATATTACATGAACATCCAACCCAGTGGGAAGTTGAAAGCCGAAATGATGATATACCATGCTACTCAAATAGACTCCATACACCGATGCTATGCTAATCAGGCCTGTGCTGCGTGCACAAGCAAAACGCCATAAACCGCACCCGCAGTGTGCGATTGTCAAAGAACGCCATCGACGCCGTGGTCTCCACCGGGGCATAAATCGCTAAAAGACGTATTCGTAAGGCCACAGAAGATCAACGCCTGGGAAGATTCCCCGTCATCCTCCCACCACCCGCCAGAAGGCTCTGCCTTACTATCATCTCGGCCGCTGCGGCCGCTGTCAGTCTCTCTTTCTGCCTGCTTCGATCTTTCAGGTATCTCTCCGCTTCGGGTCGCATCCTGAGTATCCGCAAGATCATGTCATCATTCGGATCGGCCTGTGCTTCCTTCCATTTTTCTTCTTTGGCCTTTTTCATTGTACCCAGGTTTCGGGACAGCATGATACTTTTCGATCGCCGGGTCGATTGCATGGCTAGCAAGCCTGCTGCACCAGCAAAGGCAGGAGATGATAAATTCGCAGGCGCAGAAAGTCTGTGCTTATGCGACTGCTGTCGGGCAGCAGTAGCGGAGGCCATACGCTCCGAGGTACGTATCAAAGCTTCGGTGGATTCAAAGTAAAAAAAATTAAGGTTAGTAATGTCGAAGTATTTGGGCGACTTGAGAACCTCAAGAGGGACGCCATTAGCCTCTCCGGTCTCTTCGTCTACCGCATGGAAGAAGTCGAACAGGTACTGAAGCCATTTAAAGACTATATCGACTTCTTGCTGCTTCAGCTGACGTTGCTGCGAAGGTTTGTCGGAGAGCGGGGGAACTAATAGCACTTCCAGGGTGACTAGCACCTCTTTCCAAAGTCTAGTCATGACCATAATCATGGCGGCACTGGTTAGGGTTTTGTTCATGATAGCGAAGTTATCATCAAAGTACGCAAAAAGAGGCTTGAGTGCGTTTGTAATCTCGGCTTCCGTAAGTGCCTGCGTTGCTGGTGACGGTCGGTTCCTATTGAAGTAGCTGGATACCGAAGACATAGATATTCCCTTCGATAGCAAGCTTCGTAAAGCGCGCCGGGAAAGACAGTGATTGATATACGCCGAAAGCTTTTCGAGGTTAGCTTGCATGACTGAAGTACAGGTGAATTAGCTGACCTTATCCGTAATTTTTCTTGTCATATCTCTCTCTGTCCTTTTAAGCGTTCGGAACGCCTTACCGAAGTAGAATTGAATATCATCCCGCTCGCCCTCCATACTTACACGCAGTAGGATTCGGCCCTGAGTATCAAGATCTAGCCAATACTCCCGGGGAAGGAAGTCGTTGAAATGCGAAGGATCCAGCTTAAGAGAAGCCCTGCCAACGCAGTCGTGATCTCCCAAAGCATCCCAATCCCATACAGTGGCAATGATGTTCAAAGGTCCTTGCGTAGTGATGTCAACCGTCTCATCCCATCGGGGATTGAGATTGCGATAAATAATTCTGGTCTTCGCTAGACGTTTTTGGTACTCATCGCCAAGAACAACGTACGGATCACTAAATCCATTCATATCGCAGGCCTTTAGATCTTCTGCTTCCACTATCTTGATTGTGAAAACGTAGTTAGTCACCTTCCTTTGCCTTTGGGTTATTGGTGGAGCATGACTTTGAATGACAGCGGCGCAGGCGTCAACATTGACCTCGTGCTCCAACTTATCAAGCTGGTGGGCGGCAAAATCAATGTTGTTCAACTTTACAAAAGACTAGATGAAATATGAGCATAGTATTTCTTAGTGCGGGATGGGATAAAGACCTCAGGGAAGAACTGGAAAGGTTCAATTTTATCCTTGTTGTTCCAGGTATCCTTCGCCAGTTGGAGCCACTTTTCCTGCTTCGTTTGGTTCATCACGGCTTCTTGTTCTGGTATCAGTCTGTCCATCTCCTTCGTAAATCTCTGTTCTACAATCTCGCAGTAACGAGAAATGCCAATGCCAACGACTTTGGCGAGCGAAGTCATGAATTTCGCGTACTGAAGATCATCGTCCCAGTTCAACTGTACGACTCTGTCAATGGTCTGATTGAAAGAACTAAATATATCGATGATGGAGACGCTGTGTCTCTGATCCTCGTTGGGAATTTGGCTGCTGTTCTCCGTCCGCACGCGAAACTGATCTTGCTTAATAGCTTGATCTACCCATTCCGTAATCGTCAATTCCGTCATGCGAATCCAGCGCCAGACGAAGTCTGCAAGAAGGCCCTCGATGTGAAACGCAAACGCAACACTGTTTGTGGTTGGTTAACATCATATGTTCCTGTGGTTGCAATGTTTATTGACCTACTTCGGAAGGACTTCGCTATGGATCCGTCGAATTTCTACTAATTCACCGTACAATTGGAAGCCATCCTCAACAGGCACTTCGTCACCCCTTTCTTTTGCCAGTTGAAGTATTTGAGCTACTATGTCTCGAGCATCTTCCGCGTAGAGAGGGAGGATAGTCTCCACTAACGCTCTTAGCGGATTCACGCTACAACAAAACCGTTAGCTGGAAGACACAAGCGCCTAAGGATCAAACTTTACCCCATAACCTCAGGATTCTTCTTGTATCGTTTTTGAATTCGTTGAGCTAAAGCGACAACCGCCTTGCCCAACTCAATTACGTGGTAGACTTCCCATGTCTGTTGATCCTGTGGTACATGCTTCTCGAGAAAACCTCGGTACATCTCGTGGGCTTTCTGCTGCAATCCTTCATATATCTGAGCAGTAGACACCTGAAGATCTTCAGGGCTCTTGGAGAAGCCTGGATCATCATGGACGTGGTGTTCGAGAACGTAAAGGATAGGACCTGGATTCGGCGGCTTTTGATCGTAGCAATACTGTAAAATACTGTATAGGTCTCGCATCAAGGCATCATGGAGAGCTGAGAGAATTTGCTGGTTCAAGGCGATATCTGCTAAAGTCCATTTACTGCGGTCATAAAGTAACGTAGTTATTATATTGGTGCTCTTTCGATTCTCTGGAAGTGGTTCCTTGATGAAATTGAAAGCAGCATCCAGAGTATCAAGAGTGATCTCTTGATCCATGAACTTCTCACGGACGACATCAAGGAAGAGGATGATTCTGGTAACCATGGTTATCCGCCAGCGAAGGCAGATCTCGTTAAGTAGCTCAGTAGACTGCTTCGAGAAAAGCTTAACCGGCGCGGTATCGACTGTACCCTCTGATGGCAGTAGACTATTATCATTTAGGTCGTGACTTAACGCCTGTGAGAGTATGAAGCGGTAATAAGCCCTTGTGTCGGAAGGGATGAACTCGAAAATGTTGTCTTCATCATTGGTGGGTTCCGGGCTTTGACTACCAGAACTGAAGGAGCTCATATCCACTGGTTGGTCTATGACATATGATGAAGTTTCAGAGCCATCTGACTGCCTCGAAGTGTCTGGATATCCTAGATCAGAGTTTTCCGAATTGCTGACCTGGTGATTGAACTGTGGCAAGGTAGTAGAGGATGTGTTTTTGGCCAACTCTGGATTTGACTGCATTATTGTCAGCATCATTTGGGACAAGTCCTGGACTTCTGCCTTTTTCCAAGCCTCGTAGCCTTCTTCCACGTCAAAATCATTACTTCGTAAGGTCTTTCGCGAATTCAGGTTTAGGTACATTTGATAAGTCTTCAGGTCCTGTAATGCAGCTTTTTCAGTCCAAACATTCTTGTATTTATTGATGTCTGACTGGACTTGGGTATTCCTAAGGCCAAATATTCGTCCAACAGTCAGGGCTAGTGGCATATCTTTGATTTCGTAGCTCAGAGGGACTATGACCTCGATAGTTGAGCCTCCAGCACCTCCATTGCGGGACGTTGTAGCGGCTAAATCTTGGTCATGGGCCAATAGCTTGCTCTCCAAGGTCGCGAGACGACTTGTCAACTCTGGCCGATCTCTAACCCAGTCGTGGTCCTTGAGGACCATACTAATCAACCGAATGAACAGGGCGAGATGACGGTCTACCATGAGTTTCCAGGAATCATCGCTCGGCGGTTTCCCCTTTTGTAGCTCTTTGGTTGCATTGGAGAAAAAGATCAAGACTAAGTCCTCAACTCGCCGATCCTTCTCCATTCTTTTCTTGAAGCTCTGCTCGGTAAATGCGTTGAAGAAGGCAGCAAAGGTACGCTTAATTGAAGGATCATTGTATTCAGGCTTTTTCTCCTTCCCCATCAAAACAGTGGTCAAGCGCTTTTCGAGTTCCGACATGAAGCCATGGGGGAACCTTGTGCTCTTGGAATCTCTCAGAATGCTGAAATCCTTGAGCAGATCGTTGACGGAGGTGGACGATCGTTGTATCTGAGCTGGGGGCGCCGGAATATGTTGGGTCCTTCGTGCTCTAGGCTGGAGTAGATAGGCAAGGTAGGCCACTCGAAGGGCGTATAGGTAAGCATCGTTATGGGTGATGATCCGCTTCTGGGAGCGGGAATCGTTGCGAGAGTGGGCCCGATGATTTTGTAGGCTATCGATACGCCTATTGATAATTCTCGACTGCGTGGAAGATGTAGACATAACAGTCGTGAGTACTCAGTCTGGGGCTTGGCCGCAATTCTCCACGCTCCAGGTTGGAGTTCGGGGTCCACATGGATTCACACTAAGCTATGTGACCTGCACTGTATCCTCAAATCAACCAAATGGAGCATGTACAATTTGAAAAGCGGTGAGTGAATTGCTCGCCCCCGACAGTGGTATCTGACACTACCTAGGTAACCCAGTCATTGAGCATTTGATGTTTCAGGATTAAGGTACACAAACAAGGTACGCGCTAGGGTAAACCCTGAGGCTCCTCCAACGTCATAGCAGCGATCCCTTAATTCTCGTCCTCCTTCGATAGATAAAACTACCATCGGATGGTCCATCGTTCAACGCCCACTGCTATTTCAAGGAGATTATGATAGTCCTAGCACTGGCTTATACGGCTACATCTATCATTAGATCTATTACAGTAAAAGCCATAGATCACAAACGCCACTCGTCGTGCTGAAATAACCACATTTAGGGCTTCTCAATTGACAGAGAGATAGCCAGCTTGTTGGTCGCAGCGTGGTCAGATGGCGACCGATGGAATGCCTCCACATGCCCTGCAGTATTATGGCCCACTCTCCGCCGTCTTTGTTTTATCATGCGACACTATGATCTTGGTCCTACGAGATACGTATGTGAGCAGCGGTCATGGAATTGGAGGGTACTTTGCTGAGAATGCCACGCACCGGCTCTGTTACTCTTTGCTCTATCTAATGTGAAAGTGATCACGATTTGGCAGTACGAAGTTGGCTAATGACGAAGCTTTCATCCTCTGTTGCTAATGTTGTCGAAAATGGTTGGAAAGCGGTCATGCGATTCAAGTGCTTACTTTATGTCTATCTCAGGGGACCTGGGAACCTCCGAGCTGGACGAAAATCCTATTCTTTCGAGAAACAACAAGTCTAGCTGAAGCTATGTTTTCTACCTCAGCTGTTGGTAATACGGACCAATAAGCAGGATTTAACCCGTGCATTGCAGGCGAATGCAGATCGTGTATTCGTCTCATTTTTGCTATTCGCATACTTTTGAAGAGCGTCTCGTTTTTTTTGATGCAGGAACGCACTGGCAAAGCCGACTAACAGTGACAATCGCCGCTCTGCTCGAATGTTGCAGGTCGAGATCAAGAACACTGCCCATGCGGCTTCTCTATGTTCAGCACTTACCTGGAGAATACTATCCTAAGAACGGCCGCGTAGGGTACCTACGTGCACAACGGAACGGACGGTACCCCCACCGCACCTAGGTCTTTCAGTTTTCGATATGGTAGTACACTAATTGATAGTAGTATGGGCCGTCTGGGTAAGTCGGGAGTACGGTATTGCGTAAGAGACATGAACAATTTTTTCTGTTCAGCAAATACATATAGTCTACTTCCTGGAGGCCATACATACGCACATCAGTTGCACATAGCAATATAAATTTTCTTATATTTCATATAAACAATCGTCGAAATGGGAAGCCAGGGCACCGACTACAAGTTCCAGGGCTAGACTGGCCTTGACACCAGCGCCGTTGAGGGAAACATGAAATGGCAATCATATGAGCCCAAGACATGGCAGGAAACCGATGTTGACATTAGGGTGACCCATTGCGGCATCTGCGGCTCCGGTAGGTAACTCGGACGGATCTGGTTGCGGCATTTGAACGGCTCCCTCTGATTGACATGTGCCAGACATATACACACTCCGTAGTGGATTAATGCCCTCAATTTACCCTTGCTGCGTCGGGTACGTCGGTCAATGCCTCGACTATACGACGTTTGCTGACTCGAAATAGGCATGAGATTGTAGGGACTGTGGTCAGAGTGGGAAGCAAGGCCGAAGGCGGCCTCAAGTAGGTTCGATCTTTTCCCTGTTTGGGACCCTAGCTGATTTTACTAAGGGTCGGAGACCGCGCTGGCGTGGGAGCTCAATCTTCGTCATGCCTGAAGCCCGATTGCGAGGACTGTCAAAGTGGTCTTGAGAACCACTGTGCCAACATGGTTGGAACGTACAGCTCCAGAAACCCAGATGGAAGCGTTCCTTATCCAAGTGGGAGCTCCAGAGGACAAAATGCCAGCGTTTAGTGCTTTCGCCTTGATTGCGAAGGGAGTCAAGGTCGGAGGTAGCATCATTGGCTCACTACGGGAAATTAGGGTATGATGGTTCTCTGATTCTCTTCAACTTGGTGTAATTGACACTGTAATCAGGAAATGTTGGATTTGAGCGTTGAGAAGAATTTGCATCCTTAGATCCAGAAGCGACCGCTCAAGGATGCTAACCAGGCTGTAGTCGACATGGTGGCCAATAAGGCAAGATACCGATACGTCTTGGTCAACGAGCGCCATGCGAACTTGCAGAATTCTCCACAAAGTTAGAGTAATCTTATAAGGCAGTTGGGTTGATAGCGTTATATATATAGAATTTCAGGCAGTGGGAGGGTTTCGGTCGCGGCACTAAGCATGCTGTTTCGGCTTATCGAGGACCGAGGGACCGAAGCTTTTTATTGCTTCTCACGTCACGCTCGGATGACGGTAGAGGAGATGGCTGTCCTAAGTACGCATAGGCCTTTGTTGGCTCTTGAATCAAATATCTCACATGATCAAAGGTTGCTGATCTATTCAAGGAAAGAATGACTTCTTCAAATGGCCTCCTAAATGGAAAAGTTGCAGCTATCACCGGCGGACTAACAGGCATTGGCCGGGCCATTGCCATAGGATTCATTGAGCATGGCTGCAAAGTAGCGATAAATTATCTCGGTGGGACTGGAGAGGCAAACTTACTCAGAGAGATGGAGAACCAGCTTGAGCCTTATAGGTCCTGCTTCGTAAACGTCGCTGGAGATATATCGAAGCCAGGGTCAGGAAAAGCTTTGGTCGATCGAGCTGTGGAAGAATGGGGTAGACTGGACATATTCGTCAGCAATGCTGGCATATGTCAATTCGCTGAGTTCTTAGAGTAAGCGCGCAGTATCCGTTGCTGATCTTCCCAGCTTCGCGGATTAGTGCTGACTGACGATAGAATAGAACCGGATTTGTACTCCCGCACCGTCCGAACCAATCTTGATGGCTCCTTCTACGCTGTTCAAGCTGCCGCGCGCCAAATGGCAGCGCAAAGTCCGCCTGGCGGCTCCATTATCGGTGTCTCTTCCATCTCCGCTCTTGTGGGTGGAGGCTTGCAGACTCACTACACGCCTACCAAAGCTGGAATATTGAGTCTCATGCAGAGCTGCGCGGTCGCTCTGGGGAAACATGGCATAAGATGCAATGCATTGCTGCCGGGCACAATCAAAACGCAGCTTAACGACGAAGACTTGAACAACAAGGAAAAGAGAAAGTATATGGAGGGAAGGATCCCCCTGGGAAGAACAGGCGTGCCGGAGGATATGGTAGGTCCGGCAGTGTTTCTGGCAGGAGATTTAAGCAGATATGTGGTTAGTGAGGCTTCAAATTGATCTGATAATCAGCCTGCTAATAGTAGTAGACCGGAGCACAGCTGCTCGTTGACGGAGGCCTATTCGTAAATTTACAGTGATTTCCGATTTCCGATGTCGGCCTGGATATCACTGTGGCCCGTTCCTAGGTGGAAGAGTCACATCATGCTTGTTCAATGGCTGTATAAGGCAGCTTCCAATAAGATACTTCCTTTAAGACTAAAAGACAAGTTGTGCTCTAAGAGCACCTAGAGTATTGGAACCCATCACAAACATCGTAGGGGCTTTCTGTCGTTGCAATTCCTCCGTCTTCAAGCGCCTGGCAGAATTCGAGCACTCACATCGCAGAGTGCTTAAAAGGATTAAATGGGCCTTGTTTCTAGCCTCCGAAATTTCTATTTACGTCTCCTAAGCGAAGTTCTTCCGTTTGAGCACGGCACTGGGATCCGTCTCGCTCAATGCGCGGATGTTGTAAGCTCTTGCAGCGTTATCTCCAAAAAGACTATCTCGATCTCTACCTTCGAGTCTTATGTCGGCAAATTGCTTTACTATCCACCACCACTACGATAATCTCGAAGTTAGCAATTCCTTGTTGAAAGGAAACCGTACGTGGGTTCGGAATAGGAGCAACTAGTTTTGAAAACCAACTTACGTTCATCCACGCAACGCTGTTCCCACCGCCTCCCATATTGCACATGGGCCAATCACTCCCGAACATAATGCGACTTGCTCCGAAATCTGAAAGCACTCTGTCCAGCCAGTCCATAATCCAGGTGTAAGTTTGTCTCATCAAATCCGCTCTTGTCCAGAAGTCTAGTTGTTCTTGCTGAGGGGAAAGTGGTCGTATTTCAGAGAAGCCACCAGAGATTTTCATATATGTCTTCGAAAATAGAGCGAGCTCACGTATTCGCGTTTCCCAAGTACGGAAACTTGGATCGAAGGTCGGGCTACCCATCGGTTGGTCATATTCGCCCGAACATCTCAAGTTCGGCTTGCACATGTGATCTAGATGAACATTAATTGCTTCCCACTCAAGGTCAGAGAGGATTATCTTCTACTAATGATCACGGTGACCTTCTTCTCCTCTAGTACCCCGTCATGTGCTTTACGAATCATTTCCACTGCCTCATCAAGCTGCCAGTCGCCACTGCTTCTCTGGTCGACGCCCAAATCAAAGGTATAACCGTGTTCTCCAAGCCACCGAAGAGAGTCAATGAAATTAGGCTGCGTCATAGTTCCCTTGGGCTTATCCTGGACGAGATACCGGAAGCCCTTGACAAGGTCCTTATAAGAACCAGCTCGCGTCTTTACCTTTTCAGCATATCTACACAAAGCTTCCGAACCGAGTGGTATCGGAGCCCATAAAACAATTGCAAGGCAATGCTGTGCATGTTCCGGGTTATGACCTTCTCCTAACCTTGGTATTCCCGCAGCCACGCGCGAGATCCAGTCCAATTCACGGAGAGGTTGCTCCCATCCCTCATCGGAGTTCAAGTGGCTCTTTCTGTCAGTCTCGATGAAAATGAAACCACGAAATTTAGGTGCATGTTCAAGTGCTGAGAGGTATTCGTCAACTGAATACTGTCCATTCAAAGGGTGCTCATCTTTGCACCATGCTAGTGTTCCGATCTCCGATGACGGATACAGATGGATGTGAGAGTCAACGAGGCCTTCATAAGCCATGCTCAGGTCTGAACTACAAAGTCAGTGTTTCGACACAAGATACAGCACAGGACTGAGTTAGCAATGACCCTTACGTGACTCTGCCAAGGGCAGTTAGGCTACCTATAGCTTTTTCAAACAAAGTCGGCACCGTATAGAGGAGCCTGCTATCGACCGCACTTCTACAGTCATGAGCAGCGCCTTTCCAGACTTTGTTGATCAGCTCGGTACACAATTATCTGCCTCATTGGCCGCCTACTACGATGGAAAGAGCTTCTTAACTTGAACAACAAAGCAACTTCTTACGGAGGTCTTCTAATTAGCATATTCCGCGGTATCTTCTTCCTCGCTCTGAGCTACGGCGGCTGCCCGAAAGCGAGAAGTGGAAACGCACGTCATGGTCGGCATCTCGGTGCATCTGTTGATCATCTCCAGGGTCCATCTCCCCACTAAAGGTCTGATGGCATTTACATAGAGGACGATGCAAAGGATACAACGCCCTCATAGTTTCACGTTCACCTTCCCTTTCTACCAGGCATATACAATGGCAAATCCTCCACCCTCGGGCGTATACGCCCCAGTTGTTACATTCTTCGTTCCCAAATCAGCCTCCAATTACTCCGCTAATGTCCCACCTCTCGATCTCGAAACTCAAGCAAAACACTCCATCCACCTCGCAAAATGCGGTCTCCGCGGTCTAGTAGTCCTCGGTTCAACCGGCGAAGCAGTCGCAATCGACAATGCCGAACGGATCACCCTTCTCAAACATATTCGCCAAGAACTCGAGAAAGCTGGCTATCATGATTACCCTCTCATCGCCGGAACAGCCACCCAAAGCATCGAAGACACTCTCATACAACTTCGCGATGCGAAGGACTGTGGTTGCCAATGGGGCCTTGTCCTCGCGCCAGGGTATTTTGCCCCAGCTGTCACACAAGAAGGCCTCATAGCCTGGTATACAGCAATCGCTGACCGCTCTCCCATACCTATCATGATGTAAGAAAATTTCTTTCCGATCCCGAAGACAGTCTGTTGGATTACCAAAACTCAACGTACATTAAGCTACCACTACCCCGCCGTCTCCAACAATATATCTATCTGCCCCTCAACCTTTGCTACGCTTTCCTCCCACCGCAACATCGTTGGCTGCAAACTCTCACACAACGATATCTCTTCACACGCCCAGATTGCCTCATCCCCTTCCATCGACCACAAGCATTTCGCGGTTTTTACGGGCCTAGGCCAACAACTTCTCCCTGCCCTCGCGGTTGGCTGTGCAGGCACGATTGATGGTTTGGCAAATATATTTCCTAGGGTAGTTGTGAGGTTGTATAAAGCTGCAAAAAAAGGAGACTACGAATCTGCCAGAAGAATACAGGAAATTGTATGCAGAGGCGAAGAACTAGTAGTAGGATGCGGCGTCGTGGGTATCAAAGAAGGTGTTAGCCGCGTATTAGGCATGGGGGATCAAGATGGCACCAGGCTGCCAATGAAAGGTGGCCTGCCCGACGGTGGATGGGCGAAGTTCGAGGGCGTCGTGGCGGAGTTGGAGAAGCTGGAGAAGGATTCATCATGACCAAGGGAATCGAAGTTGGAAGCGTTCTGGGCCTCGTTGCTAAATATGGTCTCTACACCCACCGCATGGCTGTCAACAACTCCGGCATCCGGCTTCTCGAGAGGGTACCTAATCGTTGAAAGAGAAACTAATATATCGCATGCAGCATATATACCTAGCGGCATAAAGCGGTCTTTGAGGGATATCAAGTCTAGACTTCTGCTCTCTCACGCTGAATTAACGGGAAGGAACAAAACTTGTGGACCAGTATATTTCGATACTACGCTAATCACGGACATTGGCGAAAATAACCCAACAGACGCTCAAATACATCTAAAATCCCCCCTGTTCCCCATCCAGCATATCTCAAAACCTTCTTCTCCACTACCAAAGATATAGCTATTGTCATGCATATCAGATACTGTCTTCAACCCGCAGACATCAACTAGCTATACGCTCCTATATCTCATACCCTTCCTTTACTACCTCTCTACACACATTCCTTTCTACCCATCTATCATGGTTCCTCCACCATCGAACCACCCCATACTGACAACGGCAGACAGGGTCACATGAACAATGTTACTTATGCTATAGTCAAGAGTATAGCAGTCGTCCAATTATAGAAAAGATACACTATCGACAATCTTTAACCGTGCTTGCTCCAACCGTCGGAAAATATTAGTAGAACAAGCTTGAGAAACGAAACGACTCACACCTCTGAAATGACCGTATTGCTTTCCAGCCCTTCCCCCCCCCCCTTTCCAAAACCGATTCATATATAAATCACAAACTGTCTGCCTTCAAAGAATATCAAGGACAGCCAAATACGTTGTTGCGGAGCTCTCTTCTACCAGTCAGCCCGCCCTTATCCCAGACTTGAGAGCGTCGGAGCTCCTGCTTGCTACTTGCATGAAAACGCTTTCTTGCTCTTCACCAACGCCTCCGAAGAGAGCCTCATGCGACGAAAAATCCGGGCAAAGATTAATGACAGTCGACAGCGATGTCCCGTCTTCTAATCGCAGCATTCTTTTCTTTTCTTTTTTGGAACATCACTGTCAATCAACATCTACCATACCCGAGGGCCAAGCGTTTTTAAATATCTAGAACGAACAAAATGCGTGTAAGGTCTGCAGAAATTATTCAAAGCATACATACCTATCTTCTTCCATCTTCAACAGTAGAATACTGAGATGACCAGTGTTTCAAGACCGGAATTTAGACAGGCCGGACTCTTGTTGATATTCCCATTCCCGTACAACCCCTATTTATCATTCGTGAAAGCGCTATCTGCACCACAAAATTGCTATAAGCAACTCTGAGGTAGCTAGCCCACGGATCCACGGATCCCCTATATCTTTTAAGAAGTCCTTTGCAAATTCCATTTGCCAGTGCAATACATCAAGCATGCATCCAGCCCGTTTCTGCGCATGTATCATTCCAAAATTAACCCGCTTATTCTGCGTGGACGTTCGAAGGAAAGCGCACCACGCTCGTATATCCATCCCCAATTTTACCATTTCATCCCAACAAATCATCCAACCCACCATTCTGCCCGGTTGCCTGAGCCGGCCGCTGAGCCTGACTTGTACTACCCGCAGCAGCTCCCCAAATCCCTGCACTAGCTTTCTCCTTCGCCATGCTTGCCAAATTCGGGCCATGCTGGCCTGGCGTATTCGTCTTCTTAATCCCGGCTCCGGCGCTGGCTTGTGACCACAAGCTTCCGAACACATCTTGTCCATTTGCCGGCTTCGCTGCAGCGGGTTTGCCGCCACCAAAGGAAGTGCTGGACGGTAGAGAAGGTTTCGATTGTCCACCCATGCCCATGGAGGAGGGCTGGGACGCGGGTGTGGGCGCAATAGGGACGGAGGTGAAGTAATTTGGCTGGGCCGGTTGATAGTTCGTTGGTCTTGCGGCTTGAGGCTGTGGTTGTGTCATCGGAGGCGGGAGGGATAAGGCGCTTGCTGGCAGTGGAGCAGATTTCGTGCTGCTCATGCTTGGGGCTGGGGAAATGGAATTGAAGCCGACAAGATCATTGAAATTGGCGCCCTGGGACGCAGGAACGGGTTTGGGGGCGGCATATTGGGTGCTTTGTGCTAGAGATGTGGCTGATAGTGGGGGCGGTAGGTTTGAGATTGAGGGTTTCGAGGGGGCGGAGGATTGTGTGGTGGGAGTTGCGGATTGGAAATCGTCAAAATCGTCGTCGTCTGCGCCGCCGGATGAGGCACCACCAAGTATATCATCCATAGGATTTGAGACAGCCTTCTTACCGTTGGTCGTGAAGGGTTTTGGTGGTGTTTCGGGTGGGATATCGTCATCGTCAAATCCAAGAATGTCGATTTCTGGCTCTTTCTTTTTGGGCGGTTCTGCTTTCTTTGGTTCTCGTCTAACGGCCGTCGAAGAGGTGTCCGCTTTCCGACGTCCCGAAGAAGCTACTTCACCTTCGTCGAACTCATCGTACTCTTCAAATCGATCTCTCCTGCTGCTCGAATCCTGGAAGCCGGATGTGTTCCCTCCGTAACCACCGCCATCGCCATACACTCCACCACTGTAGGCTCCGTAGCTGCCCTGGTCTTCGCTACCAAAGCCTCCGTATCGACTGCCACTGGAAAGACCTCCGCTCACAGCTCCGCCCTCCACACCTCCAAACTTGTTGCGGTTGTTTCTCGCTTTCTTACGTTCAGCTCGGATCCGATCAACATCGCCTAGAAGCTCGGAGAGTTCTTTAGATCGGTTCCGTACATTGACACCCTGATCCTTGCCATTTTGGTCAATAAAGTGAAATTGGCGAAGCATTTTTATGAGTGACAGGTGTGAACGTGCATCGTCGATGACACGCTCAGAACCATTCTTGATCAGGAATTCTAGGAGTTGCAGACCCTACAAGTCCTGTGAGCAATCTTCAGGTATATAAAACTGAGCAAGATACTTGCGGACCTTGTAAATCTGTCTCCACTCTTCGGCCGCTTTTTCTGTAAACCGCTTGTAGATCATGGGCATTATTTCGCTAAGTAATTGACTACATAGCCGGGTGAGCCAATGCCAGTAGTTTGATAGTGGTCTTCCATACTAGCTGTGGGTAGCATTGGCAATCTCCTGCATGAGTGTCGAGGATGCCCCCCATGGTTCGTTGTTGGTTGCTTCTCGGACCTTGTGGCATTCGTCAGTCCAGTACCTGGATTCATCTGAAGCCCATCTACCTTCGCCTCCATCTCGGTGTAGTTCATTACAGCTAGATGTTCCTCAGTTAGCTTAGGAACAGGCAATTGAGTTGTTGTGTTGCTTTACCATTCTGAACCTTTCGTACGCCGGCTTTAAGGTCGTAGAGAGACAGGTTTGTGACCTGCTCCTTGATGCTTGCGAGATCCATTGCGAAGTACCAGAAGATAACGAGTTGCGAATTGAAGCTCGAAGCTGACAAAGTAACAGTTGTACTGTACAAGCCAAATGGCTCCGGGTCGTTCATTGTGCAGAAGCGGCCCGCGAAGCGCTAGCCCGAATAATAGTTGGTGCAGTGAAGCTCGACTATCATGAAATAGTAACGGTAAGCACCAGATTTGAAGCATTATTATCCATAGTTACTGAGGTTATATACGTTTGTTATGTAGAATATTTGCGTTATGTTCGGCCGTTTATATATAACAATATCAAGCGGGAGGTATTTCAACCTTCCCTTGATTGATTGAGGAGAGACTCATAAATGCAAAGGACATGCGCCAATGGTATCTAAAATCATGCTCTCCTACCATCGTAAGCTCCATATATGTGCGTATAGTGTCACGTCCTAAATCATTTACCACCAATTTGTCATACCATTGGGCCCCGGGCCCCTCACGATTCCCTGGCCATCTTCGACCTCCATATCAAAGTCCTTAACCATGTCATCCCACCCCGCCCAATTCAGAGACTCATCCGCGTTGAGAACATCCGGTGGAAAAGCCGAATCATCGTAAATCCACTCATTCATAGAATCAGTGCATTGCACTTGCTGCATCGGTATGAATGGCTGTGATCCGTTAGGGCCAGGCAGAGGCTGTTGGATGCTGGTATCCACAAGTATTGAAGATGGTGTGATATTGAGGAAATCGATAGATAAATCCGAGATCCCCATGGGCTCTATAGCGGCGTTCATCGACGGGTTTATAGGCCCAAGGGAACCGTCTAGTGGGTATTGTGCTTCCTTCTCTAGCTCTTTGTCCCTAGCAGCTCGAGCTCTTGCCTTGAGTTTTCGCAATGGCTTCCATAGCATCCCTCTCTTACTGGCCAGCATAAGATCACTCCACTCTTCAAAGACGCTCTCAATGACCTCCCAGCCATGCTCAGCTTCAGGACCTTTGGTGCGAGTGCAGAGCTGGGAAAGGATAAATGCTACCGCATGCCACTGGACGTAAGTTCGGAAAAGCCATCCCCACTTGAGCGTACTCTTCTCGGTTTCCAGCAAACGAGAGAATTTGACAACTTCGACAGAAGTCATGAATAGCCGGTCTTGAGTTTCCCGCGGCAGGCCTGCACCGCCATCTTCTCGTTTCAGAGGATGGTGAACAATCAGCCACATTTTCGCCATCACCAGTCTGGCTACCGTCGCAGCGACCCAATGCAGAGGCACGTTCATATCACAATACTTCAAGTAGTGGTTCTCCAGATACTGATGCAACTCTTCAATAAGATGCTCCTTATCTTCGAGGGTAAGACCGGCATTTCGCTTCTGACATGGGCCAGCTACTGGCGTATAGCTGAAACGTCGCACCGTGGTGCTCACTGTGAAGCGGATGAGGTCAAATGTCATTTCCGACCAACCCTCGCGTTCCTTCGGAGTTTCTTTCGAACTGGAACCAATATCGTCGTCGTTAATATTCAGAGGAAGGCGGGTATCAAATGTCTCTTCGCTGATGGAAGGGTCTGAACCGTGGTCTTCAGCCGCGCGCACATCGAGTGTGCAAATCTGCCACCACAGTCGTCTGCGCATTTCTGTTTGGAAGGGTGAGATACCAAATTTCGCCCCATCACGATGAATGCCCAGCGCTTGAGCAAGGCGGATGAGAAGCCCTGTGAGGGTCCAAACATAGCGGCTATCATCGTAGCGGCGAACGCAGTTCAGGAAAAGGGCAAACGATTGTAGGACCACTAGTTCTTGGGTGCTCAAGAAGCTAGCTCGGGCTAGTGCTTGCTCAAAAGCAAATCGATACTTCTTCAGGCCAGCTTGCTTTTCAAAAGCGAAAAGGGTCATGCATTCTTCCGCCGATAACGAGGTCACCACCGCAAAATAAATGGCAAACATCATAACTTCCAGCGGCTTGCTGACATGATCCAGATCCTGGGAGGCTTCGAGGATTGTCTCCTCAGCACAAGGCCTGTGGAAAATCTTAATTAAGGGATCAACGTTTTCCTTGTAGATCTCCCAATACATAGGTATTTGTTCCGACGAGGGGTGAAATTCGCGAAGTGAACGAACTGATGAGTTGAAGCTAAAGATGAATCCCTGAGTATTCGTCGATGCCGTGGAGGTTGAGGCGGGCGAAGGGTAGTCATCTTCATCATCAGTAGGATCGTCAAGGATGTCACGCATTTCGGCAACCTGTCCACATTAGTCTTGTCAGCAGGTTTTCTTCGGCTTTAGATTGGGGTTATAGCTATGAATGTTACAGAAAAGCCCATGAGATATTTTTCTGTTATCCTTCAAACCGATAAGACTCGTCTCAAGACTGGTCCTGTTGCTGCCCAACTTCCTAGGAGTGTCCGCAGATAACAGTGTGGAACGACATAGCATACACTAAATGTACAACTCACCTCCTCGCTCAAGCTATTCCAAAACTTATTGCTCACGTACCGACTTCTCCCCTCATCCACAACCAGCCGTCCGAACTCCTTAACCATGCCACCATGGTCCGTATTCTCTGGGCCTGGAACAGAACGAAACAGCCCACAATTCTTCAGAGTGTTCGATTTAGCTTCGTCGACCGCAGGCTTGGTAGGTTCCTCTGACGGCTGCGCGATCTCGATCACCTCCCCTTCCTCATCAATCCCTTTTCCCAAATTCTGAACCACGCCCTCTAGCCTCCGAAGTCTTGCAAGCAGCTCTGCGTCCGGCGGTTTTCTGCTGCGTCGAGGGGCTCTGCCTGGACCTGGGAATATACACTCCACGCCCGCCTTACTACAGTTCGAGCAGGGATGCCTCTTGTCACATCGAACCTTTCTCTTCCTGCACGTAGTACAAGATCTTGAGTTCAGTGGCGATGATGAGACACCGTTTGCTAGCGGAGAGGTACTGCTGTGGTAGGTTGTCGGTGCCGTAGGAGAAAGACCATTGGCATTGATTTTGGGAAGGTATGTGAGCGGTGCTGCGAAAGTGGCATCGTTGGGGCTTGTTGAGTAATCGTCGTTGAGCTGTGACATTGTTCGAAGAATCGGCGTGAACAAGCGGGACTTCGCGCGGGCTTGTCCTTCTATGCTGGTGTCTAACTTGAAGGACTCGGATTGCAGTTCAAATCATAGGACTTCTTCCACTCCTTTCCGGACAACGTTAGTGAGATATGTTGGGTTCGTCGACAGTGTTGTAGAATATTGGAAGCTTTTGGAGCCAATGATATCCGTAGATCTGTGGAGCACGAGGCCTTCTAAGCGGCGGCACGGGAGGTGCTGTTTGACTATATCTACAACGATAATGTGTATGCCCACCCTTATGCGTGTGTTGAAATACAGACTACTATGGTACGGAGTTACAAACTGCAGGCGCACACACGCACCCACACCATTGAGTAACGTAACTTGAGTCGAAGAACAAGTTCGTAGGCTGTAGCACCATATGTAATGAAAGCGGTTCGTCACAAACGCGATGTCCATGGCAGCTTTGATAGTACGTAGTACTTCCTCTTTATTTATCCTACTTTAATGTCTCGCTCCAGCCGCAAGCCCCTGTGACCAAGTGTACGCGGCAAAATGCCTGAGATATAAATACTAGAGGCGTACGTCCAGAGACGAATGGCCAACGCCCTTGACAATGCAGCTTCCAAGATCCACGCCGTGCAATATGCAATGATTGAGTCCGAGAATTACTGAGACTGGTTTGATGGTGGAAGGTGAGGTAAGATGGCTGGCTGTGGATCAAAAGCGTCTCGCCAGCTTTGCAGGTATCTCTTTGGGGCCAGGACGGAAGGCTTGGTATCGAGGGGGTTTTCTAGTCACACAAATATACGTCAGCCTTCTGTTGTTGGCCAAGAATAACTCTGCTACGGTATGGTGAGAGGAATGGGTCGCGGGTTTGTCATAGGACCAGTCTACTTACTTAAGACGCTCCCACTCCATGGTGGTTGTATTGAATTGGTGACTGTAATTATTTAGCGCGTTCCACGAAGACCAGGTGAGCCAGCTACTGACCCTTGGTGTTTTGTCCTTACGAGTGACGCTCTCCCGTATTCTTCTTCCAGTAACCATGCATAGTTGTAAGGTATCTTCACTGGCCGATCCTCGAATATGCTATCTCGCAAGGGAAAGACGTCGTTGGTCTAGATGACTATGAGTTCGGTGATCTGTGTTGCATCTTGTCTGTGCGAGTCATAGAATACGCACCTCATAATGGTGCTTGTCCTTGCAAGCCAGTAAACCTGGGTCGCCTTTCTTCGGCCTGACAGTCGTAACATCAATGAATACCCCCGTTATTGTATCAATCCACCGGCCATCGATCATGTTCAAGCGATCTGCCGTTGAACCGTTGATGTAGTTTGGGTTTATCTCTATCATGTACTTCCTTCCCTGTGGCACCTCAGGCGTAACATACTTGTGGATAGTCATGTTGTAGTAGCTAGCAAGAAAATGGATTGTCGATTCCGAAACCTGAACATCGATGTCGGAGTCCCATGGTAGTATCTGGGTATTCTCAGTAAAGGCGAAGTTGTTCCTAATGATTACCGGCTTACTTTTCGGTTCCACCACCAACCCATCAGCGTCCCGTGCATTATCCACGTTTCGGCCCCAAGATCTATCATTGTTGAGAGATATGATTGCATGAGCATTGTAAGATTCGTCCTAAGTTCCTCGTATGGCAGTTCATGGTCGGTAAATCTGTAATGAACATTGAGTCTAAGTCTTCCGAACGACGGAAATGCTGAACTGACCGACCATCATAGTGCGGGTGAAAGCTGCAACAAGTATTTCAGCGTCAACTCCGTTGTCGATATCAAGTGCTAGGACTCACGTTGATTCATCTAATAACCCGTTAATGATGTGAGTCCTTGAGAAAAAAGAAGTATTGGTACTGACGCCAGTACTTGCCCGGAGGATCTCCAGCTCTTCCACTCGAATCTTCTTTCATCAAGACCCTCACACTCTCAAAGTCTGCATCTCCACATACCGGAGCGCACTGCAACACCAGTGCGATGAGAGAAGGGGCTAGCGAAAGCCAATTGCGCAATCTAAGGAGCATTGGAGCTCGATACTATCCCTACAGCCGTAGCATCCTAGATAGTAATCAAGTTCCGAGAGCGCCTGGCTCATCCAGAAGATGAAGTCTTGTGGCTGTGGCAAGAGAGTCAATGGCCCTCAGCCCCTGATGTAGTTGTATGAAGGTCCAACGTCCAGCAGTCCTTCACTAAGCATGGTAGCAGCTACTTACTCGTTATTACTCCGTATTTGCCCCCATTTCACGCAAACTGTCAAGCTGTGCATCATATCCCGAGCGCTAGTACATAAAAGGCTAAAGCATACTATTGCCTAATCAGTACTAATGCGTGATCAGTAAGGTAAGGTAACCACCTTTCCTACAGCAGAAGAAGAAGCATGACAGAAGCTCATCGATGAGACTCCCGCAGAATTCGCGAAACGTGACGCGCAAACAAAAGACCATCATCCGGACCATATCGACGGCTTCAATGTGCTACCTCTCTCTACGGCCTCACCTACCTCTCGTCATCTTCCTCCACCTCCCCTTTGATCGTTCACCAGTTTGATAAGAGCAAAGCTTAAAGTCGAGATTCACTCTAACCGCCTCTGTCATTATGAAGATCCCTTTCACTGTTGGGGTAACAATGATTGGAGCGGATAATCCACGGTTGCGTAGATGTTATGTATTGGTGACAGCAACCCTATAACTTACTGCCGCCGAAGAAGTACCTTGTGCGAATTGATCTTGATGTGTTATCCGTGTACCTGCATTGATAGTCTTGGTACTTGTGTCCAAGGGAGCAGCGGGATGAACATCCCACCCTATCATCTCTCTTGTTAAAGCTCAGGGCAGTTTCTGGCTTGTAGCTCAATGATTACGGGGTATTAATATTTAGCGAGGAGGGAATGAGTGCCTTGTCAATTGTCATGTTAGGAGTGTTTCATTGATGGAGGCTCATTTCCATGTTCTTCTCTTCCAAGATTCGCTGGCTGTAATCTGTCGTTGCTTTTTTTGTTTCTCATCCGGCCATGATTTCATTCACTCCAGTCTTCTACACAAGTCTGTTTCTTTGCGGACTCTTCGCTCAGGTCGGAGCCTATCTCATCGACGCATCATGCAGACATTGTTATGACCAATCGCTGAGATTCATGTCCGTGAACAGAACCAACATGATAACAGCTGCAATGCAAGAGGCACACAGCATGATGCTTCTCGCTTCTTCCACAGTCTTGGATAATGTCGTCGGGATTCCGGAGAATTCGAGGTCGCAGCTCTTTGAACATGCCAGTCATGGGGATCAAGAACACATCGCAGGTCAGTAACCGAACGCTCTAATGGATCGACTGACATTGCGGTTCAAATCAGCGAGATACCGAGAGACCGCCAATTCCGTAAGGTGGGGTTTGATCGACATGCCTCATCCGGATCATATTAATGTGTACTGTGGCGATGCAATCTTCGTCCCCATACCTAGAAAATCACCCTATGCTTGGATAAACACGCACACAGGTGTTGTAGTGGAAGCTTCGCGTCATGAAGGTGGTCTCAATCCAAGGATGTGTGGAGACGCCGTGTCTATGACACTGACCAGCCCGTTAATGCCCGGCGTATATCACAGCACTCGCCGGATGAAGTACCTTGTGCTCTGCGATCCAGCCTTGACCAGGGGTAATTCACCAGATGCAACAGAGAGTCAGCCTACGGTTGCAGCCGTAAAGGCCTTGCCCGGCCGGGATGGATTTCATGAAATGAAACGGATTGACAACGTCGCATATGCAATTTGTCTCTCATTCGTCTTACTTCGTGCGCTTCTGTCTTTAGGTCAAGATATATTTGCCTGTCAGTGACTGTCACGAAGCTGTTGATGTTCTTTCAACGACTGACAATTTCACAGTTGACCACGCCGTCAATACACCCGTCGGCTGGGACGAGGTTAAGGGCCTGCCGATTGTTGACGCGAAGAAGAACGTCGACAGTTACGCCTTTTACGCTCTGTGTATGTCTCACTCGTAAATATCTGCCTGGCATCGCTAACAAGCCACCTTAGCCCAGCAAATTATGGCCGTCTCTATCCCTGGGCCTATAGAATGGTTCGTCCTCAGTGGCTACTTGATCTCTGTCTCCAGGGCCTGCGCCATCGCAAAATGTCTGTATCCTTTATTCTGGGCACAACTTTATCCAAACGTTCGAGGATTCTAGAGACGTCTCTTCCTCCACCCTCTACTCCCTACCTCTCCATCCAGGAAGACTTGCAACCTCTACGAATCTCAAGTGTGTCGTTTGTATATATAAGGACTAGCGTCTAAATCATGGCAATCAATGGTTACCTACACTCTCAGCAATATATTTGATCGAGGCATCACCCTAGTCCGAGTGTCGGTATCAAATTGTCGTCGCAGACCAAATCTGACCAACCACCCACCACCAGAAAGATACATTAACCTCCAAGTAGAAAATTCCGAAAAACCCCCCATCATAGTGCCAAAGCAGTCTCAAAGCATTTTAGTGAGAACTTCAAAATTTTCATGAGGTCATCATAAGGTAGTGGATGGATAGGTGTGGGGGTTAATAGAATCAAGGCTATTGATGAACACCTCGACGCAAACTGTTCCGTGGCCTCCGAGAACGAAGAAACATCCAGGTTCGCCCTGACGCTAGTTTCGCACAGGAAACAAAGCTTGTTTTCATACCAAGCTTTTCCTATCGCCATTCGCCAATTGCCATCGCCATGCGAGGCCCCGTTCGCGCATGTTTCTCGGAAAAGCCCCTAGCCTGCGGAGTGGTCGGCCCGACAGCCGGACCAATCAAGTTATTCCATAGGGCTGACAGCTCGTTATTAGGGATTGACAAGTTGTGTGGTCAGCCACGGTGCCGGCTTGATGAAAAGAAGGATGCATTCAAGTAGCTAATTGGTATTAAGTAAGGCATCTATGTGTACGTGTTATCGAAACCGGTCATACAAAGACGCACCACGCTGAACCCATCATTTGCGAACTCATCCAACCTGACGTTCCTGCCCGAAAAGAAGTGCATTACAAAAAGCCAGGCAGCGCATTCACCGCAAAGTCTATCTTTACATAGAAGCAGCAAGCGTTGCTCAATGCTCCAGCAGCCTCAAACTCCCTTGCACAACCACATTCTCCAACACGGACCCGGGAGGAACATCGATGGTGCTTCCCTCCGTAGCCACAATGATGACGGTCCCCTTCATCACCACACCCCGTCCGAGATTGACGGCTCCGGTGATGGTCAAGTGGTCCAGCTCGAGGATCTTCGGGATGCTGGCAATACGCTTCTGGAAGTCGCTGACCTTTTTGAAGTCGTTGCCGAGCTTGATCAAGGGCGCGGGGCCGAACCGGTCTTGGTGCATCACGAGCTGACCGTGCTGCAGACTGTAAAGGTCTGATTTGACCAGCATAAGGTCGGAGCACGTCTTGACAGGCAAGAAGCGTCTGCGGGGGACGTTGACTCCGTGTGCGTTTTTGAAGTGGCGGATCGCCGCACCAACAGCGGTCTCGAGCTGGATGATGGAGACGTCCGATTCTCCTTTCTTGTCGGCCGGGATCGACTTGCTGTTCGGGATTATCTCCATCGCAAGCTCATTGTCTTCCACAACCCTTTTGATCGCTTTTAGGTTAAGCCAGATGTTGTTAGTGTTGAAGTACTTGAACTTTTTGATCGACTTGAATTCGTTCGTGTGCTCTTTTGGTACCTGAGCGATTTCAAGAAGACGAACGGAGCCTTCGTAGTCGATAATCGTACCACCCTTGACATCGGCCTTGGTTTTGTCGGTTAACTCCATTATGTACTCCGCGTCAGTCTGAACCATATGCTGTAGTATACGTAGGTCCACCACTGCGCCCAGGTTGTCGGCATTGGAGAGAAAGACGATCTCAACCCCCCGGTCAATAAGTTTGTCTAGGATGCCGGAATTGTACAGAGATTCGAAAACGTCTCCATGGCCGGGTGGATACCAATCCGAGATCTGGGAGTTGTATGATTTAGGTGCTGGGAGAAGGGAGTCTTTGAGGATACGAGGGTAGCGAGACTGGTTGAAGGTCATGATGTCAATGTTGTGGCCCTCGTACTTCTTGATGATATTTTGGGTGTCTTCGTCGGTGTTAAACGAGTTCATCAACACGAAAGGTACGTTGACATTGTAGGTGCGATTGAGATATTCGATTTGGCGGACCGAAAGATCGAGGAAGGACATGCCATCGCGGACCTCAATGACAGACTTAGGGCCAACGCAACCCATCGAGGTACCGAGACCACCGTTGAGCTTGATGACAGCCAATTTGTTAAGAAAGTCAACCGAGTCGGAGTTGGCGAGGTCGTTGTAATCAACAACTTGTTCTGGGTGTGGGGGATTGATACGATCCCACGACAAAACATTGCCCTTGGCTTTGTCGTTGAGGTATCGGCGGAACAGGCCAAAGAAATTGTCCATCTCCGTCTCGAACCGCGCCTTTGTATCTTCGTCTGTGCATGTGTCCGCAAGAGCGTTCAAAGCGTTGCGCATCTGGCCGGCTGCGACGGATGTGGAGGTGTTTTCGAAAGCCTTTGAGTCGGCACGGGGCCTGATTAGCTGTGGGCTCTTCATATCGGCAGGAATTGCAGTGTCTGTGGCTTGCTCTGAGAATATAAATCGGTGGATAGTCAAGATGAGTTCTGGGATTTAAGGTGGCGCAAGCGATAGAATATGTGTGGTGAGTAAGGTAAGTTGTCGGTAAATGTGTGTGACAGGGTAGTAAAACTCAGCCCATGGGCGGTAGAAGTGTTAAGGGGAAGAGTCAAAGTATCAGGAAGGAGCGATAATTCACACAGCAACGAGAAAAACCACTTGTATCAGGCTCGTGACCCCCAAAGCTTGTACAGCCTCAAAGTTCACCGAGGGTCTTTTGCGTGGAGCATTCCAGTCCGCGCACTCTACTGCATAGAGAAAGCATGTCTCAACTTACCACGTGCGATTGTGACTTCCCATGGTGCTTTCTCGCGAAAGCCCCTTCGCCATCCCCGTTGCTCATGGCGGCCGGTTTTAGGTGGGCAGGCAGTGCGCTTGCCATTGTGGGGGAGGATTTGATGGTATCAGAAGATTTTGTCTGCAATTCCTTAGGCACAATTAGCATCAGCTTCCTCGATTAATCCCTTGGGCAGATTGAGGTAGCCCCAAGCAGAGCAACGGGGCGTCAATGGGTAGAGAGCAAGGGAACCGTAGCCTGGACGCAAGATCGTGAAGTTCGCCAGTGCTCACTGGTTCCTTCAATTGCAATCTGTAGCATTGACAGTGTATGACACAGCTTCCCCTTCAAGGCTTGATTGGGCTCCGCAGCGCTCGCAGAGCGATTGAAAAGGAGGGGAAGTTGTCACACTTACAGTATGTGAAACCCTTGGATCCAGGCGGGCAATCAACAACGCACAGTTTTCTATACGCACAAACGGAAGGGAAATTTGTATAACAGAAAGAGTTGTTGATTGAGGAGGAATTGGGGCTTTTTATCAGAAGCTTGAGAAACAAAATTTATGATTCTCAGGGCAACCAGTTTTCGGTTGAGGCGCACTATGATCGTATTGGGAAAGGCACACCCGCAAAAGGAGTTGGGTTCGAGAACGTGCGCTTATCAAAGTTAATCAATCAATCAATCAATCAATCAATCAATCCATTCTAGCAAGACTTGTTACCGTGATGCAAAATGGTCTATGGTACAGCTGAGGAACACGAGCTATGTCTACAAGAGGAATCCTCTCATCTCCACTACCCAAGTGTTGCTCGGCAGGATTCTTAAGCTGTCTCTCAAAGAGTCTACGAGGGCAAGGCCCAGAATGGCCAACCAGCTCACCACATGTCGTTCTCCCGACGAATTTCCAGATATCAATCGATCAATAACCTTAAAATGCTACAGTATCCACCGTAATTTTACTATTTTCAGCTGCCCCTTTACACCCACCGAACGATAAAACATGATAGACTCCCACGCCATCAACCCGATCTGGCCGTGGCTTTCCCGACGACTTCTTTGACTCGTGTCAGGGGTCTCTTGGGTCGGGAATTTGGATTCGCGCCTGCGCACACCTCGCTCGCAGATCTGGTGAGCCCCAACAGGTGCAGATCAGATAGGTAATGTACGTATAATTGCCAGGTGCCTTCAATTGTCACTACTCGCAAAGTTGCCACGAGGACTCGCTATCTTAACAACTGTCAACCAAGGAGTGTTTTACTGGTATTATCACACATCGGTAGGTTCACTCGAAAATCTTCTTTTGCAAGCATCAGTATGATGAGTATGTCAAAGTCTCGATTCCACTAGCAGTCTATTTTATGCTTTATACAAAATTCCTGTGCTCCCAAAATCAAAAGCATTACGCTACTTGTGGATTTGGTGTCGCACCAAGACCGTCTGTCTTTATGTCACCTGCAAGCTGTTCCATGCCCTCCTTACGACACCTGCAAGGTTTTGCAAGTTTGAAGATGTCTGTGCCTCCTGCCCCTGGCGCTCCTCCGCCGACTGCTCACCAAATCTCTGAAAACGTCCGTTCAGACGCCATCTGCCCTGTTCGGTACACCAATCGGCCCCAGTATCCCGCAGGATCTCATAAATATCTTCATCTGTTATGCCAGTATGACCTGCTCGAAATTGGAGATCCATTCCGGGCAGCGTAAAGGCTCCTTGACTCTGTAGCTCCTGAAACATAAGATGATCTTGCTGAATGTTCAGTATGACTTGTCTTGGGGCAAGGGCTGGCAGGTTTGCCCCGCCGTTCCTCAGGTCCTCATATTGAAAACGATCATCCAGGGCACCTCTACGCCGCCGGAGGGCGACGTACGCGCGAAGTCGGCCGAAACTTGGCCGCCCAGGTCCTCGAATGTACTCGAATCCGTCGTGCAATACTAGAGGGTCAAAGAGTCCTTCAGTATATACTTCATTGCCGCCGTTGCCCAGGTTCCGCTTTCGAAAAAGCTGCCGCCGGCACATGGGGCAAGTGTTTTGGTGTGCCTCGTCTTCGGATAGCCAGGAGAGCAAACATTCCTTATCGAAAACGTGTTTGCAGGGTAGAATAACCGGATCTGCACCGTATGTATTTCTACATACGACGCACTGCCGGTCAGCGTCATCGTCGCCTAATTCTGTTAGAGAAACCGTTGGCAGTGCAGCTACATATTGAGAGCCATGTACTATGACTAGTGAGCTGTCGACGATGGAAGCCCTAACGTCTTCTACTGGCGTGTCACTGCTGGCAAGGTCTGTCCTCCCAGCTTCCCGGGCAAGAGGGTCGGATGAAGTGGTGGGAGTCTGTTGCGGATGTTCCATGTACTCGTACTGGTTGAGTGGAAGCGATCGACTTCGGCTAAGGCGCCGATTGTTAGGTACTGGCGTGTTGTCTTGCAAACGCTGCGACCGCCGCAAGCGTTCTCCATAGTCGCCAAATTGACCTGGTCTCGCTTGCTCGTCATCTGTTCCTGCCATGTCGTTCACCGTCTCGTCTATCTTCTGACTGGGGTATCTCCGTGTTAATCTGTTTCTAAATTCTTGGCTCGTGTTGTTCGGAGTTGTGCCGATGGTCAGGAAAATACAGGTGAGATAGAGCACGAAGAGAACGGGAATTTGAGCAACTTCTTCTCTTTTGAGAAGCCCTTGGGAATCGACAATGGCTTTGTTGTGTGCCAAATGACAGCCACGCGCTATGTTGAACAATGAGGACTACAACAAAAGGTCGCTTTTGTTCTATTTGCTATGACTCTATTATGATGATTAGCTTTACAAGAACTAACACTAAGGCTCTTCGGACAAGGATGGTAGAATTCAGCATCTGCGATCGAGATGTCTACAAAGCACTCGAAAATCTTTTCTAATATCCAAGTGCAGCAATGCTGTGCAGTCAGTTACTTCTAAAGTCGAAGAGTTGCTCCCGGTTCTTGAATGGGATATAAGACCTATTTCAGACCGCAGGTCAATCTCCAAGCAGTGTAGTGTTTCTCAAATATGTAGTCCTTAAGGTTTCTTGTTGAAAACCCCAAATCACCACGTTAATTATTTCGTTTCTGGCAACCTCTGGGCACTTTAGTGTCCCCGGACTGTATAATACTTGCATTCTATTTGTTTACTCGCTGAGCGTCAGCGTCCCAAATCATAACGCTCTCATCCCTTCTTTATTCTCATCTGATGCCATTCCTCGATTCCACGACGCAGCCACCTGCCCAAAATGGCATCAAAGTCTCCCCATTTACGATGCCATCCTTCCAGCATCCAATCGTTGTTGTCTGCTGTCCAATTTCCGCTGATATTTCGCAGTTCGTACGGTTCGGTGCTGCCACAGTAAACAAGCCACATTACGCGGATATCTGCGTCAAATTTAAGCACAAACGTCGAGGAATGACTACGGAGCGCTGCAAAAAGTGCCAGCTCTTCTTCCTTCGTCAGCAGCGTGGCTTGTGGGTTTTTCCTCGCTGGGAGCAAGTTCCGATTACAGCGGTCGTATAGATGAACGTCCTTCTTTACGCCAAGTCGGAAATTCTTTTCGAACCACCGCCCCATGAATATTTCATCAAGTTCCTTTCGGCGACGCGCTTGTAAGTCGTCGAGAGCGTTCTGGAATAGCTGGCGCTGAGCCTGCGGATCGGTGCGATTTCGACGAGATACTGGAATTCGACGAGGTCGGTCGTTGATATTAACCTGCGAGGTACGCGAATAAAATATTGCTCGACTGTGCGCTACAATCTCCGGCCTGGGCTGGGGCTGAAGGCGTGGATGGATGACTAGGCCCTGAGGTCCTCCGGGCGGCAAGCTGTGCACCGGGTCAGTAATTTCAGGGCGCTCCTTGTTGTTGTCGTCCTCTACGAACAGGCGATGACGACAAATCGGACACGTGTTTTGGGCCGACTCAAACTCAGAAAGCCAATATTCGAGGCAGGTCCGGTCAAAATTATGAAGACAGCTTGGTATCTGGACAGCATCTTCAGTATCTGCTTCAAAGTCGATCCGGCAGATGGCGCACGCTCTGTCGTAGAAGCCATCCGGTATCGCTCCGGGAACGATGGTGGGAACTTCAGCCACGTATTCGGAGCCAAACATTGTGGCTAGCTTGTTGAACAAGACTTCACGGCAATGCGGACAGGTGTTCTGGTGGCGTTCATCCTCCGATAGCCACAGAAGAACACAGTCTTTATGGAAGCTATCCCCACAAGGCAAACGAAGTGCGTTTTTGGTATTGGCATCGTATTTTCCCTGACACAGGAGGCACTCTAGGCCAAGGGAGTTGTTTGAAAGCTCGCTTTGAGGGATCAAGGGAAGCTCGGCCACGAATTGTGAGCCGGCGAGGGTTCTGAGGTTTCGCTTAGTCTCGGCCATTCTTACTTCGGTTTGGTTTGAATGTGTAGTGTTTGTCGCTTGGAGATGGATGAGAAAAGAAAAGAGTTTGAATGTGAGAGGTTGAGGCTGAATTTTAGGGACAGTCGCGCCCTGGCTGAAAAACCGGGACAACGAGCATGTGGAACAAAGTACGCATCATGAAAAGGGAGAATTCTCGAACAAAGGGCTTGTTCCGATCATGAGCCAGGAAAGCTTGGCAAGTCCACAGTGAGCATCTTCATCCCGCAGATGCATGATCTCTTTTGTTCCCCACCTCGAATTATGGAACAGTGTGAAAGTCAGTATTGTAATAGGAGCCAGCGAGAGCGTCGCAGAGGGCATACCATGATGACTCGTTGATCACCATAGGTGCCAAATACTCCATCGTTCCTATCCTTCCCAAACAGGATGGATGGCTTTCCCTTCTGTGAACCTAGAACGGGGTAGACTAATATAATATTAGTTAGGTACAGAACTCAAGAGGAGGTCAGTCGGAAAGGAGCATTCGCTACAGAGCTCCAAGAATCGTATCTGTTTATGGTGAGTTTCAAAATATACATCTTATCGAGAAAGTAATCTTGAGGAGTTTTAAAAAAGCTGAATAGTTCAAAAAGACTGGAGGAATAATGCGTTTTGCGACGTTCGTACACCGCCCACGGTTTCCGAAAAGAGCTATCTACCATGGGTGAAACACCCCCCAAAAGCAATTCCCAGCTAACGGCCATCACGAAGCCAAATATAAAGTTGACATACTCCTACTTTCTTTGTAATTTTGTTAGTTGTCTTTCGCGTCTCGAGGCAAATGGGTATGTGAGCATCTGTTATACTGTGTGAGTAACCTTTCTTTGTTAACTTCGTGGGATATCATATTGTAAAGAGGTACACGGTACTCTACAGTACCGGGAGGGTTCCCTGAAGAAGCGCAATGGGGGGTTAACGCACTCTGACTGCTGCGTTCACAAGCGAAGGATTAGGTGAGGAAATGGTGAGGAAATGTAAACGCTTGAGTTCTGTCTCTTTTTACTTTAGAGTATATGGCTTAAAGTCATGGACCTACTTAGATGGAGGGAATGCAGCTCAAAAGTGTCCATGGGTTTCGCTTTCGTCGCCGGAAGAGCGTATTTCGCCCTCGGAAAGGTCGCCCTCAGAGACACTCGTCGCATCCGTCTCGGTACAGGTTTCATCCTCGGAAGAACTCCATCCCCCCTCTTCATCCCTTTCCTCGCCCACTTCATGCCTCATCTCAGCAAACCCCTCATCCCTCACCTCCCACGTACCATCCTCCCGCCGCACGAACGCATGACTAGCATGCAACTTCAAAAACGCCGCCACAGCCAACTGATCTTTCAGGAGCTCCTCAGCAGAGCCAGACTTCGCCAGTACCCGGGCATAGACAGCGTGGATCGCGGGCGGAGGATTGCTGGTGGCAAAGGGGTAGGTGTATTGGGGTTGTGGGGGCATTTGGCTGTTGTGAAGGTAGAAGCCTGCAGCGTGAGGGGTGGGTATGGGGCAGACGGTGGCAGTGCATGGACCAAAGAAGGCAGGGGTGGTGGTGATTAGGAGAGAGGCGAGGGTTTTGAGATCTGATGGTGGTGATTCTTTCGCCATGGCTGCGGGGGTTTGAACTGGAGTGACTGCTGACATTTTGGCTCATCCGTTGTTCTTGAGACTGAGGTGGTATGTTGGTTTGCAAAATATGGTGGGTGACTGATGCTTGTTTCGTTGTAGAGTCTTTTTCAGCGAAAGCGACGTTCGGATTTCGCAAGATGAAGAAAATGAGAATCTCGGTATCAAGAACGGCAAACCCTTTAGGTATCTTTAACCACAGAATCGGAGCTCTTTGTTGATATACACAATGCCATTATGTCTGTATAACGTGCAAATCGGGAGTACATTGACAAAGCTTTCATTCAGTGTTGGATAGATCCTGGATGTTAGACAAAGAAAATGCCGCCGTCATTCCCACGGATGACTGGAAATAAGTCCACCGTGAGAGCACCCTCACTCTTCCCACGGTGCTTTACCGTACTTACCACTATCAAATATATCGTCAGCCACACCTCTTTCATATATTTTCTCCGCCAGTACCCTCAAGTTTAACGATGTCACTATACTGCCGTAATGCTCTAAAATATCGCTGCTCTCAATAGCACGGCCGAGATACTCCCAGCCACCTTTCTTACACCCTAGCTGCACACATGCAACCCGTTTTTCTTTGTTCCACCAAGGGGGCAGCACACCGACTCGTGTTTGCGCAAGGTTCAGAAAGTCCAGGAACCCTGGGAGGGAGGTTTCAGCCCCATCGTAGACGCTGTCGCACTCAACTTCGCCGGTGCGTTGGTACTCGTCTTCCTGACGGAGACGGAAGCTGTCGATGAGGAAGGTGAAAGCCTCTTTTTCCGGCATGTTGTGTGGGAAGTTCCAGTTGAGGAAATCATTCAAGTCTGGTTCGGGCAATGGCGGATCATGGACTGGCGGTATGGAGGATGAAACTGGTGCTGGATGAAAGGGATTCTTCTCACACCGTTGATGGTACTGCTTGTTTAGCAGGTGAGGGATCCCAGCTTTGTCCCCACAAACCAACTTATGCATTCTCCGATCCTTTCTTTGACACTCTTGTGTGCAGTACCTGACGTTTCGACAGCCTGTGCATGTTTTTAGGGGATTCGCAAGATGCTTCTCTTCTTTATCGCAGTTGGCGCAACGCCGCTCTAAAGAATAAGCATGGCCTAGGCGAAGTCAACAGATCTGAGCACAAAGATGCTACTTGATGTCTTGAGAAAGGGTAGAGTTCTTTGAGTACCTGCTGCAGTAGGGTCTTTCCTCGCATCCTCGATTTGTATGGCTTTCGTGGCCTCTATCAATACTCTCTTGAATAATTTGTTGTCCCAAGGTAGAGTTGTAAGTTTTTGGGACAATTCGTGTAAGAGGCCTTCATCGAGATCCGCAGCAGCCCCAACGTCGTACATTGTGTAAGGCCTTGGTGGAGTTGGAGTCGGGAAACTTGGGAAAACAAGACAACGCGAGGTGAGGCACTCGCGTCGAAAGCGCGTAGACACGTGACCCTGTCTGCCTGTCTAAATCTTCCAGCGCAACAGACCATCCAAATCCCGTTTCCGATCTAGTTTCATTCCTACAGGTCGGGTTGATATTGAGGAAACATATGCATTTCTAGCGCCTGTACACATGCCGTTGGTCCTAACGGCTCTTGAAGGCTTTTCCAATCTTTCACATCGAAGATTGGAAGGTCTACAGCACCCTGACAGAGTACGACGGCGAGGTAACGGTGATGTAACGGAGACCTGATATAGACTCCAGCAGCATCTTCTGTTCTACTATGTATCATCTTCTGCTACAATACACCTTGCACGCATTTCAAGAGCACAGACAGGTTACCGATCCAATAACCATGTCCAAGCTATCCTCTCCTTCCCCGCAAAAGACATTCTCCCTTCTCAATACCGATCGGCAACTCCACCAACCATATTTCCACTCCTCAATACCCAACCCTCTTCCCCGTCCTTTTCTCAACGAGTCCTCCAGAAAAACATAAACCCACTGTCCTGGTCGTTACACCACGTGCCTCTCGAGCCTTCCTCGGACATCGTCTTAAGCTGTCTTTCTGTTCTCCATGTGTGGGTGCCGTCCGCTTCGTGGACGTAGTAGTATAACTCACTGGCTGCGGCTTGAGGTTTTGGGTATGGCTGACGAAGCTTTCGAATTTTATGCGTATGTTTGGTGTTGAGATCAAGGTATGGGTGAATGTGGGGCTTGGGGACTGGCATGGAGGGACCTGATGAGGGCTTTGGGGCGGAGGTTTGTTGTGTGTTCGTTCGTTGGTTAGCAACAGGTTGTGTGTCGACTTGAGCCCGCTGTTGAATGTGGACTTTGGGGACGGCAGTAGGCCCAGAGTCACGGCGCATGGTGGTTTTGATTTGCGGCATTCTGGGCTACGACTGTCATCTATGACACAGTTTGTCTTTGGCTTTTGCAGTTGCTTCGCTGACAGTGTGCACAGTGCTTGTAATAGAGCGAGCGTTTGGCAGCAGCAAAGGAAACAACGATCGACATCGTCTTGCCTTGCCTGAAGGTCTAAGGACAACACAGGTGGGGAAACTTCATATCAGATACCTGACTCACGCAAATGTGCTTTCCCAAACTTCATCGATCAGACGTTCATCATTACACTCATTGACTCTTCTTAGTCCTGGCTTCTATTGCTTAATAATGTGTCCGAAACTACTATACAACTTCATATCCGAGATTACTGCACAAAATCCACTCTCGAGCCATAGTCCAAACACTGCAATCAACCTCTACTTCTTCACTCCCTATCCTCGCCCCCTCAACTTTCATAAACACCCTCTCGGTCTCAATTCCCTACCTGCGCAACTGTCTTCGGCCTACTCTGGTTCAACACATCGTTAGGCGCTTCGCCCATTTTCAGAAATCGTTTTCTTGTAACTTCAACATCCAGACAGATCCAATAACCGTTCATCGTTCGAATAGCCGCGCCTGTAGCCATGGTCAACGTCCCGGTGCGTTCCCTGACTTCGTACTCTACTCTATCGTCCACCACACCCCGGTAATAGGTATTTGTGCTGATGTACAGAAAGCTTACACCCCTTGGATTGATAACAGGTACGACACTTGGAATTGCACTCTGGGCGCGCGAGGCCATGACTGCGAGTTTCTCTGATTGGGTTTGCTGCTTCGATGAACGATACAAGAGGGATGTTTGGAGGAATATAACGTTGGTTGGGATATTCGGGTGTCTTTTGATAAAGGACTAGTATTCTAAAGTGTTTAGGAATGTTGGGTAGAGTTTTGGTATTGCTGGTTTTTGGTAAAGATTCTACTCCTTGTTCTTGCTGGCTTAGACGTTTTCACAGCTACGGAAGGGCAGGCCTTATATATTAGGACCTTGGGGACATCGAAGCATTAGCTCTGGGTGGGGAAAGCATGGCTGTGAAGGGAGAAGGAAGGAAGACGGAAGGGAAAGGGAAGCTTTACTATTTCTTTTGGTGTTTTATCACATTCATGATTTGTGCACTGTGTTCTTCTCAACTTCGTTATATTGAACCTTCATTAGCACGTTCACTCATCGCTTACATTTTGGGCCCTCAGTTGTCACATATTTTCTTAAGGTTTCACTATAAATCATTTGTTCACGTCTTTAAATCATAAGATTTTCCCTTCATTGATCTAACTTTTACTCGTACCTACTGTTCTACGTGTCCCTTCTTCACTCCCCACCTTTGTCACGCATTCGCTGAACTTCAGCTGAGCCCACCCTTAGCTGCTCTCGGCTTCTCTTCTCTTCTGCTAAAATACGTTCCATTCTTGCTCAATTACAAACGCAGTGAGTTTACCAGGTTTCAGCTCGCAATATCCCGTCCATCGTTTTTCCTCGATATATCTCTCAATGTCCGGCGCCGCATGAGTCCTTCGTTGTCCGTCGAGATGGCGGACAAAGTAGTGCTCATCTTAAATATATAGGCCGCCTCGTGCGTCGCGTTTCCCTCCCTCGGATTAACGACATGAACGGGGAAATTGTCTCGAGGGGCGGCGTGGGGGCCTGAGGGACGCGTGGTGGTTTGGGAGCTTGTGATAATGGCAGGCGGTTGGGATTCAAAGGACTCGGTGGTGACGTGGAAGCCAGAGGTGTGGGTAACAGCTTGGGGACCAGAGCCCCGGGCGTTGGCTTTAGATCCTCGAGACTGCATGGTTGATTGGGTTTTTATATAGATTTGATATGGTGAAAAAACATATCTCAGGCGGGTTGGTTTTGGTTCAAAAGATTTGTTTTATTGTCGATGTCTTGGGAGTCTTGCATTGTTTGTTGCTATGCTCCGAGCAGTGATGCCTGTGGGGAGTGGAGAAGGTTTTTCTATTCCGTTTCTGTCGAGGCTTGAGGAGATCAATCACGTGGGCGCTGGGGAAGAGAGGGCGGAGCGATGTGAATGGGAATGGAAGCTCGACGTTTTTTTTTTGTCTCTCGCAAGCTGATGTTTTGCTGACATTGTGGACAGTGCCTTTAACGAAAGAGGCGTTTGGGGAGCGGTAATGGTAAGTATTTTCTGCATTGCTATAAGGTCCAAAATTCTTAAAAAACTGATACCGTTAGATTTCATGACTTCGCCAAAAGAAAATTGCGATCCGTTATATCGCTTTTTCGTTGAGACGTTCATTTATGTTTTGGCTTCTACTTTGTTTAACGTTAAGTCCGAAATCACTATAAATTCCACCCATAAAGCACAATCCGACTACCTACAAATATGACTTGCCGTCTCTTCTATCAATTCGATCCCATACTCTCGTTGGCTCCCCCGTTTCACTTCCCTCGTCTTCTTCAAGGACCACCTTCTCGTCCCTCATTCACCACCATTCTCACTCTCCCTCAACACACGTTCTACGAAATAACATTGTGGCCCATCAAACCTCATCCAGTAGCCAATCCACCGGCCGTCCGACTCTTCCGCATCGATCTGGTCTTGCGTGTACTGGATCCATGTCCCATCTAGTTGACGAACCCAGTACCGTTCTTGGACCGGTACCAACTGTGCCTGCGTGCTTATGGCTTGCTGTGGTACCTCAGTTTTCTCAAAGTGATAATGTGGCGCATCGATCATGACCCAACACGCACTCCACCGACTATTCAAGATTTCAGCAGCGATCTGGTCCCAGGTGTATCGGATCCACGTGCCAGCTACGGGACGGACCATGTACCAACCTTGGAATCGTATGGCCAATGGCTGCAGGATTGTTGAGTCCGCTGGAATGAAGGCCCGGGGCTCAGCAGGCATGTGATCGCTACCATTTGCCGGGTGCTGAGGCTGGTTTCCGTGTTGATGACTGGCCTGATGAACGGGGTTCCAAGGGTGGTGAGGTGCTGCCACGGAAACAGGTCTTGCGGATTGAGCGACGGGTGTAGGGCCTGAGCGACGCGTGGTGGTCTTGGGTTTGTGCGTCATGATTGCTTTGGTCTTTGAAACAGTACGTTTCAAACCAATTGAGAGACAACAATAACAGGTAACGATAGAGCTTAGAGATTTTTACCGCATGGTGTTTGGAGATTCCTTTGATATATTGCTAACAAATTAGCCTCTGCTGGTTTCCATAGCTGAGGGGAGTGGAGAGGGTTTATATGCATTAATTTTCGAATTTATCGGGGCTTGAAGGATGAATTCCGTTGGGGGGAGTTCGGTAGGAGCGACGTGAAGCGAACAGGAAGGAAGGATGTGAAGGAAGCGGGAAGCTCTTTTGAAAATCTGTGCCGCGAGCGAACGACATACTTCCCTGAGGGTGTTCACAATGCAAATGCCAAAACAAATATTTGAGGATTAAGAGAGAGGAAGAGAGAAATGGGGATCGGTATGTTTTCCCAATTACAGCTCTCAATGCTCCTCATTCTCTACTTCCGTTTTTCGAATCCACCTCCACAATCTCACTTGAACTTTCAACTTTCAAATGACCGAAAATGGGCTAGTCAGTAGTTTTCCACTTCATCCATCGTTCGAAACGCCGGTAAATCGCCAACATTTCCCTTGGAAAAGAAGTTTTGATCGTGTTTCTCGCGCCACATCACACCAACCTTCACATTCCCATTTTCCACCAAACAAGCCATGCATTTGCACAAAAATGGTATGTCAATTCCAAAAGAGTTTTCTTTGTCCTTACCATCATCCGTTCATCATCCTCCTGGGTCATTCCCTCCGACCTTGAGGACAGCGCAATTGCCATACTCAAAGTTTCGGCCTTACTGTCCTGCGTGCTCCTAAACACAGTTGCGTCACGGTACCACTCCCAGTACCTCTTCCACTTGGGCTTCAACTTCTTTATAATCTCCCCTCAATATAACTGAAGCTTTCTGTTCTGATCGATGACTTTGTACGGTAAGCCTCTCTGTATGATCTCTTCTGTCCAGATATTTCCACTCAAACGGACTTATATTTCCCACGTGTCTTGTGGAGCAACCAATTCTGTAGAGCCTAAGGCGCTGCTGAATACCTGACCCATGATTACGTGGGTCTTGGATGCGTATGCGTTGGCAAGAAGTGCAAGAGGTAGGTTGGAAGGAGATAATGTTGGATCAAAGATTTGATATTTTGGAGGGAATTCTGATCTTTCTAGATGTTCCGTATTTTATAGTAAAGATTTGGTAATCTGTAGCGCTTGGTCTTCTGGGATGCTCAGCACTTTGAGATACTTGATATTCTGTAGTCCTTGGTATCTGCTAACGCAGCTTTAACATTTCAAGGATTTGCTTGGAGCAGTGGGACTTTTATATTAAGACCTTGGTGAGTTCGAATCATGAATATCGATTAGAACTATCGAACCACGAGTTCTGGTGAGGGTCGAAAGAGTGTGAAGAGGGAAGGAAGAGAATGAGAAGCTCTACTCTTGCGTAAGTGAATGTATCATTCCATCAAGATACCTAATTTATATGTCTTTTAAAATTAATGCTTTTTATTTTCATCAGTAGATCTTGATATCGACTGGCAACGAGATTCACCTGTACGTGATGTCGACTACGAACCTTTTGATTCTATTCTGTGTTCGAATAGAAGTCAGAAGAGTCAAGAGATCTCAATTCGACGCAGTTCAAACGATGTTAGAACGTTGCGTGATCAGAAAAGTCATCATGCAGAGTTTTCATTCACGCGACAACACTTTCTCTAACAGTCACAATCGATCTACGAAGAAGATTAATGACATGTCGATGTCAGTAAGAGATGAAAAGATACTACTAGTGAAAAAGACAACTCAGATGAAGAGTCTGCGAGTTGTGATTACAAGTGATCGAAGAATTTGCGACTCGTCGACTGCGTCGATATCGAAACGTCTTCATCACATCGACAATGTCATTGAGTAATTGATGAAAAGATATCAGATAGAATAATCATCTCAAGTATTGAGAGACGTGACTACAGTGCTCGAAGAAGTAGTGACTCGTCAATCACGCTGATATACTGAGAAAGCTTGAACTCATCTTCTTTACTTGACGTCAAGTCATTTATCTATTCACATGAAAAATCGAGAGTTCAAGAGAACGATCAGAATGCATTCTCTTTCATTGATCAGAGTCAAACATCGAATGATTGCGATCGCACGTCTATACTAACAATTCATTCAACGTCTACGTGACACAAGTCAAATCAAGAGAAGAAAAGAGTTACTCAGTACAATCACACTCTATCTTCTCATCGTGTGCATCTCTCTTTCATCACATATTTCTCTGCTCAATGAATGACAATCATTGAATAAGAGAACACAGCTCTACGTATGTTACAATCACGAGCATCACGAATGCAAAGAAAACGTCTTTCGTCTTCGAACTGAGAATCGAATCGAGACATCGTTGTATAGAATATCGTCAATGAAGAGCAGAGCAAAGACGATGCATCATAATCAAACAGCACAGACACTCTCATCAAGAGTTTACTCGAGCGTCACGCGCTGAATAGAAGCTATAGATTCATTACTTGATAACACAGTGTCAATCTCATTGTTTCGACTGCGCGAAGCAGTCGTATAGACGGCGAGTGGTTTTCTTCCTCAGAGAGTTTTGTTCACTCGATATAAATAGCATAGAGTCTCTCATGAGTCGGGTCTAAACCGATGTCACAAGGGTGTATGAATTACAATCACAATCACAATCTTGGTATTCTTTTCACTAGTAATTGTTGTTATTTCGTGTCGATATTCAAGATTTCACCCCAATCATTCATTTCATTCATAAAACCGAAATCTAGCTAAATCACTAACTTTTCCCTTCGTTCATAATTCAAGCTCAGCTATTCAAAACCTCACTAAAACTTTTTCTTCTTAATCGAAATTCAGATAGGTAACCAACTTTTCCCTCAATTCATAATCAAGACTCAGCTCAAGCACAAACTTTTTCCCTCAAGAAATCACTTTTGAACCCGCATTTTCTCGCCCTCTGGTTCCCCTTCTTCATTCTTCCTATTGACGCCTTTCCCTCAACTTTCACAGAAATTTCTCTATCCTTAGCTCCCTCCATTCGTCATATTCGCACTTCCAGCCCTTTCAAATCCCAGTCTTTCGAAGACACATTCCCCATTCTTTAACTTCCACGTCCCAAACAACGTGTCAATCCGCGCCCCTGTAAATGCTTTGCGCCACCCATCGTTATCGTCGACCGGGTACGTTACATTGGGAGACACTGCCAACCAAACGACGATGTGTGGATTTGCAGGGTCAGTGATCCGTATGGGGGCCGCGGATTGTTGTGCAGCGACTTCTTCGGGGCTTGAGGGGCTTTGCTGGGACATGGTTTCGTATTTTTTTGAATGCGGTTGCTGCTTTGGGGAAATGTGCAATAGAGATGTTCAAGGGGGTATAGTGTTTGTTGAAAGGTCCACTAAGTCGTGATGTAGATATCTTATGCTGTTGTGCTTGATATCTCGTGGTAAAGGCTTGATGTTTTTTATTGCTTTGAGGATCTGTTTCTTGATTGTTGCTGATGTAGAAGCAATCATGGCTAAGGGACGGAGGTGGCTTTATATATTGAGGTCTTGAGGTCACGTAGCACAAGTTCTGGTGGGGAAAGGGGGTTGTGAAGAGAACGCAGTGGGAATCTGATTTTGGTGTGGTTCCTTATCGCTCGGGGAAATCGAGGTTGCTGAGTGGTTGAGGCATGGAAGAAAAGGGTTATGAAAGGAGAACACAGAGCATTCGTGTTGATGTGAATTTTTCTCGTTCCACTATGTTTTCGATATCGAGGCCGTTGAGTGGCTGGGAAGGGCGAGGGGAGATGTGAAGCCGACCAGTGGCTTAAAGAACATGTTTTGATTGGCTTTTGGGAAGATTGGAATGGTGAAAAAAAGGTGAAGAGAAGAAAAGAAACCCCATTTATTGGCATTTCCTATCTCCCAATTAGATCGAAACTGTCGAGTGGTTGGTGGGTAGAGTGGCCTATGTGAAGGGAACGGGGTACTTACAGAACGAAACCGGGGTAGAGAACAGGGCGACATGAAGAGAGAACTGAAAAGTATTCATTTAGTATTGGATCTTATCGCTCGTATACACAGCCTTCTGTAAGGTTGGAAAATGTTCTGGAGGGGACGTGAACGAAGTAAAGGTATTCACGTTTCCGTTGAAATACTCGTTGTAGAAAATTTTCCTCATTCAGCCTGTTGAACACGGGGAGTGAAAGATTTAAGTGGCTTGCAGAACGATACTGGATTAGGATTGGGTAAGGGCCAGGCAAGAGGTTATAAAGGGAAAAGACCGTGAAGCAAGAAGCAAAGGGACTTGGAGGATGAGTCGGCGTTGGACATTGTTGGGAAGGCAGCTGGAGATGTGAGTGGAGAAGGATGGTGTTTTGGTTCGTCAAATCTCACTCCTCCCACACTCTCCTCAACCTCGATATATAAACACTTTTCTGTCTGTACCTATGATGCCCACAGATCAGCGATATTCTCGAATGGACTGGGGTACCATACCTTTACCGCGAAAATTTTCAAACTTTTATCACGGAACATGAAGTATCCTAGCGTACCAAATCTATTATACTACCGAGCGCTGACGCTTCGAAGCACCACCACTACCACCGTTCCAGATTCCCTCTTATGCTCCTGTCCCCACCCTTCAGCAGCAATTAGAGAAACACTTTCAACGTACTGCCCTCGTCCATAAAGAACCAGCCCTTCCAAAAGCCCAGAGCTACCACCCGCCCCAATTTCCCAACTCGTTCCTCGAGAATAGTTCCGTATTGCCTTCGACCGCAAAAGCAAAAAACATCGTCCTGTTTGTCGAGATCATAAAATATGTCTGTAGTACTGGATCTGCAGTCTTAAAGAAGAATGGAAGTACGACGTTCATTGTTTCTTACGGATATGCTCCCTAACATCCTGCTGAAAAAGAATAGTAAACGTTTCCGTTTCGGTTTTCTTTACTCTCTCTATTTCCTCATATTCGACAACTGTAAAGACCGCTGAATGGTTTTGAAACCGAGGTCTTCTGTGAAGGAAAAATGATATTGTCATAGAAAACGTTTTTCAAAGTCTGATTGAGGCAGCGAAAGGAGAACGTGAAGCCAGACGTCCAAAAGTTTGTGTTGTCTTCGATTGAACTCCCCCAACTCGCTGTCCAGATCATCCTCCTCCTTCACCGCGTACTCGAATTCGTGTTGCTGCTCACGTCCTCGCCATCACGGCTATATAATATTCCACCAACTTCTCCGTCGCACACACATCTGCATCCTGCCCTTTCATGAATCCCCTTTCGGACTCCTCAACTCGCTGTTCAGATCGTCCTCCTCTCCCACCGTGTACTCGAGTCCGTATTCCCCCTCGCCATGACGGCTAAGTATTATTCTTCCAGAAACCTCTCCGTGACGCACCACCTCCATCCTGCCCTTTTACCACTCCTCTTTCGAACTCTCCAACTCGCTGTCCAGATCGTCCTCCTACTCCACCCCATACTCGAATTCGTTTTCCCTCTCTTATCCTCGCCAAAACGGCTATTATAACATTTTACCAACTTCTTCATCTCACTATCTCTATTCTGCCATTTCACCAAATGCCTTCCCAACCCAAACACTATCGCATCCCTGAGGTCGAATTAATTTTCCAATGCAGTGCTCGCTCTTTAGTTGACCCGGAAGGCCATGACCTAATCGCCTTGTCCATCCTGCCTGTGATTACCCGTGAAACAGCTGTTAACCGAAGCTGCTGAGCCAAGCTATACTCCTTCGATAGCTCGATCTATTCCTTTTCTATATAGCCTCTGTGAAGAAAGGAAAGACGTTGACGCCTCGCAACAGCTGGGGTTAAGTTATTGGGCTTGAGATGTTATTTCGATTGTCGGGTCTTCGCGTACGTGATCGCTGGTTAACGAAATGGGAGGAAGCTGCTAGACAAGTGAAACTCCTTTCGATTCTTTTTCACCAAACTACCTCCGCAAAAAAAAAAGATGTCAATACCGCGGAGGAGCCGGAATTAAAGCCTACGATGAATTTTTATTTCGACTGTCACAATGTCTTGTACACAGTTACTGATTATGAAGCTGTGAAGAAGCTGCTGAGCAAATGGAACTTCATCGGTAGTCTCAATTTTTCTTTTTCAACGACCCTAGCGAAGAAGAACAAGATGTCGATACCACGCAAGAGTTGAGGTTGATGCCTGAGATGTACACCATACCCTTCTTGATTCCCCTGATCAATCCGTCTAGAGTGGAGCCGGTCTCCACCAGGAGTGTTCTTCTCTTCTCATATATGTTTTCCTCCTCCGAGTCGGAGGAGACTTCTTTAGGATATAAATTCTTGAACCGCGAGTCCTTTTTCCATAAATCGCCTTTTGTTTCCTTTGTTTGGGTGGGTGGGAGGGCTTCCGTTTCCCTTTGCTCGGCGGGTGGGTGGGTTTTGTTTCCCTTGCTCCGTATGTAGATAGTGAGCGGCGGGGTGTTGGGGTCGTTGCGTTCTTTCTAGTCCTATTTCTAGCGAATCTTGGCGGCGGCGTGTGCGTTGACGTATCTTGTTCCTAGGAACTAGCGTATACCTTGGGATACTTGCCGAGCGGAGAGGAGCGACAAAGCTGCTAAGCTGATAATATTCTCCAGTAGTCTAATTTTTTCCTTAGAAATTATAGCTGCGAAGAAGAACAAATTGTCAATGCCACGGAGTAGTTCAAATTAAGGACGGCATTGAGATGTTGGTATCAACTGTTTAATCTGGGTACACAGTTGTTGACTGAGAAAATTGCGGGGCAAATGAAATTTCTTCGATAGTCTGACTCTTTTTTTGGGAGGGACCGCTAAGAAGACTTAGGTGTCACTTTTACAAAGGAGTTGGAGTTGAAGCCTGAGATGAGCCGTTACATTGACTGTCGAGTCTTCATGTATGTACATAGTTGACCAAAAAGAGGGACAAAGCTGAGGAATAAGTGGAACTTCTTTATACCCCAATTTTATCTGAAGGAGTATTCTGTAAACTATTGAGCTGAGAGATAAGACGACGCTGTTACGGGTCTAGGTTGGTTTATGTTGTGATTGGACGGTGGTTAAGAGGTCTGCGAGGGTTCCGTTGTCGTTCTTCTTCGAAGGAGATTCTTGGCCGCCTGAATCAATTTGGCGAAGGCATCTGCTCTCCTGCCACGTTCCGAGAAGCTTCACCCGTGATGGTGAAATTCTGCTAGATACTGCGTCGTCACTCCTTTCGGTTTTATACCCAAGCCTGTATTTTCAGGTAAAGGTTTGAGATAGGTTAAGGGTGCAATTCAAGTGCTCTTACCCTCAGGTAGTTTCCAAGGCCATGGTCCCATCATATTTTTCTCCAATATAGATTTTCCGGCCACTGCCTAAAAGTGTGAGTAAGTTGCTGGGCACGTGATGGGCCTTTGGTAGCCAGATGCCCGTCCAAGAGGTTTCTCTGTAGGACTTGCGGGTTGGCTGAAGTCCGAGCATTGCGAATGAGTGTGAGAGGGTCTTTTAGGGAATCGGTAGGCGAAGGCCTGGAGAAGGTTTAAGGGTTAGGTGTTTTAAACAGGTGGAAGACTGGATACAGTCTATCTTTTGTAGAGTCTTGGTGAGCGAATCGGAGTGCTCGCATTTCACCTACTTCGGTAAGAAGGTCGCCTGGTTCCTCAAAATTGGTGGTTCCGCAGAACAGAAAACCACTGATTGAAATTTGGCAAGAGAATTGCCATGAGTGAGATATCCTTGGCAATGTTTTCGAGGTTGAAACAATCTCCCACCGCAGACCTCATACATCATTCAATTCGCAAGATTATGGCCCAGTTTCCTCTATCTTCAATTTATATTCCGGAGGAGACGGCTGGTGGGAAACCCCGGAGTGGAGATTCGCTGGTCATTGACTTCGTGGGAGGCAATTTCGCAAAGCAACAAATTTGATGTTTTGCAATTGATAGCAGCGTGGGTTCCACCACATCCGCTGCAGATATGCTGATATGTGCAACTAGGATAGGTGCAGTTGCCGCCGTTGAACCTGTTGCATACTGGGGGCCATGTGCTTCCCCCGTCGGGTCTGGGGCCGTAGGCCTGTTTCCTGGTTCTCTGACCCTGATTTCCCGTCTGGAAAGTGGTAACAGGGGTTTTCTTTACCAGTGCTCGACCGGCCAGTTCACCCCTAGCATTGTACCACCCGTCAGGGTCATTGACCCCTTTTATAATGCGGATTTGGTGGAAGCGAAAGTGAAAGGTCCGTACAGACTCGAAGGTGTAATGCAGGTGAAGCTCCTGCAGGTAGTCAACGTACCAAGCTAAGCTTGCTTGCAGAGGAATCTTCAATTGCTCATTGGCCGCTTCAATGAGGCATTGATTATATACTCCTAGGCAACGTAGAAAGGGGACCATGCCTTTGAGGTCTTGCTGAGTGGCGTCATCGTCATGGGCCCGAAGCTCGCCGGAGCGTGTTAATCGAAGACTTTGTTTGCTGGCTGGATTTGGTATATGATCGTTGACTAGCTTGAAGATATTGACAGCTCGAAACTCGTTCTTGAAGATGTTGGCGAGTTGAGTGGTATCAATAAAGGGGTAGCGTGCTACCATTGCTTGGATGCGGGGGTCGCCTGGGGGCGCTAAGTCGCTTCCCAACGCCTGTCCAAGAGCCGCACCCTGAGCTTCTATCCTTTGAAGTTCTAGTTCCAGCTCCCGTTCTATATTTGCCTGACGAACAGCTTTAATCCTCTGCCGCAGGGCGAGGGCTGCTGGGGTCTCGTCGGCTTGTTCTGGGTCGGCTCCCCCCTGGGGGCCATGGGTCGGGGAGCGGGAGCGGGAGAGGGGGGAAGTGGAGCGGAGGCGAGGAGTACGTCTCCTGGCGGCGGTGGCATTGGCGCGGGCCTTTGCAGAGGGGTTAACCCGGCGGCGAGTAGCAGGGGCCATCGGCAGCGATGGCAGTGATTATAGCAGTGGGTAGCAGAGTGGGTAGCAGAGTGGGTAGCAGTGTGGGTGGCAGGAAGCGAAAGCGAGTTTCTAACTGAATCTTAAGGGATGAAGGGAAGGGGGAAACAGGAGGGGGCACGGGGGGTATTTATCCCCCTGTTCCCCGCCTTATCCCCTTGTTCCCTAGCTGCCGAGGTCTGTTGGTAGCCGGCCCCTTTTAGCACCTTCCGATAGCCTCCAGTCAAGCTGGCCCTTATCAAGTCGGTAGCTCTCCCATGAGTCGTCAACGTACCACGATTGATTGTTCAGACTTCAGGTGAAAAGCAGGAGGCCGTCTCTTTGACTAGCTTGTAGTTTTTTTAAGCCTCAAGTTAATCAATAAATTCGAGATTTCTAATTGACATGGAGCTAATGGAAACTGAACGATTCCCGGTTCACGCTCTTCGAAAAATCTCTGCAGCGTCCGTCACTTGTGTTCTTCACATTTAAAGGTCATTTCCTAGTCGGAATTTCGGTAATTTACAATAATGGGATACACGGTATTGACTTGTAGGCGATAGCGCTCGTTCGAAGAACAATGATCCAAGCTTTAACCTTGGTTTGAAGAGATACAGGCTTTGGTATCGCTGAATATCTTTACGACTTTTTAGGGTCGATATAGCATCCCGTCGTGACAAGAACGCTTTAGGTAGTTCGAAACCTGGTGGCTCAACCATCTTTCTCCACAAGAAGGCAGCTACGATGGAAGGTAGGTGCGGTAAGACATAATGCGTTGAAGACGAAATTAGATGTGTCTGAAAGAGCAAACCAGCTGCATGAGAAGGCCAAGATAAATGTGTGGAGGGAATTTGAGGTGACCGCTAACCAGAATTGTAGAAAAACGTTGTTACAACTGATGATCTTTTCCGAGGACTTTGTGGTTGAAATAGTCTCCCATCGCAATGCTCTCACATCAGCCAACCAGCAGGGACATGGTTTATGCGTCTGTCTCTTCGATATAAATTTCAAAGTAGGCATTCCCTCACGAAAGATGTGCAAGAACATTCCCACATAATTCTTTATATTAGATCCGAGAGCAAAGTCGCACCCATCCAGTACTCGCATTTCAGCGGGTTCTCGAGATCATCGTCCAGCTTTGGGTTTCACGCTTTCCCGAACAAGCAGCTGCTGACCAAAGATGTGCAAGGAATTTAACCCCATCGACGATTCTTTACGAATTCTTGAAGTCGATGTTGTTGCAGCAAACGACGACCGCCAATTGCCCACAGCAACATCCACTATATTTATTACTGATCCCAACAGATATAGCATCTCAACACGGTGGGAGCCTTCGGGTCTTCGGGCTCCTCGGACCTTTGCTCGTACCCGCAGAAGGCGCGTTGGCCTTCTTCTTGGCCCCCTTGGCCCCAGATTTTCTTCTTACGTGGTCCTTCTTTCATGACGGGCTGACGAAGCCTAGGCAGGATCATGATGGGCGTGCGGTTCCTTGAAAACCCTTTCTCTGCTTGTTTCGCCGCTCTTCTTCTCCCGCCCGCTGCCACCGTTTCTGATAGTGTAGGCGATTTTCTCTTCCATCCCGTATCTCGAAAGCCAGACAGTGAGCAGGTAGGTCTTCCATGCGTTGGCCGTTCTGGGAAATGTAAGAATGGCCGAAAGCAACTTGATTTCCGGCTTCCATTTGTCATTCCTTGATACAGTTGTGTCACGCCTCGCTTTGCACCTAGCTAGACGGCCGCTGGGTTAGCAGTGACTAGGGAGTGATTATGCGTAGGATTGGTTGGAGTCAGAGCTGCTTTCGCGATTTCTCAAAGCTCTCTTCTCCAGCCATACTTTATAATTCTTCCGCGGGTGGTTTCTCACCAGGTAGTTGTAACGCCTTGGAGTGCGCAGGGGCAGTCTTTCCGGCGTCTTTATTTAATGACCGTCTCCTTATCCTCATCATAGTCAATCAGATCGCGGCTAGAGAAATCTGGCAGGGTAGAGTCAGGTCACCCGTCCGCACTATAATATTGTGGGCGGCCATGCGTTGTACCATGATGGTGGAAATCGTTAGTCTTTTCAAACCAGATTCTTAGAGTAGACAGCCGCCAACCAAAAACTTGCAAGAACATTGTTAACTTTCTTTGGGGGTATTTAGGATCACAATTTCGTCCGTTCGCAGTACTTGTACTGCAGCCAAGTGTCAAGAAAGTCACCTGGTTCTCTTAAGATCGATGATTTCTCGGAAAAGCAGCCGCGGACCAACTCGTCTGGAGGTTTCGGTAAGTGCTTCTCAAGATGTTCAAAAGAGTCATCGAATGGGATGATTCTTTGCGATGTCACTAAGGTCGAAATAGCACCTCAACGCAGTGAGATGGCTTCGGATAATTTGCAAAATGCTGAGATCTCAGCCCGAACTATGAGTCGCTAACATAGAATCCGAGACTAATCTCAGCCGCACAGGAGTTCGACTTAAGTTAACGATTCTGCGAGTCTATAATCGCGGTGCAAAATGGTATAAGAAAGTTATCTTAATCGAGGTCGTTCAAGAAAGCTAGTTGACAAGTTGTACTTTTTTCATGGCTTATTTTCTTCCCACGGCGCACATGTAATAGGCAGCCTCAGGTCCATGATCAACAAAGTGTCTGACATACTGATGAAGTCTCCATAAGGGTCCTCAAGCTTCAAACCGCAGCGCTCGCAATTCAGCTATGTCGTAAGATTATGGTCTTCCCTTCGTGATCGAAAAGTTCCGATTTAAAAGCTGCTAACCAAAGATGCGAGAACATTTAACGATTCACTTTCTTTCTAGTGAAAAGACTGTTCGCGAGCTTCTAGCGATGCTTCCAGGTCCTCGATTGACATAGATCGGTCTTTTCAGCGCAGTAGCATTATATTAACTGATTCGAAAGTCCGTCGCTGTTCCTGTCGTTCAGATCCAGTATACAGCTGCTTCTATAAATTGGGAGGAAGTCTTTCAACTGGTTCTTTTGAAAGATGCAAGCTATGAGCTGACTTCTAGTGACGCCTCTGACTTGGGCTCTTATTAAGATTGGTGGGTGTAAGGGATTTGATTCTTGCTTGTGAGACTGAGCTGAGCTGGGTTGAGGATAGAAGGGCTGAGGTGGCGCGACGTGGTGACTGATATCTGCAACTCGATTCTTGCAGTTGTTCTTGCAATCCCATTTTTGGTTACATTCTTAATTGTGATGTCGATTGTTAGGAAAAATACAAGACCTCTGAAGTCTGTTCGAGTTGGCGGCTTTGGCCCAATGTTAAATCCCATGTCTCTCGGGAAGACAGTGCTCGAGCTTCTAGCGAATTTTCGGTTCTCAAGTGACTTGGCCTAGTCTTTTCATCGTGGTGCCCTTAGGTTAAATGGTTCGCGAAAACCATCCCCTTCGCTTTCGGGATCAACAACTGTCAGAGTAGACAGGTTTCCTCCAATTGTGTTACCAGGTTGACTCAATCAAGTATTCTCATTACGAGAGATTGTGTGCTGGCTTTTAGCGACACCTTCTGGTCCTGAATGTCTTAGAACCATCTTCTCTATTTTGATCGAGGATCCTGTAAGCAGAAAGCTGCCGACCAAATATGTGCAAGAACATTGTCGCACTTGAGAAGTCCGGGATATGCCGACTGTGTGCTAGCTTCTAATCGTGTCTTGTTCTTCCTTTAGGGTTCTGAAAACGAGGCATGAGTCCGGTAGTCTGTTCTAATCGATGGGTGTCAACTCTAATGCTCTGTTGAATCTGTGTCTTTTCGAAATGCAGTGAGCAGCTGACGGTTTGATCCATTCATGAACGGAAAACCCTCGCATGCCTCGGTTGTCTCAGATCGATTTTCCTAAAGCAAAAAGCTGCTAATCAAGAATATGTAAGAGCGTCGGCACAACCGAGGTTCTTGTCTGATTCAAGCTGTGGGCTGAGCTCTGATGGTGGCTTAGTGTCCTGAATGAAGACGAACCCTGAAAGTCTTCTCAAGTGAAAGCCTTTGAACTCTCGTGTTATGACTAGATACTTGACGAATTCGACCATGAAATTCAGGTATATGATTTGCGCGCCGCAATCTGAGGTGCTATATTCTCCTGCTGACAATCACACTGCAACTTCTGTAAATCAGCTTGTAGGTCTGGTGGCGGTTCACTTCCGCTTTAGATGCTTCATTCTTCGCATAATTGAGCATACATCTTTACGTGCTGGTACGAGGCAGTGGGTTTAGCAGGCCTGAAGATGGTGATGATATCTGCAGCAAAATCTGGGAAATTCCTAGTGACTGCGAGCCGAAATTGTGCTCGCCGAGTCCCTGGATGTTGCGGACGACTCTTATGCCTTTCCAGCCCCCAGCGTCCCCACCTGAATGGAGCATCTGCAGTTCGCCCAATGGCACATATAGAATGACAACTCTAATTAGCTAGATTGTAGCGAAGCTTTGAGAACTTTCCTTTCAAGTGAAGCTTCGATTGCCGATCGTACGTATGTGAATGTGTTTAACAATCCATTGACCATCTTCGACGTGTAAGGTCGTCGACTCAGGTTATGCAAGCCGTAGATAGTATCCCTTGCAACACAGTTTGCTGTAGTGAGCTTTGCCGTTGTAAAGAGAGCTTTCTAGGAATACTCGGCGTTCGCTCTACTTGAAGCTAGTCCCAGGATTGCTGGTCCGTAGCTCGGTTGGACAATCGCTCAGTCTTTAACTTGAAAGGAAGAAAAAACTCCTGAGATTAAGTGTCGGTGCAAAGCGCTCATGGGTATTCTTGAGCTGCGTTATCTTTTGGCTCCATATTTGAACTCTGGTTTTCATAGAAGTTCGTTGCGTTTCTCATGAAAAGCTTGTTTTTCCGCGAAATAATGCATACGAGTAGATCATACACCTTCTACTATGCTTTTCGACATTAGTAGGCACAGAACAATCGAACTAACAGCAGCCGTTCCTGAAACGAAATGAACAAGTCAAATATAAATTGAGCATTGTTCGATCTGGTACATTGGCTAGGCTGTGTGAGCTTTCGATGAGAAAAGAGGAATAGCACTACTTCAAAGCTGCGGTTGAAGAGTTCGGTCTGACGGTGGTATTCGATAGACAGATCTATTTCAGAATTTGTTTTTCGACACCAACAGAAAAGGAACAATGGTTTGTTGTGTTCCATTCCGTGGTATTATCGACAGAGCTGGACCGCAGGCTGCGTATAGAGCAGCATTGATTGTTCTCTTCTCTCATATCGAAGGCTCGTGGTAAATTTGGAAAACAACCCGCGATGGTATCTAGAGCGTGCTCTCTAGGCTTACAACTCTGGAAGGAGTGCAACACGATTTCGCCACAAGCTAGGTAGAACGAAGGAGTCCGGTCTCATGCGCTCTCCAAGATGAGTCAAACCCCTTTTTGGGCCACATGTAATCTGCGTAGCGTGTGTCAGAAAAGAGATAGTCTTTCATGAGTCCGCTCAAAGTCGTGAAAGAGTGGATTAAAGCAGGTCTGCAAAGGTAGCGGAGAAGATTCATTCACCAACGTGAGATTGAGGTGAGGCCCAAATTTCCTCGGGCAGGTTTCGTGATTTCTCTTATTTCCGCCACAACAAATTCGAATTTCATCTTGCTCTTGTTACTTGGAAAGAATGATATTGTTGTGCGTGCGGAACTCGAAGCGTGACATTGATCCGGTAGCTCCTTGACTACAGGTTCGATAATATGCTGCCTATGCAAATGGTTGCATCTGCCGTGATTGAGCACAAAGAGATTTCTCTTGATCTGGAGAAGGATACTCCTCCGTGGAATCTTTGGTTCAATGATGAGCTTCAATGTTCCATGGGAACTTTCCTGAAAGATCTGAATCGAGAACTCATCGGGCAAAGGAACCAACGAGTTGTTGTCCGGAGCTAATTTTCCTGCTCTTGCTCTGTATCACCTCTTCTAACTCTGCTGATAGGAAAGCTGGGTTGGACTATCGCTGAGGCTGTAAGCTGGGTCTAAGAACTCATCCGGCTTGTGAGTTGAAGCGAAGCGCTTTCAAAACTATTGACATTCGACATGTCTTGAGGAGACCCAGTCCTGAGAAGATCTTCACTCGAGTTGCAGTAGATCTTGTTCGATATTGAGTCTTGATCGTCACAGATCAGTACACAACCAGCTTGCAACGAGCGACATAACGAATCCGCTCTTCTTTGACGCTTCAAGGTGAACCTTTAATGGCATCTGGTATTGCTTCTGTACAGCAGCGTCTTTGTGCTAGCATCTACGCCTGTGATAATTCTGACACTCTCGTGAATCTTCGGCTTATCGAGAATGCGAAGCGTACCGTTAAGCCTTAGCCGGCTTCATAGCGACTGTTTAGCCACAGTAAAAGAATGAAGCAGTAGCTTCTGACATCTGACAACGAGAGAGATCTTGCAATGGCTCTGGCAAATTCTCAATGAGATGGTTTAAACTTCAGACCGACATATGTCGTAGCTTTGTGTGGTTAAATAAGAGTGAGTCGGACTTTGTGTGGCTCGTGAAGGGTAAGTCGACCTATGCATGATGCATGAAGCTCAATCTCTAAGAGACGTCATCTCAACTTTTGAGATTCCTGGTATATCGATCTTCGATGTCCTAGGACAGCGATTTCACAAGACCATGCGTTCAGTATCTCTGGCAATTCCTCCTCGATAATAGTGCATCGCTCGTTCGCAGCGCTTTCGAATCTTGTTCATGAGGTTTCGTTACATTCGACTGAGACATGCTGATAACGGCCAGAACGTTCTCGTGCAGACTGCTGATATCTGCTGACGAGTCGCGAAGTATTTAGTTGAACGAGCACAATAAGCTCTTCCATACCCATAATACGTTGAGGGTGAACCGACTTTCCCACCAGCCTTTGAGTCCTTTGAGAGTGTCTAGAAGGAACGTTCATGAGCGAAAACGTTTGTTCTGTATACGATAAGGACACACCAATCGTCTCAAATACTGCCAACTGAGGTTCAGTCGTTGTTGAGAATGTTGAAGCCGATGCTGATTGGGTTGACGACCGGACTCTGAGATTATCCATTTTGGAAATTCTAGACGGTGCTTCAGGCGTTGAAGATCTTGTCTCGTTACTCAAAAGCTCAAATTTCCCAGCAAGTGCCCTATGAAGTCCTTGAAGTAGGTAGAAAACAACTTGAGCACTACCTGTAATTGAGTCCATGGCTCTATCATATCGAGCGCTGCCTGTAAGGTATAAGAAGGCTGTTATCCCTAGCGTGATCCAGTGTTTTTCGACTGTAATACCAGAGCTGACTCTGTTCGAAGAGATGAATATAGCGCTATAAAGTTCCTCGCGAGAAGTAGCCGATGCGAATCGCTCCTTATTTGGCTTGCACTCCAGCTCCACGAAGGTCCAGAGAAGTGTCTTTAGAAGATGGTGATCTTGAACGATGGTACTGGTTCGAAATCTGTAATTCAGCAAATGCATTAGTGGTTGTTCTTGATGCACTTTTTGTCTTCTGATCTGACAAGGTCCAGTTGCATACCTATTATATTCCAGCTCAACTCCACTGTTTCAGAATATTTGCACGGACATCTTCTTCCGGGTAAGTCCCACATTGAATGTCCCGGAAAGCTAGAGACCGAAGAATCCATGCTCCATCTGGCTATCAGCTCCAGCGGTTGGTTCAATTTCGTAACATAAGTGGAATCAAGGTGAGCTTGGTCGCCCCTTTCAGCATTGCTAGGTTGGTCTTGCAGGCTGACCCAAATTGCTCTGGCTATGCTTGCCAGTAAGATATGTGGATGGCGAGTCATTTTGGCCTGCTGCAGCTCTTGTGGACGTTCATACTGTAACATGTTAGTGTTGAAGATGTAGACGTAGTGTTTGGAAAATTACTTAAACGAACGCATCTAATACTAGTTGCTCTGATTTCGGTGTCTTCGATTTCTCGGTCGAAGGCGTCGGTGAAGGTGAGGTAAGGTTGGACTGGATGAGTCCTTGACTTCTTGCTGAGTGTGGTGTAGCGAGCTTTTCCGAACCGCTCTGGCTATCTTTGCCTCTGCAATCGTGGTGATAAAGTGAGCTTGATCGCCAAACTCTCCTTCCTGTATGTCTTGCAGGCTATGGGTAATCGCTTTGGCTATGTTTGCCTCTTTAATCTTGGATACCACCCCATTGTATGGAGGGCCTCGGTGCAGTTCCTTGTAGTTCCATGCCTTAGAAGGGTCTCAAACCTGGAGTGGATAGCTGCAACTTCGAGCCCGCAATCGCCATAATTGACTGAGAAGATCAACCGCTGACGCCTAAGGCTCAACAAGTTGTAGAGCAGACCGGAGAGTCGCTTTCAAAGCCTGTCGCAAGCAATGGCCATAAAGACTTGATAAGACGCATGAAGGAGTAAGACCACGCGGTGAGCTCAAACGTAGCTGTGCAGTGAGCCCACCACGGCGATGACGCAGATTCGAGCTCAGGTAAGACAAGTAGAGTCTCAGATAAAACACGTACGTGCAAAGAGAAGTGCTTACTGTTACACGAGAGCTGCATGTTGCAAAGATGAGGTTGAAGGTAAGATCACGAAAGTAAGATCACAGGGGCAAGTGAGGAATTTGTTGTGTTGTTGTCGAGCTAATTCATGTGTGGTAGACATTATTGGTCGATTTTCCCCGATATTCGAATAGCTCGCTTACCTAGTTAGGGCTCGGCGGCATGTGACGGCTTCTGGCGCTTAGTCGGCGCTTAGTCGTACTCTCGCCCCACCGTCGACACATAGTAATTCGAAAGACTGATGCGTGTGAAGAATTTATGCTATGTAAAGGTCTTATGCTGCAAGAACATGTACTAAGTAAAGGACTTGCGCTATATAAACGACCTGTGTATGTTGTAAAGGACTGGTACTATGTAAGAGCTTGGGTATAAGTAAAGGATGTGTAATATGTAGGAGACGTGAGTATATATAACGCAGGCCCTAGCATGTGTAAATAGATCTTGGTGGGCTTGATGTGTAGGAAAGATGGAGGATCTGGGTGGGAAATTGAGCTTCTTATAGACGACGTTACTTGGATTTCCGGCATGGATTGGGGTGATTGCGCATTCATGCTCGCATTCAGCCGGTGAATTGCCGTGAATATTACTGGATTTGCGGAATCAATGGGCGCTTGACAGTGCATTCATGCTTGCGTCTAGTTGGTTACATGTTGTGAAGATAATTGGATTTGCGGGATGGATCGAGCATTCATCCTCAATGAAGAGAATTTCCAGCTGGTGACCTGCTGTGAAGAAAGCCCGGCGGGCACAGTCACTACCCAATTGAAGCATTGCGTGAATTCATTCCAGGGGAGAGAAACTCAATTGGAGAAAGAACACATCTAAGAAGGACATTCTACAAAGGCAGGTTTTCAAAGTAGAAGATACTTGAATGGAGAGTTCTCTGCAATTTAGGTGGAAAATCTAGGTGGAGAGTTTCAGGTTTGAATGAGAGAAGTCCCAGGAAAAGAAATCCGAGGGAAGTAGATTCCAGGTGAGAGAAATTCAATTGGAGAAAGAAAACACCTCAGGAGAGCATCCTATATGGTTCTCAAAGTAGAAGAAAATTAATTGAAGGAATCTCCGTAATGGAAGTGGAAAATCCAAGCAGAGAATATTAATTTGGGATGAGACAAGTCTAAAGAACACAAACCCAAGGGAATTAGATTCGAGGTAGACGAATGCAAAGTGGAGATAAAAACAGTTTAGAAGAAGACTTGTAAAGGAAAGGGTTCAAAGTAGAAGAGTTCTGAATGGAGTGGCGGAAATGTAATATGTCTAAGGGCAAAAAATCAGAAGAAATAATTCCCAGCGGAAAAAATCCGAATAGTAATATGCAAGTGATAATTCAGAAATTCGAAGTGAAGGATTTTAAGATGAAGATTTCCCCTTCAAGACGAACATCAAAAACTCGAGTGAAATGAATTCAAACCGGATAAGTCATGCCGACCTATCGGATCCCCCAAAATTTTAATCGTAGAGCCGTCTACATGAAGAACTAAAGTGGAATGTCGACCGTATCCTTTCATCAATCTGTAATCCGGCTGGCAGATATCCGCGACCTTCGAATATTTCATATAGGCTTCCTCCTTGTGCGGACGGTTTGAGTGGGTTCTTGTAGGCCCGGATGTATCTGCACTGGGGGGCCTTGGAGAGCGCGTTTTATTAGTGTGGAGCATCGCATCTAGACCGTTTCCAAATCAGCGACTTCGTCGGCTCGAAGACGTCGAGTACAAACAGTCAGAATGAGATCTGATCTTGAATGGACGGTGTAGCACCTACCCTATGAAGCGTTTTTTTGCATTCATGATATCGGTACACGCAGGATCTGAACAGAGTGGTATCAACACGCCAATTAGCAACACTGATGAAAACGCACGCTCCCCTCCTGTACACTTGGTAAGACCTTCCACAACGTTTGCCACACCTCACAGCAAATTTTTAAATAGGCGTCGTGCCCCGGCTAACGTCTCTCCTGCTTAAGAAGCTCTTTCTCTGTAGAGCTCGTGGGCTGTCCTTGAAAAGTTCCTCCGCATGTGCGAATGTTGTCTTTAGTTTCACGTTTCCCTCACCGACCCTGACCGTCTTCTCGCTGCCAGTGGACGAGTCGTCAATAAAGAAAAGCGCTTCACCCAGGTCATCGCCCCCGATAATTTTGTCGTTTTTGACTTGTAATTGGAATTGAGTATCAGGTGAACAGCTGATTCGGAAAGTTTCTTGCTCCCACTTCGCCTCTCCTGTAGCCGATTTGACAGGCTTGGTCTTATGCACTTCTTTGGCGCCTTTCGAGCCGAGCTGCTTGATATGGATTTGGAGCTTAGATCCTGCCGGATAGCCTGCTGCAGAAAGTACGCTGAATATTGCTGTACCCGCTTCTGGCTTGCCGGGTGTCCCACCTGGAACGCTCGCTATAGATGCTGCGCCGAAGCTTTTTGATCGAGCATGAGGAGGAGTTTCAGGCAGTGATGGACTACCGTCAAAAACTGGAGCAACGATTTGCGGTTTCTCCATCAAATCGCCATTAGTATATTCGTCCCTCTCTTCCGGCTCGACGAAACCATTACTGATATCGCGGCCGTCCTTCTTGCTCTTGAATCCATGGCGAAGGAATGAAGCACCCTTCACTACGCCACCGCCAACAGCTCCTCCAACAATGCCAACACCTTTCACGGGTGCACCGATAACCTTACCAGGTGTAGCAAATGTTCCACTGAAAGTTGATGAACCCTGACGTGACCGTATAACGTAGTCTGGCTTGAAAAGCATTTTAAGTCTTAGGACTCCGGACTTCCCATCCAAACCAAGGATAACTTCCTTTGGCTTGAAGGGCTCCAACAGCTCCAGGTTGATATCGGCTTCTCCAAGAAGGTCTGCCTTGTCCCCAAAATCCCAATCCATGACCTTGACGTGGAATTTGGCCGCTGTTCGCGAATTAACGGGGACTTCAAAGAACTCGTTCCAGGCGGGGTGTAGAGTCTTCTTTTGGATGCTGGTCTTGAATACATCTTTACCGTTGAGATAGAATTTGCAGTAGGGATCACTAAAACCGTTTCGATCGGCAGCCGGCAGATCGGCAGCGTCCAGGACATCGAGTCGGAGGGTGCCCATGTTGTTAATGCTCTCGCTTGGGTCGAGTCGCATCTTGACTGGAATATATTTTAAGCTTACAGCAACCTTGCTGATGGAACCGTCGGCGCCTTTGAGTACGAGCTCAGTAGGTTTGTACTAAGAGCCAGAGGTCAGATGATTCTACATGGTGCGTGTTCGCCACTCACCAAGCATCGTCGAAGTGTGTCCAGAGTGCTACCCGTTAGTTTGGCAATCGTAGCATCGGAGTTTCCCTCGCCTTTCTTGTCTTCTTTCGCTCTTAGACGTAGAGTAATCTTCGATACATCCAGCTCTCTTACGAAAGCATCCCCAACTAGCGGGCAAAGATCAGTACCTTATATATGTTACGTTGGGCAGCAGAAACTTACTTTCTCCAAACTGAGTCTGTCTTGACCTGGCCTTTGAGGAGCTGTACGAAGGGAACAACATGTCATCCATGACCACTTCAAGATGGACGTTTGTACGCGCTAATGTCCCCTCTATCAGTTTGAATATTATAAGGCCGGATTCTGCAACAGTCACGTAATTAGCAGAAGTGGGAGAATCAACAGCATGACTTTTCTTACCGTATTTTACAAGCTCTTCCGGCCCAAGGCGAAGCTTGGGAGCAGCCTCGATGTCCCCATTTGTCACTTCTTGTTCTTTCTCTCCTTTGGCAATTTGGCCGCCAAAATTCATGTCCAGCTTTCCAGCTTCCCTGCCCTTGTCAGGCACTACATCTGCTTGGGCGTTTTCTAGGCTCTTTCTTGATCCTATGTCGACGCTGGGCCTTGTGATATCATCCGAGGTTTTGGCCGCAGCTTCCCCTAATGCGGCCTTCTCTGCTGCTTCTTCTTCCGGGTCGACGATGTTAAGAGTTGGGTAGAACGCCACAGTAAAGTTTAGCTTGCCTTTTGGTTGGCCCTTGCCATGCATCCTAAGATGTTCGGACATCGGTCGCTTCTGATCATGCACCTCATACTCTCCGTTTTCAGCCTGATGAAGGTAGTCTGCCGCGGAGACTTCCACGAGCCCAAGTGAGCGGTCTTTCCCCAAGTTCTCCTGGTCCATCACTTCCAACGTCAATTTCTCGCGCATTGAATGCATAGGTACATAGATAACCTCATCCCAGTCAGGGTTCAAGTTGTTTTGGAATGTGACTGTCTTGCCTTTCTCAATCCCCGACAACAGTACTCTGACATATGGATCTGATTTGCCCATAGTCTCCACGTTCCGGAGATCACGAGCACTTTGAAAGTGGAGGCGCATAACGCCGATGGGTGTGATGTAACCGCCGGAGCCGCCAGTTATACCCTTCATTGCCACAGGTTTCCATTGTAGCATCATTTTCGCACGACCAACCTTGGCTCCAGCTAAATTATACCATTCCTGGCCTTTTTCCATTAGTTGCATCATATCGTTTAGCTTGATCTGGTAAGTTCCGAGTATTGGGTCCGCACCAAGATCACGTTCATCTTTGATGACCAACCCCAGACGAGCGGTCTTACGATCAGTGACCAGAATCTCTTTGGAACCGTCATACCAGATCGGATTGTTGGTTCTCTTCAATTTGCGTGTCTGATGTATCTCTTTACCGTTGAGCAGGAGGACAGCATAAGGGTTTAGCTGGCCCACCAAGCTTTTGGTGCCATCTAGATCTTTGGCTTGTTCTACGTTGAATCTCGCGACGCCCGTATTTGATTCAGGAGCCGCTTCCTTGCTACCGTCCTCAAGTTGCCGACCTTCTAGGACCGGGAAGAATCGGACGTCAGCCTGGATAACACCACGCGCTTTGCCATTAGCCATAACCTCAAGCTGTAAGTTTTCATGATCCGTTGCCTGTTCCAGGTTGTCTAACGCAAATGTTGCTGTACCCAACTCCTTATCCTTGCGATATTCGTTCCAGTCGTAAACTTGTAAGGTCAGAGAATCCACAAGAGAGTTTAGAATGATATAGACTGTTTCGTTCCAGCGAGGATTCGCGTTTTCCTTGACGGTCTTAGTTTTGCTAAGAGGTTCGCGGCTGTTCAGAGAAACTACAGCATAGGGATCCGGAGTGCCAGCGAGCTTATCAGAATTCTTGAGTCCTTGAGCGCCGTGGAATGTTACTGCTAAGACACCGATGGCTGTGTCGACTGGATTACCTGCAAGCATCTTTGCGATTTCGATTGGGAAGACATTCGGATCATACATGATGGGCGCAAGATTACCATGTATTTGTTCTTGAATGAACGATTCAAGACCTGGAATGAAGTTCATATCGAATCCAAGTGTGTCTCCACCAAGAGGCTTGCAGACGTAGTCAATTTCTGGTCTTCCGAGGAAACAAATCTCGACCTTCTCTATGTGCGGAAATGGGATTTGAAGCTTGACTTTGACCCTCATCAATCCCGAGAAAGCAAAATCTTCTACTATGACATCAATACCTTTACTGATCATGCCCTTCCCAAGCCTGATCTCTAGGACGATCTTGGGGTTGACTTTGTTTTTCAGCTGTCGAGCTGTAAGGTCCATAGCATCGTTAGGTGTGAAGCTAAACTTCCAGTCCATGAGTACAGTGTCGTCTTCGGCCTTTGGATAGGTTTTTACATGATCCATCCTTGGAGGCTTGGTACCGAGGGTGAAGAACTTCATACGCATGCTGTCAAGAAATGCTGGAGTCGACGTGCTCAAAACTTGGTCCACAGAGGCAATGATCGTTTCGCAAAGCACTGGGGCGTATATAGGCCAGAACTTGACGAGAAAGCTGTTTATCCACTCCAAACTCTCTGTATCAGTCTCTAGCCGTGCCTTTGCCATTTCTCGGTGAACGTCGTCACGGAAGTTCCGGCGTACCCGGCGAATCGATGTTCGATAGTAGGTGCCACAACAAGCCATGATGATGAAAACCCAAGCAAGACCACCTCCAAGGATTGCCACAACCCAGGAGCCGAGACAAGCAAATATGATAACACCCGTATTGTGGTACCAATCTACAAGAGGTTTAGTATTTTGTAGCAGATTCACCCGTAGAATTTTCACTTACCGCCAAAAAACTTATCATCCAACTTGCTTTCGAGAAAAGTCTGATGGTCCAGAAGACTCTCCCCAGCTTCTGTCTCCGTAATGCTCCCTTGGCCGAATCTTGGTGCCCACCCAACTTTCTCGGTGTACCGGGTGTTCTCGTCCTGCGACACATGACCATTGGCCAGGCCAGGCTTACCGTCGGCTGTGGGGGAACTTGGGATGGCACCGTCTTTAGTTGGGGGAGGAAGGTCATACTGGTCAGGCATCCCAGTATTCTAGTAACCCAATATTAGTATTGTCATCTCCAGCTAATATACCCATAACACACCATATCTGTAACTATACCGACACCTTTCGGTTTCCTGTCATGGTGGAAACCTGGAGGGAGAGCCTTGCAAGTTTCAGCATATTAGCACCCGTCACATCCTTTTAGGTGACCAGTAGAACGTACGGTATGAGCTTGGGCGGCCTTCGCTTCTGGTGAGGCATTGGAATCGAATTGAAATGCCATAGCACCGGCCTTCTGGCTCTCATTGAGCATTACGTGTTCGGCATCCTCAGCATCAACTTTGGAGTTGTGATTTTGAGCTGCTTCAACTGCACCGTGGGACTTGAGCTCCCCTGCACGTGAAGAGAGGTGCGACATCATGATGTGAGCAATTTCAATTGACCTGGACGATTAAGAGATCTAAGAGAATTGAGCGCCCGTTGACTCTGGTCGGGCCACAGACTAGTGCCAGTGTCTGGCTCAGTTGCCAAGTTCGTCAACTTGAAGGTGAAGAAAGGCCAAGCTCTCCACATTTAGGATCAGCACAAGCCTTGGACCCTGGCACGCGTGGGATCTCAATGTCCGATATCCGTCCGGCGCTAACATGGGAGTGTCCTTCAGCTACCTACGTGCCTACTTCAATTACCTTAGAGTGCTTAGATACCGACATGTGGAGGAGTCTGTTGCATACTTACCCCTGACCGAGTCTACTGTTGTTAGGAATAGCTATCAATTGTTCGGAAACCGTCAGAACGGAGGGTCGCAGAAGGGTTGGGAAAGAACGTTCCATTATTATGCAGCGATATGCGACTACCCACGCCTTCCACGAAAAGGCCTGGCTGGGATCTTCGTGAGGAGAATAAGCTTTAGTGCGAATCATTGTTACCGTCTCGTCGAACTATCATTGGCGGATATACTCGCTCGTGCATGTACGGACAAGTCACCAATTATTGCTGTAGCACGCAGACGGAGATAGGACTGAGATATCACAATAGTAGGTACGTTTAACAGAGTCCTACGACAGGTAGTTGCGCAACTGCTTGGTCTGGGGTATGTTTCGAACCTACTGATGGATCTCTTGAGTGTATGTAGCAAGCAGAATGAGATGCAGGCACGCAGGATACTAAACTGCAAGATCTGGTTTCAGCAAGAACTTCCTAATATGCTTTCTCTTCCAAATGACTACAGAGAACCCTAATCCACCTCTACTCAGCGTGTTCTTATTACCCCAGCTGCTACCAACTTCTGAATCTTCGTTCTTATATCCGCATTCTTCATATGATCCTGCAAAGCAGCGGGGTCGCCCTTCGCCTGCTGCAGGATACTCTGCATGATTGGATCTTGCAATATAGCCATGATCTGTTCGTCAAACGTCAATGCCGTAGTACCGTAACTGGATACTGGTTGTTTACCTCTGGATCTCTCTGAATTCTCTCCATTGTCTGCTCTTCGGTTTCCCCGTCCCTTCCGGCAAATTGTGCTTGAAGCGCTTTTTGCTGTTGCTGCTCAATCTCTCTGTAATTTGCTCCTCCCTCGTCGTGTTGCATCGCTTCCTGGCAGACATCTTGACATCTGCTATACTCTTTCATTGCAAAGTATGCTTGAGCTTTTCTCAGGTATGCTCTGATGAACTTTGGATCTCTCTTGATTGCTTCGTCACAGTCGGCTACAGCGCCAGGGAAGGTCATCAACTTGATCAACGCGGCAGCACGGTTTGAATAGCCTCTAGGGTCATCGGGCGCACGTTTTGCCATTTCCGTGTAAGCTTCGACAGCGCCGGGCCAATTAGCTTCCTTGAACTTCTGGTTACCGAGCTCCCGAGCCTTTTCGGCCTCTTCAGGGCTGATATAGGCCTCCTTCTCTGCCATAATTTTGGCCTTTTCGGCGGCACGTAGTTTATTCAGAATATCTGGGGTGCGGTGCTCGGTCAGAGATTTCTGGTAGTTAGTGATGGCCTGAGCCAGATCGCCAAGCTTTTCATAACATGTACCGATACGGCCGAAGGCCCTAGCAACCGTTAGCAGAACTAATAACTGGTACAGATCATACCAGACGTACTTTGCAATAATCTTGAAATCTGCTAACACCTCTCGTCCCTCCTCTATCGCTTTCTTGCATGTCTCGATGGCAGCCTCGTAATCTCCTTTCTCCAATTGTGCGGCACTCATGTTAGTCAGATATGTTATGTCCTTACGTATGTCCCAGGCTTTGCTGTAGTGTTCAATGGCAACATCAAATTCTCGCTTCTTGTAAGATTCTGTACCAAGTTTCTTTTCAGCATCAGCTTCTTCCTTGGCCTTTCGTTCAGCTATAGCCTCTTCATCCACCGGCTCTGGCTGGGGTTCAGGCTCAGGCTCGCGGGCCTTTGGTGGCGCTGTTGGCTTTGCTGCCGATGAAGGTGGGGCATCCGACATGGGTACATCGTCCTCTGGTTCTTGTGGTCCTCTAGAGCCTCCCATATCCCCTAAACCTTCACCTGCTCCGCCGAATGACATATCAATTCCTAACAGCACGCTCATGACCTGCAGAAATCTCGGATCCCTCATCTCTTCACCAATATTGTTCGGATTCTGCTTTAGTCGCTGCAATTTGGCCATGAAAGACGGATCTGCTAGTAGTGACGCTGTCTTGGGGTTGTTGGCGAGCTTTTGAAACATCTGAGGATCACTGAACATGTTGCCTAGACCTCCGCCTGGTCCTCCTCCGAAGCCATCGGCACTCGACTCTGCATCGAGAGCACGTTTGACAGCTGCCAGCCCTGATTTCGCTTGTGCATTGGAAGGATCGAGCTTTAGAGCTTCTTCATATGCATCGTTCGCACCAACTAGAGCACAACCTTTTAGTATTAATACCACGCTTGAGAAGAGACTGTCACATACGAAGATCGCCTGTCCCGTGAAGTGCAGCACCTTTGCGCCCGTAGCCCTTAGCCCAATCAGGATTCAGTTCTGTAGTCTTGGTTGCATCCTCGAGTGCCTTGTCGAATTCCTTCTTTGAGGCATAAGCTCCTGATCGGTTTGAGTATAGGACGTGGTTCTTTGGCTCAAGTTCAATGGCCTTTGAGAATTTCTCTCTGACTGGAGTAAGTCACCTACGTCAAGGGTATTGGGAGAGAAAGCTCACATTGCTTCGTCAAAGTTCTTCTCAGCAAAGGCCTTGTTACCTTCCGCCTTGAGGGCGTCAGCCATAACCGTTTACTAAGATCTAGAATTTGGATTAAAGGCAGGGCTTTTCAACAGGAATAAAAAAATGTGCGCTGTGAAAAGCAGCTGAAGGGGTTCTTAAAATGTTTATGTCCGAACCGTGAAGAACTTCGTAGAAGAGCCTAGCACCCTAGCATCATGAAAGCCCTACCCGCTGGAGCTGACCCCTGTCAAACGTTGTTCAGCCCTAGAGATTGTGCAGAGGAACCCCACAATTGTCCGCATCAGAGAGCGATTTCACGACTAACAAACTGACAAGCGTAGCTTCATAGATTTCCATGACATGCATACAGCTTGACCGACTACGCTGCTCTTTAGAGAGGTTCAAAGCACCAGCTACTGCGAGGATTCGTAGTTGATACTTTTCTCCATTGTTACAAGTCCCAGGGTTTGATGCCAGATTCAGAGCAATCGAAGCTGATACCTGCCGCCATGGCGAATGAGGCAGAAGCCCAGGATGGGACGACCAAGGAGGAAGGTACCTCTGTAAATGAGCCTAATACAATCTCAAGTCAGAAGGAGCTCAAGAATGCGTTGTACGCTCGTTGTGCCAATTTGCCAGCCGAAAGAGTATTCAATCAACAGGATCTATTTTCTCTCGAGGTTATTCCCAATAATGATATCCACCAGTTACTCATATGCACTCAGCAGCTCACGAAGGAGGGTTTATTCAAGCTTATGACCAAAGATGGTAGGACATGTTGGAAAGTTGTCAAGAAGGACGACGCTGCCAAGTATGCTTGTCCTTCAAAAGAACCGTGGGATAATAGGGCTGATGTATCCTAAATACGACCAGGTACAAATCCCTCAGTGCAGAAGAAGCATTGGTCTATTCCTACGTCGAGTCCTCAGGACGTGAAGGCATGTGGACAAAAATCATTCGAATCAAAACCAACCTGCACCAGACGGTAATGCAACGATGTCTCAAGAGTCTTGAAGCTAGGAGCTATATCAAGCAAATCAAAACTGTTAAATATCCGAATCGGAAGATGTACATGCTTGCTCACCTACAAGCATCTGAAGATGTGACTGGAGGACCTTTCTATACCGACAGTACTCTCGATGATGAGTTCGTGCTTCAAGTGGCAAACTGGACAGAAAATTATGTCGCCAAACGAAGCTGGTGGTACCCACCGTCGAATGATTCTAAGAGAAAGAAGGACAAAAGCAAAATGACACAAGCACAAGTGGAGAGTCTAAGAAATGAAGACTTTCATGGCACAAACACTAGGACCGATACAAGCAGAGATGTTTTGCCGATGCCCCCAGGCTACACTGGCTATCCTACCATTCCTCAGATTACCAAAGCCATTAATGGATCGAACTTAACAACAGGGGTAGTTATGAAAGAAGCTGAAATGCGGCAACTGATGGACGTCCTTTGCTGGGATGGTCGGCTCGAAAAGATCGGAAATGGAAATGGAAAAGGGTACAAATCGATACGTCCAGTTGGTGAAGAATTCGAGAATGGGCTTACCGAGGCGCCATGTGGTCGGTGTCCAGTATTCGATATATGCGAAGAGGGTGGACCGGTAAATGCGAGGACTTGCGAATATTTCCAGGAATGGCTTGAGTACTAACAATTCGTACTGGTTTACTCCTGCTACTTAGCCTTACTCGACTATTGCGTTTTATCGAACGGCGCATCATTGCTTTCAAGATACCCAGGTGCATTGGAATCTTCAAGAAACCAAGGGGTAGCAATAGTAGAACACCATGCATCTTATTAAAAGTCTTCCAGAATTTAGATGGCTAAACGCAAAGATATGGCCGTACTAATGGTAGACTACAACTCAAATACTGAAGAGCAACGTTGATCTGCCTACATTCACAGATGGCCGCAACGCTATAACGGTTGGTGTAGAGCTTTCGGATGAGGAGGTAAATGGTTGAAGAACTTGAAGTCTGATGCCGTGGCTCTCTAAAGAATCGTCAACGATACTAAATCAATTAAAGCATGCCCTGCATCTGTGCTGACGTTCCTATCTAAGCTCAGAGACCCAAAATTGATAAGCAGGAATCCATCTGTCCTACCCTGAGACTATACAAACATCTCGAGCCTACGCTCGCACCTAATGTTGAGGCGATTTGCGAACAAGCGAAAAGGCGCACGCACTTGAAGCGCCAAAGCGCAACTCCGATTGCTTCCTATGTTCTTTCTCACTGTACTGCATCTCCTGATTACATCCCCTATCTTTTCTATCTATCCCCCCCGCCATTCAGATAATGTTTACTACGGTCCTCCTCTTCCTTACCTCCTCCCTCATGCCTTCAATTCTCGCTGTTCCTCCCCACATGTCCTCGAATCAACCACAAGACCACACCAATCTCACCTACAGTTCCACCTGTTTCTACTACTCACCCGGTAGGACCCAGATCTACGCCCCCGACTGCTTCCAAGCGATCTTCAGAATCCTTCGGATCACCGCATCTGCCGATACACCAAAAGAATGGGTCGCTTTACCTGGCTATGTCCCAAGCGATGCCATGTGGGATTCTGGAAGCTGCGCCGTTAGTGTTGTGGCGTATGGAGAGCCTGGGCACCCATACTGGAAGGAGGTGAGGGACTCGTTCTCGCCCCGGCAAGCAGCGCTTGCGGCAATAGATGTTGTAGATAATTGTGTGATACATCCCGAGGATAAATTTGGGGGAAGGGTGCAGGTTGGGAGGGGAAGATTTGAAGTGTTTGTAACGACAAATCCACCGAGTGCGAAAATACTGAGAGGATGATATGATATTGAGAGAAGTTAAAGGATAAATGAAGTAAGAGAGTACTTGACAGTGTAAGGTCCGCTTGCAAATAGCACATTGGGGTCTAAGGACTTGACGTGGAAAATGAATATCTAGATGTCTCAGTTGCGTTTACACCTACGCCATAGAGAGGCCAAGTTCGCCAAACGGTAAGCCAGGGAGTGTTGTTGAACCTCATCGACATTAGAAATCTTTTCTGTGCGTATCAAGCTGACAGTCTGATAGGATTTTCTGATCTCAATTCAGTAGCATGAGCGATGAACATACGAAGAGAAATATGAGACTTAATGCCCTAGCTATCTCGTTGAACCTTATTGGTGAGGCGGTTTGAGGCCGGCGCTAAAGGTGCGTTTGGCGAACTTGGAGCATTGGTAAATCATCACCTTCGAGATCCTCCATCAAGGTGTGGGACTGAAGATCCCAGGGTGGCGCCCCCATGGCATGCTGTCCAGGATGCGGTCGCCCCCAGGATATTTCCCGTCTCTACTCTAACTCTGCCTCGCGCGTCATAAAATCGCAGAACAGACGTCATATCGCTGGAGGAGGTGTATCGTAGATTGTACAGCCTGGTGCTTCTTCAAAAACGAAAGATGTCATGATTTTACCTTGAGTTTGTCTGTTAAGTCACTTCAATCTCTTGCCTCGCGGAAGCTCTCCGGACATTGTTTTATATTCCTCTCTGTTTAGAAAATCTCAGAGAAATCCGATGAAATTTCTCGCCTTCGGTTGCCTTGACCTCCAGTCATCGTCTGCCTAATCTCTGTTCCAAACAGCATACAATAAGTCTCGCGCATTAGTGCCCAGAGAGACATATGATTTAGGAGAGCAGTGGTCCGGCCCGGCACAAAGGCCAACTACTACAAGGAGAAGGAAAATGTTGACAACTTCGAATATCCGGAATTCGAGAAATGGTTTGTTGGTGGCTACACACAAGCCAGAATGAAAAATTCAAGAACCCTAAAGCCATGTATACGGCCATCAAGTTGTTTGCTGGTGAGATTCTTGTATATGTATGATTGGGATAAACAAGTTGATTTCCTGTTCTGTATAGGTGTTGCCATCGTGTCCTATGTGTATGTACTGTAAATGACTAAATTGTTCAATGAAGCCTTTGTTCAAGAAAGCCCAGATACAACCAAGGGCTAATGTCGAAAGTCAACCTGAATCCCAGCTATCAGACACTAATGGGATCAATGCTGTGACTGGTACTCGTCCCTCTGAGCTCGTCCAAGAGGCAAGTCTGATCTCTCAATAGGTAAGCCACGGAATGTCGCCGCCGAAGGTGGTATTGATGCCGAATACTATGGAAAACCCCTAATCGGAGCTCTTGTCGCTGGTTTCCTGGCGGACGTTATCAAGGTCGTAGTGTTCGGTTCTCGCTGGGCTTTGCTGGGCGCTGTAATACAAGCTTCTGCATACAGCACTTCTTGGACGAGATGCGCTTGAGTCGTTGCTGGAGTCGGTGTCGGAACGATTGACTGCGCGATCACTGTGTGGTCTGCGAAAATTACCAGTCATTCGGCAAGAGGCGCTTTACGGTAATCGAGTTGTCCTTGATAATGAATCTCCATTTTTTTGATGTCTATGATCATCACTGACTTATCTGGAGAACATCAGTGGCCTTGCCTTGCCTTCGCATATTTGGATCGAATTCTTTGGCTACCTTTAACTTAACAAGGTGATAGCATGGCGTGTTCCCCTGGCGCTTCAAATTGTCTTCATCCTCATCATCAGGATACACATCAAATTCTTCCCTGAATCACCTCGCTAGTTGATGAAGACCGGGGCGAGAGAAGGAAGCTAGAAGAGTCCTCCAGGCTACCCGAGAGGGAGATGTCGAGCGAGAGTTGAAAAGTATCAATTAGGTCGTTAAATTTGAATTGAAGACTTCTACTTTGAATCATTACCGGGCTATGATCTGCCTAAAGGTGAATATGCTTGGCACTTGCGGTGGCGTATCGTTCTTGCCATTTGGCTACAGACCATGCAAAAGCTTGTCGTTATCGGAGTGATCACTGTATACACATTCAAAGGAATAAGGGTGTGGAGTCGAAAGTAGCGAGTGGAAGCCCCCCATTTCCCTTGCTGATGAAATAGGAATGTGGGCATACTATGCACAATTCTCCCCACGTTATGTATCCATATTCTGCCAACCTACCCGCTGTTAATGTCGATGTTCTTCCATATCAAAAGGAAACCTATAAGAATTTAGCAAAAGTGTTCACATCCCGCTGGTGGTCATATACCACCAGCGAGATGCTAGTCACTGTCCCGCCACCTCCTGAGCGGAGGCCCTGGCTAACCTGATCTCCTCCATTCCTCCAGCGCTCCTGCAGTGGACGATGCAGGACTCGAACCTTCGACCTTCGAAGTGGAGAATGAGTGGATGTTGTGTGATGAGCTTGTTGAGCTAAGATGGGTACCTATTTTATTAGTGGGAAAGAGGGTGTTATTCTTGCATTTATAGTTGTTTATTTTGGGTGACTTTTTTTGGTACACCCTCTTTTTAATAGATGTAACACCGCTTTTCTATAGTCAACTATCCCAAAACGCTGGCTTTGGTCTAACGATGAGTAAACCCCAGGCGGGATTCAACGACATTAGCTACATGTTCTCCGTCATTTTTGCTGTCTAAATGCTTGACAGGTTTGGCCGTCGATGTAAGTGACTGGATTTTCGAGATTCACTTGTGAGCTCAGAGCTGGCGGATTGCAGCTACATTGGTCCGTGGTGCTCTAGCTATGACCTTGATCTTATTGATCGCAGGGGTATAGACAAGGCTGCCCAGATGAAAAGAACTAAACAGAAGTCATACGGCGCCGGCGTTGCAGCCATGACGTTCATGGTGATAACACCGTTGCCGGTTTTCCAGCCGACAACTGACCACACTCCATCCACTCTTGCACGGAAGTTCAGAGGAATGACTTCCGTAGGGTAGAGCCATGGCATCGTAGGCCGGGTAGCTCCAAGATTGAAGGTATAACAGCTCACGCCTTTCCTCTTCCAGGCCATTAGCTATGGTACTCTTCTATTACTGTTCGAACTCAATATATTTTGCCTGCCCTTCATTATTCTATTCTATCCGGAAACAGCCGGGCGCTTTCTCGAAGAAATGGACACCTTGAAGAAGTGAGAAAATTGGAAGATCTCTATGAGCAGCCGCCATATTAGAGAAAAGGGCATTGAAGACTGGAGATGGGCGGAGAAGACGAAGGAAGAAGACTACGAGAAGCTGGAAAATGGCAGAAGGATGAGCACAGATCAGAAGAGCCCAACAGAAGATGCAAGGGATGCGAGACGAAGCTGGAAAAAGGGACCTGTCTATACGTTTAGCCACAAGGCTTCCAATGTTGGACTTATATAGGATTGTATATGGCGTGTATGCTATCAGAGTGTATTAGAAGCTGTATACAGACGGAGACAGAGAGTTGGTGAATACCTTTTTGGCTTGATATCTATTTGAAAATATTGTACTTTAGGGATAGGAATCAAGGCCTAGAAATCTGGGAGGGAAATAGCAGCTCTTGGTTGCCTCATCAATTAGACGAGAGCTGTCGTTTGAAATCTGATACTACCAGTCGTTGTATTTCCTACTGATTATATGATGCTTCGACTATAGAGTAATCAAATGCTTCTGGTGTCGACAGTCCGAATTGAGCAGTCTGCAAAATTACACCCAATCTCGGCGAACTCGGGTCTCACACCGTCACACGACGCTACGGAGGGTGACTCTGTAAGTCCTACACAGCGCTAATAACATTAAAACATACGAGATAAATTACAGTTACAGTGCGCTCAATGCGCCCTCGACAGAAATTCTAGAAAAATAGCCTAATTTATACAGCTCAATCAGCGCTCTATGACGATACTAAAATCAAGAAAATTGAATCGCTTTTGCACCACCTATCATTTATTATGTTGCTGGGTATGATGTTTTGAGACCATTCGCTTACCTAGCGTTGTGTAGGACTTTAAGTGTCACGCCGTACACCCTGTTCGTCTCAATCCTTGATCATGGGCTGTATCACCAAACCCGGTGCGCTGCATCCTACTACTGCTATGGAACGATCAGCAATCATCAGTCTGGGCCAGCATCTACCTAGCTCCCCACGAATAGCGGTCAAAGCTTCAAGAAGATCCCCCCGCCCACATAGCGACAATCACAACAACAATCATGAGCAGCACGTCTTTAACAGGGGACTTCTGGGGCCCATACTTGATCAAGCCGGACAAGAGTCCTACTCTTGTGTTCGAGCAGCTACTACTTGGCATCGCGAACTATATAGTAAGATTTTCCCGAACTCTGTTAACTCCTGTCCCTTTGCGCCAAGAGCTAACAAGCTCCTTACGATAGAAAGAGCAGATCGCACCATGGGACGTCCACTGCCTTGCGCCCGCCAAGCTTGCAGCCTTCTACCGCATTGTGGGCGGGAACTACGACCTGCTCTTCAACGATACTCCGCCCGCATCCCTGTCTTTCATATACCAGTCGATGGGCTGCTTTCACACTCTACAACCCGAAAAAGACCCCTACGCTCCACCTGCCGTCCCGGCGCTGACACCGCAAGGCTTTGTAAGATGGCAGACCGTCCAACTGCTGCTGGAACCTGGGGAGCACGTGCCTTTCCTGCAAGAAGCCGTAAAGCGATTTGAGATTGTCAACCCCGCAGATGGTCTCCTCTTCCCAACTCTACTTCCGAAGGAAGCTCTACCGTGTAAACCCGACCTGAAGATGACCGAATGGCATGACACGGTCTCGGAAAAGCTTATGCTTGAAGCTCAAGCTTCAGGACTACGAGTGCCTAGCATAGGAGCGCATGTCGCAGATCTTGAAAGCCCAAGAGACTCATCCTTCGACTCCCAATCTCTTGTTGACCCTACCGACCACGTTCCCAAATCCTACCCGCGCCCCCTCTTTCGCACACCAAACTTTATTCCCATCCCTCCTTGCGCACCCCCAACGCGTCCACCGCGACAATGGTCCACCCAAGACCCTCCCTGGTCCCCCGAAACCCGCCGCCCCAACCACCCAACCAGCCACCACCCCTTCTCCCGCTCCCACGACGGCACCACACCCATCTCCTCCTCGCACCACCGCCACCAACCCCACCCGCGCCCCAGATCCCCATCCACTCTCTCCACAACCTCATCCTCATCCTCATCAAGCTCTTCAAGCCCAACCGCCTCCTCCGCCTCCTCTCCCCGTCTCCACCACCGCCACCACTCTTCCGCACACCTCCACCCTCCACCCGCACAAATAACTGAACGCCGCCATTCGACCCCCAACTCCCCCTCCCACCACCTCCAACACCAAAACACATCAAACAGCTACTTCCCTGCACAGCACCCCCGGCCACCGAGAGGTAATGCGAGGGGTTTAAACGTGAGATGGAGAGATGTGGACACGCTTTTCGAACTTCCAAGGAGCGTGCCCGGGACGCCTGAGGAACGGGGAATGAGATTGGTAGAGAGGAGGCGAGAAGGTGATGTGGAGGGTGAGAGGGGCAGGGGAGGGATGAGGAGTCCATTGAGGGGGGTGGGGGGGAGGAGGTATGCTACTGAGGGGATGAATTGGAGATAGGGGTTAGTGCCTGGTATATACAGTTTTGGTCCAGCTTGCGGAGTTCGATAAAAGGAACGGTACTTGGGTAGCAGGATCCAGCGGGAGATACCATGTGATTTTCTGTCTGGTGGGAATGGGGGTTCGGGCGTGTTCAGGTAATATTTGTCCCAGGGGTATGGCGTTAATGTCTTTGTTCATTTCGATGCCATGAAACCTCACTTCTATCATTCTACGTTCAGGTAGCCGCTCGCCTCAATTCTTCAGCAAATTTAATCCTTGTCATCAATATAAAGCGCTCCGCATCCTCCGGCACAGAAGATGAACTTGTAGTTCCACTCCATATCTCCACCCGGCCAATCTACCCGCCCTCACACCCAGATCATGCCCACTCACCCCTTCTGAAGAGCCTGTTCAGAATAAGATCCTGAGGCCGAGGCTTTCGAGTCGTACGAGCTGTGGGTTGGGATTTTGAGGTTGATCAGATGGGGATGGTGGGGTGAGTGGTTGGCGGCGGAGGAATTGGAAGTGGGTGATTAAACGACACAAGACGAATCTAAAAGACATGTCGATTTGTCCAATTGGCAAAGACTCCGGGTATCCTAACACTCCTAAAAACCCCCAACGCCACGCTCACAAATGACATGATCCCCCCCCAACCCGCGGGGTAAGGTTTCGCTTACCGACTCAACTCTCCTCTCCCACCAGCCCCCCTCTCCCTACTCTTCCTGAACTTCTCCCCGCGCTCCCTCTCCTCCTGCAACTCCCTATCCACCTCCTCCCTCACCGCCCCCAAATCCGGCGGAATATGCTGCAACTCCACGCTCGGACTCCCCCGGATATGCCTCAGCTGCTCCATCACACTCTCCGTAATGCGCTGCAGGTATTTCTCGCTGTTCTTATTATCGTACCTCCCAAGATTCGCCAGCTCGGGGAACAGGCTGCGGTCGGGGTCGAAATGGTTTAGGAAGGGTGTGTGCGCTGGTAGGGAAGGGTGGAGGGTTTCGGCGGCGCCGATGCAGACGCTGGTTTCGTAGGCCCAAAGGCGCGCGACGTTGCGCGGGGTGTAGCCGCCGCCGCCGAGAACGAGGAGAGGGAGGTTGAATTTCTTGACAGTGGCGACGCAGGCGCCGTGGGCCCTGATGTTGAGGTTGAAGCAGCCGAGGCGATCGCCGCCGAGGGAGTCGGCGCCGCACTGGAGGACGATGGCGGTGGGGTTGTAGGTGGCGACACAGGCGGGGACGATTTTGTCGAAGAGGCGTGTGTAGGAGTCGTCGTCGATGCCGTTTAGTAAAGGGACGTTGAGCGAGTGGTGGGCGCCCGGGTTAGAATTGTGCAGAGGGCCGGTGTCCTCGATGCCGCCGGTGCCGGGGAAGAAGACGTCTTTTTCGTATTTGTGAAACGAGAGGGTCATTACTCGGTCGGTGGACCAAAAAGCTTGCTCGACGCCGTCACCGTGGTGGACGTCGATGTCGATGTAGAGGACGCGGGGGTGGTGGAGAAGGAGCTGGAGGATGGCTAGGACAATGTCGTTGATGTAGCAGAAGCCGGACGCTTCAGATTTTTTGGCATGGTGCAGACCACCGGACCAGTTGATGGCGATATCGGCTTGATTGTTTGTTAATTTGCGGGCAGCGTCTAGGGAGGCGCCGGCGTAGAGGGAGCAGTAGTTATAGAGGCCGTCAAAGATGGGACAATCGTCGCCCATGTTGTATTGGAAGCTTTCATTGCATGCTTCAGGAGAGAGCATATCGTTTGGTGTTACCCTAATATCCGTTTAGTTTATTAGACTATAAATATTCAGATAAAGAAAACTTGCCTTTGCAAGAATTCAATGTACTCATTCTTGTGAAATTCAGCCAACTCTTGGTTTGTAGCAGCTCTTGACAAGTAGAAGTCCATTGCTTCATGCATACCATACGCCATGACAATCTTGTTGGTTAGGGTAAGCCGCCATGGTTTCATAGGATGCTTCTGGCCAAAATGCATCTTTTCAACCTCCGGATTTGCATGGTAGGAGACGGTGTAGCCTTTTGGCTTTTCAATCCCATTATTGAGTATTTCACGTTGGATCTTTTCATCAACACTTAGAGTTGATGATGTTCCCGGTTGAGGATGCCTATAATCTTGTACTATTGCCGTCCTTGCCATGGCGCCGCTCTTTCACGTTCCCCAAGCTTTACTGATCAAGATAACGTTCACATCTTCAAGAGTCCAACCAGACCCGTATCCTCATAATAGATGGTTTCTTCTTTTTTCTTCCTAGGGAATTGCTATGTGTGGTTTGAGAATTGAAAATTTATATTTTGTGGCCAAATGTCAAGTATTTATGGTTACCACTAAACGTACACCCCTTTTTACTACATCGACGCCCCTTTTTACTACATATACGTCCCCCTCAGATAGGTTTAGCGGTTACCCAACTAGGTTTAGCGACTCAATAATCATGAACAACGCGCACACGTTCTTTCATCAACCAATTATTTTACCTACCTACCACCCACCCTACCTCATCGCCGCCATGAATCTTGCACCCCCTTCGATGGGTGAGCTTTATGTGAGTCACGAGGAGCCAATTTGAACGCGTTGAAGCGCATCTGCAGCAACGGGCTGAGCAAGAGCTAGGGCAAACACAAGCGAGAGGTAGGGATAGGGATAGTAGAGGTAGAGATAGAGAGCTAGGTCGAGAAGATGAAGGGGGTGAAGAGGGTGAAGCTTCGGCTGAGTCTCTATCCGAACATTAGCAGGAAGCTTCAAATCGTGAAGGCTTCTACGGGATGTTTCAAATTTGATATGAATTTGAAATGTAGTTGCAAATGTAAATCAGCTTCGAAAAACATATTAATCTCAAAGATACTTCATTTTTGGTGAGCCGCTCATATAAAATCAAGTGTCTGTATGGTGTTCGTCTGTTGTAACCGCTAAACCTATCTGAGAGGGGTGTATATGTAGTAAAAAGGGGCGTAGCTGTAGTAAAAAGGGGTGTATGTTTAGTGGTAACCGTATATATTCGTCTCTTAATCAGCCCGATTGGGTTAGGCCAGGATGTCTAGAGACGCCATAAGCGCGTTTGCCACGTCAGCCTTACAAATGCAAGTTCGATGGCATGCATGCCAACATAAAAATGTAGAGGGCGAATAGAATCGACGAAAATTCACATCCAATACACAAGTCGTTCACAGAAGCGTTTCTCGCAGTACTGAATCTACACATTGCTATATCCTCCGTCCCGGATTCTCATTAGATTAGCACAGGACGACGATTTTCACCATCTCGTATCGAAACAAGTACATGCAGCAACCATACTTTACGGTTTCTGAATACTCAGATTCCCCCGTCTCATAATCAGCTTTTTCCTTTCTCTTTTTTCGAAACACTTCCATCGTGCCTACAGTTCTTTCCTCTCTCTCCAGCCGGGAGTATATAGTTTCAACCAAACGAATAGTAAATCCCTCATTGTCAAATAAAATTTTGTTTCCGTCTCCGATTAATAAAACCTAGTTAAGATGGCTATGGCTGAGGACGCAGCGTCTGTATTGGAAGAATTTGTGCAGAATGGTAAGGTCTCCGAAAAAACAAGACTTGATTCAAAGCTGAAGGCCACCTTCTAGTCGCCAACCTACCCGCAGAGATCACCCACTTGATGGAGGAAATCCAGGCCAAAGACCGAGTGGTTCAAGACTGCCGCACCGCTGCCAACGCCCGTGACAGCAGCATCCAAAAGTTCTTGAAAGCGAACGGCGCCGGTCAACCGAACCCCAAAGAGGAAGTCTACTGCAAAGCCATTCTTTCCAACTTTGACAAAGCTCAAGCCATCCAAGACGAAAAAGTTGCCCTAAGTGAAAAAGCCGCTTCACTCGTAAGCTTACATACCCGTATGTGATTTTCAAGAACCTTCAGAGACTCACAAGTCCCCAGCTCGACCGCCAAATCAAACGCCTCGACCGCAAAATCCGCGACCTCCAAAACGAAGGCTCCATCTCCATCGACCCGCAACTTCCCTCCCTTCTCACAAACTCCTCCCTGCACACCCGCCTCCCCTCCCTCTCCGCCACCACCACCGGCGCCTCTACCCCCCTGCACCCCCTCTCCACCAACCCCATCGGCCCCTCCACCACCATCGCCACCAACAGCGCCAACCCTCTCACTCGCCTCGGCGTCCAACCCCGCCAACCTTCCCCCATAACCACCACCTCCTCCATCCCCGCCTCCGCCGTCCCTACCACCGCCGCGCCCAATCGCCCAGCAAACGCAACCCGCTCCCCAAGCATAGACACCAACAAGCGCCGCCGCCTCAACCCAGCACACACGCACCTTTCCACCGCCCCAATCCGGCAATCTTCCCTCGGTCCGGGCACCCCTAAACCCACGAACGCCAGCACCTCGCGCGGCAGCTCCGCGGGCCCACGCCCCGCCTCCAAAAATCCCCTCCGCAAAGGCCCCCCCCACGCCCGCATCGGCTCCCTCAACCCCGCCAAACGCCTGCACTCCACGTCACGGCGGCGCCACGCCACCAAGCAAAAAACCGGCAAACCCAGCGCCAGCGACACAGCCGATGAGAATGAGTCTGTCGTCTCAGGCGCGGACGAAGACATGGAGGACGGTGGGGCGAATGAGGGGGAGGGAGGGGCGGAGGACGCGGAAGGGGATGATGAGAGGAAGTACTGCACTTGTCAGAGCGTGAGCTACGGGAATATGGTGGCGTGCGATAATGAGGAGTGTCCGTATGAGTGGTTTCATTGGAGTTGCGTGGGGATGACGAAGGAGCCGGTCGGGGCGTGGTTTTGTGAGGAGTGTAGGGGGAAGATGTGAGGGGCTTGTTGAACGCGGGGAGAAAGAGGGGGAGATGGGCAGAGCAGGAGGAGTGGGATGATTTTTGGTGTTATGTTGGGGTAGAGTTTTGGAAAGATTGTGAGCGGAAAGCGAGGAAGAAGTTCCGGGTTTGAAAATGCTGGTTCCTTGTAAGATAGCCGAGAAAGATGCTTTTGCTGAGGACCACCAGAAGGAATAGAAACAGTAGCATCGATTTTTCAACCACATATTTCACCATCATTTCGTCGACTGGGACTTGAAGATTTCAAATCTCCGAGCCACAAAACGTGCATAATTGTTCAAAAGTAACCTTTCTATGCATGTTACCCTTCAAAAATTGCTACTGCTAAAAGGTGATCAGAAAATGCCACAACAGCTGTCAATGCCTCATTTAAATCGCTTTATTGTACTTCGTTCAACCTACCTTGGCTCACGCTTTCATCTCTCACCTACCATCCTCAGCGTCAACGAATTCATCGAGTTCATGGGTGGCCGTATCCACGCGGTGGACAGGCTGTCCCATGGCTGGTTCTAGTGGCTGCTGTAGGCCTTGAGGTACTGTCTCTTGGGGCAAGTAGTGTTGCTGGGAGAGATCTTGCTCCTGTAGGCCTTGAGGTGCGGTCTCTTGGTGTATGTAATGTTGCTGAGGAAACTGTTGCTGTTGAGGAAATTGTTGCTGCGGAACTTGTTGATGAGGGGCGGGTGTGGTTGAAGGTACTCCTTGCCCAAAGTCAATAAGGTCATTGCCCCCTGCTTGCGACGAGTTTGAGTATTGTTGAGGCGGCTGTTGAGGCGGCTGGTGATGTTCGGGGGGAATGTTGAATTTTTGCGCTGGCTTTTGACCTTGTATTATTGGGATAATCGCGAGGATTTGCTGGGTCTTGGCTTCGGGGGTGGGACCGTCACTGCTGAGTGAGTAAGTCGCATTATCCAGGTAAGAAGTCTTCTCGCCACGTACATGTCCGCATTGAGTATCCAGTCGAGATCTTCTTCTCCCTCTTCAGGACCTCCAGGGCCGCCACGCACCCTCCTAAAGAACCGTGGTTGCCAATCAACGCCGTCTTCCTGCCTTCTCGCGGCTTCGTCTCTTTGCATATCCTCGATCTTAGTTTTCTCATCGGTGGCAAGTTCGTGATTTCGATCTTTAATCGCTAGCACAGTCTTGTACCATAGCTTTTGTGATTCACGATCTCCTTGCTCCTCAAGGGGTCTGACCATTGGCGGTGTATGTCTAGCGTTTGTCGCATTGAAAAGAAGCTCCTTCTGACCAGTCTGTTCCATCTGTTAGCCTTGCCCCATACTAACACATCCTGAATCCAAGCCCACCGCGACGTTCTTCAAGGTCATCTCTCCACTCCACATCCCCGAGAGCTCAAACAATGTTTCCCCAGTCTTCTCATTTCTGATTACTCCGCTTATGGCATTGTAAGTCCCACCAAAGTAGCCCTTCGTCTTAAACTCAATATCGGCCACGAGGTTGTGTTCTGGACATCGAATGAAGCTGTGGTCTCCCAACTCATACTTCATCTTGCCGAATAGAATACCACGTGCGTACATGTTGGGCTGTGTAAGGATGCTATGGGCAACAGACTATGTTAGCAATTCATCGTTTGCTCAACTCAAGTCCGATTTTGTGAAGTACACACTATTTCTCTCCGCCTCGAGTCTTGCCGCGGTTCATAAATCGCAGGATCCCTATACCCTCCATCATGCTGGCTGCTGAATTGCCTAAGAACTTGCTTCGCGGCTTTAACGTTCCATCTATCCTGATGTTATGCTCCGGTACCATGTAGAAATAACTCGACTTCGGCGGGTGATGAGATGTTTGTTCGGATATGTAGTACCCTCGAGTATTGTCCGGATATTCCCAGTAGCATGTAAATGTCTCACCGAGTATCGGATTCAAGGGTTTCTTGACGCCTCTGTAAACCGTTTAGCCCGCACATCCTTATGAAAGGATTCTAACATTGGCTGGGATCAATCACGGTGGTTTAATGTGCCATCCACTTAGGTAGAACTTGACTACCGAAACGAATCGTTGAACAGGATCCTCGATATCTGGCATAGGAAGCAGGGTTTCTGGGTGTGCCATGAAGCTAGGTGTCAAGGCCGTCAGCTCGGCTGTCCCGATGGCAGGATCGACTCATACTTGGTGATCCTTTCTAGCATGGACCTTGGCTCTAGAATGAACGTGGGGAGTACGACTCTGCTTAGGTCCGCGCCCGGGCGTAATTGAGAAATGATATGTGAAAGTACTAAAGGCCGCGCAAGGCACTTAGTAGGTGGGCCTGGTACATTCAAAGCTTCCAGCCAGGAGATTCGGTCTTCACTGACCGTTGCCCTGATCTGGTTCGACAACTGTACTGTCTGTCAGCAAGGACCTTTCGAGAGGACCTCCACGCTGTTATTCGCACCTGTTTCATCGTCGCCAATAGTACCGTCGGATCTCGATTCGTCCGCTGAGCCCTCTATTGCCCGAGTATGGTCAGTTGTCTTCTTTCACAGCCTCGGCCTTAAGTCTCCAATAGACCCTGTGCAATCTTTAGAGAAGGATAACCCACTGCTCAGCGAAACACGCCGATGTCCATGGCCGAGGACCATGTTGGAATGTATGCTAACTCCGCGAAATGTGGAAGTTGCCAGAATACGGTTGGCTAAGTGTGTAGATGAAGAGGGGCTGTATCGGTTCTTTATTTAGCCATTTCCGGGTGAAGTTCTGAATGAAGGATGAGGCATGACAGTAAAATCATGCTACCTTAGGCTTCCAACAAACAGAAGTCTCCGTCAGGTGTGACACAGGTCACATTGCAGGGATCATTGTCAAGGCGGCATGTGCTCTTGGCGGTAAAGAGGACTAGAAATCTGCACGCAGTGGAAGCCGTCAGTATTGCTCACAAAAATTGTAATTTTCAAGACTGATTAGCATTTGATAGTCAGTCTGAACAGGTTGCGAAAAGAATATATAGGTGTTCGAAGAGATTCGAACAGTTGTTACAAGTCGGCTGAAACAAAACTACCATCAGAACATTTCGTCTGGTAAAAGACCCAGAGTCCTTTTCGCGGTTTACTCTATTGAAGCAGGCTACAAACAAACAGGATCTATACTGGAGAACTCAAGCATCGCACTATACTAAAAATCTATGACCAAGTCCCCCATTTCCAAATTATTATTCTCATACCTTCTGATATGCTGGTATATCGCCACTTGTTATCTCCTCGATGAATTTCATGTCCGGGTTATACAGCATAACATGGAAGTGTTCCACTGCGTGTATCGATTTGAGGGACTTCCAATTCTTAAACCAGATAACCTATATAGCACTCATTACCAATCAGAACCTATCATGAGGTTAAATATCAGAAGAGCTTCTTACGTTATGGGCGGGAACTCTCTTGCAAAATGTCTCATCCACAAATCGATTGATTTCTTTTCTCATCCTAGGTGTCAAGTCATCCGTTGCCGGGTCATCTTCTAAATCAAATTTCGTCCAGACCACTAGATGCACTATTTTCTCGTCGATACCGTAAGGCCAGTCATTGTATATGATCTTCATGTCCGCTGAACAAATAGTTGTCAGTGGAAAACACCCAATTTCAAGAGCACGTCGCCAGTACATGGATCACTGAAGGGTCTCGCATTTGTTGGCGTAAGATCGATCCACTGCAATCGCTTCTTCACTACAAAATTCATGACTGATCCATATTCTCTTTTGAGCCTGAACACATAGTTGAGATAATTTCGATGGTCCAAAGGGGTACGGTGGAAGAGGTTGATTCGGTTGGTATCTTTACAAAGTCAATAAAAAATTCGACTACAAGTTGCCGGTTTTCGCACCTATGATATCCTGTACCTCTGGCCATGTTAGGCGGTGGAATTGACTTTCTGGTGTGCTGATCATCTGCTGGTCTCTGGGACCAATGCTCTTTAAGAACTCAGGGCATTCCTTCGGCCATTGGTCTTTCGGAACATTCACAAGCCAGTAAGGAAGGGTTTCTGTTACCATTCTGAGCTGTGTGGTTGCGACTGGAATTTGGGATTCAAAAGCACGGTTTTCCGCAAAATTTAAGCTTTCGGTGGTATCTCCGTTGCGGCAGGGTGTATCGGCACGTCAAGGCATCATTCCACAGAATTTGACGAACCCCTTTTCTTTTATACAGCGCCATGGAAAGGCTTTTCTGGATGGATTTCTAACGAGGGTTTAATCAATGTTCTTAATTTTTAAGGCTAAGCCTTGGTAAACTTCCCAATACATCTCATCAGTCAACACATTAAGTCATGGATGTGTGGGATATCTGGTTTGTATGATGAGCTATTATCAAGACTATCTCTACCTGTTCAATCCTCCCTTGGTATTTAGATACTGCAAGCTAGAATATCTCTCTCATCGTCGTATAACATGTCTCCTACCCCCTCACTACCTCGTTTCGAATGTTGGAGAATTGCCAACATCTGTACTGATCCCGTTAGTATCGACTTGAGCGCCTATCTAAGCAGCGATGTCGCTCACCGTTATCAAGGATTTTTTGAGAGTGTAGTGACTCTTAGACGGTTACGTCTTCTTACCGCCTTCGCCCTTAGGTCCTGGCTTTGGGTGTTGTGTTTGGGCCACGAGATTGGCACCCTTGACATCCTGTGGACGATTCGGCGCTCTGATGCCGCATCCAACGCAAATGTGGCCTACTGACACCTTTTGGAAACATTTTCCGCAGTCGACTCTGTAGGTCATCTCGGTAAAGGTGGAATGGTTTTCTATGATCGTCAACCCTTCTATTTTTCCATGAGCGCACTCGAAGTAAGAAACCTACACCGTAGAATCTAGTGACTAGGTTATTTAGGAAGTAATACGATGATGAAGTCGGCACAGTTAGTGGTGGTGTTCTGGCGCTCGAGGGTGTCGTTATTGATGGATATTGAAAGGAGAGAAAGGATACGAAGGCGAGACTTTCTGGTCCTCATAAATGACTTTATAAGCAACAATTAACATGAAGTACGATGACTCGAGAAGTGTAGTGATTTTCAAGAGATCACGGGTGGGTAATTCTTCTAAAGTCAAAAAATTGCGTGAATGGTTGATTGTGAATAAAACAACATGGACAACGTGTAAAAGCAAACATCCTCTTCCATGAAAACTCCTCAATCAGGAACCTGAAAATTCTTCAACAATTCAATATCGAGAATTGCCACGAGTAGCTCACGTCTTCCATACCTACTCCTGCTCCTTTCAAGTCTGTATTGGCGTATGACTTGCCATCTTCCATCAGCTACCACTGGCGTTCCTTGATCTAGAAAACAAGAAAAAGCTGTTATGTCAATCGGCAGCGACGCATGGCTTGGTGCTGAGCTTCTGGAGGACGGTGTGTCGTTGGCCGTCAGTGCAAGAGTATGGCGCTGCATGAATGAAACACAATGGGAATATCTTCTCGCGGACTGTTCAAAATTACGAGGAGGTATCAACTGCACGATAAGCCAGAAGTTTAGTTTTGGAACGCAGAACTTGGTCAGACTAGTGAAGTTTGAGGATGACGTGAAATGGGTCGCTCGTGTCTCGCTTGAGGATGGCGACGATCGAATGGCTGCAAGTTTAGAAGATCAAATGAACAGTCAAATCGCCACCTACAAGTTCCTTAGGTGAGTGTGGCTTAAGCATGTTAGTACATAAGGAGAAGTGTCTAAAAGCTTCAGTCAAAACACGGAAATCCCTGTACCAAAAGTTCATGGGTTCAGCGCCCATCGCACGGCCGAGATTGGACCTCCCTACATGCTACTCGACTACATCCACGGTACGACAGCAGACGACTGTTGTTTAAACAACGACCAGTCTCTGCATGTTCTGAAACAACTGGCAGACATGGTGGTGAATCTTGCGACCCATAAATTTGATCGGATTGGTGCGCTCTCTATCAACGAAACCGGAGAATTCGAGATTGGGCGAGATATCGAGACTGGTGGCGGACCCTATCATACTGCTCAAGATTACTATAATGCTGTCAGTAAACACCGCTTTCAATTCTATGCTAACGGTTACTTTTCAACAAACTTGGATGCCAAGCGCGACGCTGGACTTCATCTTCCCTCTCTCTTCAACCAGATGATGGACATCTTAACTGATTGTGCTGCCGACCATGGTCCATTTTCTCTCACGAATACTGACATTGGCTTCCACAACATACTCCTTGATGAGACCTTCAAGATCGTTGGCATGATAGATTGCGACACAGTGAAAGCAGCGCCTATACACGTTGTAGCACAATATCCGGACTTCAGTGACATGATCATTCTCAGGCCGGGTCTAGTCACGAAAAAGCCGATGGCACGGAAAGTAGTTGCGAAAGGCACCATCGTGTTTGAGAAATTTCTGAATATGATCGCGAACGCTGAGAGGCTCACTGGCGAGGAGAGTCCATTAGCGATTGCTATGGATTCGGATGGTGCGAGGTTGTTCGAAGGGCTCCAGTGTTATATGGGTCACCAGAATTGGGTCAATGTTGAGTGGATTGAAAGCTATTGGTATATGTATTATCGCGCACTGAGAGGTCAGCGTTATCTCCCTGTGCACTATGGCGAACTAATCTTTGGATATAGGGCCTTCCGGAGCCGTAGAATTCTCCGATGCAGATACCATTGACGACGAGAGTAAAGGAGGTTCCCAATGCTCAGAAGATGGACGTGGAAAGCTAAACGATGAAGAAGATATAGAGAGCATAGACCATGAAGGTCAGCAGCACGAAGCAGCAGCATTCGAATCTATCTTTGACAACCATAATCGAAACAACGAGTATCACGAGAATTTGGAAAAGAGAGAAAGCGAATCCCCAAGAGAGAATACATTCGCTGGACACAGCGTCCTGGCGTTGGAAAGGAAGTGTCAATTTTCATAGACATCAGTACACCGATAGCAAATCGTCTAAAATCTCTGATATCAAGGTTACATGAAGTACTAAGGTGCAGGATCTTAGCGGCTTCTGTCAAGTCGGAGAAACAAGAAGGGCCCTCGGGCAACCTAAACGCCAAAACCCGCAACCCGCCCACCTAATTTCAAGCCCCTGCCGCAAACCGTTTCCGTGAAACCACTAGCCCAAATCTATTTCGTGCATATTCCTCCCAATCGATAACATCCATCAATCAATTAGAGTCATTCCGCACACTAGAACACTGAGCATATGCAGGTTTAAAACAGAATCAGTTAGTCAGAGTATTAGTCGCATTCAGTACGCGTGTAATTAATAATCTTTCCAAATACGGCTTTAGAGCGCTAAAATTTGCTCAGAGGGTGAGCATATTTAGGGCTCGCTAACGTATTCTATTGGTATAGATATGCTAGTCGAGCACAAGTGGATTTCCTCCACGCGTACTAAAAGTCACTAAAACCTGCTAAGGATTTTAGTAACAACTTGCTGTTTTTACGAATTACGACCTTTAGTTCTACGTAGTACATACATAGCGAGAATATGCACAGTCGTTTGTGCAGGGGGTGCGAAATGAACTCTATTGGCCCGAATCAAATAATCACTCGCATATCACGACGATAATTCCAACGGCCCAATTAGACGGCCGTCGCCAAATGGAGAACAATATCGATAACTCATCGCGTATTGGGTGATGAGGTCTCATGCTTCTTCGCAGGAGCGTAATCTCTTTTGATTCCGGGATTCTGCAGCGGGATTTTTTGTTTCTCTGTATGTTACTCACGAATTCCACGAACCGTGCGACTTTCCTTTGACTGAACCGGCTTCCCCTCTTCGTCGTTTTTCGCTCTTTCAAACTGCGGAGCAGTCAGTTCCTTCCTGTCTTTACCCTCAAAATTGCAAATTGCAAGTTCGCGAGTCGCTCTCCTTCCCCTGTTTGCTTCTTCAAATCAGACTGCACGCGCACCCCACCAAAGAAACCACCCGGGGCTTTCAGTTGAAAATCCCCACCGCAAATCCCCACTGCGAAGCATCCGCCAGTAGATGCCATAACCCCCTCCACCCCTTCCTGAGCTGCGCTCGCTGGCGACCCTTGGCGTCGCCGCCACAACATCATGGTCGTCATCCAAGACCCGCTCTTCTGGAAACGCTTCTCCGTTGCCGTCCACCTCGAGGAAGCCGCAGCCTCCCCGAGCCCGGATCTGAAGCACTCGTATGCCCTCCCATTTCTCCTCACAAAACCTTTCCCCCCCCCCCATCCAATACCCGAGGCTAACACATAACCAGAGATTCATGGCTGGTCCGGCAATCGAAGAAGCGCAAACGAAACCGCTGGGTCTTATGCGCCTCGATACTGTTGTTTGCGGCGGTGGTGGCGGGGCTTGTGCTGGTGGTGGTGTGGTTGGGTAGGCATGGGTGGTTTGCGCATGGGGAGAGGGTGTCGTTTCCTTGAGGGATGGGGAGGGGGTTGGTGGATGATTGCTGGTGGTGGTAGATGCTCGCTCGATGGAGCGCTGGTTTGACGGTGGAAGGGTTAAGAGGATACGGGATATTGATGGTTGAGCAATTAGTTGGGGAACGTGGCATAGATATTAGACAAATTAAGGATCAACGGTAAATGGAATGTTGATGTAAGATTTCTAAAATTTCGTCGAATGCCATATCATACAGAGATCCTACAGACATTGCTTTCAACTTTCATGATGCGGCATAGCTAAACGCCACGCTTTTCCCATGGTATTCCAAGTTTCGACTTCTGCGAGCCTGCGGACTCCGCCTTCATGTCTTCAACGGCGTGCAACTGCCACAAACATCCACCCATCTATGCCCCACCGCTCAATACCTCTTCCTCGTCGGCTCCGGACTCGGACTCCGGCTCATACTCCTTTGATCATGCCCTCTCATCCTCAACCACTTCTTCGTTCCCAGCTCCAACTCCCTCTCCAGCTCCGCACTCGGCTCCTTCCGATGGATGAAATTGCAAAACCCTCCTCTGACACAGCCTTCCCCGCTGTTTAGACGACAGCACGCTTCTCGAAAATCGGTGACGGGGGAAAGCTCGCAGTAAATTGGGCGCGCGGCGTACCAGCGGCTATTAAGGGCGTCGCAAGCTTGTTGGGCGGAGTCTTCGTACTTGAAGCGCGCGTAGACGTTGCCGATGAGATCTTTCATGATATTAGCTGGGTTATGGGAAATGGAGAAGGGGTTCAGCTTACGGTCGTTGTTGTTGTCGCAGACTACAACCTCCTCTGGCTCCCCATACTTGCACATCTCGCACCAGAAGTCCTCGTAGAAAGCGTCAAAGTGGTTTTGTAGTTGGCTGGGGTTCATCTTATTTTTGGGGTCGTAGGCGGGGTTCTGATAAAGGTTGGGGAGGAGGATGGTTTGTGAGTAGGAGGGTTTGACATGTTTCCGCGAACAGCGATCGCCGTGGCGGCAGGCACCGATTTTATAGTAGAATGAGCAGTTGACCTTGGGGACTATGTTAGCTTTGGTGCTTGGAAGCTGCGAATTGAAGTTTGCTAGCCTTGTCTTGTTCTGTGCCAAAGATGGAGGCGAGGTAGTTTGCCATGGTGGACGGTAGATGTGGTAGTGAGGATCAGTCTATGTACTCGAGGGCACTTCTGATGCAAGGTAAGGGAAAGTTCAACTCAGTTATTGCTGAGCAGAGTCAAAGCAAACTACGGAAGTACATACTAGCGCGAACTGCGGCTGACAAATCGCAGCCCTACCATCACCAAAGCTTTGCCTCAGAAAACCAAAGCTTCGACTTCCATCTTCTTCCCCAAATACCGTACCTATCGATAATGTTTCCTCTACACGAAGGACCATGATGAAAGCTACGATATGCTTTACTATCTACTTCTTGGATTGGCTTCCGATCCGGTGCTATCATACTTACAACAATGACTACTGATCAATTCGCCTAAGACGGTGATTTCCAGCTTTGCAACATCCTTACAGATGTAGAACAGGTTTTGCTCAGTGATCTTTCATTCATTCCATTGTTGCCAGTCGATGCTGGAAAGTTTCATTTGTTCAGCCTTCACGGAATCTGTCCTTGGTCCTTGGTATTTCACTTCGTCACCTGGGTTAGAGGCTCAAGCCCATGAGTAGTCAAGCAATCAAGCAGTCAAGCAGTCACGCAATCAAGCAGTCGAGCAGTAAAAGAGTCAAGTCATCATCAACGCGTCGTATTGACGCAACAACGAAACAACGAAACAACGAAACAACGAGGTATTCATTCTACTTAACGGCGAAAAACGCGAGAGAAAAACCGAGCCACGCCGCCTTGTCGGCCTCCTGCCATATCTCCCACTAGAAACAGAAAAGTTAGATGACTGCAGGCCGAATTGAAACGGAGTGTGCTTACGTCGCCCTCGCCCCCCCGCCTCCTCCAGACCGGCAAGTTGCTGCTCGACCACCGAGATGGCCTCGTAGAGCTCCGAGGGGCCGGAGGTCTGTCATCCACAGTTAGAAAGCCGACTTGCTGCGTATGGAGTAGAAGGGCTCCGGATATCCATACCTCCACCCGGAGGTGACGTGCCATGACGTCCGGTGGTGGGGCAAACCCCGGAGCCACGAACCGCCCCTCCAACCGGAGGCCGATGCCTCGGTAGAGGTGCCTCCTGCAATAGTCCTCCACCGTTGGGACGATGGCCTCCTGGGTCGCTTCTGTATGTGAACCAACAGTCAATGGAACTTGTTCTTGGTCTTGCATCGAGAAGAACCTGAGGTGGTTTGGCTAGGTGTCTACTTACTCAAGTAGTCTTGTAGTGGGATTCTTGCGAACATCCTCACGGCATTCATGGCCAATGTGACCTTTGCCGCAATTACACGTCCACTCCCTACGGAACAAGATCAGTCAACGCTGCTCCAGCACCAAACCAATCTTCGCACCGACAACTCCGCCCGGCCACTGCTCACTCCACGTCACCAAGAGTTCACCCTTCGTCACGTCCAGCGCCCAAGTGTGCGGATACATGCAGTACATGATTGTGTCTGGATAGTCGATGCCTTGTGCCGTACAGATGGCTTTTTCGTCAAAAGGTCCTTCTAAAGTCGCAGAAGCTCCCAGCATCAGCTTGCTGTCGCCCCAGGCCGTGCATCCGACGAAAACCCATGGTTTCTCCTCTCCAAACAGACGAGTCTTGATGATGGCGCCTGACTGCATTTTTCCGAAGACGGGTTCCGCTGCCCTCCAATCTGCGACATAGCTACCACCGTTCCAGTACGTGTAGCAGTCCTTGTTCTGGAGCGAATCTTTGTGGACGCGGCTGAGAATAATGCCATCTCCGTAACCTGCGCCATGGTCACCCCACAGATAGACAAAGTCCCCCTCAACAATGGACGAAAAGGTTCCGACGCGAGGCTCATCCACGTTAAACATCTCTGGCCAGGAACGGTGGATTGTAAGACGCCCGCGATCGTCAGCCTCTACACGCGCGATGCCAGTCCCGTGGTACTTGTTCTCTTCTTTGCCTTGTTCCTCATAGATAACCCCCTTCTGGTACCAAAGCCACCCAGCGCCTAAAGTCTCTACCATCCCTCCAAATGCCCACAAAGTCACTCTTGGACGAGTATTATCGTTCCAAACGATCTTCTCTAGACGATGTTCCGCTTCAGTCAAAGGAACGAAGTTGTCCACCAATCCGTCTTCCTGCCAGGTGAGGTAGGTGCTGCTCAATGGTTGAGATTTGTCAAGGACGAAAGCAGATGTGGTGCTTTGCACGCCAATAAACTCTCCTTTCTTATTCTTGCAGAATGTGTCGCCGAACATGTAATACACACGGCCTTTCAAAATAGCAGAGCGTCCAATGTCTCGAGAATAGCCAATGTTGCTGGCGTCGTCGACATAGCCAAGTATCTCTATGTTCTCAAGACGAGGAGGATAACAAGCAATAGCTTCCTTGACACCGATGCCAGGAGCAAGTTTTGGTGGGTGTTCTGCCTCATTGAAAGGACTAGGGTTTGGGATTGCCATTTTGACCTTTTTACTGAATGCAACAAGATGGCTGTTAGAAGTTTTTGATGCTGACCTGAAGGGATTTGAATGCCGCAATGACGAGGAAAAAAGATAAAATGTCGTATTTGGTGATCGTTTGTATTTGTGTTGCGAGAAGTCTAACGACCTACCCTGCTTCGCGACCGGGGCCTTTGATGTTGTTACAGCCACAGCTATTGCAGGTTATAAACCTTGAAGTGGCAAGTCAAGTTTTGTGAATCATGCAAAGGGGCCCGCTATCTAGATAGCACAATGACAGCCGGTGGTTGTCGTTTGTGGTGTAGAAGAAGGGGAGGAGGAGGAAGAAGAAGATGCATGCTCAGGTAGGGTTTATAGCCTCAGTGATGGCTGCAGAGTTTCCATTCCTTCTATTCTTTCAGAAGGCGCTCACTTATTGGCGCTCTCCACCGCCGAAAAGTGAGTTTAGAGTGGTTATAGCTTCATCGGAGGGCAATCTCTCAGAAAAGACCCCAAAGCACATGCCAGAACATGCTCTAAGATCGACATTTGTACTGGAGGGTTGTATGGGTTATCTAGTCTATCACTATGGCACACTGTTCATGCCTATACCAGTCTTTGGAGCTGGTCTGTTACTGTGGCATTGCTGAAGGTGCAAATCTCGATCGTCCGAGAAGAGCAGGTTAACCATCTACTTCCCTTGCCTTGCCTCTCATTTCGTCTGTTATGCTGTTATGCCACTTGCTTGATAGATTCATTTGCTACGTCGTGATATTTCCGTTTCCACTGAGATCAGATAGGTTCTGGATACCGTCAGCTTCTTAGCTCCGACCTAATTTCTCTCCTATACCTCCATAACACGGAAGAAACATCGGTAATTCGGGCTACTAGAACAGTGCATCACATTCTAGGTGGAAGACATCCACCTTGAGCTTGGAGGATGCTTTCCAGGATAGAATCTTTTCTTTTCTGATAGCTAGACTTGTATCTACTTTGGATTCTTCTCCAATGGAAAAGATCCCAGACAAATCTCTCCCTTTTCCGAGCCTTCCACTCAAACAATTCACTCTAGATGCAGATATCCAATGCTATAAATTGCAGATACTATCGATCTGAACTCATCCTGGTTCATTTAGTTCCTAGGAATTCCCAACGGATCTTGACCATATTCTTGCCCAAATGACGAAACCAGAGCTGCAAAGATGGCCGTCTGGATAATGGAGCCAATAAGAGATGTGCCCAGAACTTTCATGTGCTGTTCTTTTATGTTCATATGTTATGTTCATCTGTTATGTTATGAGGAGTATTCTCTGACCAACGGAACGGCTAGGGGTCTAAGTAGAACGAAAGGCTACCATGTAGCTGTTGATGCTATTCCGTTCCAACGGTAGTGCATTAAGAATGGGGATCTGCAGGTAAACAGACATGTGCTTGATTTGTGCCAGTTTTATATGCACCATTTACTCGAGGCGGGGCTAAGGATAAGCGGATGGGATGGTGAGAGAGAAGCGGTTGAAGAGTGTACTCGGAGCATACCCTACCAGCACCTCATGGTTTCTGTATTGCTGTCAAGGTATTGCTGCCGCTTACGCTGGGTACCTCAGTCAAGGGGCATAGAGAACAGCCGTGGCACGGACATATCAGCCAGTTTTTAAATGAGTTTGGTATCATGTATACAGTTGAACTCATCACGTCTTTTCAACACCAAGATCATCCTTCAATTTCCCAAACCCCCTCTCCAGATCCTCCCTCAAATCCTCCCAACTCTCCAATCCCACACTAACCCTCAATAACCTTCTGTCCACCATCTTGTCACTCATCGCCCTCCACTCCACCAAACTCTCCACTCCCCCCAAACTAGTCGCATGCTGGAATAACTCCAGACAACTCGGCAACCTCCTCGCCATCCCCTCATCCCGCATGCACACCGCAAACACGGGCCCAAACCCCCCACCCATCTGCCTCCTCAACCACCCCTCCTCCAAATCCTCCTTCTGCAAACTCGCATGCCTCACCCCCTCCACAACACCCCCCCACCCCCCCTCCCTAACCCTCCCATCCAACCACCCAACCAACCTCGTCGCACTCTCACTCTGCCGCCTCACCCTCA